>Ga0209358_10000687_pt1 | contig 28855 bp, 20 predicted proteins | sample LauGreFa1BDMLBSN_2_FD_187574 | JGI IMG/M metagenome (GOLD analysis project Ga0209358, IMG submission 187574) | Freshwater lake microbial communities from Lake Michigan, USA - Fa13.BD.MLB.SN (SPAdes) (version 2) | ecosystem: Environmental > Aquatic > Freshwater > Lake | place: Lake Michigan, USA...
TGTTTATCTTTGGCAGTTTACGGTAGGCTTGCGCATATGCATTATCTATTGGCCCTCGTCAATATGTATATTTACTTCTCCTACCGATTGTCTAATTTCTTGTTCTAGAATACGCGCTTGTCCTTTCTGCTCTTCTTTGGCGCGGCGCTCATTTTCTACTTTTAATACTTCTGCTCTCTTAGCAGATGGGCTGAATGGATATACTGCAACCCAATTGTCTGTATATTGGGGTACAGAAAGTTTGAGACGTTGATTAATTTTAGCAAGCAGTTCATTAATGTAGATCCGAAGTGCATTAATCTCGTTTATAATATCAGTCTTACCTTTAACTGTGGTATCTGCCATGATACGACGCATTAGGTCTGTGCCACCTTGTACAAGTACTTCGTATGCGCGGCGTTGTGCTCGTTCTTTCTCACGTTTTTTTTCACGCTTCTGAATTTCAACCTTTAGTTCATCCGTTGAAGTGTTGCCTAGCAGATAAGAGATACGCATATCTTCATTGTCCAATTCATTAAATACGTTGTGAAATCGGGCAATTTCAACTGCTTGCACATGTTGTACAATACGATGGAAATTTAAGATTTTTGTAATATCTTTATGGTTCAGGCTGCGAATTGCATTGCGCATTTCATGATAGTTGGGTATGCCACCACAGGCTACATCACCTCCTACTCGCGGGGCAACCCCGTTGTTCATCCTCCTCTGCCACTCGTAAAAGTGTGGATTATGAACCACACCAGTCTCCTTTTGTCCCGTACGCCAAGAGAAGGCAGTATGGCACTGAGGACACCACATCTGGTCACAACCATCAATCTTGCAGATAACAATACCGCATCCAGGGCAGGGTCGGCTATCTTTAGCCAATAATTTGGCTGTAGCCACATTTTCAGGCTTACACTCATGGGCTGATTCGCGGTTATCCCCCTTTATCTCATGGCATTCTGGGCACGCCCATTTCGAGCATAGGCCACATTTCCAAGCGGTACTTAGAAATCCACGACAGTCTCCATCGGGACATTTCCGCACAAAATTTACTTCCGCCTTAACTTTCTTAATTTGACCTATCCGAAGAAGACGTATCTGATGAAGGGTATCACTGCGAATAGCATAGATTCCGTTTATTTTTTTTGTTATTGCGGCAGACTCCTCATATAGTGACTTGAGTTCAGCATCAAGTGGGGGCATCACTTCTTGATACAATTTATCTGCTTCTCTAATTTGTTCTGCCCTATATTGTGTTGCAGGCATCAGTGCAATTTCTCTATCAAGTAAGATATTTTCACGGTGCTTCTTGTATTCATTCATGCGATAAATTGCAGTAAAGTTGTCATCAATAAATTCGCGGTCCCACACCTTATTACAGTGCATACAATGCGGGTCATTAGTTGTAGTAACCAAGAAAATCTGTATGCATTTACGACAAGAACTCACTTGACATAAGTTGCATTTTACTTCTGTATTTGCCACGCGGTTATATGCCTCATAGCAAATATTGCATTTTTCTCGCTTATCTTCATCTAGATTTTCAGTTAGACTAGTCGTAGGAGTTAATGGCACAACTGTATTTACGGGTACTTCTTTAGAAGTTACTTTTTTCTTATATACACGTTTTTTGGGTAGTAGAGATGTCATGTTTATATAAAAAACCACACGCTAAAATCGATTCAAATTTTATACCCAATAACATCCCCCTTCTATCATATGAGCAGCACCTGGTATTTCTTCTTTTGAAGGCCATACCCAATGATCATTCCAAAATTTAGATATAATAGGATGATTTGCCCAGCGCCGCCCTTTTATTCCAAAAAGGACCTGGATAGCGCCTCCCATCACCACGGCTATCACACCTCGATCTTTTAGCATTTTAGCAATCGGCATTCCGAGACCTCCACAACCAATTAAAGCAAATCTGGCCCCAGATTTCATTACCTCTGCAACTACGTAATCGGCTGCCTGAGACCAATTATGTATACTAGATGGCCATTCTACATGACGGCAACCCTTTGCAATAGATTTTGAATATCCTGTTTGTACCCAGTGCCAATTGACATTTTCGGGTAAAACACCTCTAGACCCCCATATTTCTTTTGAGCCCTTTTTTACTTGCTCTTTTGCAGTCTTAGTAAAACTAGTGACAACTGCAACAGAATGGCTCTCTAAAAGTCTGGTCCACTGGTGTTCAGGATCTAGATAATATGGTTCAATTGCTCTTAATGGTATTTTTATAGCATTTACTTGCCATTTTTTCAAGGCTACTTCTTCCGCTTCTTTTAATGGCTCATACCACCCTGTAACCAAGACATCCGCAGACTTTGTGGCTTCTATAGACTTTTCTTGCCAAATATAAAAATTACTATGTATAGCAATTGGAAATATACCAGCATTATTCTCTAGTATCTGTAAATTGAATGGATTTAACTGAATCATTTGTTCTAATTCAATTGTCCCATTTCTGCCAATGAGTGCACCGTAATGTAAATCAAGTGCGTTTTTTATAGCCGCTTCTATAGCCATTATTTATTTATAATTATATATTGTATTTTAGATGGGCGTGGATGGTAAAACGATCAATAGAACTTCAAAAATTCGTAGAAATGATAGAAACTTTAGATATAGAACCATATAAAAAACGAGTATTAGAAGAACGGTTTTTAAATTTAGTGGAAAATTTTCAATTAAGGGCAACCCGTTTATCATATCTGTTTTATAGTATGCGGGTTACAATAACAGTTGGTAGTATATTAGTGCCGGCACTTTTATCTATTCAAAATAGTTCTTATCAAATACAGATTTATTGGTTTACATGGATAATTTCCATCCTTGTTACATTATGTAATGGTCTAATGACACTTTTTAAACTTGATAAAAAATATTATTTTATTTGTACAAATCTTGAACTATTAAAATCAGAAGGTTGGCAGTACATGGGTCTCTCTGGAAGATATAGTTCAAAAGAACATTTAGTGCCTCCGACACATGAAAATCAATTTTTAATATTTTTTCATATGGCTGAAAAAATAAAGATGCGTCAAGTCGAAGAAGAGTACTGGAAATTTACCGATACATCTGGAATAAGTAATAGTGCTAACCATAGTTCTATGGCACCTACACAGACACCTGAGAATAAACAAACCACATTAGCAGCACTTCCTACAGAGAAACGTAAAATTTTCCAGGCGTGGTTGGATGATTTAAGCAATTCTACAAAACCATCTGTATTAGAGCCTAGAGTAGATGGGACGAACTCTCCCACAGTTTCAAAAACTTCCAACCACACCGGTTTGCCAATGTGATACAAAGTGTAATAGAAAACCATTACCAAACAGGGCATGGTGTTCATATCACGCATATAGTTTTAAAGGTCGTAACACACGTAAATCTAGATGTAAAATAAGCCCGGTTAATGGGTTTGAACCAATTTTAGATATAGATAAATGGAGTAATAATATATATCTGAAAGACAGTCATAATTGTTTTGCATATGCAATTGATACAATTGACCCAAAAATGATAAAAGATTGTAAAGAAGATCCAGAATGCAATGTGGGATTTCCTCAACCAGGTTATGAGGCAGGTTATAAACGTTTTGCCGATCAAAAGGAAAAAGGCTGCGGTGATATGGTATCGCGGCTATGGGGAGATAATCCTAAGGTTGAAGCATCGCGATTTGAATATGTGTGTCCTAAAGGTACCAGTAAGATTGCCCTTATAGTAGATCCTAAACGTGATTATCACTTCTTAAGACAGGACAAAGATGGATATTGGTCACATAAACCCGGTTCCCTTTCAATAAAGCGTGTAGATTCTTCTGAACGACCGATTATACGCCCCGACAGGGCGATATTTTTATATAACAACAAGCAAGAGCCACTTATGTACACAGATTTTTGTGGATATTTTTGTGTACCTAGGAATGAATATCTTCATATGAGTAAAATTGCAAAAGGTGGTGGTATTAAATACCTTTCCGAACAGCCTGTTTCTGTTGAATCCAGTGGTAACCGTTCAAACTTACAACGCTACTATCAGACAAAGCGGTTGAAACGGGGGCAAAAGGTCTAAACGTAATAAGAGGGTGTTTTCCGTTTGTTAGAGAAGTCAGGGCTTCTGCTGCGTCTATTCTGTATGCCGGGTTACTACGACATAGATTGGCTATTATTGACTTTATTAATACACCCTTTATTCTCCATTGCTCTGAATTAATGAATTTTTCAAATCGCATTTGTATTTCTAGGAGTCCTAGTAACATTACACCAATTCCCCATCCATCAAATCCCGGCCAATATGTTTTCCAAGAATTTAACCACTTATGTTGTTGAAAACTTTGGGATGTTTTAGTCCATTTATATAATTCATCAGCCCATATATTTGGTGAAATTCCACAAATGCTTTCTAATAAACGTACAGCGGGTTTATTTTCCTTTAACTGAGATATTGCTTCATCTATATTTCCATTACGGTGTAAAATCATCATAAGTGTTATTTCGGGTGTTTCTGTATCATATGTAAAATCAATTTCTCTCCAACGAAGGTTTAATGTTTCTAAGGTCATTTGGCTAGGGCGAAATGAAAATCCAAAATCAATGAATTTAGGTTGGGAATTATTATTGACTAGAATGTTCAGTGCTCCAATGTCAAAATGACAAACATCATTCAGAAGTAAAAATGTGGATGCTGCTAATATATTTTCCATAAATTTAAAAAAATCAAAGTTAGATGGATCTAAATTAATACGATTCAATGAGTATCCACCCCAAGGCATTATAATCTGAATAGTTTTACTCAGATGAATATTTTCTGAAAAGCGGCATTTATCTATATCTTTATCTACTTGTTTAGATTTTACTCTAGGAATACATGATCCTGGCTCGGCTGGAATTACATATTTTTCATAATCATTGATTGAACTAAGGTAATTACCTATTTTAATTTCATTTTTAGCGTCTTCATAACTTGTTATCTTACCTACCTTGTTTGAATCTGTTGGATTTTTAGAACCACGGCATAAAAGAGCCGGTTGAAAAACACAGCCGTATGTACCCTGCCCTCTTAAGAATCCACCCTTCATATCTAATCTTCTGCGAGACTATCTTCCATTTGAAAAACGCTATACCGAATAGGAAATGGCTTGGGATATTTTATTATATATTGGTGTTGTATTTTTAATTATAACATTGGTGGTGGATATTACAAAACCCCTATCATATTTACCATCAATAGAAGGTTTTTTGGTACATATGGACGATAACCCTTTTTTGGCGGGATATTTTCCTCGTCGGGGAGATGTTTCTTTTAATACAGAAGAAGCGGGTTATATTCAGGATAAGCGTAACGTTATGGGCTACGTAGACGTACAGGGACTGGGTGTAAATCATGATTTTTGTCGGATGGTACTACCGAAAGGTTCAGATGAAAATAGGAAATTTTTTGCATGTGCTCTTGCTGGAACCGAAAACCTGTCATCTATTTCATACAAAACTCAGTCTGTAAAAGACGGTTTTAGAACAAGTCGTGACGACTATATGCGTGACTCCACTGGTGACGGAAAAGCAGATTATTGTGCTATTGTAAGAATGTCAAGTAGTTCTTGGGAGGCTCGGTGTTACAGGGCTTTAAATACAGAATTTGATACGGTTATGACATTTGATGCAAATCCACCCAAAGATATTGCAGATATTTTAGAATTCTATCAAGGAATTATGTTCTGGTTTAGATTTATAGATGATATGAAAGATTATTCCGAAAATCTGACGGTATTTACTAGTGGAAATATTCACATACAAGAAGCAGATGTTAAACCACTTCCATCCCAATTATTGAATGGTAATGAAGATAGAACTACTAATTTAGACGAACGTGTTCAAATAACACGGGGTCTCAGTTTCAATGGCTCAGATCAATTTGTACGCTTGGGTGATTCTCCTGAAATGGGGTTTGGCAAGAAAATTAACCTTACAACAATGCGAGCCATGTGTATGTGGGTATACTGTGATGAATTTCGCAATAATATGCATTTTTTAGATTTTGGCTCTGGTCCCGGTATGGATAATGTATTTATTGGTATTCTTGGACGTGGAGATGGCAGTATGGAGAAAGGGTCAACTATTCGAAAAGAGGCATGTGATAATCTAGAATTGAATAAAGTTGTACCAGATTTTCCATCAGGGGCACAATTTGTACCAACGATGAGGCCAATAGAATTGATGTTGACTACCTCGGCTAACGTAAATGAGATGCCATATCAGGCACCTATTTTACCTAGAAATTTAAAACCTATTTCTCCACCACAATCACAAGCAGCTACTGCAGGTGGTGAGACCGCTACACTCTTATATGAAGTCTGGAATGGAAAACTACGAATGCAACATATTAAAGTACAGGGTGCCATTAAATTAAAGGAATGGACACATATATGTATAACAACCGCATCGGGCGATGGAGTAAGACCTGCCCTACAAATCTGGATAAATGGTGAAATAATGGCTCAAGATCCAAACGGCCATTTGCCACAATCTTCGCTGACAAGCAATAATTATCTTGGAAAGTCAAACTGGTTGGATGCTTCTTCTCAATATGAAAATAAGGCAGAAATGTTCAAAGGGCGTTTATTTGATGTTCGTGGTTATAACCAGCCAATTGACAACGACAAACTGAAAAAAATCGTTCGTTGGGGTAAATTGCGTCTACTAATTAAATGATGTTCTCTGCCACGAACCTTCTGCACTGGCGTTGCGTTTCCACCACGCTTTTCCTTCCTTAGACATGCTTGTCCATTTATCTTCGCTTATTGATGCCATTTTTATTATAGCATCATCTGGGCTGCAAACACATATGACATTTATTCCATCTATTAGAGGCTCAATATAGCTTGTAATATCGACACCTGGTGTGATTAGAGGGATAGTTCCCATGGCTAGAAGTTCAATCTCGCGATTGCACTTTGGACCATACCCCCTAATACAAAGACCATAGCGGGCATTTTGCAGGGCGACTAAATATTCTTGTGGACCCAGTGTATATGGCTCCTTCACGCCAATTGGCATAGAGAACTTATTACAGATGTTTTTCCACCCGGATATATTTTCACGAAATTTCCCTTGTATACTATTTTCAATACGGCCATAAAATACCAATTGATCCGTTCTTTCACTATAGGGTCGTTCTATTTCGGCTTGTTTTTCTACTAGCCTGGGGTTTCTAGGCCAGAAAATCCATGGTTTTGTATTGGATTTCTCAGTTGCAATAGGATTTCCTGCCAAACACAATTCATATTTCTGCTCAAGATGACTAGCCTTTTCTAACCAATCCCACGTGGGTCTGTCATAAAGAAGTGTCTTACCGATACCACCTAACCAACACTGGGTTATAACAGGGTCTTCTATTTGTTCAATATAACCGCGCTCAGCCCACATATCTACGAGTTCTCTAAATGAGTCACCTTTGTGACCAAAAAAACCAAACTTCATTGTTTTGGGTGGAATAAATACAGTGGGTAGATCCACATGTACATTTAGAAGGTCGGTTGTGGAGAACCATTTTTCTACTTCTTTCATTATAATTTTCTTGAATCCCTCGGGCGTAGCTCTGGGATATTGTAGAAGAGTCCAATCAAGACCAGCCACCGCAGATAAATGCACAAGCAAATCAGATGGTTCTCTCTCTTCTTGTAATTCTAAAATGGCACAATTCGTTGGGGCTAACCATAACCATGCCCATGTTGGCAATTTAATGTGTTTTTTAGATGTGCTGAGGATTACACGAGAGGCTCCTGAAAGCACATTAGCCCAATTGCTTGCTTCGGCATTCGCGAAAATGACTCTTACTTCATATGATTTAGACTCTAGATATTTTTCTAGCATATTGAGTAAATCGCCTTTAATATGAACATTATCTTCTACAAGTACTACTATAGGTTTCGGGTATAAAATACAAGCATTTTTCCATCCACCATATAAATTCAAACGCAGTGCTTCTATATCTATAGGCATAATACGCAGACCGTGGGCTGTGCGACCAACAATTTTTAATGAGAATGCTTGGGTATTTTCATTGTAGTGTAAAAGGTGTCCTTTTTTATCATTCCATTTGAATAGACGGAATGCAGGTAATAAATCACTAGTTTTTTTACACCAGAATGATGCTTCAGGTGTTTCTTTATGTTGTTTAATAACACGGGATAAATAATATAGCGTGTAAAGAGCCGGAATTTCTAGCCATTCCTCCTCTAAAGGGAAACACATCATAGACTCTGTCATCTGGGCTGGCATAATATGGCTGACCTTATTATCAGACCAGAGTTCCTTTTGTATATCTGTTTTTCCTACACAAAGGTCTGAATAAGTGTAGGCCAAGCCATTACAACTTACAAATCCCCCGCCCTCTATAAGTATCTGGTGGTCTTGATGTTCGGGTGCAATATATGTATTTGGCCCCGTTGTAGTCCAGGTAAAATCTGATTCGCGATTTATCTGAGAACAGAAAATACCTAGAGTTTTGGTTGTTGTAGCTTTGAGTGGTCGATCAAAAGAGTCATGAACAATTACTTTAGTTGTCCAAGTATACCACTCGAGAAGAGGATTTAACTCATGTATACCAGTAGGGTCTACATGCATATACATAGGGCGGTCAACTATATCTAGTGGATCATAGTTGCGAATCTGGCTTTTATGAACATGTAGAGTTCTTAGTGATAGGGCGGGATTTATAATCTTAAATTTATTTCTTAAAAATTCTATCAAGATTGCATTGTCACAACCAGGTGTACCAAACGGTATTGTGAATGCATCTAAATCCCATGAGCGATTTATTACACTATCACTATGGACTACCCAAGTATCTTGAGAATCTGCACGAGGCCCATATATTTCAGGTTCTCCATCACTTTCTTCCCACCTCAGTAAGGCAAGACATATATCATGAATATCAGAAGACCATAGATTGTACCAACTTGCATCTAGATAAATATCAGAATTGGCGAACACTACTAATTTTCCTTCGCCTATTTTATTTTTAATCAAGTGAATACAATCTGCATATGTTATACGGTTTTTCATTTCTAAAAATACCAATTTAGGATGCTTTGGTAGTTTTATATTTTTAGATTCTACAAATAAATAAATACAATCTATAAGAGGATTCTCTATATTTTTTTTAAGGCATTTATCAATTTCTTTTGATCTGACAGACTCTGATGGCTTGTAATATTGTTGAATTAGTACAAGTTTTTCTGGAGGTTCACATGTTTCCATTACTTTTAATGATATGGAATCTAATAGAACATTTGAAAGACGCGGGTCTCCAGATTTTAAACCAACCAGACGTTGATATCTAAAAATTATGGAAGCGCACATAAGTGCATCCTCAATAGTGCCATTCCATGCTGGGCCTAGAAAGGGGTACATCTCAGAAAATTCTTCTAGACAGAGAATATTTCCTAGACCAAATTTTTGGAATTTTTCCTCACCGATAGAATTTACTACATTTCGTGAAAGCAAAATAAACCTGGTGTTCTTTGCTGCAGGTGTTTGGAGCCATTTAACAGTATTATGTATTTCGTTTATTAAAATAACTATTTGTGGATTCCATTCAAGTATTTTAGGATCTAAACTATCTACAGCAATATCCCATCGGGTCCATCTAGCAGTTTCACTTGTAGGAGGTTCTTTCATCCATACAAGTGTTTTTCTATTTTTCCAAATAGATGAGTTTGATTTCATAAGGCGAATTTTATTTCCTGTTTTAGGGTGTATAGCCAACATCTAGTCTTAGATATATAGAGCAGTTTAGACCATTTCAGAAGGGCGTAAATAGTTTATCTTATATATTAGCAGATGACCTGGTGCATTCTAATAAATACAACACCCAAATATATGCCTCTTGCAGAAGTACAAGTGGCATGTATTCGTAGATATGCGCCTAACCTAAACGACGTGCCAATATTTTTAGCCACTGAAGTTGGATTACAAGACTATTATCTACATGCTATATTGGAAAGTAAAAATACACACTATATTTCTTTGCAAAAAGAGGAAGCAGGCTTTATAGAAAGCCGCATAGCAGCCACAGCATATTTACCAGAAGAATACGAGTTTATCTTACCACTCCAGGAGGATTTTTGGCTAGACCGAGCACCCGATTACAGCCTCTTAAATGAAGCGGTTGAGATTATGAAAACAGATACAAAAGTGCAGAGTATTCGGCTAATGCCATCTCCTGGGCCAAATAGACTAGATAAAGTATATAAGGATTTATGGAGAATTATAAGCCAAAATGATGAATATAAATTTACATTCCAGGCCAGCATATGGCGCCGAGATATATATAAGGAATTCTTGGAGGCAGTCTTGAAATCTGCCAGCAAAGATTTTAAAGAATCTGGTCTTCCTGAGAAGGACTGGGCCAAATTCTGTGTAAGAATAAATGTCGCTGAAAACCTGAAGGGTCAAGCGACATTTAGTAGGTTATGTATGGATTTAAATAAATTGCACCTTGCAATAGAATCCAGGGGTTCCCAACCCAATGCAGTTTTCTTGGCCCCTTGGCCCTATAGACCCACTGCGGTTGTAAAGGGAAAATTAGAGTCTTGGGCCTTAGAGTTCGCTTCTAGAGAGGGATTCAATTTACCGTGGAGTACTTAATTAAAGTACTCCCTAAGGGTGCTGCCAAGTGGCGAAATATGACACTTAATAGGTCAGACTCGCAAAGCGAGTCTTGACATTAAGAGTACTTAACTTCGGCACTTGGCGGTACATGGATGGAATTAAAAGATAGACCCATACGTGGGCCAAAACCCGCTATATGTGCCTGCTGGGCTAGGTCCAATAATATCAAATTTATTTGATGTTAATATATTTGCTTGTAAAGGTATAGTCTGGGTGCCTGCTCCACTATATGTCAATTGTACAACATAGCCAGTATTTTTATATGGTGTTTCTAGTGTAATTGTACTAAACGCATATGAAGTGCCAAGGCCGGCATAGGCTGATCCTGCGACTGTATTTCCTAATACAGGACTCAATCCATATTGTATAAATGGCTGTGGATAACCAGAAATTTGTATGGATGAAGTGAATATAGTGCTTGTACGAACTTCAAAAGAAAAACTGCTGACCCTAGATGCTAGCGTTGATATTGTCGAGGTTGTCGCTATTTCTGTAAGTTGTGTACTAAATACATTAGTGTCATCTAGTATAGTAGAAGTAATATCAAGAATTCCAGTATATAGTGTAGAAATAGTGGAGTCTATTGATATACCATATTGTATTAGACTGCTGCTATAGTAATCAAGAGAACTACTTATGGATGATAGTAATTCTTCTAGACCGGCGTTCATTGTGGAAATTGTAGAATCGGAATTAGTATATATTAAACTTGTACTATATGCATCGATAGAAGCACTTATTATATTTGTTAAAAATTTAATATTTCCAGTTATAGTTGAATCATATTGTATAAGACTTGTGCTATATGAATTAATATTTGTGCTTACACTAGAGGTTAAAAAAATTATATTCATGTAAATAGTAGAAATTGTCGAACTGTCTAAACTATATGGGCTTACATTATTAATAGAAGAAATAAACAGGGCATTTATAGTTCCTTTAGAACTTGAAATATCGGAAAAAATGCCTCTAGTAGAAGATACAATATCAGAATATAATATAGATGAAATATATACTAAGGGTTTAATTATATAATTTTTATCTTCTTTATAGGTTGAATTTAGTGTGAGTGTTTCGTTGTTATTGTGACGCCCAAAGACGAATTGAAGAGTATATGGGCTATTAGGTATAGATTTAGTAAAATCATAGTCAAATGCATTACTTGCTGAAAAATTACTACCTACATCTCCTCTGACTCCTAAACTTAGATCTTGGCTGAATGGAGACTTTTGAATTTTACTTGTACTTTCTAAGAAACTTATTGATGTATAACCATACGATGAAATTGGAAATGTTGTATTGCAACCACTAACGTAAAATGTACTGGCCACCATCATATATGTTGATAGTTCTATATATGGTGAAATAGAAGGGTTACTGAAACTAGAAAACCCTATAGGGAATTTTGATAAACTTTCATAGTATAGAGGTGTATCATTGGTATCATATCCGTATGCTGAATATATGGGTGCAATTGTATAACTTTCTAAATCAGTACCACCAGTATAGTCTGTGAAATTAGAGAGAGTTAAATAATCTTGCGGATTTATTTTTGAATATGAAAAGTTAACGACGTAAATATTAGCACCGGTGTAATTTATAATATTTGCATCATTGCTAAAGTTGCTTACTCTAGGATATGCGACATTGCTTGAACCTATTATGTAAGTTGACAGATTTGTTTGTGTGTCATATGGGGCTATATTCATGGATAAATTGCCTGACCATTTTACTTGAATTTCATGTGGTTCATCATTTGGATAGAAAATAAATCTACCTTTTACTGCGTACATAGAAGAAAATATTAGACCCGACGTTGTACTCATTGTAGAAATAGTGGTTGTACCCGATCTTATATCAAAATTGGTAGGGTATATAGGAGGTGATTTTGGATTTCCGAATGGCTGGGTATCATTGAATACATTATAAAAACTGGAATATGTTGGATAATATGCAATATTTATAGGCATTATAGAAGTAATAGGTGTACTTATAGAACTTTGCGTAATAGAATTAAGAATTATAAGAGTTGATACTGCAAAAAAAGGTGTTTGAATAGTTGAGGCTATTATTGTATTAAATCCTGGAAATACAAAATTAGATAGAATATTAATTTTACTATCCAAAGATCCAGATGTAGATAAGAGTTGTTCAGTAGAAGATATTCCTGTATAGAACGTTTCTAATTGAAATTTTCTCCAAACAGTTGAAATAGCATCTGAATATCTATCTAATCTACCATAACTCGTTGAAACTGTACTTATATTATTATCTATTGCTTTTGCGGCAGTGGATAAATTAATTTGTAAAGCTTGAAATGATAAAATAGCCTGATAACTTGTAGATAGTGTAGATAAATCAACTTTGCTTACATATGTGCTTACTACGCGGTCTACGTTACCTATAACTGAACTGATAACTGGTAATGTAAGAGTAGATAATTTGAATTTTATTTGGTTATTTTCATAATTTGTTTCAATTACTAGAATATCTTCTCCTACAAATGTCATGATAGATGATGGACCTTGAGCCTGCATTATTAAACTTTTATTTAGAGTACTTGCCAATTGTGTATTCAGAGGGGCATTACTAAATACGAGTAATTGGTTGAATGAATAGGGCATAGTGCTAATAAAAGGGAGTTCACGTCCATCAAAATACATTGTATTTGTTTGCGGATCACCTTTGATATTAATACCGCCTGTCCCGACAAAAAGTACGTTGCTATTTAATTTATTAGTAATTGGATCAAACGCACCAATTGAATTTCCACCGCTGATATCAAATTGTCCAAATGCCTTTGCATAGAGGCGAGCAGTATTAAGCGCCGTAGGATCATTTATAAGTCCAGCATTTGGTCCATCTAATAGAGAAAATGTGGCATTCGCGGCATTGTTTGCAGTATAGTTCTCCAAACTCGTTTTAATTGTGTGGAATCCTGCACCATATTGAAGAGAAGAAATAGATGAAAATGTCATCCACATAGTACCACCCGCTCCATCAGTAGTTAGAACTCTGTAGGCGGGTATATTTGAATTATTATTGCCCGTCCTTGTAAAAATATTATTTACAGTTAATGAATCTATATATTCGGATCTATTGAATGATGCCATACTATCTTCATCTAAGATTCTTTCATTAGGTATTTTAGTCGCGCTTGAAGACTAGATACTCTTTGAATTAAGTATTGTGTTAGGGCAAATTTTGCTTTTATTATTTGATCTGTATCAAGACACATAAAATTAGAGAGACCGTATTCTAGAGATTCTGTTACAGAATTTGGAAATACATTTTTAACTTCTTGACTTAGAAACCCAATAATTGGGGTCGAACACAGATTATTGCATTTTCTATAGGATTCTTCCCATTTATAGGAAACAAGTCGGAGACTTGATATTTTTCCTATAATTTCTTGATAATTCACTGCTGATATAGATTCTTTTATACGATAATCAGATCCAGTTATCCAAGTTGTACCAGTAGGTTTTCTGGCATCACCATTTCCCCCTATATCCAATGAATAACCAGGTGCATATAAATTAATTCCAACGCGACCAAATGCATTATTGTTATATAGGCGGTTTATTGTAAGATTACTAGAATTGAATGATATTGTAGAAGCATATGATAAAATTGCTGTAGATGGAACAAATATTTGAGGATTTACATATGAATATACTTGGAAATTATTCATTTGTATAGTTGGATTGAGGTTATTAATGCTACTGGGTTGAATTGAAACCGCACCATTTATTGCGAAATTATATAAGCCTAGTGAGTTTGTTTGTATACCGACATTTATATTTGAAAAAGAAGAAATAGCAACATTTATAGAACTTGTTAGATTGATAGAATAGAATGTAGTACTGCGTGTTATATATGTAGGTACTAATGCATCTTTTGCATACAAACTTGTGCTATAATTAGTTATAGTGGGTAACATTGAATAAAATACTGTAGAACCAGCAAATGGAATTAAATCATGAAGTGTTGTTGAAGGAAGGTAATCAAATGAACTAAATGACATGTATATAGAGCCATTTGGAGGATATACTAGACTATTTATATTGGCATTTTCATTATTTACTAGACTTGATATATATCCAAATGTTGATAAGGTTATTGCATAAGATGATATACCAACACTTATAAAGTTTGATACATTTGTAGTAATCTCTTTAATAATTGACGTGTTTGTTGATTCAATAGCCAGATATTCAGAATTAAATCCACTGCTTGTATATATGTACATGCTGCTTGTTTGCCATTTTATACTAGATGTATAATTATATGCTGCTGCAGATAAAGTAGATAAACCCTCTATAGAGTTTACATTTGAAAGACTTTTTACTAAAGTATTATTCATACTTGATATTATATCGCTGTATTTATAATAGGATACTACAATATTTGTACTAAAATTAGAGAACATGGATGAAATACCAGGAGCAGTTATAAATGGGACTGGACGACCATAAATAGTGCTTGTATCAAGATTAATAGATGTAGATAATGTTGAAATTCCTAGATTTAATGTACTTAGACTGCTTAACATACTTTGTCCAAGTATATAGGGAAATAATGTAGAAAATGTACTGAATATTATTTTTTCATAGGAAGATAAGTTTAAGAATCCATTATAGTTTGTAGAAACACTAGTTGATGTATAGAATGGGGTGAATGTACTAAATGCTATATCACTAATTTGGAATAAGCCTGGGAAAAAATTCACATTATTTACGAATTTTGTTTGAGTACTAATTGTACTATTAACAATTGTAGAAAATACAGTAAAAGGCCCGATAAGTGTTCTAACACTGCCCATAGAACTATTTAATGAACTTATATATAGTTCTTGATTTGAATTTAATAATATATCAGATGTACTTATGTATTGTGCTATAGAAAAACCATTTAATGATGGAATAATTGCATTTTGAATTTGTTTTACTACAAACGTGGATAATGTAGATACTTTTTCTCCTAGAGTAGAAGCATAATTTAGTGTGCTTATAAATGTACTGTTAAAATTATAGTAGGAAGTAGATATACTTGAACCCCCATCAATGTTAAAAGTGGCATTGGTTGCAGTATTTACAATAGCATTTCTATATACTCCTAAACTTGAATTCGAGTATGTAAATCCAACTGAAATACTACTTAATAAATAATGAAACCCTGAACTTATATTTAGATAAAATGGGTAATTTTCAGTATTTTGAAATATTGTAGATATAGAACTTATACCGGGGCCTATAAAACGAGATGCAGTTCCTTGCCAATAGTATGGAAGTGGATTATTACTTCCAAATGCGCCACTAAGTAATGGTGTTGAATTATTTATTGCATTATATGTATAGTCACTTATAGTATTTCTTGGAATATAATATTGTATTCCAAGTTGTATTAAAGTAGAAGCGGTAGGTGCAAATAACTTATCATAGAATGTACTGGGTGGAAAAATTGTAGTACTGATTCCAGGAATAATACTAGAAAAATATAGAGTTGTAGATAGATAATTTGAACTTACATTTGTTGATTCATATATATATGTATTTGAAAGTGTACTTAATGTATATAGGCCTATTGTACTATAAGTTCCTAGAGTTGATAAATATGTATTTGTAAAAGTTGATATTTGTAGATTGACTAAATAAATAGAAGATGATATTAACGTTTCAATGCTATCTATGGATGATATAGAACTGATAAATCGGCTACCACTTTTATATTCATAAAATATGGAATCGTATATATTGGCGGTTGGTTTATTTAGCCATTTTGAAAAGGCGACTTTAGAAAGTGAATCTACAAAAGTAAAACTACTTACAATAGGAACATACGCTTGACCAGAAGACAATAGCGAACCCCTATTATATAGGGTGGCTATTGTTAAAGTATCTATATCAAGACTTGTTTGGGCTAAGGAAGCCATCTATGTTTATATTGCTTTTTATTATCTAATTTAGACGGGCTTCTAGCGTAGATACCTGGCATTCCAGTTTTTGAACTGTATTTAATAGAAATTGAGTAGCACCAAATTCTAATTTGAATATTTGATCCGTGTCAAGAGAGTGAAAATCTAAAATACCATTTTCATTTGTATATCTTATACTCTGTGGTAGAACTTGTTTGACTTCTTGAGCAATAAATCCGTACTGCGTATTTGAATCAGCACCTGTTTTTTCTTGAAAGGCTTTTGTAAAATTATATGTGCGTAGGGGTATTTCTGATATGATTTTAGCACATTTATCTAGATCTGCTGGCTGTATATCAGTTTTTATACGCATATCACTTGGATTTACCCAAGCCGTTCCAGCAGGTTTTCTTGCATTTCCTATTGCTATATCAAGGGCATATTGTGGGTATGTTGTATTGATACCAATATTACCGATATTTTGAAATGGCGAATCCTGTTTTCTTATAGTAAGAACACCGTCATTAAAATAAATTGTAGAGTGTATCACATTAATGCGATTTTTCTGATTCAATGTAACAGGTATATTTCCAGAATATATATCAAAGTTAGATAGTTGGATAGAAGGTGTAACATTAGAAGAGTATGCAATTGTGTTTATTTTAGCGGTAGTAACACCTGGATTAATTTCTGTCCAATTAATTGCATCTGCAGATACTAATATTTTCTGTAGACCTGCTGTATTGCTTCCAGCAATATTCCACATAACCCCGTCCCAGGTAATAGTATTTATAACGTCTAGTTCAGATATATTTACATATGACCAATCAACACCCGTAAAACTATACATAATATTTGAAGAGTTCCCGTTTGATCCACCCACTACAAATTTATCACCGTTCCATGCTACACAATTCGCTGTTAGAAGGCGGGGGCTATTTGTAGGAGTCCAAGTGCTAGGGGGAGAATTGGAACTATACATCATTGTTACAATCCCAGAACCAACTGCAACCCATATACGACCATTTGTTGCTATATCACTACCAAATCCAGAAAATGTAGTATTACTAGTTGCACTTTGCCAGACCCCGTTTGCGTTTGTATATTTGATATTAGTAAATGGAGCATCTCCTCTACTTGAATTTGTACCTAGCGCTACCCAATTATATCCATTCCAGGTTAGTGCATTTAAACTATCCATTTGTGTGTTCAACGGGAATGAAGCATCTGACCAGTTGATACCATCATAACTTATAAGTAAATTCATTGAATATAATGATGTACCCGCTAACCAATATGACCCTGACCACTTTACAGTATTTACACCATATAGTCCGCTACCACTAGGTATTATAGCATTTAACCATCCTGCTGATGGATTTACCGTATACTTGATAGAGTTTATTCCACTAGTATTAGAACCTACTGCAATCCACGTGGTCCCGTTATATGCAATATCATTTACACCTACACTAAACCCTGGATCAGATGGACTTATCTTATAGGTATATGATAGAGTTGAATTTATAAATGTAGTATTACCTAAATTATTTGACAGGCCTGCTATAATGTGATGAATAGAGGGGTCTTGAGATGGAAGAATTTGTGCAGCGCCTACCATAGAAAATGGGTATTGAGTGCTTGTAGAAGTCTGAATACCAAGTGATGATACGTATATTGCTTTATTTACTGTTAAATTAGATAATGTAATAATATTAGTGGTAAAAGTAGAAAATGTAGGTGAATAGATATTAGATTCTACTATAGAGGAAATGGCAGTATAACTGCTTACTATATTTTCTAAGGTATCAAAAAATGTACTTCTGACGGTGTTGTAAGAAGAAACAAAATTTTGACCTGTTGTACTCACATAACTTGATAAATTAGAAGTTTGACCGTATAGGCTAGAAAAATTAACAGTTGTATATTTAGAAAATGTTGATATAGTGCTATTTAAATTATCTATAAGTTCTGCGGGATTATTACTACCATAAGCATCTGCATTTGTTGTACTCAGATTATAATATAGTTGAATAATACTTTGATTTGTGTAACTCAGGTTATTAAAACTGCCATATAAAATATTATAATTAGTAGAAAATACACCAAGGTTTTCTGTTAAAAATGTGGATAAACTTGAAACACCAGGGTCTACTCTTACAGAAGATATACCATTATTTAGAGCGTTTGAAAATAGAGTAAAAACAGGTGCTAAACCTGTACTTATAGAAGAAAAGTTTGGATTTACGCTACTAGATAAGGATGAAAGTCCTGGGCCGCAAAATATAGTTGGATAAACACTAGATATAAATTGTGTGGTAGTGGAAATATTTGAACCTTCTACTGTTGATAGTGTTTGTAGTGTTGAATAGGGTGTCTGTAGGCTGAATACTATATTTATTGTAGAATACGCGTTTGGTAAAATGCTAGAAAACGTCGACAGATTTATCAAATTATTATAGTTTTTTTGAAATGATGTAGATAAGGTAGACAGTGAGTTTCTAACATCTTCTTGTTGAAGAATTATATATGTATAACCTACAGTGGTCAATGACGTGCTAATAAGATTTAATTGTTTTTCTAGCACAGTAGAAAGTGTAGAGACAGTGGGACCTTGGGAAATTCCTATAAGTTGTTGTGTTGATCTAAATATTCCAGTTAGTAATGTACTCATTGTACAAAGCCCAGGAGTTCCCGCAATTCTTTGTGCATTCAGAATACTTGAAATATATTGTCTTGCTAAAACGGTAGACATAGAAGAAATACCACTTACGCCGGCCTGAATTATAAAATAAGATGAAAGACTAGAAATAGAATCATCTACATACGAAGATATTAAATTTATTCCAGATGTTGGATCAAATATAGAAATTGTATTATTAAACCCTTTTAATGTTGATGTAATAAACGTGGATAAAGTACTTACGCCTGGACCTGCAGCATTTTGAATTGTTGTCTGTATTTGAATATTATAACCAACTAAGGTGGACGCATCTTTTATTGTTGTTGATAATATATCATATCCTACATTTGTACTATACGTTTGTATATTAGCACTTATATTACTATAATAATTTGTAAAAAATGTAGAAAGTGTAGAAACTGCAGGACCTTGATTAAATGTAATTTCTAGTATGTTACTAAGACCTGTAAATGTTGGTTGAAATTGACTAGATATAGTTGATATAGAAATACCTAATCCTAGAATCGATCGTTGAAGGTTTAGAGTTTGAATATTTTGACCCTGTAATATATTATAATTTGATATTATCGTTTCATAGGCTGTATTATATGTTGTACCCTGTACTGTACTTAATACATTATATGTATTGGCTTGACTGGAAGAAATTTGAAGCCCTGCGGAGGTTGATAAACTACTCAAACTTATAGATAGGGTTGATTGTTTTACTGCTAAATTTATAATAGCATTAGATATGTCAGGTATGGTTGATGTATTAAAAACGAGACCACCTGAACTGAGTAATTGTTCAGGTGTAAGGTATTGGAATAATTTATATACATTACTACCGCCTGGAATAACTGGTATAGTATAAGAACTGATTTGTTTACCAGATTGAGCTTTCATATATAAATCTTGGTATGTAAGTGTATCAATATCTAGTGTACGTCTTGAAGATGCCATACTCTACTATGATAAACTATGAAAATAATAGTTTATATTATCGCACAATGCGATAATATAAATATTTGATTCTATTTATACGTATAGATGGGAGGCCAAGGAGGACTTTTACAACTTGTGGCTCAAGGTAAACAAGATGTGTTTTTAACGGGAAATCCACAAATGACATGGTTTAAAATGGTATACAGACGTTATACGAATTTTGCAGTTGAAAGTCAACCAATGTATTTTGATGGTACTCCAGATTTTGGTAAAAAAATTACTTGTAATATTCCTCGTCGGGGAGATTTATTAAGTCAGGTTTTTTTAGAAGTAACTCTACCGGCATTGAATCTATTAAACGCAGATGGTACAATTGGACCAGCAGTATCTTATGTGAATTCAGTGGGGCATGCTTTGATTCAAGAAATCACAATAGAAGTGGGTGAACAGGAAATAGATCGGCAAAATGGTGAATGGATGGAAATATGGTCAAATTATACGACTACAAAGGATAAGCAAACCGGATTTTATAATATGATTGGTAAAGTTGATGGATATTCTCCCCCAACTCTTTATGGACCTATTAAATTATATATACCATTGAAATTTTGGTTTTGTAGAAATCCTGGACTTGCATTACCCCTTATAGCGCTTCAATATCACCCTATTCGCATAAATTTGACATTAAAACCACTAAATAAATTATTTTTTAGTCAAGCTCTTACTACACCAGCATGCTCTACATTACAAGTTGCGCCGGCACAAATAAGCGAGTTAATGTTGTGGGGAGATTATATTTATTTAGATCCAGAAGAACGCCGTAGATTTGTAAGTTCTACACACGAATATTTAATAGAGCAGATACAATATACAGCACCTATAGCGATTGCCCCCGGTGCTACTTCAGCCTCATTAAGATTAGAATTTAATCATCCAATTCGTGAGTTATTTTGGTATATACGGCGCGATGCTATGGTAAGATATAATGAACATTTTAATTTTAGTTCTCTAGGAACATTCGAAGTTGGTACTCGTACAGATATCTTATCAGAAGCCGTTCTACAACTAGATGGGTTTGATAGATTTAAAGAGCGTGATGCCGGTTATTTTAGACTGGTACAACCATGGCAATATCACACAGTAGTACCAGAAGAAAGTTTTGTATATTCTTATAGTTTTTCTTTAAGACCAGAAGATATTCAACCCAGTGGATCTATGAATGCAAGTCGTATGGATTCAATTGTATTACAGATTAAAATTAATTCTGAATTTTCTGGAACAGATTGCAGTTCTTCTAGATCAAACACCTCTAATTCTACATACAGTGGAGATAGTTTAAATGCGATATTAAATTCAACAACGGGTACCCTTTCTTCTAGGGTGTTTGGTATAAATCACAATGTCCTTCGCATTGCGGATGGATTTGGCGGCGTTCTCTTTACAATATAATAGGTAGAGATGGCGCTGTTTGATGTCGGAATAACACACGGCTCCTATTGGAAAGGGGGACAAATACCATATTGGTTATATTTAGTATTTGTTATACTATTTGGAGCATTAGGATGGGACCATTTACTTCTGAGAAGTCCTACGACGGCAATATTAAAATTTTTAAGTTTAATACCATTGCTTGGTTTTTGGTATTTTTATGATATTGCACAGGCAATTGGTGAACGTGATCTTATAGAAAAATATGGTATAGGAATACCATATTATGGACCAGTTGGTATTGGAGCAGGTATGTTTATAAATAAAGATAAAAATAACCTTTCTCCGCCCAATATTCCTAAACCTTGGATGTTTATGTTATATGCTTTAACTACCTTAGTATTCATAGCAATTCCATTGAATAAAATAGTATTAGGAGATTATTGGGGTTGTTTGATACAATTATCTATGTATACATGGATCACTATTTTTACTTTTGGTTTGAGTATTTTTGTTGGGTTGGCATGGGGAATATTTGATATATATAATTTAATATTTAAAACACGTGATATTTTGGAAAAAGGAGTACCTCGCATATCTCCGGCTACTTGGATTGGATTAGATGCGCGTTTTAAGAGGGATGCTTTAGGACCAGGAAAACCACTGCCCCCACAAGAGCCAACAAGCCTTGTAGGGAGAACTATAAAAGCGGTTTCTGAAATTCCGATGAATGCGGCCCTTGCAGCATCAACTGTGACTAGAGCAGGTGGTGAAACGGTTGCCGGCTTGATAAAAACAACTGGAGGTGTTGTTACGGGCGTAGTAGAGGCCACAGAGGGGGCAACAGTTGGTTTAGTAAAACAAGGTGTAAAAGATACGGGTGAGATTATGCAATCTGGTACAGATACTGTGGTTGATGTGGCTGAAACCAGTAAAGATGTCGTAAAGAGTATAATTGGGGCTACAGCTGGAACCGTTACAAAGACAGCAGAAGCATCAGGTTCTTTGTTAGATGTAGCTACTAAATTACCCGGTATTATACAAAAGATCGAACAAAAAGGCGGTGGATTAAGATTATTAGAATCTGATCCATCTGGAACTTCTACGGTGCTTTTATTTGGAGTTGCAGTTTTAGCATTTGGTGGTTACGTATTATATATGATAAGAAAAACTATCTATACTTCTAGAAATGACAGACAAGATGATTCCCCTCCAGACCCAAGAACAGTTCGAAAACCTATTGAAACCGGTGCAAGATAATGGGGCTCTTGCTGAGGATGCAGTGGTAGTATATTTTACGGCATCGTGGTGTGGTGCCTGTAAAAGATTAGATTTTGAAAGTCTATTATCGAGTACTCCTAAAAATATAGTGTGGTATAAATGTGACGTGGATGAAAATAATTATACTTTGGGTTATTGCGGATTGTCTAAATTACCGTCTTTTGCAGTAATAAAAAATGGGAAATTTGCTGGAAAATTTAGCAGTTCCAATACGCTAAGTGTATTTGATAATTTAAAAAGTATACTGGCAAACCCTTAGGAATACTTAATTTAAGTAGTCGACAGTAAGACTATAAAATATATTTTATATAGTAGAATAATTTATAATGAATAATTTAAATAATGGGGGGCTACAAGAATCTGTAAAAATTGTAGCACCAAGTAAAAGGCCTAGTATTTTAGATAATATTCGTGAACGCTTGGGGGGTAACTATAATCTGGCCAAACATTTTAAAAAAAATGAAAAAAATTTACGAGAGAAAGTACGGTTTTTTCAGAAAAGAGAAGCCGCAGGTGAGTTAAAGCCTGATATGGCGCGGCGTTTTGAGGAAGCGCGCGAATTATTGAAACGTGTTCAGGATTTAAATCCTGAAGAAGCAAACCCTTTAGAACCTTATATTCCACCACTGGTTGCTGCGCCTCCACCACTGGTTGCTGCGCCTCCACCACTGGTTGCTGCGCCTCCACCACTGGTTGATGCGCCTTCACCACTGGTTGCTGCGCCTTCACCACTTTTTCCTCCAACACCATATTCATCACCTGTAAATGCCCTACCGCCAGAAAACCCCCTATTAAGAAGCATGATAAATCAATCTCTTTATAAAGCATTTCCAGATGCAAAGAATCGTTCATCAAAAATGAAACTTAAGAAAGGCAGGACAGCAAAATTTACTTCAGATTTTCCTAGTAATAATGTATCGGCGGGATTTAATCCACCCCCGGCAAATAAAGTTCCAGCCCAACCACTTACATATGGGCACTATAGCCCGGGTGGTACATATCACGTGGATGGTAATGTAAATCCACTACCATATGGAAATAATAGCCCACAGGTTGTTGATTTAAATAAATTTCGTTTAAACCGTGTAAAACAGCCTAGTAAATCTAGGCGTTCTAGAACTGTAAAACGACGTAAATTGATACACCCCGAGGATTTTCCCTACTATGAGAAGGCTGTTGCAGAAATAGAAGTTCCTCCATTATATCACCCTTTAACAGGACAATTAATTATTTCAGAAGATGCGATTGATGTATATAAAGATGCTATAAATATGTTAGAGGGTTTAATTGATAAAGCGGTAAATAGGGCTTATACCTTAAAAAAAAGAAATAAAAAAAATATAAAACCAAAAGCAGGTCTATAAATAGGTAATGGAGTGGGATATATGTATAATAGGTGCCGGCATAGCAGGCCTCTATTGTGCATTAGAATTGACTAAGAAATATCCAGAAAAAAAGATATGTATTTTAGAAAAATATAAATACATAGGTGGTCGTACATCTACATTCAAAGATAAGGTAAAAGGGTTGCAGTGGGAAGCCGGTGCAGGGCGTGTCCACAAATCACATCATCATGTAACAAAACTCATTAGCCATTATAAGTTAACTAAGATACCTATATCCAATCAAATAGAATGGAGGCCATCTTCGCATATAGAAGATCAAGTTAGAATAGAAGCCTATATCAATAATATTAGTTTAGACACCCTCGGCGCCGATACATTGAAGAAAAATACACTTCAAGATATATTGACGCTTGTATGTGGGCCTGCTATAACAAGAAAAATAATGGAACGCTATGAATATAGATCTGAATTTGACACTCAGAGAGCAGATAAGGCTCTAGAAGCCCTACAACATGAATTAGGAGACAATGAAGATTTTTTTATTATAAAAGAGGGATTTTCCGCTTTGATAGGGCATATGAAGCATGATATAGAAAAGGGTGGTGTAAGAATATTGAGAGAAAATGAAGTAACTAATATTCAGAAAAAAGATAATGGCTATTTGGTAGAAATACGTAATCGGGGACCTATTAAAACTATTAATGTCATAGTAGCTCTTACACGCGACGCGGTAGCAGGGTTGCCGTGTTTCAAAGGGTTGCCAATTCTGAAACAGGTAAAAATGCGACCCCTTGTACGTATTTATGCAGTATTTCCAAATGTCACCGGCAAAGTCTGGTTTGAAGGAATAGCAAAATTTGTTTGTCCTAAACCTGTTCGATATGTCATACCTATAAATCCTAAACAAGGCACTATAATGATTTCTTATACAGATGGAGAGGATGCCGAATATTGGCTTCATAAGATGAAGAGTGTGAATCATGTTCAGCAAATTACAGATGAAATTATGGCGCAAATACGAACCCTATTTCCTGATATAAAAATACCAGACCCTACATTTGTAAAAATACATCCATGGGCAGATGGATGTTCTTATTGGACCCCTGGAGACTACGACTTTAACAAGGTATCAAAGGCATCTGTAAAACCACTAGCAAAGTCTATGCCTGGCCTATATATGTGTGGAGAGTCATGGGCTTACAATCAGGCATGGGTACAATGTGCAATAGATCAAGCGTCCCACGCCGTTGACGCGTTTGTTGCTGATTCTACACAAGTGCTGCTGTAGCCAAGGCATCTACTTGGTGATTAAACATCCAAGGAAATTGATTCTGTGCTCCTCCACCTTTATGGCCTTTCAACCATTTATATTCTAGTCTAAATCCCATTTGTGTTGTCTTCTCAACGAGCTGTTTCACAAGATCCAAGTGTTGAATAGGACCACCTTGTTTTGTCCAGCCCCTTTTACGCCAAGAAGATCCCCAAACAGAAGCACAGTTAATTGCATATTGACTATCTGACCAGATTTGTATAAATCCCGGGTACTTATTTGCGGCTTCTAGACCCATTAATAGAGCCATAAGTTCAGCACGTTGATTTGTTTGTTGTTCCGATTTTACTATTGGCCCAGAGCCTCTATCTAGGACTCTATAACCATTATCTGCGACAATAATGTAAGCCCATGATGCATTTGCAGACCGTTTTCCATTATTTCTACAGGCCCCATCAGTAAATATATGAATCAAGTTTCTATTTGAAACAGGTTCGTTTATTGGGGTAATAATAGAAGGCGGTAAAGTAGGATGGACCATCACATTCTCTTGGCATTGTTCCACGTGACTGTCGTCAGCCCCTTTTTGATATATGTAGGTGTCCAAAGGGCCGCTACGCCGGAACTTATATTTAACGGGCTCCTCGGACTCGCCGGTGCAATACTGCTTTATCATCTCTATAGAGCTTATAGTAAATGGATAAGCGGGAGTTCAAGTTTATGGGTGAACTTAATTCATATAGTATTGGTAGTACCCATATTACTTTGGATAGGCTACTATAAAAAAGATACGTCTCGACAGGCATTTGAAATGCTACTACTATTGGCATTTTCGGCTCTAGGTTATCATTTATATAGCCTCGTTATACATGTAAGTACCGTTTCTGGTGATAGGCCTAAATCATAGATAGTCTAGCCTTTAGAATTGGATCAGTTGTCTCTTTGGCGTGATCTATTACATGATATAGAATGGATGGGTACGATTTACAAATCTTCTTACAACAGTGGCAGGTGTATGTATCAATGTTCTCAGATTTAATAATCCAGGGTTTAAGAGTTTCCGATATGTGATTACGTGCAATATGTGCCCGCATATATTCTTTTTTGAAAACACTGTGATCACAGTTTTCAAAGGGGCATTTAATATTAAGTGCCTTCTTAGAATGTTGGATTTTAAAGTGTGTATCTAGAGTGTATTTTTGTGTGAATGTCATATTACAAGTGCTACATTTATATCGACGTGATCCCTCATGTTTTTGCATATGATAGTGCATTGTATTTTGATTTTTTTTTACACAGTTGCAAACAGTGCAAACATAGTCGCCATCTGCATTTTTCTTGTATTCGTACACCATGCTTAGTTTTAGCATTGACCACCTGGGGTTCAATTTTTATGTAAAATAGCTGTCTAAACAAATTTATACTAAAGACTATAGGAATGGAGGAATTGGTGCTTATCAATAAATATTTCACCGTAACTACTCTTCAAGAATACTTGGAAAAATACCCTGAAGATACAGAAAAGTGGTTAGAATATTTTGAACCACTTTTATTTCCTCATAGAATAAGAAATACTGCGCGAACTTATGATAGAACGACTATACCAACGCAAGATTATTCCAAATATAATATTGTAGCAAAACAAGATATAGAAGTTAGAGATTCTGATATAATGTGTCCTATATGTAAGCATTCATGGGAAGAGACCCAACTTCATGCGACAACTATACTTTTATGCGGGCACAAGTATCATACTCTTTGTTATTTTATGCTGTATTATGAGAGGCAGGAAGGGTGTCTGATAGAAGGGTGTACCAATGATACTGGGCGCATTGTTGGGGATCTATATAGAATGAAATCAAGGCTAAGAGAAAGTATTGAAAATACGCTAATTGACAATATAAAAGCTAATAGAGAATTTAAAAGTGAAGTGAAAAAATTAAAGAGTAAAGTATCAAGTATTGTTAGACATGTATCTGCCTTTTCAAAAGCCAGAAAGCAAATGAGAAAGAATATTATTAAAAAGCACGAATGTAATCTGAGTCAGATACAATTTGATATAAATAATAGTTTTAAATTATTAAATACTTCAAGGGAGGCAAAGGCATTAAAGTCAGAAATACATAAGTATAGAATAATAGAGCGGGGTTTTTTTAGGAGGTATCATTTAAGTTTGCATGATCTCACAAGATATGGATTGGTGGGGCGTATTAATTGGGCTGTGCGGGGAATGCTAGTGAGACATTATGGATATGGTTCTAGAAGTCGGCGTTACTTAGGCATACGCTTACTCCCTGGTAAAACATCGTGGATTAAACAAGGTAATCATGATGCTAGTGATAGTGAAGCCGAGGCAGAAGAGGGTGATGCAGAAGAGGGTGAGGATGCCTAAATCCTATTATGCTGTTTAATAACAGGAATGTCGGTACATATTTTCACTCTAGCGATTGGCGAAGATTTTCGTAAATCGCTAGCGAAGGCTCTTGAGTCAAAGCGGCTCTATGCACAGAAACATGGTTACACATATATCCAGGCAGGTGAAGAATGGTGGGATCGTGCGCGGCCAATTGCCTGGTCAAAGGTTCCCTTTTTATTAGACCAGTTGAATAAATTGCCAGAGGGTGCACTTGTATGGCAAAGCGATGCCGATGTACTTATCACGAACCCTAATTTAAAATTGGAGGATCATGTTGTACCCCTTCTTCCTGAAAATAAGGATATGCTTCTTATTTATGATGCCTGTCATCATCTGAATAGCGGCAATATATTGATGAGAAATACAAAGTGGTGTAGAGATTTTTGGAAGAGGGTAAATGCGCGTACAGATTGTACATACCATATTTGGTGGGAGAATATGGCAATGATCAAAGAGTTGGATGAAAACCAAATAGATAAAGATAAAATTCATGTTACAAACCAACACAAGCGTTTCAATGCGTATGTGATGGGTATTCCGAATGAACCTTTATGGGAGCCTGGGGATTTTCTGGTGCATTTTGCCGGTGTATATAAACCAGAAAAGATGATAAAACTTATTGATGATATAGATAGTGGTTTAATTCCTAGATTAGATATGTATAATCCTTAAGTTAATTATCTTAATAATTAGATTCTATTTTCATAGCAAGTTCTTGTCGGCCCCTGATTTGTTCGCCCTCTATTTCTTTGACACGACGGAATCCGTTTTGTCGTAGAAGTTCGCGATATGCTTTATCACCTATTATACGCTCAATTGCCTGACACCACCCATCTATATCATCTCGCTGACACATGATTCCCGCTCCACCTACACATTCCACAAGACCATCTGCTTCACTATGTATA
>Ga0209358_10000688_pt1 | contig 28851 bp, 46 predicted proteins | sample LauGreFa1BDMLBSN_2_FD_187574 | JGI IMG/M metagenome (GOLD analysis project Ga0209358, IMG submission 187574) | Freshwater lake microbial communities from Lake Michigan, USA - Fa13.BD.MLB.SN (SPAdes) (version 2) | ecosystem: Environmental > Aquatic > Freshwater > Lake | place: Lake Michigan, USA...
CCCTTGGTGTAGTCGTCCATGTCCACCTCACAATTAGCCGAGCCGTCCTCGTTTTCGCTGAGTGTTTTGATGGTAAATCTAAAGTTTTCTTTTTTACGTTTCATTTTATTCCGTGCCTCCGTTCTATCGCGCGGGCAAACGCAATTATGTCGCCCTCGGTTTGCATTCTAATCCCTGTAATCTCTTCATTTGTAAGAGGTTTTGACTTGTAGATTCCGCATAAAACTGGCCTTGGATCCGCGACTACGGCGTCCTCATAGCCTGGTTGCCAGGGTGCCTCTGCTACATAATTTGGTTTCATTCTATCTCCTCGTACCATCCACGTACATAAAAACTATCGCCGAAGTCTTCAATTAACTTCTCGGGATAACCATTGTCAATTAGCCACTTACAGGTGTCATCGACGTGCTCGGGGATCTCTTTTGGGAATCCGTACTTCCACCCGCTTGGCGGGTCAATCATTTTAACTTTCATTTTTAATCCCGTGATGTTGTTCAACTGTTCGCACAAAGTCGCGCATGTTCCACATCTTGTTTGTTTTGTTTAGTGTGGTGACCATTTCGTTGATCTGTGCGTCTGTCATTGGCGTGCGGTTTACTGCGTCTTCGTATTCCTGTACTGTGTGGTAGTGTGTGTCCATATTATCTCCTGAATCGTGTTGCCGGTTTGCGTTTGCCAAATCTTACGTATATCTTTAAAGCACACAGGCGCCCGTAAGTTTGGTTGCGCCACCCCTGCGAGGCCCTGCGGTACATCTGCATTTTGGTGCGCTTGTAATGACTTGGCTTTCCGTCTTTGTTAATGAATACAGTGCGACGATGGCCCACCCTGCCAAAGATTTCAGTAAAGCCATTGCGCAGGGTGGTCCTCCTGAAGTTAAACTTTTTCATCGGGCTTGTGGTTTAACATAAACTCGGCGTATTGCCACGCCTGTTGTCCCGCCATTGACGGCGCCTCCCCGCGCGCAACTAGCCCCATCAACGCCAGACCTGCAAAAAACATCAACTCATCTTTGTTATCCATTAGTATCCTTCCGTTTCAAATGTTTCAACTGTTTTTAAGTACTCGCCGGCCGATGTGTTAAATCGTAGCCCCAAGTAGATCGGGGTACGACTACCTTCGGACCGGCTTTCGCCTGCCTCGATGCGTTTCTCCTGTGTCGCGGCCAAGAACCTGCGCTTGAATGACATCTCCGAGCCAGGTGGCAGGCTACGTTTAAGCGCCCACCTCTTCCAACACAGGAATACGTCGTCCTTTTTAACCTGTGACACTGGGTCAAACACAAACGTGTCCTCCACGAATGAGTTCAGTGGGTTGCCCAACTGCTCCATCAACAGCAACAACTGACGCCCCGACTGTGGTTGTATGAAGTGCCCGCCACGTGCCAGTCTGCGATCAAGTCCGGCCATCGCCCAGTTAAAGATACCGGCCAACTCGCCGGATAGCTTATTAAACAGGTCGGTGTCCTCGTTGTCGTAGAATGACTTGGTCATGCGTAGCACCAACATACGGCCGGTGAGCGCATTACTGTTCTCGGTTAATTGCAACGCCTCGTTCGAGTATACGATGATACGCGTTGGCAGATAGCCCGACCATGCCTCCTTATTTTTGCGATTAACGGTGACAGTATCACCACCCACAATACGCAACAACTGGCTAACGACAGCGCTACGATTACGCTCAGGTGCACGAGCGTCAGTAAATGAGGCAAGGGGTTTTCCAAGCCATGGTTGTAAGCCAAATGTATCACAGAGCTCCTCCAATTGTGGTGCGACGGTGTTGTGCTGTCCGAATAACGACACGAGCACCTTGTTGATCGTGCCCTTACCGCTACGTCGTGGACCAATTACGTTAAAAAACTTCTGCTGTCTCGTGTCTCCCGACAGAATGTAGCCGAAGATCTCTTGCAGTGCGTCGATCGACTCTTGATCGTCTTCCCATATTGACTGTAAGAATGCGTCCCACTGTGGGCAGGTCGCGCCTTGGTCGTACTTAAATGGTAGCGAGTGCTGTGTAAAGAACCCAAGCGAGTGTGGCAGTAAGATTTTGTCCTCTAGGTGAAAGAGGCCATTCTTGACGCTGATCAACTTCGAGGCGTCGGGTTTATTTGCCTGATACTCTTCAAACCAAATCGGTGGCTTGGTGTTTGCGTGATTGGGTAAATGCACGATCGACTTAATCGCATCCATAGAGGCCGAGACGCTCGCCGGTGACGGGTTAAACGGCACCAAGGCACCGCCCTTGGCAGGTTTCTTACACTTATCAAGGAACGCATATAACTTCGAGCGTATCGTTGCCTCCTCGATAATCTCGTAGTGCGTGCCGGCGTGTATAAAAAAGTCTTCCGCGTAGTGCACTAGCCGGTAGCCCTCCTCGCTGGAGTAGAGCGCATCGAGAAAGGTGCGTGCGTGATTCATCGCGCCCGAGTCGAGTACTATCTCGCCCCGAGCGAGCGCATCCGCCCTCTCTTTCTGATTGACCTTAAAGATGATGCTCCGTAGAGTCGCGCCACCACTCTTGAACGTGCGCCACTTACTCTCACAGCTATTCATGCCGGTTGATGCGTACTTGCCGGATTGCGAGCTCCAACGATCCCACAGTTCACAGGCCTCGACGTCACCGCCAAACTGGTGGAAGAGCGCAAATCCCACGCCCATCCAGTCTGTGTACCCGCAGTCGGGGTCGAGCTTGGATAGTAGCTCCATCTCGACTCGGTGCAGGTCGTAGCCCTCTACCGGTGGCACGTAGTCCGCGAACGCGTCGCCTGTCACGTGCAGTGCACGCTCGGGTATGAACGCCGAGAGATCCTGCGCCTCGGTTGGTATCGTACCGCCTAGGTAGTGGCCGGTGACTGTGAAGAACCTACCCTGTGGGTAGATCTCTAGCCCTTGGCTGTGGTCGACGTGGGCGTGCGCTAGATCGGCGCGGGTAAATATCTTAATGCCAGTGCCCGATGGTGAGACCTCGTGGTATCCAAGTAGCTCGTCGGATATATGTTGCAGTGCAGCATTTGTGAAACGCGAGGTGGTATGGTCAAAGCAGTCGTCTAAGTCCACGCCGATTAGGTTGTCGGTTTGGGTGAATACAAACCCGATACCCGCAAACTTCTCGGGGTCTTCCTCGTAGGCGTGTTGGACTGACGGGAAGTCTGTCCACGTCGTCGGGTTGGTTGACGAGGCGGGTTGTCCACTTACCTGCGTTGGCAGTTTAGACCACCGCTTGTTGCCCTCGTCGCCTACCTCGACAAGGCGCCACAGTACCCACCTAGGGATTCGTTTCAATTCCAGTGGTATCGTGGCAAATTGCACGGGTAAACAAATTGGTTTATCTGTCATAGTTTCCTTTCTTCACACTTACTAATGCAAATTTTTGGGTGCTGATATTTCACAATGTGAAATGAGTTGCTGTAAGTCCTTGATGTTTGACGGGGATGCGGGGGTTGCGGGGGTTAATTCCAGTTTACCCTCTATCTTTATTTTTCTTTTTTAAAAAAATATAAAAATAGTAAAAGTACCCCCGCAAGTACCGCGAGCCCGTCGAAGATCAATGACTTAGCTCGTTTCGTTTCACATTGTGAAAAATAGGGCATAGATTACGTGTCCGATGAGGTATAAAAACAGGGCTAGCACCAGTAAATTCTCCCTGCGCCTCATTTTGTCAATTTTGGGGTCGTACTCGATGAACTTACGCCGTGACTCCTTGCCGTAGTCGTCCCCCCGTTTCATTTAACTACCTCGTAGTCCATGCGCCTTGCCATGTCCTCGGCCCACTCCCTAAACTCTCGTCGGTTGTCTGCCGTCTGCTCGTCGGATGGGTCCCACATGGCCTGAAACTGGAATCCACCTAGCTCGTCGTAAAACTCCACACGCTCGAGGTTGCCGTCCTTGTCCAATATGTCGGTAGATATCACCCTCATTTTTCCTCCTTGATCTTGTGTACAATGTCTGCCACCTTGTTGCCACGCTCTTCCCAACTGTCCTGCGTGCCGTAGTCGCCCCTGCTCATGCGCATGCGCTCCTTGTCTCTAAACTCGGGCTCAACTGCTAGCCAGTTTGAGAATGCCTCCTTGTACTCGAGCCACTCGTCGTTCTGTACGAATAGGGGGTGGTTCATGCCTGCGACGTCCACGCACGCCGAGTAGTCGGATAGTGGCACCCAACTATAATTTTTGTTTGGCTTGACCGCACCCAGTCCGACTCGGTCGCGTGCCTTGATAAAGCGTGCGTATGCCTTCTGTTGTATTTCGTTTAGTTCAATCATCTAAGTGCTCCTCGGTAAACTTCTCTTGGTTAATGTGGTCAAGTGAGACTGGCTCACGTGCGATGTATCCCTGCAACTGGTGCACCTTGCTCTCTGTCACGCCCATGAGTGTGGCTATCTCGTGCGTCTTGGGTTTGCGTCCCAGTACTTGGGATAGCGATCGCTCGGTGTAGTTCAACTTCTTTACCTGCTCCATGATGTTAATTGGTAGCCGTATGATGTTTGCCGTGTTGTCTAGGTCACGCCGTACGCCCTTCTCAATAAACGTTTTGGCGTAGGTGGCAAAGCGCGCGTTGTTCTTAGGCACCCACCGGCGACCTGCCGTAAACAGTGCCTCGTTACCCATCGCGACTATGTCCTCCACTGGCACCTTGCCGTGGTTCCACGCTGTCATCTTACGGACGACGTAGACCACAAAGCGCAGGTTGTGCTTGATCAACTTCTCTAGCGCACGCTCGTCGCCTGCCTGAATCTTTTTGGCGAGCTCGTGCTCTTCCTCAACTGTCAGTGGCTCGATGCCGTACAGTGACTTGAGGTAGTCGCTCAGTATGTCATTTTCTTTCATGTAATTTCCCTAGGTAGTAAGACAATAGGTCTCGGTATGGTATCAATATGATTAGCCCAACAATAAACCACGTCAGGTATTCCCACGAGAACTCGATGGATAGGCTGTACGACGCCAGTAATAAGATAAAGTATGCGACAATTTTCAAAATGGTGCCTCCCCTAGCGTAAGCATTGCCTGTTGGTATAGATTCGTTTTTGGAGCCTTTGGCAGGGGCTCTAGGCGCGTTCCGTTGGTAAGGTAGGGGGTAGCCTCCACCTTACTCGCAAACTTGCGTACAGCCCCTCCAAACTCGTCGATTAGGACGAACTTGTAGTTACTCATAGCGCCTTAACTACCACGGCGTCAACTGCCTTGACCTCGGTGACCTGCTTGACGAACTCTTCGTTGCTGAGCTTGCGCACAAGGGTTGGGCTGATCGTGGCACGATCGTAGTGTTGCACCTCGGCGAAGAACTTAGAGCCCTCGTAGGTGCCCACGCCACGCTTGATGAGCTCGGCCTTGAACTTACGTGCTGTTGCCTCGAGCTCGTCGATTGCCTGCTTGACTGCGCCCAACTGGTCGACGATGTCGTCAGTGCGTGCAGGTACTGCTGTAAATGATGGTACGTTGATTGTGTTCATAATTCCTCCGTTAAAAGTAATATTATACAGACCTTTTTATTTCTTTGCAAAGTATATTTCGACGTTCTTAGAGTCGGCGTTTATATACCCGCCAAACCCCTGCTCGACCATGTAGTCGTCCGCCTCTTCCTCGGTGGCAAACTCCCGAGTGTCGCGCACTGCGTGGATCAGCGCCACTGGATAGTAATCGTCGCCCTTCACAAAGTCGCCAAACTCCATGTCGCCAAAGTAATAGAATGCCATGATTATTTCTCCTCTACAACAACGTTAATCGTGCGCAGTCCCTCGAATATATCTACAACGTCAAACTCGATGCCTGCCTCTTCCAATAGGTCATACAATTGCTCTGCTGTCATGTTATTTCACTCCTGCCATTTTGTTTGCCCATACTACGCCGTTGTGTTGCTTGACGTACTCCCATGATCCCTTGGTGCCGTCCTGTACTTGGAGGCGTGACGGGATGGTGTTGCCCCAGTAGTCACTGGCACTTTTGAGCCCGAGCAGGCATTTGCCTGCCTCTATTGCCTCCATCATGGTGCGACCATACGATCCTTGGAGTGACCACATACCGCCGTTGATTGCTCGCTGTATGGAGGCGTAGTAATCTGCCTCGCTGATCTTTTCGTCAAACTCGATATTGTTTACGTCTGCCAATGTGAATGCCATGTTGCCTCTCCTTATTCTGCTGTTAGTTCCCACTGTACTGGGTATGATGGTAATACTACATGATCCGACCAGTCGGTTACGTTATCTTTGGCACGATACGCCACGACGTCGTACCGGCTGTCGTCCTCTTCGTTTATTGCGATGGTGACAGTCCACGACCACAAATTGTACGACCAGTCACCGCTCTTGTAGATCTCGTGCTTGTAACGATCCTTCAAAATTTCTACTGCCTTAATTAGTTTGTTCACTCTGTAATCTCCTCGTCGTCAAATTCAAAGTTAATGGTGCGACTGCAACACGTGCACCGCTCTACATATATAAAGCCATTGTTGCTAACTGCCTCCGTCCTCACCCCATCGTAGGGGCAGGTAAATGGTTGGTCGCTATCTGCTATAAAAATGTCGGTCATTCGTATACTCCCAGTTCGCCTGCGTTAATCCACTCTGCGTAGAGTCCGTATTTATGTAACGTGTTGGTGATCAGTGGGTTGACGCCAAACTCCCAATCTGATCCGATCGTGTGCCCGTCGTAATAGTCCGCCCACAATGTGTCACCATACTTAGGGTCGAAATTATGCTCGGCGCTGATCTGAAAGTTTTTAATGTCATAGCGCTCGTATACTGGTGCGTTGATCTTTTTGAGTGCGTTAAATGCTAGTCTGTGTTTGCGTGTCATTCTGTTTCCTCCTCATCTTTAACGTATTCGTTTTCTAGTTCCTGTAAATACTCGTCAATGTATTCAATGTACGGAAAATCTGTGCGAACTTCGCTAGTCCCGTCGCTCCAGTGGATTAATAATTCGTGGCTGACAACTTTCATACTGCCTCCTTTGTTGGGTACTCCATCTTATTAATTACATACTCCATCATGTCGATGGCGAGCTCACGCTTGATCTGCTCTTCCATGTTGGTGGCGCTAAAGCCACCCGACCATGACGACTGATTAGAACGTGCTATGCCCTGCAAATACCTGAGAGCACGCACTGGGTCTTCAATGTCATTAATCACGTTGAAGAGCTCCTCCTGATAGTCGTGGTAGAACTTCTTTGCTAGCTCACGCACGCCGAATTGTAAGTTTGCCATATTACACCTCCCAAAATTGAATTGTTGGATCGAGTTTCTGTAACTGCTCAGCGACTCGGATTAAATTATTATACCTGCGATTGACCTCAGAGCGTGAGAGCTCGCCGTCCATGGTTAGGTTCTCGGGGCTCAGCTCGTTGTCAATGCGCCGTGCTAGGCGCTGACGATCCTCTGCGCTGTCTAAGCTCAGTGGGCGCGCGTTAACGCGATTAAAGAGACCATCCCAGTCATTTTGACGTTTGATATATGCGTGTAGTGCTTTCATTTTGTTAACCCCTCTATAAATTGTTTTGCCTCTGCCTCAGTGTCGAACGAACGGCTGACACTGCTAGACCATCCGCCGTGATCTGCCATCACGATAAACTTATCGAGACGATAGCCGATCCTAGTAATCCGGTACGTTGGATTTTCGGCGCGTGGTTGGTTCCAAATCTTAGCGCAATCTTTATCGTAGCTCATATTATCTCCTGTTGATGTGATCATTGTACTGGGTCAGTGGCTCATAGAACGAGCCACTGATTTTATTTTACCTGAAATGGTTTGTCGTAGTCGCCGATATTGACGTGGTAATAGTACGCCGTGTCAAAGTAGTCGACCATCGCGTCACTGCGGTCGTAGTATCCGGCGCTTTGCATTGCCTCCATGACCTTAGCCAATACGTCGCGTGTCTTGCCATCGTAATGGTCTTGGAACCAGTAAGGGTTGACCTGCGCGTGATCCTGTTGGAACGCGCTCAGCGCCTGCTTACGATCCGCGAGCATATTAAATGGCGCGCTCTTGATCGTGCACGTGATGCTCATGTGATTTTGTACCCGCAGGCTAAACTTAACGCCCAGTGGCTTGAGTACCTTGTCGAGGTTTGCCTTGATTACTGCCTTTTTGTCTTGGTTCATGTATGCCATGGTGATATTCTCCTGTTATTTAGCCCTAAAACACGCCTGCACGATCGAGCGTGGTAAACCTGCCTCGGTGTTGCCGTTGTCGTGGTAGACGCCGTCAATCAGCGCCACGGCGTGTCCGCTCTTGATCACGATAAAGTTACCCTTGGGGTTGTGCTTGGCAAACGTTGCCAGTGTGCACCGGTTGCCCCGACTGTATCGCTCGAGCTTGGCGTCTTTGTTGGCGCTGAGTATTTGGATTGCCTTGTCGGTTTGGGCGCGCATCATGCCACGGCGTGGCTTGCGCCCTGCCTTGGCACATACCTCGTGCACCTCGGGATAGGCGCGGTTGAATGCGAGCGATAGCGCCCGAACTACGCAGTCTCGGGACTCTGCCTCGATTGTGCGTGGGTTGTTGCAGATGTATTGAAAGTTCATAGGCTCTCCTGTGTTGTGTGTGTGGTCTCATCAGTGCACGCCTAACGTGCAGACCATGGATTGTACCATGGTTTCGACCTGTTACTCGTCCGAAAATAAAACTTCTAATTTTGCGTCAATCATTTCAATCATCTTTTGCTTAAGATCGGCGAGGTATCTGACGCGATATGGTGTAGGGTCATCGTAGCCACCATCAGCACCATTTAGGTATTGCCCAAGGCAAAAGTCTCGTAAATATGCCAATCTGTCCGCCTTGTACTTCTTTGCTACTTCAAAGGCAAATGCGTTGATGTCATCTACTTCACTAGCTAGAAAGAGGTGCTCGTCTTGCCCGATGTAAATTTGATGCTTGGTCATCGTGCCGTTACTGGCATGGGAGGCAGTGCCTACCTTTTTGCCCCAACTTTGAATGGTTAGCTTTTTGACCATCACCTTGCTGAACATTTCGTCCCATTGAACTATTGACCAAACTACGTCGCCTTTTTTGAATTGCTTTGCCATGGTGTAATCTCCTATTTAATTGGTCATCATCAGTCAGCGCCTAACGCTGAGACCGGATCGCTCCGGTTTCGACCTGTTAGCCCTCAATTTTGATGGCTAGGATGCGCAACTGCTTGCGCTTTTCTTCGAGCTTGGCGATGTCGAGCTTGGCGAACTCAGAGTCCATGCCGTAGAGCTCTGAGAGCTCGGTGTTGATTTTGTACTCTTGATCCCAAATACCACGCATTAAAGTGTAGCGCTCGTCCCTGCTCAGTGTAATTGTAAAGTCCATAAAGCCTCCGTGTTGGTTGGTCATCATCAGTCAGCGCCTAACGCTGAGACCGGATCGCTCCGGTTTCGACCTGATTAAAAGGGAATGGCCATTGAGTGGCGATAAAACAAATCGCAGGCGTGGGCGCCTTGATTTGTAGCTAAGTACTGCGCATACTCTTCGGCGTTGGCCTGCTCTTCTTCGGCCAGTACAGCATCACTCTCGCCACCATAATGCCGGCAGGCTTGAGCGTAGGATTCGAATTGGTTGCCGTTGATGTCTTGGTACATATGATCTCCTATTGGTTAGTACTGCCTCGAGCGCCCTATTGCTAAGGCGCTCTGAGCATTACTATCTGTTAGCATACGCTGTGTTGGATAACAGCACCGGTTCTGCCGGCTCCCCCTTATAGATCGCGGTTGGGTTTGCGTTTGAGTGGATTAGCCACTGCACTTCCGATACCCTCTATTGTACAGACCTTTTGGATTAAATGTAAATAGAATACCTGACTAAATTGTGGGGGATTGTGGGATACTGTGGGTTGGCAAATTGCCTAACATCTCGCCCACCCTAGCGCCCAGCCCTCGCGCCCGCAAAGCCTTTGTGGAGGCACCCCGAGTCCACCATGGCACGATCGCAGACCACTTAATACCTAACCATCAGAAAGTACGATCGTGGCGTGGCGCCCCTTTAAAACGCGTCCAATCCGTCAACTAGGGGAAACCCTAACAGCCAGCTAAGTTAGTTGGCACTTACTAACTTAGCACTCGGGCAATGAGAGTGCTGATAATGGGGACAGAGTCGGCGCTCGGCCATGTTAGTTAGTACTCACTAACATACTGGCTACTTGGCAGGGGGGCGCGGTGCCTCGATGTTAGTAAGCGCTCACTAACATCGGCGCGCTCGAGCTGTGCACCAATCTGGTGCACGTGCACCAAGGCGGTGAATTTGTGCACCATTTTGGTGCATGGGGGGCTTTTTCATGATGCGATGCACCAATTTGGGTCCCGTGGCGGGGCGGCGGCCCGGGGGCCCCACAGACCCCAAGCTCGTTCCATTCCCCACAAAAACCGACTTTCTAAAATTTTTTTTGTAAAATATTTCACAATGTGAAACGGAATGCGCTAAGTCCTTGATGTTCGACGGGGATGCGGGGGTTGCGGGGGTTACTTTATTATTTTTATTATTTTTAAAAAATAAAAAATAAAGATAGAGGGAAACCTGGAATATACCCCCGCAAGTGCCGCAAGTGCCGCGCTTCTGCGAGCAAAATTGATAGTTAAAAACTATTGGGGCTATAATAATCAAATGTTTGCATTAGTAGATGTATGAACGAATATGTTTATCAGATCCAGGGTGCCCTAGAAGATTCCAATGGAAGACTTAGGGGGTTCCGTGTCTTAGTCTGTGATCTGAACTACTTTGACTCTGCCGACGCGCCAGTTGAAATATTGGACAAAGAGACGGCTAGGTACATCGAGTTTCGTTTAAAGGTCTGCGAGCACCTGGACATTAACCGGCTGCCCGTAGAAATCCAAAACAAAATTAGGACGCCGTTAGGGCGTTGGTTGGACCTGTGGGTCCTAGATAATTTTTATGGCCATACTAGCAAATCAAAAAGTCCTGACCCTGGACTACTGGAAACCGGCAAACAAAATCCAGCCGGGTGATTACCTGTTTGACCGGAACGGTAAGCCGGTGCGGGTAAAGTTGGTACAGGAATACTTCTCAGACGACTGCTACGAGGTCATGTTAAATGACTACCTGACAATCTCTGGCGACAAGCGCCTAGAATTTTTAGTGGAAAACTTTAAATATAGGGACAGAGTCATACAATACAAGGGATACCACCCCTTTAGGCGGCCATTAAAGCCGATGAATGTGGAGATGTTGCTAGATAGCGACCTGAAAGACGAAACAAATTGTAAGATCTACTCGATTCCTACCACAAAACCGATTGAGCTACCCCACCAGACACTACCAGTCCCGCCGTTTGTCTTTGGATTTTGGTTTATAAACCGCAAACCTAGCGGATTTTTTACGACAACCCCGTCGACACAGGAAGAAGTGGAGCGCCAGCTCAAAGATTTTGGGTATAAAATCAAAATTCGCAAGACAATACACAACGGCTGGCGCCAATTTACCATATCGCCGACCATAGAGTCACAGTTGGCCCCCGGTATCCCAACAAAAATACCGGCAAACTACCTGCTGGCGGACAAAGAGCAGCGAATTGAGCTGCTGCGTGGCATATTATTTGCAAAACCGCGCCAATATTCGCCGCGTAGGGACCTGTTTAGGTTCTCTAGCACACATTACGGCACGGCCTTGGCAATTCAGGGCCTGGTTGAGTCGCTGGGTGGCAAAACTAACCTCGCGTTTACAGAAAAAAATAGTACCTACACACTAACCTTTAAAACTAGGTTGAAACTGGTACCTAATCAGGTATCTAAGCCGATAAAAATACACCAAGCGCGTAGGTATATTGAAAAAATTACAAAGATCCAGCCACAGACCTGTGTTCACATCGAGACAGACGGGCCGGATAACAGCTATCTCGTAGGAGAGGGTTTTATTTCATGTCGTTAACACCAAAACAGGAACTTGAATTAAAGAAGTTCGCACAAGCACGCACGCACTGGCCTAAGGACCAGCTCGAGGCCGCCATTTGGCAGGTCAAGTGGCACCTACAGGCACTGCCGCACCAACGGGAGCCAGACGATGGCGAATATGACACGTTTCTTATGCTTGCCGGCCGAGGGTCGGGTAAGACGCACACTGCTAGCCACTGGATTGGTATCCGCGCTTGGGTTTATGACAACACCCGCTGGCTCGTCACCGCTCCCACCTCAAACGATATACGTGCAACTTGTTTCGAGGGGGACTCTGGACTTCTCAATATCATTCCCCCGTCACTTATTCGAGACTACAACAAGTCCCTGTTTGAAATCACCCTTACAAATGGATCTCTTATACAGGGGATTCCGGCCTCAGAGCCCGAGCGCTACCGAGGTAAGCAATATCACGGCGCCTGGTTTGACGAGCTGTGTGCATTTGATTACATCGACGATGCCTACGATGGCGTACAGTTTACGCTCCGCTTACGGGACCCACGCATCCGTCGAGTGCAGCAGATTATTACCACCACACCCAAGCCAAAAGAATTAATTGTAGACCTAAACGAGGGTAAAGTAGGCGGCGACGTGTACGTGTCAAACGCCTCGTCTTATGACAACAGAGCCAACCTCTCAGAGACGTTCTTCAAACAGCTTGAGACTTACGACGGCACTGACATTGGCCGCCAAGAGATCTATGGCGAGATCCTTGACCCGGAGCAGTCCGGCATCATCAAGCGCAAACAATTTAAGCTCTGGCCGGCCAATAAGCCTACCCCGACACTGGAGTATGTCATTGCGTCGTATGATCCGGCGACTTCTGAGAAGACAATGAACGACCCGACCGCCTGCACCATCTGGGGCGTGTTTGAGCAGCAAGACGCTGGCACGGCAATTATTTTATTGGACGCCTGGGACGAGCACCTGTCCTACCCGGAGCTACGTAGGAAGGTAATCAACGACTTTAAAGAAGTTGTATACGGCGCCGATAATGACTTTGGCAAGGGCCGAAAGGCGGACCTGATCCTGATGGAAGACAAGTCGGCGGGTATCTCGCTGATCCAAGAGCTCCAGGGCGCCGGCGTCCCGGTCCGTGGATACAACCCCGGCCGCGCCGATAAGGTACAACGATTAAACATTGTAGCACCCCTGGTGTCTAAGGGCAAGGTCTGGATACCAGAGGAACCACAACGCAAGGGAGAATATGCAGACTGGGCAAAACGTTTTCTGCGTCAAGTATGTTCATTTCCAGAGGCTGGCGGACACGACGACTACGTCGACTCACTCTCGCAAGCGCTGCGCGTTTTACGTGATTCTGGATGGATCCAACTCGACCCGCTACCAGCTCGAGACTATAGTTACGTGGACGACGACATGAGCAAGCGATTTGTGAACCCGTACGCCCAGTAGGGCGGATACCCTAAGTTTTGTGCATTAGTATAAATAGGAATAACCACCCCGCCCAACATGAACTTTCTAAAGACCCCACAACAAATGCTACTGGAAGACTCCGGTTTAGGTCCGGCGTCCCCCGGCATGTTAAAGACGCCGCAACAGATGTTGTTTGAGCAGTCTGGCATACAGCCAAGGTTTTTGTCAAATGGTGGGTCTGCAAATCAAATGAGCCCCGAAATGTTGCGGGCACTAATGCAAGCATATGATTACCAAATGTCAAATCAAATGCCACAAGCTGAGCCAACCTTTCAAGCGCAACCGCAAACAGCCACAACCTGGATGCGTGATAAAATAGCAAGTTTGATTGGTGAAAAACCAGCCGATCGTTTATTTGGCACAGGCTCTGAAGGCCAACAAACAGAATATTTACCGCTACAATTTTTAAACCCACTCTCGATGGCAACTTCTATCGTTGACGCAGGACCAGAAATGAAACGACAGTTGGAGCAAGGAGAAACTGGCGGTGCCGCCCTGACAGGTGGAATTGCTGGACTAAGTGTTCTTCCTTTTGCAAAGCCAATAAAAAAAGCGGCTAGCGCAATTTCAAAAAAGATTAAAAAATAATGGCAAACCCAATACTACCCGTTCAATCTGGCGCCAATTTACCCGGCCTTGAAACCGAACAAAATATTGCAGAGGCGGCCGCGCAAGATGCGGAGATGGACTACTACGAAGAGACACTGGGACTAGAACCTGGCGACGTTGAAGAAGAAGTCATCGAGTTAGAAGACGGCTCGGTTGTTATCAACTACCAAGAAAAACAAAGCCCACGCAAGAACCCCGAGTTTTACGAAAACCTGGCCGAAGTGCTTGACGAAGGCACACTACAGGCACTGGCCACTGAATATTTAGATTTAATTGACGTTGACAAAGAGTCACGTTCACAGAGAGACAAACAGTATGAAGAAGGACTGCGTAGAACTGGGCTTGGAAAAGATGCGCCTGGAGGGGCGACGTTTGACGGTGCTTCCAAGGTGGTGCACCCGGTTATGGCAGAGGCCTGCGTTGACTTCGCTGCGTCAACGGCTAAGGAATTACTTCCACCCGATGGCTTAGTTAAGTCTAACATTAAGGGCGAGGCGGACAGATTAAAAGAAGAGACGGCAGATCGTAAGGTTAACTTCCTTAACTGGCAGTTAAGCGAGCAGGTACCCGAGTATCGCGACGAGATGGAGCAATTGTTAACTCAGTTGCCACTAGGCGGCTCACAGTTCCTTAAGTGGCGCTGGGACGAAGAGCAAAAGCGTCCAATCTGCGAATGGGTTGCAATTGACAACATATTGTTACCATACTCGTCTACTAACTTCTACACCGCGCAACGTGTAACCGAAGTACAAGACATCACCGAAGATACATTTTTGCAACGTGTTGAGGCCGGTATCTACATCGACATCGACAGCGAGTATTCGTCTGACGCGCCGTTAAACGATCAGACAAGATCTGAAAAGGCAAACAACAAGATCGAGGGCAAAGACATGCCCTCCAAAAACATCGACGGATTGCGTCGTGTTTATGAGATTACATGCTTCATGCGTTTGGATGAAGATGACCAAACTGGCGGACAGCGTGCCCCATACATTTTAATGATTGATGAGACCACAAGCAAAGTCTTGGGTCTGTATCGTAACTGGGAAGCAAATGATGAGAAGTTTGAAAAACTGGACTGGTATGTCGAGTTTAAATTTATCCCTTGGCGTGGCGCTTATGCTATTGGCCTTCCCCATCTTATTGGCGGCCTTAGCGCTGCTCTCACTGGCGCTCTACGTGCTCTCCTTGATGCGGCGCATATTAACAATTCCCAAACGCTACTTAAGCTCAAGGGTGGACGAATTGGTGGCCAAAGCGATCGAATCGAACCTACGCAAGTAGTAGAAATTGAGGGAGCACCTGGCGTTGATGACGTTCGCAAAATTGCGATGCCAATGCCGTTTAACCAACCGTCCAGCGTATTGTTTAACTTACTGGGCTGGTTAACTGATGCAGCCAAGGGTGTTGTTACCACCGCAGAGGAAAAGATCGGCGAGGCAAACAACAACATGCCGGTTGGTACGGCCCAGGCACTTATTGAGCAAGGCGCTAAGGTATTCTCCAGCATTCACGCACGACTACACCGCAGCCAGGCTAAGTCACTAGCAATTATTTCACGCATTAACCACTGGTACCTGGCCGACATGGACAATCAGTCCGGCGAGGCAATTGAGGTTCGTGACTTTGCGTACAACAACGACGTACGCCCAGTATCAGACCCCAACATTTTCTCTGAGACACAACGTCTAGCTCAGAACCAGGCCATCCTTCAAATGGCAACATCGGCACCCCCTGGAATGTTTGACATTCGTGCGGCCTACCGAAGAGTTTTAAATCAGTTAAAAGTTCCTAACGTTGACGAGATATTGCCAAACCCATTAGGAGCAAAAGAATCCAATCCTGCGCTAGAAAACGTTGCCATGACCATGGGACGTCCCGCCGCAGCATACCCAGACCAAGACCACATCAGCCATATCAAGATTCACCTAGAGTATGCGATGAACCCTGCGTATGGTGGCAATCCAGTGATTGGACCAACATTTGCACCCAACGCGTTAGAGCACATTAAACAACATTTAACGCTGCACTATTTGCAGTCCATGCGCGCGTACGTGGCACAGGCATCTGGTGGCAAAGATACGCTAGAATTGCACCAAGAGAAGCCACTAGACTTAGAAGCTCAGCAGGCCCTGGCGCTGGCCTCACAGATGGTTGGACAAGATTCGCAAATGATTATGCAGCCATACGTACAACAAATCCAGGCACTGGCCCAAAAAGTTGCGCAGGCCCAGCAGTCTAAGATGGAACAGATTGCGTCCCAGGACCCAACCGCCCAGGTTATACTCAAGACCCAGATGGCTGAAACTCAGCGCAAACAGCAAGAGGCTCAGTTTAAGATGCAGATGGAGCAGTCAAAAGCTCAACAAGACTACGAGCTTAAGATAGCCGAGTTACAGCGTAAAGTGCTGGAGCTACAGGGCAAGTACGAGGTGCAGACCGAGCTGGATAACCAGAAGAACTCTACCAACGTCGCAATTAACAGCATGAACAACTCCTCGCGCGAGCGGGTAGCCGCCATGCAAACCCAGGCACAACTAACAAACCAAGAGATTGCGCTGGCACAAGAGCAGGCGATGTTAGGCATCCAGGCAGTAAACGAGGCGGAGAAAGATATACGCCAGCACGGCATCGAGATAGAGCGGCAACATTTTTTAAACGAAGCTGAGGTAGCAAAACAGGCAGTACAGGCAGCACTACAACCAAAACCCACCACAGGAGCATAACATGGCCGAAAATTTAAAAGGCTTCCGTCAAACATACCAGGAGACTGGTCAACTATCTAGCGGCGGCGGCCCAGAAGACAAAACCCTAGACGCTGGCGCGTCTGGTAGCCACCGCGACAACAACTGGAAGCGGGGCGCAGCCCAAGCTAAATTAAGAAATGGCAAGCCAGTCGGTCCAGGCAAAAATCTTAATGAACTTAAAGGCGGCAATTTTTATTAATTTTAGGGCGGAATCCTTCATATACTTGCATTAGTGAGATTATGAAGGACTTTTTATCTGAAATTATCGGTCGTGTAAAGGCTGAGCAAAAATCACTAGCGGAATCCGTTACCGCGGGAACTAACGTAAATTCGTTTGAGGACTACCAGAGATTGGTTGGCCGACACGAGGGTTTTAAGATTACGTTGGATATTATTAACGAGATTTTAACGGAAGACGACGAAGACGAATCGTAAGATTCAAGAAAGGAGATGCCGCATGGCATTTGATATATCACAAAAGGAAGACCCAGATCTTCGTTCGGAAGCGGAATGCTTTCCAGACATAGATCCAGGTATTGAAGTAGCCGGAGACCGCGTGTTAGTACAATTACGACGGGAGAAGGCAAAAAGTAAGGGCGGAATCATTTTAGTTGACGAAACCCGACAGACGTTACGTTTCAATGAGACTGTAGCTAAGGTACGCCAGATTGGCCCACTAGCATATAAGTCGCCAGATACCTTAGAGCCTTGGATTGAAGGCCCCTGGTGTAAAGAAGGCGATTTGGTTAGAACCATCAAGTACGGCGGTGACCGTTTCGTTGTTAATCCGGATGATGATGGCTCCCCCGTGGTGTTTATTACCATCCAGGCACGTGAAATCATCTCACGCATCAAGTCGTTTGACCACGCGCAGAAGATGAAAGCGTTTGTAGACTAATTTTGAAAGAAAATTATGGCAGATAATGAAAAAGACGTTCCAATTAAAGAACAAGATGACGGCTCCGTTTTAGCCAAACTGGAAGAGCATATTGATCATTTTCCAGAAGAAGAAAAAGAAAAACAAAAAGATAATGCTGTCGAAGACAGCGATCAGGACGACGATGAGCCCGTAGAAGCCGCTGAAAGTGGTGAGGTGGACTCTGATCCTGAAGAGACCGACGAAGACCGCGAAAAGATTCGAGAGGCGCGCAGAGAAGAGCGTAGACTCAAAAAAGAATTAAATAAACAACGCGACGCAACGTCCCGCAACAAAATTAGTGCACTCGAGCGACGTAATGCTGAATTAGCAGAGCGTTTAATTAAGCTAGAGAACACCGCGGCATCGTATCAGTTTGCACAGATCGATAAGGCAATCGAAGACGAGGCAACTCGTGTAGAGTACGCCAAGATGAAAATGTTGCAGGCCGCACAAGAAAATGATGCGGCGGGACAGGTAGAGTACTTAGAGCAGTTAACAGACGCAAAACAGCGACTACAACAAGCTCAGTACTACAAAAAACAACAAATCGAGCAGGCAAAAGCTCCCAAGCAAAACGTACCAACCCCGATTGCAGAAGAAGTACAACGCAACGCGACCCAGTGGTTAAAGAAAAACTCTTGGTACGACCCGCAGGCTCGAGACACAGATAGTAGAATCGCCAAGGTAATTGATCAAGAACTCGCCCAAGATGGCTGGGATCCAAGTGATTCCGAGTACTGGGAAGAGTTAGACAATCGTTTATCGGCACGTCTGCCACACCGCTACACAGCAAAGGGCGGTCAGCAAACCCGTAGAGCGGGGCCAACGGCTTCTAGCCGGGTGGCAAACACAACCAGCGCAAAACCTGGAACCATCACGCTAAGCCGTGACCGCGTTCAGGCAATTAAAGACGCGGGTGCATGGGACGATGTTGAGAAACGAAACAAAATGATCCGCGCATACGCATCGTATGATCGCGCTAACAAAGGATAATTATCATGGCAAATACAAGAATCAAACGCGACTTAGAAGATCGTTTAATGGATCGAGTCGAAGAAGTAAAAGACCGTATGGCATCGGAAGATCCAAACGCAAAATCAAAGCGCGAACGTGCAGAGGCGTTCAGAGATAAATGGCAAAATAGCGCGTTGCCAGACCTTCCAGCCGGAGCAATCCCTGGATTCCATTTGTGTTGGCTATCCACCACAAATAATTATGACAGTATCGACAAACGCATGGCGTTGGGTTATGAGCCAGTGAAAGCCGCAGAATTAGGAAAAGGCTTTGAATCGCTAGGTAAAATGAGCTCGGGCAAGTTTGAAGGCTGTGTTAGCTGTAACGAAATGGTTCTCTTCAAATTACCAGAAGAAATCTATCAAGAAGTGATGCGTATGCTGCACCTTGAGGATCCCCTCGAGCACCAGCGTAACATTACCGCAGCCGTCCGGAGCACTGCTCAGGAAGGTAAGGGCGGTAGATCAATTCTTGAGGGTGGAATTTTGGAAATGGACAAAGAGGCCGCAAAGGCGAATAGTAATATTCGTTTCTCATAACATTCTTCAAAAATTAACAAAGGAAAACTATAAATGTCCACAACATTTAAACCCTTTGGTCTGAAGCCGGTGTATCATCCAAGTGGTCTTGATCGTGCTGTTCCATTCGTTGGAACCAACACTTTCGTCACTGGTACTACATTTACAGCTCCTTACTCTTTGAGTGCTGGCGAAACTTTTTACCAGTACCAACCAGTAAGCCTTACCGCTTCGGGTCAATTGACCATTGCAAACCAAACCGCCGCCTCTGGCACCGTGTACGGCGTATTTGACGGTGTAGAGTATACAACCGCTGAAGGTCGTCGCACCGTAGGTAAGTCTGCATCTAAGGCAACCCTTGACGCCGCCACACAAATCGTATTCTGGATCTTTGCAGACCCAGCAATCGTTTACGAGGCACAAGTTAATGGTTCCGCATCTACCGGCTCTATCGGTCGTCAGTACAACTTTGATACAACCACAGGTTCAAGAGTAACCGACGGTTATACCATTGGTACAGGCGGCGCTGGCTTCTCCACCACAGCATTGTTGGCAACCCCTGTTGCTACCACTGTTCAAGGACAAGTTCGCGTAGTAGGTCTAGGCCGTGAAGTAGCTTACCCAACAGGCGAGTTAAACGCTTGGGGTGACACATTCACGATTGTTCAGGTCCAAATCGCTAACAACACGTTTGTAGCGCCTAAGGTCTCGATTTAATTAATAACGAAAGGAACTAAACATGGCAACCCCAATGCGTAGTACAGACTTTCGTGCGGTAGTCGAGCCGATTATCAACGAAGTCTTTGATGGCGTTTATGAACAACGCGCTGACGAGTGGAAAGGATTTGTAGAGCAGATCCAAGGTATTCCACGTAATTATCACGAAGAAGTAATGCTGTTCGGTATGAATGCCGCACCTGCGATGCCTGACGGAACTCCTGTCAGCTATGACCAGGGTGGTACTCTGTACATCACACGTTTCATCTATCAAATCTATGGCTTGGCATATGCCTTGACCAAGGTATTGATGGAAGACGGTGATCACATCCGTATCGGCAGCACCTTCGCCAAGCACTTAGCTCAGTCTATGATTGAGACCAAAGAAACATTGTGCGCTAACTTATTAAACTTTGCATTCACAGCCGGCTATGTTGGCGGTGACGGCGTAACTTTAGTAAACACAGCCCACCCTGTAGCTAACGGTCTGACATACAGCAACCAGTTAAGCACTGCTGCTAGCTTGTCACAGACTTCTGTTGAGCAGATCCTCATCCAGATCCGCAGCGCTATTGACAACAATGGTAAGCGTATCCGTTTGAAGGCAGAGCAGTTAGTAGTTCCCCCAGCACTCGAGTTCCAGGCAGAGGTAATCCTCAAGTCTGTTCTCCGTTCTGGTACTGCTGACAATGATCTCAACCCAATCAAGTCCACTGGAATGCTTCCAAAGGGTACACACGTTGTAACCCGTTTGAGCTCTTCCAAGGCATGGTGGGTACAGACCGATGCTGAGAATGGTCTCATGCTCGTAATGCGTCGTCCAATGGAGAAATCCATGGAAGGTGATTTCGAGACTGATTCTATGCGCTACAAAGCCACCGAGCGTTATGCGACCGGCTGGCACGATGCCCGTAACATCTACGGCACCGCTGGCGTTTAATTAGCACCTCCGTAGTCCTAAAAGCCACCCCACAAGGGTGGCTTTTTTACTATTTGGGGCGCAATTGATCTAATATTTGCATTAGTAGTTATAGGAAGATTAATCCCATCCTGACCACCGACCCTTCCCGGTGAGACGACTCAGAGACAGTTTGGGATACCCACTGAGATAAGGAAACATAATGTCATCTACATTTACACAACCAATTCGTGTATTTAAGCGTAACAACCCAACAAACGACGGCACAATCGCCCCAGACAACACCGGCGCCGTCCGTTTAAGTCAACAACAGTACATCACCAACCCAATTACCGCCGTTACCGCTGGTGCAACAACGTTAACAACGGCCGACATTGGAACAACCACCGCTGTCCCATTTGTATTACCGGCCGGCTCTATTATTGAGTCATTTGCGCTGTACCAAGACGTAGCCGCTGGTGGTTTAACTGGTGGCGTGATCACTGTATCGATCAGCATCACCAACCCATCAACTGGCGCCATTACTACCACCACCATTGGCACAATTACCCCAACAGCGGCCGGTGGCCGTATCGCCGGTGCGTTTACCGCCAGCGCGGCAGTTGCCAACATCATCGAAAACATTGGACCACTTGACGCCACGTTGACGTTCTCTGCAGCAGCCGTGACAGTATTGTCAAGCGGCTCTTTGGGCGGCGTATTGGATGTTAACTACACGGCACGTAACAATGATGGCTCTATCATCGCCTACGGTTCTGGTTATACCAATAACTAATTAAGGTGGCGGGGCAACCCGCCTCTTTCACCGTCTAGGAGAAATTATGAGACAGCAAGTAGTATCAAAAACTGGAGTTGGTTCCAGCGCCACTATCCCAATGAATTTGGATTCAACTCCATTTAACGTTGGCTTTGGTGTTGTTGTAACTGGCACAGTAACTTATACCGTTCAGCATTCATTTGACAACCCATGGACAACAGCAAATCCCGTGTGGTTTGATCACCCAACAGTTGCGTCTGTAGTAGATGTTAACGCCGATGGTAACTATGCGTTCCCAGTGGCTGCAATTAAAGTTGCGGTTACATCTGGATCTGGCACAGCTACACTAACCGTAATACAAGCCGGTATCGCCTAATATGCCATACGTTGGATTCTCTGGCGTAGCAAATCAAGCAAACACCACCGACGGGTTCGCCCTCGGTGTTGGCGCTCAAAATGCTCCGGCGGCGGTAAACGAATTTGGATTAGACGTTGGCGACGGCGGCGTTGTAGATTTGTACCACAACGGCACACCGGTGGTGTATAGTTTTATATTAATGGAAAACTCAGGCTACGTGCGTGAGGAAGACAATTCCAAAATTCAATTAGAGGTAGGCTAAAATGGCAGACACAAAAATATCGGCAATGACCGCCGCAACAACTCCTTTAACTGGCGCGGAGTTAGTTCCACTAGTACAAAGTGGTGTAAACGTGCAAACGACTATAAGTACTATAAGCACTTTTACTCGTGGATACGGTAGTATTTATGTGGCCGGCGGTTCAACTGTGCAAACAACAAGTGGAACAGCCAATACTTACACACAGGTCGCCGCATTTACTACGAACGGTGTTGCTGCCGGAGGCGTGACTCCTGTAGCCGCTTCCGATAAACTTACTCTTGCAGCGGGTGTGTACTCGATAACTTTTAACGCATCGTTTACAGCTTCAAACAACCATACATTTTTATTTCGTTGTTTTAACTCAACGGCAGGCACTGCGTTTGTTAATACAGTCGGAAAAAATCACACCCAATCAACCGACCCGCATCAAGTTGGTTTTTCTGCAATAATTTCTGTTGCATCAACTTCTGATGTAATTGTCCAGGTTGCTTCTACTGATACTAGCCAATCGTTTACAATTACTGACGCAAACTTTATTGCTTTAGCAATAGGATAGTATGCCAGTCTACCTTGATACTCGAGGTAACAGCGTACTATCTGTAGCGATCTGTGATCGCTGTAGCAGGAAGTTTGCGTACACCGAACTCATGCCCGACCCCAACTTTCCGGGGATGCGGGTGTGCAAGGACGACCTAGATAATTATGATCCCTGGCGCCTTCCTGCGCGCCAGACTGAAAACATCGCCTTGCGCTTCCCAAGACCTGACGTGTCTGTCGCAGTAACGCCCAACATGCTTAACACCCAGGGCAATCCAAACAACCCACAACAGTACAACAATATGTTCTTAGAGGGTATACTCCCAGCCGCTGCCGCACAGGGCGATCTAACGACCGCCAGCGGTGTCGACCCGACGCTAAGAATATCAATCAACTCCATCACGCCAAGTGTTGGAACTCGAATTGGTGGGTACACAGCAAATATTTTAGGCAGCAACTTTAATAACATAGTAAGTGTAAGCGTTGGCGGCGCTCCCGCAGAGTTTAATGTGATTGACCCAAACAACATGCAGATAACACTGCCACCGTATGGTGTGGCGGGGAATGTGACCATTATTGTGACTTCAAGAACAGACTCAACGATTGCGTTAAACATATTTAGGTACACCTAACATGGCAAACCAGTCAATAACACAACTACCCGTCGCCGGCGCGCTCACCGGCGAAGAGGTGACCGTTGTCGTCCAGCGCGGTGTCACCAAGCAAACCGCACTACAAAATGTTTCAAATCTTGGCGGACCCACCGGACCAACAGGACCAGTCGGCCCCACCGGCCCCACCGGGCCACAAGGACCGACGGGAAGCACAGGCGCGCCGTCTAATGTGACAGGCCCCACCGGACCGCAAGGAGACATCGGACCCACCGGCCCAACCGGGCCGACAGGCGCAGCGTCAAGTGTGGTAGGCCCCACAGGGCCCACGGGCGCGCAGGGATCAACAGGCCCCACAGGGCCCACCGGGCCGCTAGGTAACACTGGCGGCATAGGCCCACAAGGCCCCGTCGGCTCAACAGGGCCAACAGGACCCACCGGACCAGTGGGACCTCAGGGACCGCAGGGCTCAATTGGCCCCACCGGAGACACCGGACCAACAGGGCCTCAGGGGTACTCGTCTAGTTTATTTTTATACAACGCAAAAACTACAATTACAAGTGGCAACCCGGGCGCTGGTTTTATTATTTGGAACAACTCCGCGCAAACCAGCTCGACGCAGATTAATATTCAGCACCTAACAAGTAATAATATTGACATTGATATTTTCTTGGCAACATTAGAAAATACCGAAGTCATCACGATCCAAGACCAAGCCGTTAGTGGAAACTTTCAGACCTGGACAATCAACGGCACGCCGACAAACATCAACCCCAACACAGTAAATAGTTACTGGACGGTGCCGGTAACGTTGACTGCCTCGGGCGGCACGGGGGCAACCAACTTCGCCAATAACTTGCCAATATTCTTGGCGATAGTTAGCGGCGCCCAGGGACCCACCGGACCGCAAGGCCCAACCGGCCCAACAGGTCCGACAGGCCCAACCGGGGCCACACCGGCAATCGGCGGATCTAACACGCAGATTCAGTACAATAACGCCGGTTCATTGGGTGGGGTGCCGCTGCTGACATACAACGGCACAACGTTGGCAATGACCGGCTCAACCATCAACAACACCTCTATCGGTGCTACTACCCCGTCTACGGGCGTATTTACTACTGTAGACATTGCCACTAGTGGGACAGACGCACAAGTAGCCCCAAACACAGGCATTGCTGGCTGGAATTACTCAGGTTTAAGTAAATTTATTGGTGCTGAGGAAAATGCTCCTACTGGACTGTTTATTAGCCCCGATGGTTTAAATATGTATGTCAACGGCACAACTGGCGATGATATAAACCAATATACGCTATCAACTGCATGGGATGTATCAACAGCTACTTTTGTAAGGTTGTTTTCTACTGCATCACAAGATTCCGCACCAGCAGATATTTTCTTTAAACCTGATGGTTTATCCATGTTTATTATGGGCGGTACTAACGATACTGTGTTTCAATACACATTATCATCTGCTTTTGATATTTCTACTGCATCCTACGCATCTAAGTCGTTTAGTGTAACTTCCCAAGACACTAACCCAAATGGTTTATGGTTTAAACCTGACGGGACAATTATGTATATTGTTGGCTCAACAAACGATACAGTATTTCAATATACTTTAGGAACGGCTTGGGATGTTTCAACTGCTTCTTACGCAAGTATTTCGTTTAGTGTTGCATCTCAAGAAACAGTTCCAAACCAAGTAAACCTAAGTGCTGATGGCTTAACCATGTGGATTACTGGTACTGCTGGTGATGATATTAACGAATACACACTAGGAACTGCTTGGAATGTCAGTACCGCTACCTTTGTAAATAACTTTTATGTTGGCTTTCAAGATATTGCACCTACAGGTTTGTTTATTGATTCTACTGCCGCCAATCGTGTTTACATAGTTGGTCAAACAAATGACACAGTATTTCAATACAACACCGCAACTAGCTCAATAAGTGCAGTAACCGATGTATTTAACACGACTAACAACGCTAGGGTACAAGGTAACTTAGCAGTACAAGGTAGTGCTTATGTAGATGGATTGCAAACTGTTCAGGGAGTTTCTACTTTTAACGGTTCTACTACTTTTAATAGTGGATTAACTAGCACTTCAACAACAACTCTTGCTGTAGCAACAGGCTCACAATCTTCTGCTTTTGGTTCGGGGGCAACAGTATCAGGTTCTACTAAAACATTGAGCTTTGGAACAAATGGCGTATCAGGCTCTACTACTACTATTACTATTGGGTCTGCGGTATCAGGCTCGCTTGGAACGACTACTATTCAAGCGCCCACAGTTAACATTGGACAGACAGCTACACAGTTCCAAGTAACTAACACAGCATCCGCAGTTAATTATGTACAAACAACTGGCTCACTTACTGGCTTTGGTGCTAAATTACTTTCCGCTGGAACAGACACTAACATCCCATTAGTCTTACAACCAAAAGGCACAGGCGCCCTACAAGCACAACAAACAGACTCTACTGCTACAGGTGGTAATGCTAGGGGTGCTAATGCTGTTGATTGGTCTACTTCAAGAGCAGCCGCTTCAAATGTGGCAAGTGGCGCATATTCTACTTTAGCTGGTGGTTATGGTAATACTGCGAGTGGTGCTTATTCCATAATTAGTGGTGGATTAAGTAATGCAACTTCCGCTACTGGTTCGTCAGTTTTAGGTGGAAATCAAAATTCAGCTGGTGGTACTTATTCATCAATTGCTGGTGGTAATATAAATACTGCAAATGGCTATTTTAATTTTATTGGCGGTGGTTTTACTAATAGTGGAACTTCGTCTTCTGCGGTAACCACGCAAAGCGGTACAATGAACGGCACAACAGCCGTAACGCTGTCAGGTTCAAATGCTTCAATTAAAGTAGGACAACTAATAACTGGCACAAGTATTGCAAACTTTACTTATGTAGCCGCCATATCAGGAACAAGCCTTACCCTTTCTCAAGCAGCATCAGGCTCATCTACAAGCACTCTATCTTTCTTTACTCCTCATGGAGTAGTAGTAGGCGGTGGTAATAACCAAGCTACAGGTAGTTATTCATTTATCGGTGGTGGTGGTGATGCTGGTACTGCGGCATATAGAAACAGAGCATCAGGTGATTGGGCGGCTATTGCTGGTGGTAGGACTGGATTAGCAAGCGGACAGTTTTCATTTATTGGTGGTGGTTATGGTGGCACTGCATCTGGTTCAGGTGCAGTAGTATGTGGTGGCGGTCTTTACGGAACAGACGGATATTATTTTAATACATCAAGTGGTCAGTCATCTTTTTTAGGTGCTGGATATGGAAATACTGCCGCAGGATACTGTTCTTCAATAGTTGGTGGCGCAAGTAATAACACTTCTTTAAACTTTTCGTTTATTGGGTGTGGTAGTAATAACACAGCAAACGGCTCAAATTCTGGAATTATTGCTGGTGCTTACGGCAGCACTAGAAGCATAGAAGGAAACCATGTATTTCCAGCAGTTTATCCAATAGCTCAAGCATCAGGTGTATCTCAAGCAGGTTTACTTGTATTAGGAGTTCAAACCACAGATGCTACAGCAACAGCATTGCGGTCTAACACATCAGCCGCAGGAACAACAAACCAAGTAATACTACCTAACAACTCTGCCTATTACTTCAAAGGCTCGTGTATTGCCAATGTGACTGGTGCGGCTAATGGTGCGGCATGGTCTTTTGAAGGTGCAATTATGCGTGGTGCTAACGCAGCATCTACAGTCCTAATCGACACCCCATCGGTTAATCGTGTAGCGGCATCTGCTGGTGCAACAGCTTGGGTTTTAGCAATTACTGCTGATACAACCAACGGCGGACTTACTGTAACTGTAACAGGCGTAGCATCCACTACGATACGCTGGGTCGCTAAGGTAGAAACAACTGAGGTAACATTCTAATGACTATTCAATACGACAACCTAAACAGCACTATCTCTGCGGTAGGCTCTGCCACTAACATACCGATTAACATCCAACCAAAAGGCACAGGCGCACTACAAGCCCAACAAACAGACTCTACCGCTACTGGTGGTAATGCTCGTGGAGCTAGTTCTGTTGATTTACAAAGAGTAAGAGGAAGCGCAAGTCAAGTAGCTTCAGGACAATATTCTGTAGTTGGGGGCGGTAACTCTAATACTGGTTCTGCTTATGGCGGTTTTATTGGAGGAGGCGAAGCAAATACAGCGTCAGGATATGATTCTGTTTGTGTTGCTGGTGCATCAAACCAAGCAAGTGCTGGGTATACTTTTGCTGGGGGTGGTTTAAATAATTTAGCTACAGGAAGTAATGCTGTTGTGGTTGGTGGTTATTTTAATACGGCATCAGGTTTTAACACTTTTATAGGCGGTGGTGAAAGAAACTCAGGAGCATCTAGTAGCGCAGTAACTACTCAAACAACTACTACCGTTACAAACGGTTCTACTGCCGTTACATTGTCAGGTTCTAACGCTAGTATCAAGGTTGGACAATTAATTGGTGGCACAGGAATGGTTTCTTACCCTAACCAAACCTATGTTGCTGCAATATCAGGAACTTCATTAACATTATCTCAAAATGCAAATGCAAGCGGTTCTCCAACCCTATCTTTTTATACACCAAACAGTGTTGTAGTCGGTGGCGGTAACAATCAGGCAACTGGCTCATATAGCTTCATAGGTGGTGGTGGTGATGCTGGTACTGCTAGTTTACGAAATACAGCATCAGGGGATTGGTCAGTAGTTTGTGGTGGTCAAAGAAACACGGCTAGTGGAATTGCTTCTTTTGTTGGTAGTGGTGGAACTCTTCCCCCTTTTGGGACTTTTCCAAACACCGCTTCAGGAAATGCCGCATCTATTGTTGGAGGGTATCAAAACACAGCTTCAAATCAAGGTACTTTTATTGGTGCTGGGTATACAAATATTGCAAATGGTGTGTATTCAGCAATCATGGGTGGTGCTTTTGGCACGGCTAGAAGTATTACTGGAAATCATGTTTTTGCTGCTTGTGAAAACCCTACAAATTCTTTTACTTCAGGTGCATCTCAAGCAGCTTTATTAGTTCTTGGTGTTCAAACTACCGATGCTACAGCTACAGCATTACGCTCAACAACAGCAGCCGCAGGAACAACAAACCAAGTAATCTTGCCAAACAACTCTGCTTACTTCTTTAGAGGTGAAGTTATCTCAGGAGTAACTGGCGGTGGAGATACTAAAGGCTGGACTATCGAGGGTGTAATTAAACGAGGTGCTAATGCTGCAGCTACTACCCTTGTTGGAGTTACAGTAATGTCTTCTTACGCTGATGTAGGTGCGGCAACATGGACTATTGCAGTAACAGCAGATACGACCAATGGTGGTTTAAGAGTTACCTTTACTGGACAAGCAGGAACTACAATTAGAACCGTAGCACAAATCCGTACAACCGAAATGACTTATTAAGGAGCAATATCATGGCATTAAAACTATCTGTACAAACCCAATTTGGCGTACCAGCCCCACAAGCCTACGCTAGAATCACTAACTTCTTTGGCACTAAAGACCAAATCCAAGTCCAAGTCGCTATTCATTATGACGAGTCGGCAAGGCATGGCAA
>Ga0209358_10000693_pt1 | contig 28723 bp, 10 predicted proteins | sample LauGreFa1BDMLBSN_2_FD_187574 | JGI IMG/M metagenome (GOLD analysis project Ga0209358, IMG submission 187574) | Freshwater lake microbial communities from Lake Michigan, USA - Fa13.BD.MLB.SN (SPAdes) (version 2) | ecosystem: Environmental > Aquatic > Freshwater > Lake | place: Lake Michigan, USA...
GTGAGTGCAACGACGGCTACACGCTCAAAGGCGACGGCACGATTAAGTGCACCAACGGCACGCTCAGTACATCGGCCGTGTGCGAGGCCAACTCGTGTGGCATCGTCAAGGTGCCCGACAACGCCAAACGACCGTCCACCTGGAAGGACAAGCTCGTGACGGGCGAGACCAACACCATCAGTGAGTGCAACGACGGCTACACGCTCAAAGGCGACGGCACGATTAAGTGCACCACCAATGGCACGCTCAACACATCGGCCGTGTGCGAGGCCAAGTCGTGTGGCATCGTCAAGGTGCCCGACAACGCCAAACGACCGTCCACCTGGAAGGACACGCTCGTGACGGGCGAGACCAACACCATCACTGAGTGCAACGACGGCTACACGCTCAAAGGCGACGGCGCGATTAAGTGCACCACAAATGGCACGCTCAACACATCGGCCGTGTGCGAGGCCAAGTCGTGCGCCAACGTCCAACCGCCGGCCAACGGCCAAAAGGTGCAACCTTGGAAGGACACGCTAAAGTCGGACGAGTTCAACACCATCACATGTGACGAGCTGTACACTGCGACCAACGGTGGTAAGTTGATGTGCGAACAGGGCCGTTTGGTCGGAGAGTGTAAAAGCGTCACACAAAGCAAGTGGAGACCGGAGAAGAATCGCAGCATCAAAAACGACGCAAATATGCTGTACAGTTGGCCTCGCGATATCCGGTCGGTAAAGGAACCGACACGTGAGCAAATTGAGGATTGTGCCAAAGCATGTGAGGGTGCCACTGGATGCACGGCGTTTGTAGTTCGATACGACACGGCGATGCCAAATATGGGCGACGCTATATGTGGACTCGCGTTGAAACCGACCAAGGCCGATTTGTTCGAACCCAACCCAAACATAACCACTTACGTGAAAATACCTACGTGACAATATCATAAGGCAGGTTGTGTCATCAAGGGGTGCAACCGCAGCCCTTTGCGCATCAGCCAGGACCTGCGTCGCTTCGCCGCGTCATAGCCGCGTTGTTTCATCGCGCAATGGAACGCAACGGACGGTAGCCGATGGAGATTCACCAACGACCCGAGAATGTGCAGCGACTCCCACTTGAATACGCTGATGTGAATCCAATGCGCCTCACATGGCTCGTACGGCGCGTGGTGTGAGAGCGCACCGTCGATGTACGAGACGCCCCGAATGGTCACGTGGGTGTCGAATAGAAACGGAATGCACTGGCTCGCCAACACCGCATGCAGAAGGTCCGTTGGGTCCTCGAACTGGGCGAGTGTGGCCTTTTGCATCGTCTCCAACACGGTCACGCCGACAAACAAGGAGCGATTACACGCGACCAACATCGACGGGTCGTACAGCCGCTTCATGTGGTGAAGCGCCGTCGTGTACAACTCGGGGTAATAGCTGCTGTGCGCCGAGTTTGGCACCGACGCGACTGTGCACCCCGACTGCATCGTCGGGATGAAACACGCATCCCACGCAGTCGATGGATCGACGCCACACGCCATCCAATACGCCACTTGACAACCGGCGCTTATCCCTGCGAAGAACGCGACGTTCGACAAGTCGAACGTCTCGTGCAAATACTCGTACACCCCATAATAGTAGCCGACATAGGCCCCACCGTAGCTGAGCGACACCCCGAGTTTTCTCATCCTTACCATTTGCTTTTGCGGACCGGGGACTAAAGTAAATTGCGGCATCGTTTGCGTATCACACCACCCGGTGCCCACCATGCACAGAGCGCAGGTTGAGCATCTTTACCCATCCCAACGTTTCAGTGGTATGATGATTTCACTGATTTGAAATGATTTCACTGATTTGAAATGATTTCACTGATTTGAAAAAGTGATTTCAGAGCACGTGTTCGAAAGCACTTGTCAAAGCACTTTTCAGGGGGTGACAAAACGATGACTAGTGCTTTCGAACATGCGCTCTGAAATCAGTAAAATGCTGGTGCGGCCTTACTGTGTAACGACGATTTGTGTGTCGAACTAACAATGCGCACTTTTCCAGCCGTCGGCAACTAGTCCCCTTTTTTTCGACAATCTCCCTTTTGAACATTTCGACAAAAGTGTCAACCTGGATTCGTGGTTAACACTGTTGTCGAAATGTTCAAAAGGGAGATTGTCGAAAAAAAAAGGGGACTAGTTGCCGACGGCTGCACTTTTCAGCGTTGCCTTTGCCCAAATCACTTACACTGTGGCGATCAAAAAAAGTCGCATTTTCAGGCCTCGGGTAAAACACGTATGAAAACGTAGATAAGAAAACTCGATAACAACAAAAGCAAGGATTTTGGCATGTTTATGCCCCCAAAATCGACTCTAATTCATTACCTTTTAGGCTGTTTTCTACCCATATCTTTGCGTTTGTTGTTACATACCACTTAAACCCACTTTCGGACAAACCTTTCAGAGTGCGTTTCCAGGGGAAGCACTTTTCAACGTTTTGTCGCCCAAATCCAGTACTCACACCCGAAAAGTGCTTCCCCGGGAAACGCACTCTGAAAGGTTTGTCCGACCTTCCAACATCGTCGTCTGGGAGCATAAAAGCGCGACTTTTTTTGCTCGCCACAATGATCACTTACTCACGACCTTGAAAAGTGCGTCGAAAAGGCGTTCCTGACGGCTTAGCCATTTCATGCGCTTTCGCACAACATTGCCTTTGTTGTCCATCTGGCGATTGTTCTTGTCTACGTTCTTCATGCCGCATTCGACCGAGGCGCAAAAGTGCGACTGTTTCGGCTCGCCACGTGGACTGGTTGTCGGTATGAGACGAATTAGAGGCGATTCTATATCAATCGAAACAATTTTATCCCTCCCAAACGAAGATTTTGGAAGGATTGACAAAAGATGAAATCAAGATTTTCGATATACCTTTCAAGGGTGTGAGTACTCGATTTGGGCTACGAACCATTGAAAAGTATATCGAAAATCTTGATTTCATCTTTTGTCAATCCTTCCAAAATCTTCGTTTGGGGAGCATAAATTTCGATTCTATATATAAATGGCTAAATCGCCTACGACCGTGCTTCTGGACAAATACAGCGAGATGTACGAGCGACAGGCGAACATCCCCAAGTGTCCGACCGGTACCATCCGTAGTCCGCTCGATTGGCAATGTTATCCGGTCGACAGCGAGATGGGCAGGTTGATACTTGGCATGTTGCGCCAGTTGGAGCGGCAGCAAGCGCGGAGCGAAAAACACGCGACGACGCTCGCCCGCGTCGGTATTCCAACGCGAATCGCCACGTCCAACATCAGCATCAAAGACTTTCTCAGTCGCTACGTCGCGACGTTGGAGACGGTCGAGATTTTCTTGGACGGTGCGACGTGCGAGAGTCCCGGAATCGCGTACGAGTTCCTCTGGACCCTGTGCATTTACCTTCGGGTGTGCGACGACCTGTTTCCCGGCGACCTCTACCAACCGGTGTCCGGGAACTCCAACCAACCCAGCACGTTCAAGCCGCTCGACGTGTCGCAGTGGCTCGCATCGGCGCGCATCAACACGGGCTGTACGAGCGGCTACAGCGACATCACGCTCAAGCGAACCGCCGCGCAACCCGAGAGGGAGGTGTGCGAGCCTCAGTACGAGCGCGTCGCACCGGCGTACATTCTCATGCAAAGCAAGTTGTTCGACGACGACGAGCGTCGTTCGGTCGCGGGAGACTACGACATGGCGAGACTCGAGTCGCTCAAGGCGTTCGACAACAAAGAGTTGATGCTGCACTACAACCATGCGAGCGACGACGCCTCCGCGCGCCAAAGCCCGCGGATTGTCCTGCTGGTGCGCGACAAGCGGGTGGTGGCCGAAAAAATCGCGCGCATCAAGCGGTCGAGCCGGCATTTGTTCTTGCACTTTGACGTCGACGCGGACATGCTCGACGCGTCCGACTTGGACAAGTACTACCGTCGACTGCGCGTGCTGCTGAGTCGATTCTCGACGAGCGACGGCGTGTACGATTTCGAACGCCTGGTCGAGTCGACCCGCTCGCCGATGAGGCTTGTCACGCCCCGGTTACACCAGCTGATCACGCTCTTCAAGACGGTCTCCGTCCTCGAAACCACCCACGCCCGAGGCAGCAACACGTTTCTATACGGTGCGGTCGCGCGGAGCGGCAAAACCTTCATGATGGGCGAGCTCATCTACTACTTCCAGACGATGGGTCGCACTCGCCCGCACGTTGGGCATCGATGCTACGAGCCCGTGTCGGCCTTGGACGGTTACGACACCAAGCGACCGTTTTCGTTCATCATCTTCTCCCCCGTGCCGAACGAGACCATCGCCGAATACCGCAGTTTGTTTACCCAATACCAAGAGTTTGCCGCGTACCAGGGGTCGAAGGGCGAGGTAGTCGTCATGCAGGGTGGTGCGAGCTACGCACAGTTCATTGCCCAGTACAACCCGGAGAAGCAGTACATCATCATCATCTCCAAGCAAACGCTGGATTCGGGCGCCAAAAGCACCGCCGTCGACACGCCTTCCGATGCGTACGACGCATCGTGCGCGGCTGCCGAGGCAACAACGTGCGACGACGACGTGGACCGGCTGATGGAGCGTCTCGACCATCTGCTCGCGACGATCAAGTCGCGTGGCGGGGACATCACGGGGATATTCTTCGACGAACATCACGTTTCGGGTTGCAGTGCCAAATCCAAGAAAATGCTCACGAAATTCCGACAACCGAGCCACTTCCCACGCCTGTTTTACGTCTTCATCACCGCCACGTACAACAAGTCGATGTTTGCATACCACATCCCGACGAACCACATTTTCACGTGGAATTACGAGGACGTCATCCTGTGCAAGGAACTGTCGCACCCGGCCAACTACGAACGTTTGTCGGGCTATCACGGCCCGTCGTTCCAACGTGCGGTCGAGTGCATGCGGGTGGCGGGTTACCACCTGACGGACATCGAAGACGAGTACAAGAAGTTTCCCGAAATCCATGTGCTCACGCACAAGTGGAACACGGCGGCGGTGACGCGACAGATTGGACAGGGAGGGAACCTCGTCCATTTCGGCGAGCTCATGCGGGTCGATTCGGACACGGGGCAGTTTGTGGACGGCAACGCGGTGGAGGGGCTCTTGCGACTGATTTTCGGAGACACGCTGGAGTACACGCCGTTCTCGGACGAAAATCGGCGGTGCTTTTTCAATCGGATCCGGCGAATCAGCGACCGCATCGGCTCGCGCACGCTGCCGGAAGACCGGTTTACGTCGCAAATCTGGTTTCTGCCGTTCGGAACCGCGGGGTCGGGCATCGAGCTCGTCGCCAACGCGCTCGAGCGGAAACTGCGGGCGAACCGGATGGTCCAGCGCCACTACGCCGTCTTCAACATGAAGGACGAGGGCGTCGTTCGGGGCGACCAGGCGCGCAGTTACCGGGCGCAGATCAGGGCCGCCGAAATCCAAGCCGAGCACGACGGCTACAGGGGGCTGATCATTCTGACGGGCAAGCAGCTGAGTCTTGGAATTAGTCTGCCGTGCGTCGACGTCGTGCTGATGCTGAACGACGTGGTGAATTTGGACGTGTACTACCAGATGATCTTTCGGGCGCTGACCGAGAGCGCCGGCAAGAAGGCGGGGTTCATCTGCGACTTTAACCCCGACCGGACCATCAGTGCGATCTACGGCCAGTCGATGCGCCAGACGGGCAACGACCCGAACGCCGATGCGAAACAAAAGTGCTTAGTGGAGAACATCATTTACCTCGACAACGACCTGGTGGAGGAGAGGACGACGTCCATGGGCGAACTGATGGCCTTTTTCGACCGTTTGAACCTGACGGCGTTGGATGGCCGGACTGGACTGACGGACAAGACGATGAGCGACATCACACGTGAGCTCAAACACCTCCTCGACGGGCTCGAAACCGACGAGATACAGGCGGGGTTTCGGCGTCTGGGCTTTGACAAGGTCATCGTGCACGACGGGCAGTTGGAGACCGCGAGAATCGAAACCAAGATGCACCGCGACCAGCAAACGCTCAGAGACCTGCAGGCAGAAATCGAGCAGTTGAGCGCCGGACCTCACGAGGCGCAAACGCACGCCGTACAAAAAGCGATCCTCAGCAAGACGAAAAAGGCCGCGAAACTGGCCGCGCAAATCGACGCCACCGCCGGAAGTCTCGACGAACGCGAGGCGAATATCAAGGTCGGGCATTGGCTCGTCCTGATGATCAAGTTGGGCATCTTCATGACGCTGGGGATCGGCGACCGTTCGGCGACCAAGAGCCTACGTAGCATCTTTACGTTTCTGCACGAGGAAGACGTGGCCATGCGCAACTCGGGTCGTTTGGTCGCGACGGATCACCAAACGACCGCCACCGACCGTCCAAACTCGACGGCTGCAGCGAAGCCTGCGATTCCGAAGAGGGGTACGAAGAAGGGTCCGAAAGCGAGTCAAACCGTGACTCAAACGAGTCAGACGGTGTCTACGGCCGTCCACAACGGGCAAAAAACGAGTCGACTCGATTCGATCCGGGAGTACTTACGCCTGCAGGGAATCTTGGGGCCGGAGAAGGACCGAGCGCTCGAACAGGCCCGGATTGACTACTTGGTCGAGTTGTTTAATCCGTCGTCGCCCCACACCGTGCTGCGCCATATCGAAACGGTCGACGCGGCGAATGTGCGCATCGAGAACATGCAGCGCGACATTCACCGCACCGTGGCGCACAACGAGACGTCGATCGACCGTATCGAGACGGTGCTGACGAAGCGGTGCGTGCAACGCCCCGATGGGACACGGGTCGTCGTGAAGGGGCCCGAAATGGTCGGCGACACCCCGAGGGTGAGCTGCGACGAAATCCCGAGTATCCTACACAAGAAGCGATTGCTGCAATTCATCGAAGAGAACCTGACGCCAAACAACACCACCGAAGTCTGGTGGGGGCTGCTTGACGATATGATGCACACGGTTCCTATTGACTTTTGGACCAATCCGACACACAAGATACTCGAGCCTTGTAGCGGATTCGGCCCCTTTTCGATTTGGTGTTTCTATCGGCTGATGGTCGGATTACGAGTTGCCATGCCGAACGAAGAGGAGCGACGAAGGCACATCGTCGAACAGATGCTGTACATGTCCGAACTCAACGGAGTGAACGTCGAGATATGCCGGACGATCTTTGCGAGCGGCGGGTTGTACCGTCCGAATATCGCACAGGGCGACTTTTTGCAACTCGACCCGATGCGAGAATGGGGCGTCGATGGGTTTGACTTGGTGTGTGGGAATCCCCCCTACAATGCGCCCAAGGGAAAGAGCGGCTTCAGGGTGGCCATTTACGACGCGTTTACGTACCGGTCGGTCACGTTGTCGAATCGGTTTGTGCTGTTGGTCATCCCGAGTCGATGGTTTCGGAAAGACGCGCAAGGTTTGAACCGAGGGCTGGACACGTTTCGCGCGTTTATGGTAGGGCGAACGGACTTGTCAGTCATGCGACACTTTGAAAACGCACAAGATGCGTTTGGGTCGGTGGTGAGTCTCATGGGTGGGTTGTGCTACTTTTTGATAGATGCATCCTATAACGGGCCAACGAATTTCAATGGCCGTTGGATGCGGTTGTCGGATCAAGACATCATCACCGATAAAACCAATCACCTCGGCATCCTCGCAAAAACGACGTCGACTGTGAAATTAGAAGGGCTGTACATACCGAGGGGCCATTTTGGTCCATCTACCAACTTTTTCAGCACGTATCAACTCGACGCATCGTTACCATCCATCGATTGTTTTGTATCGAAAACGAAAGGGTTCATCGAACGAATTAATACAAAGCACGTTCTCAAGCCGTTTAACTTTTGGAAAGTCATCACGCCAAGCGCAAACGGGTCAAGTCCAACATTCGGTCGCATATTTATTGGAGGACCAGGTCAGATATTTTCAGACACCTTTATTGGCTTTCGAGTCGACACCGAAGCCGAAGCCAAGTCGCTTTTGCGCTTTTTGCAAAGCAATCTGGCGAATTACTTGTTGAGTCTCAAGAAGAACACGCAGCACATCTCCGTGTCGGCTCTGGAGTTTATCCCACTCCCACCCCTCGATCGTGAGTGGACCGATATGGAAATCTATCGCCACTTTGGACTGTCGCGGGACGACGTGGTCGAAATCGAAGGCACGCTAGGAAAACATGCAAACAAGACCCAATACACCGGTTGAAATCCGTGTGGTAACCAAAAAAATGCGCATTTTTGCCCGAATCATTGCTTTTCATGTTATCGAGTGTTCTTATCTACGTTTTCATGCGCGTTTTTTTACCCGAGGCGTGAAAGTGCGACTTTTGGCTCGACGCATTGGTAAAGAGTACCGAAAACCACAGTGGCGATCCAAAAGTCGCGCTTTCGCCCCCGAGGTCAGCCGTCGGCAACTAGTCCCCTTTTTTCGACAATCTCCATTTCGAACCTTTCGACAAAACATTTCAAGGTGGATTTGTGGTTGACACTTTTGTCGAAAGGTTCGAAATGGAGATTGTCGAAAAAAAGGGGACTAGTTGCCGACGGCTGACCTCGGTCTAATAAAAGTGGCGTGAAAAAGCCGATACGACCGTAGATAACCACAAAAGCAATGATTGTAACGCATCGTTCCATGTCATGGAATGCGACTTTCATGACACAAGCCTTTGCTTTTGTTGTTATCGACGGTCGTATGACTCGTACTACTTTTTCATGTGCGTTCCACCCGATGGGTAAGATGGCGACTTTCTCTCAAGACAATGCAGGCGAAAAGCGCGACTTTGGTCGGCTCGCCAGTGAGTCGCAAGTGAGTCGCCACCGAGTCGCCCGCGTGCGCGAAATGCGACGATGTCACCTTAAAAGCAACCATCCTCGATGTACACATGAGCGTCGTCGCGACGCCACACGTACAATACGGGATTTTGTTTGGGTCCAAGAAAGAGCGAGTGCAAAAAACCGGCGTGTTGTTCCGGGACGCGTTCGAACACCGCGAGAGCACGGTCCACACGCGGATGGTCGGCTTCGTCGACGTGTGGGCCAAGGTCATCGACGGGCAGCTGTGCGAGGTGTACGGCAAGTGCGGCAACGACCGCATCGAGGAGCACGTGCTCCGCGCCAAGTACGCCATCAAGGCACTCGCCGACCAGCCACGCGCCCCCGCGGTGGAGGTGGTAGCCGACGGCGCGGTCGTCGACCCCGGGGTCGCGGTGCACCGAGCGTACACGGTCGACGCGGTCGGCACGCGGTTCGCCGACGACGCCATCAGCCTGGCGATCGTCGACGGCGAGACGGTGCGACTCGGGATTCACGTCGTCGACCTCACGCGCATTTGGTCCGACGCGCTGACCGAGGACGCGCACCGCCGCTGCATGTCCATCTACTGGAAGTCGATCGCGGACACGCCCGCGGAGAGCTGCTTCCACATGCTGCACCCGTCGCTGCTCGAGCGGCACAGCCTGTCGGCGCACCAGACCCGCGCGTGCGTCACGCTGTGGTGCACAATTCGCGACGGGCAGGTGCTCGACGAATGGCACGAGCGGACGACGGTGTGCGTCGCGCGGGCGTTCGACTACCCAGCGTTCGATTCCTACCTCGCGGCGCCGGACGGCGATGCACACGACGGTGCGCACGACGGTGCGCACGACGTCGAGTCCGACCGGGTCGCGTACGGACGCGCGTTCGGCGACCGGTGCGCGCGCGACGCCGTCCAGTGGTGCATGGTGCGATACAATCAGTACATGAAGCAGCGGCTGGAGTCGGCCCTCGCGCCGGCGATCTTCTACAGCGTGTCCGACCGGATCTACGCCCCCACGACGGACGACCACGGGACCTGCATCGTCCAGGCGACGTCGCCCCTTCGGCGATTCGTCGACGCGTACAACCAGTGCGCGCTGCTCCGCGTCCCGATGCACTCGAATGCGGCGTGGACGCCGGACATCGGCGCCTTGTCGGCGCGGATGGCGAGCATCAAGGCCTTTCAGGTGATGCACCGCACCCTACGACTCGCGAGCGCGTGTCGCAGCGCGCCGATGATGCTTCACATGGCCAAGCACCCCGTAAACCCCCGGCTGGTCCACGTCTCGGACGACCGCGGCGCGCGCCATACGGTCTCGAAGTTCGATTCGTTCGTCTCGACCGAGATGATCGTCGACGGGGCGCGCGCGCTGGTGTGGGGGGTGCTGCATCGCGGTCGGAGCGTGCTCAAGGCGCAGGAGCTCACCGACGACGCACCCGTCGTGGCACCGCCGGCGTTTGTGCACGCATCCACCCCGACGACCGACGACGGCGTCACCGCCACCGCACCGACGACGACGACCCTCGCCGATCTGATGTCGGTCGACGAGTACATCCAGCGAATCGAGGAGATGTACGGGTACCCGCTCGACGATTTCCAAGCGCAGTGCGCGCGCGTGATTCACCGCGGGGACGACCTGCTCGGGATGGCACCGACGGGCTCGGGCAAGACGACGGTGGCCATGATGGGAATCGTGGCGGCGTTTCTGATGGGCAAGAAGGTCGTGTACACGTCGCCCATCAAGGCCCTCTCGAACGAAAAGTACATGGAGATGCGGCGGCTGTGCGAGGGGGGGCGGGTGTCGATCGTGACGGGCGACATCAAGCATCGGTGCATGCCGTGCGGTACGGACGACAGCGAGCTGCTGATCATGACCGCGGAGATCTTCCGCAACAAGCTGTCGACGCACACGGAGATCGAGCACATCGGCGTGGTCATCCAGGACGAGGTGCACTACATCAGCGACGCGGAGCGTGGGTGCGTGTGGGAGGAGAGCATCATGCTCACGCCCAAGCGGATTCAGATCATCTCGCTGTCGGCCACCATCGACGAGCCCGACGGCTTCTGTCGGTGGCTGTCGACGAGGCGCCCGACCACCCTCGTGCAAAACAAGCACCGGCACGTGCCGCTCCACGTCGGCGCGTGGGACGGCCGCGAGTTTCGGCGGCTGTACACGACGAACCAGGTCGGCGGCGTGGGCGGCATGACGAACCTCAAGGCGCACACGACGCCGGCCGTCATGGTCGAGTACCTGAAGCGCAGCGACCTGCTGCCCGCCATCTTCTTCTGCATGAGCAAGGCGCGCTGCATGTCCTACGCGCACTCGATCCAGAACAGCGTGTGCATCGACCCCAAGCCCGTGAAGCAGAAGGACCAGCACGACGACGAGTTCGCCGACTTGCTCAAGGTGCACTCCCAAGACGTCCGCGCGTGGCGAAACGAGTTTGACGCGACGTATCGGATGTACATCCTGCCCTACCACGCCACGCTCGTGCAGCTCGACGGGTTCCACGAGTTTGTGCGGATGCTCGAGCTGGGCGTCGCGTACCACCACTCGGGGATGATCCCCATCCTGCGCGAGTGGGTCGAGATCCTCTTCCGGAAGAAGATCGTCCGCGTGGTCTTCGCGACCGAGACCCTCGGGGTGGGCATCAACATGCCGAGTCGGACGGTGGTGTTCACGCAGCTCGAGAAGCCGTGCGGTCGCGGCTCGTCCGACCACGTCGAGTACCGACCGTTCACCAACGACGAGTTCTGGCAGATGGCCGGCCGCGCCGGTCGGAGGGGGATGGACACGCAGGGGTTCGTCATGTACGCGCCCACGACCGCGCACATCAGCAGCATGTGCACGCTCAGCGGGATGATACGCGGCAAGCATCAGCGCGCGTCCTCGCAGTTGACGGTGTCGACCATGTTCGTGCTGCGAAACATTCCGAACGGGGCGGACGTGCTCCGCGGCAGCCTCCTGCAGTACGAGCTGCAGCAGCAACAGCGCGCGCTCGAGCGCGAGTCCGAGCAAGCGACGCTGCCGACGTGGACCGACGCGCAGCTGGCGCTCGTCGCCGACTCCGAGTGCATCCACCGCGCGCTCAGCGACCTCATCAAGCCGCCGCTCAAAAAACAGCGGCAGATGGAGCAGACCCTGCGCTCGAACATCGCGGCCCTCGGTGGCGAGTCGGTCTGGAAGGCGCACCTCGACCGCCAACGACAGCGGCAGTCGGTGGACGACCACGCGTCGTACCTGTCGAATCAGTGGGAGCGGGCCGTGCAGCTGCTCGTCCGACACGAGTTCGTCCACGTCGACCGGACGTACACCAAGAAGGGGCTCGCGTGCGTGTGCATGAGCGACGACACGGCCATCGTCCGAGCGTGCGTGTTGTTCGACGGCGGCCTGTCGGCGCTCTCCTTCGCCGAGCTGGTCGCTTGGATGTCGGGGTTCGTCGAAATCGACAGTGGGGTCGACGTTTCCGACGACGACCGCGTGGCCCTCCCCGACGCGCTCACGAAGGTCGTCGAGACGACCAACGCGATGTGCGAGTACTTCGAACTGCCACAGTGCAACTGGAGCACGGTCGCGGTCATGTTCGACTGGTGCACGACGAAGAGCATCCACCGCGTCGTGCAGTCGGTCGGATTCTCTCGGTTTGGGGCGTTTGTCAAGATGGTGCTGCGCGTGTCGAGTCTGCTCGACGAGTGGTGCGGGATGCTGCTCGGAATCGAGGACTTTGCGATGTACAACCGGCTCGACGGGTACAACGAGCGTCTGTTCGACAGCATCGTCTCGCCCAAGTCGCTGTACGTCGACGTCTCGTAGCCACCCGCGGCTCACTCCACGGGCTCACTCCACGCCTTCATTCGAGATGCAGCGTTTTAGATACGCAACCAGCAGCAGATGCACGACTCGCTTGTAGTCGTACGGCGACTCTGGCTCGAACGTTGGATGGCTCGACGAGAAGGTCGCTAATTCAATGCCCTTGTTCCGTAGATAATGGTCGATCTCCGGCTTGCGCGCGTCGGACAGGAACGAGAACAAGTCGAGCGCCATTTGAAGCATCCTTTTTTTTCGGTGCATCACGTCGGCAGTGACTCGGCACCCACCCCGCATCATTGCCAAATGGCGCGATTGATTGGCGTGCGTACACGACTTGGGTAAGCCCGCTTATGCCAAACGAAGATTATGGAAGGCCGAACGAGCCTTGTCGACTCAATGTCGACTCCATGTCTAGTGCGGGTTCGATTCGAACTTTATGCTCCCCCAAACGAAGAGTTTGGAAGGCGGAACAAAAGAGGACATCCGGATTTTCAATTTACCCCTCCCAAACGAAGATTTTGGAAGGATGAACAAAAGATGAAATGCGGATGTTCGAAGCACTTTTCAAGGGTGTGAGTACTCGATTTGGGCTACGAATCGTTGAAAACTCCATCGAAAATCCGCATTTCATCTTTTGTTCATCCTTCCAAAATCTTCGTTTGGGGAGCATACAATTGATTTTTCAAGGGCGTGAGGACTCGATTCGGGCTACGAACCATTGAAAAATCCATTGAAAATCCGGATTTCCTCTTTTGTTCCGCATTCCAAACTCTTCGTTTGGGGAGCATAAACTTTCGAAGCACTTTTTCAAGGGTGTGAGTAGCATATTTGCGTTTCGAAACCGCACTCGACGTTGAGTCGACAAAGCTCGTTCGGCTTTCCACAATCTGAAAACGACATGCGTGAGGAATCCGCATTTTCATCTTTTGTTCATCCCTCCACAATCATCCGGACCCCCGCGTATGGTGAGCGAGATGTCCAAATCAGCGCAGTATGTGTCTGTCGAACTCACAGGATGATATAGCACCATGTCAGCATGGCGATGTGTCTGTAGAAATCACATGATGTGTATGTGTCTAACTCACAACTTGATGCTCCCCAAACGAAGATTTGGGAAGGCCGAGCCAACATTTCAGAATGCGTTTTCGAAGCACATTTAAAGGGTGTGAGTATACGATTTGGGCTACCAATCGTTGAAAAGTGCTTCGAAAACGCATTCTGAAATGTTGGCTCGGCCTTCCCAAATCTTCGTTTGGGAGGGGTAAACTTGATGCCCCCCAAACGAAGATTTGGGAAGGAGGAACAAAACTTGTTACAAAAGATGACATCCGGATTTTCGAAGGAAGCACTTTTCAAGGGCGTGAGTACTCGATTTTGGCTGCGAACCATTGAAAAGTCAGTCGAAAATCTGGATTTCATCTTTTGTTCATCCTTCCCAAATCTTCGTTTGGGGAGCATAATTGTAGTCGGCATCCTATCGATTATATCATGATTCATGACGATGTCTCTGTCTAACTCGTAGCATGGCGATGTGTCTGTCGAACTCAACTTCGAGTCACAAGATGATGATAGCATGAAGATAGCGTGATGTGTCTGTCGAACTCACAAGATGATGATAGCATGGCGATGTGTCTGTCGAACTCAACTTCGAGTCACAAGATGATGATAGCATGAAGATAGCGTGATGTGTCTGTCGAACTCACAAGATGATGATAGCATGGCGATATGTCTGTCGAACTCCATGTAGGAAACAACATTTGCGAGACTTACCCACCCATGTGGGAAACAACATTTCCGCGAAATACCCACGCCGGATTTTGTAAGGACTTTACGACCTTATCCTAGTATGTTGGATTCGTACATTTACTTACAAAATCCGGCGTGGGTATTTCGCGGAAATGTTGTTTCCCACATGGTTACCCACGCCGGATTTGGCAAGGACTTAACGAAGTGTCATGCATACTAGGTAGTATGTTATCTTCGTTAGTGGGCTTGCCAAATCCGGCGTGGGTAAGTCTCGCAAATGTTGTTTCCTACATGGGACTCGAACTCACAAGATGATGATAGCATGGCGATGTGTCTGTCGAACTCACAAGGATGATGCATGACGATTGTGTCCGTAAAAGAAGATCATCGCATCAGTCGTGTTAAAGGGGGCGTGCGTGCGAGTCGTGTTAAAGGGGGCGTGCGTGCGAGTCGTGTTAAAGGGGGCGTGCGTGCGAGTCGTGTTAAAGGGTACGTACCGCAGCCGCACCGTCACGTGCGTGCGAGTCGTGTTAAAGGGGCGTGTGTGAGTCGTGTTAGTGCGCGTAGTAATCACAAGATGATGATAGCATGACGATTTTGTCAGTGCAACATGCAACTACGGAATCGGAGATGTCGATTGGCGTTAGGCGAGATCTCGTGTCGTCTCAACTGTCTCATACCTGAAGCCCATCATTTCGGAACAAGCGCAGCGTGGTCGTAAACGGATATTCGTGATGATACAACGTCCTGGACGAAAAGAGGACGCACGGGTACTGGACGCCGTTGTGCTCCACCGGCTTGGACACCCATTTCATGGGCTGGAATGGCACCTGGATGCGCGATGAGCTTTCATAGAGATCCGACTTGTTGGCGCACACGATGATCTTGCATTCGGGACGGACGGAGTGGACCAGGTCGATCCACACCGGGATTTGCCGGTACGTGCTCCGCGACGAGACGTCGAAAAACACCCAGGCCACATCGGCGTGTCGCAGATGCTCATCGGGCTGAACGTTCGACATCCGCCCGCTCACATCTCGTATATTGAAATGATACCGGCGTTCCTCGTACTCAGTCCAAGACCCAGGAACCGCATTGCGGTGCACGATCAGGTGCGGTTCGGGCGTTCCCGTCTGTATGTAAACCCGACGATGGTCGTTCTGGCCGCTCAGGCGCTTTAGGAACGTCGACTTGCCGACGCCTGGCTCCCCCACGACGACAACGTTGAACACAATGGGCAACTCCGGTATCGACGAACGATGCAGCAGTCGCGCGATTTGCGGCGCCAACAAAGCGGCGCGTAGCTGCTGGAAATCCCGCATCCACCCATCCCGCGTCTCGTTCGTAAGCTCACGTCCCATTAGCGTCGTCGCTCGTTCGAGCAACTGCATTTGCATTTCGTTAAACTCGATGAGACGATACAATCGGTCCATTTATATTGGCCACGAAAATTCAAAATCGGCGATGGCGTTTGCGTAGGAATGCGTACACGCACGCATCAATGCGGCATCATGTGACGCATGGACTCATGCCATGGAGTCGAATGAAAACGCATCGTCGGACATGGTCGTCATTGCCATATATTCACATCCCGATCAACAACGATCGCATCATGAATTCCCCGCAGGTCGTGGTTGTCGACAAAGTCTACGGGATGCAGGTCGTATGTATCGTTGACATCCATGATTCGGATGGGCGGAGATCGGCCATCCAACAACAGAGTAAACGGAAAGTTGAAGAAGCGGCTGAATGGAATCATGATTAACTTGGACTGTGTATTGTCTGGCTTGTTGAACGTGATTTCGTAGCCTGGGTAGTCTCGTGGCATGTCGTACGTTTCGGCCAACGCTGGGTATTTCGCATGCGCATCCTGGAACAGCACGACACTCTCTTCGCTATACTCTACCAAGCTTCGAATGTATCGGAAGTGTTGTAAGCGAAGAGGGGCTGGAAACGCGATTTGTGGCGCAATCGCTCGTAGGATCGCATCCACTCGGTCATCATCCTCGTCGGAATGAAATGCGTCGGGGCTCACCTCCCAAAACATTACTCGGAACGGGTCTTCCTCATTGCCACGTTGACTAGGCACAATGACCAGATCCGAGAGCGGTCGGGTCCGACCCGACGCGTTCGCACCACCCCTAGTGGTCGTCTGACGCACCGACCGTCGCGGAGATGTGCGTGAACGACCCGAACCCAGCGTGGATGTAGGACTGGCCGTTGCCGACCGTTGCATCGGGCGGAGATGGGGCGTGTCCATTCGGTACTTTGCGCTTACGGGATGCATACGGGCCCGCGGAGACTTCATTTTACTAACGAGTTTTCAAAAAACGCTCAATGCAACTGAGTCAATTTCTGCTCCACAAACGAAGATTCTGAACGGCCGAACCAACGTTTCCGAATGCGTTTCCCCGGGAAGCACTTTTCAACGATTCGTCGCCCAAATAGAGTACTCACGCCCTTCATTCGAACTCACACGACTCACGTGACACGAGTCAGATGATAGCATCGTATTATTAGCATGCCGATGTGCCATTCGAACTCACGCGAGTCACAAGATGATAGCATTCCGATGCTTCTGTTGTAATATTATACCAAGATAGTAGCATGCCGATGTGCCATTCGAACTCACACGAGTCACAAGATGATAGCATTCCGATGCTTCTGTTGTAATATTATACCAAGATAGTAGCATGACACGTCGCATCCGGCGTGTTAAAGGGCTTGCGTGCGAGTCGTGTTAAAGGGGCGTGCATGCGAGCCGTGAAACATGGCGATGTGTCATTCGAACCACGGATGCATGCAACTACTGAATGTGCAAACGTCGCATCCGTCGTGTTAAAGGGCGTGCGTGCAAGTCATTTTAAAGTGGCAATGGGGCATGCACGCGAGCCGGGTTAAAGAGCGTGCGATCAGTGCAACATGTCGATGTGTCATTAACTCAAACGAGTAAAAAGATGATAGCATGCCGATGTGTCATTCGAACTCACACGAGTCATACTATGATGATAGTATGATAATGTGTCTGTTGAACTCACAAGATGATGACAGCATGACGATGTTTCATGAGTTTTCCGTGTTAAAGGGGCATGCGTGCGAGCCGTGTTAAAGGGGCATGCGTGCGAGCCGTGTTAAAGGGGCCGAACTCACACGACTCGTGACACGAGTCACAAGATGATAGCATGCCGATGTGTCATTAACTCAAACGAGTAACAAGATGATAGCATGCCGATGTGTCATTCGAACTCATTCGAACTCATACACTGACATACAGTGATTCTCTCATTACATGCGTGCGAGCCGTGTTAAAGGGGCCGAGCTCACACGAGTCATACGATGATGACAGTATGATAATCTGTCTGTCGAACTCACAAGATGATGATACAACGATGATGTGTCTGTCGAAATCACACGATGAGCATATCATGACGATGCGTCTATTGCAATATCAAGATAGTAGAATGAGGATTGTGTTGCTGCCACTGTTGCATGTCTTCAGCATGGTTACATAGTGACAGCATCCCGGTGTGATTTCGACCGACCCATAGGCATGATGTCGTCGTGTTGATAACTCGACACGGAGTCGACGGACACATCGACATGCGAATGATGCGCCCATCATGTTGAGACTTTGACATGCTGTCATGCTGTGATTCAACTTTTGACTTCGACACTGAATCGACAGACACACCGGCATGCTATCATCTTGCTTTCATCTTGTGAATTCGATTGGCAGTGAATTTGGCACGTCAGTAACATCACCATGTGGCAATGCTGGCATTCGGCTGGACTGCCCACGCTCTTTAACACGGCATGGAACAATCAAAGCACTTCAACGGTTCCACCGCAGGCCCGACGGTCCTGGCCCGTTAGTTCGACTGACACATCGTAATGATGTCGTCTTGTGAACCCCCAGCGCCGTGTGTGTGTGGGTTTGTGTGGCCTGACTCACTGATGACTCGGTGATGTTCCACAACGTAAATAAGAACAATCGATGACAACACAACAAGTCACTTGGGGACGAACACGCATGAAAATGCGATGGAAAGGACCCAATGGATTGCTTGTGTTGTCAAGATTGTTGTCACCGAGGCTTGTAGTAGACCCCCGGCTCGCGTCGCCATAAAGACTCGCCGGCTTAGGGGTAACGAAACCACGAATGACCACCATCAAGGCCCGCCAACAGCAGATCCGAGAACGATTATCCGAGTGGACCATGGGTGGCAGAGGGTCCCACCCACGCACCGAGGACGACGTCGAGTGGGTGCGCCAGCTGCTACAGCAGCAAGATGGATGGGCGCAGCGCGCGAGTCGTGTCTCGCACGTGCGTGCGGTGAAAAAGAGGGGCGGTGTCTATCTGCAAGTCAAAGTCGAGCCGTGCCTCCGATGGTGCACGGTCAGCTGGAAGGCTAGTTGCGGTGGTGCCGCGAAACGCACTCCACCGCCGATATTCTCGGCGCTCCGAAACAGCGTCCGTTGGCAGGTGTCGCGGTGGAAGACGTCGCACGTGGCGGAGCGATGCTGCGCTCGCTGTCAGGCGACCACCCGCCTACAAGCGGACCACGTGACTGCATTCATCCAGATTGCGCGGGCGTTTATGACGGGATGTCAATTGACCGCCCCCACAGCGTTCGATTGCCGGGCGTGCAAGGGCTTTTTCTTCCAAAAGGCCGATGTGGCGTATGCACGTGCGTTTCGAGCCTACCACCAGTCGCACGCGCGCTTTCAGTGGCTCTGCAAGAAGTGCAACTGCTCCAAGGGCGCCAAGGGGGGAGGCGGGAACGACCCCGACGCTTCTGAGAGATCACACGATGACATCATGATGATTTGTCTGTAGAGTTATCAAGATGATAGAATGCCGATGTGTCCTGTCGAACTCACACCGTCGGAGTCACACGGTGATGCTGTCATTTGGCGTGTGCCATGCGGACAATCCCGTGTTAAAGAGAGTGCATGGTGATTTTACCCATCCCATTCCGAATGCATTTTTACCCTCCCAAACGAAGATTTGGGAAGGTCTTTCCGAACTGCGTTTTCGTAGCACTTTTCATGGGCGTGAGTACAGGATTTGGGCTACACAACGTTGAAAAGTGCTTCGAAAATGCATTCGGAAATGTTGGTTCGGCCTTCCCAAATCTTCGGATTGGGGAGCATGGATTTGTCTGTCGAGTTTTCAACATGATAGCATGATGATGCATTTGTTAAAGTCACAAGATGATGCTATCAATATCATATCATGCCGATTGTCTGTCAAAGTCACAGGATGATGTCATGCCGAAGTGTCTGTAGAGCTCACGAAAATGATAGCAGATGTTTCTGTACAACTCACATTATGAAAGCATGCCGATGTGTCGGTCGAACTCACACGGTGATGCTGTTATTAGGCACCATGTCCAGCCAGTGTTAAAGAGCGTGCATGGTTATATGCGAGTCAAACTCGATTGTTCCCAAAAAGACGATTTTGAAAGCATTCCTTGCCGAACAAGACATTTCAGAATGCGTTTTCGAAGAAATGTTTCAACGAGTCGAGAACAAGATGATGATACTCACTGATAGCATGCATGCCGGTGTGTCAATCCGACTCGATGATGGTATGGATGATGTGTCTGTCGAACCTCTCCAGTCAAGATAATAGCAGGATGATGTGGTTTGCAGTGTTAAATGTACCCCTCCCAAACGAAGATTTGGGAGGGGGGAACAAAAGATGATCTGCGGATGTTCGAAGCAAATTTCAAGGACGTGAGTACTCAATTTGGGCCACGGACCTTTGAAAAGTCGGTCGAAAATCCGCATTACATCTTTTGTTCCTCCCTCCCAAATCTTCGTTTGGGAGGGGTAAAATGGCGTGCGTGCGAGTCGTGTTTAAGCGTGCGGGCCAGCCGTATTAAAGAGCGTATTAAAGAGCGATTTGTCAGTCGAACTCACACGACTCACAAGATGATGATAGCATGCCGATGTGTCTGTCAAACATCACACGAGTCACACGATGATAGCATGCCGATGTGTCCGTGAAACTCACAAGATGTCGATGTGTCTGTCCAACACACAAGATGATGATAGCATGCCGATGTGCCTGTCCAACTCAGTTGAACAGTAACTTTATCCCTCCCAAACGAAGATTTTGGAAGGTGGAACAAAAGATGAAATCCGGATGTTCGAAGCACTTTTCAAGGGCGTGAGTACTCGATTTGGGCCACGAGTCATTGAAAAGTCAGTCGAAAATCCGGATTTCATATTTTGTTCCTCCTTCCAAAATCTTCGTTTGGGGAGCATAAACTCGAACTCACACGATTCACAAGATGATGATAGCATGATGATGTATCTGTCGAACTCACACAGTGATGTTGCCATTGCAGTGGATTCTTTCTAAATGTACCCCAAATCTTCATTTGGAGAGCATAGAATGGTATTTGTAACAATCATCACACGGGCATGCAGTCGAAACATCAAGATGATGATGATTCGATGCCCGTTACAAATACCATTCCGAGAGAACTTTAACCATAGTTAGCACAACAGGCGCTTCCCAAAATTCACAGTCAGCATGAAAACATTCCTTTTGTAAATGTTTGGCGGACATTCGCCCGTCTTGGACGGATTGTGATCAACCCTCCCAAACGACGATTGTGGAAGGCCGAACCCACATTTCAGCATGCGTTTCCAGGGGAAGCCCTTTTCAGCGTTTTAGTCGCCCAAATACGGTACTCACACCCCCTGAAAAGGGCTTCCCCTGGAAACGCATGCTGAAATGTGGGTTCAGCCTTCCACAATCGTCGTTTGGGGGAGCATAAGCTTACTTTACTGTATGGGTTTTGCCGTGTTAAAGAGCGTGCGTGTCAGCCGTATCACATGGTGATGTGTCTTTCAAACTCACACAACTGAGACACATGAGTCACAAGATGATGGTATCCTGCCGATGTGTAAGTCAAACTTTTTGCTCCCCCAAATCTTCGTTTGGTATGGGGAAACGTTCCAAAATCCTCGTTTGGGGAACGTAAAATGCGGATTTTACCCTCCCAAACGAAGATTGTGGAAGGAGGAACAAATGATGAAATCAGGATTTTCGCAGCACTTTTCAATGGTTCGTAGCCCAAATCGAGTACTCACGCCCTTGAAAAGTGCTTCCTTCGAAATCCTGATTTCATCTTTTGTTCCTCCTTCCAAAATCTTCGTTTGGGATGGATAGATTTTCGATTGACTTTTCGATGGTTAGTCGCCCAATATGATATGATGATAGCATGATGACGTGTCTGTCTAAAATTGACTCTAAATCACAAGATGATGATATCATGGCGATGTGTCTGTCGAAATCACAAAATGATGATAGCATGGCGATGTGTCTTTCAAATTCAAAGACACAAGATGAACGAGTGATGATGATTTTTTTCGCAAACTCGCAATCTCGCAAGATGAATTGTCGATGATGATAGCATGAGATCATCGCACCGACCGTGTTAAAGGGACGTGTGTGCGAGCCGTGTAAGCACTGCTAAGCAGTTATGTACTTGTCGAAGTTTAAGTTGAAGTGACCCCATGTTACATGTGTGAAACAACGTTTCCGAGAAACAGACAGGCCGTATTGTGTAGGGACTTTACGGAGATGTACTCCTACTCCGAAACGTTGTTTCCCACATGGGACCGTAGCCTACTAGCGAACAAAAATTGCGCGATTTCGCACCCACGAGTCGGGCCACGGACTTAACGAAGGGACTTTCATACGTGAGTACTCAACAATCAGCCAATTTGACACATTTCTTTTAAATCATTTTATTGTCCATTGGAACTTGGCCTGATTGTTGAGTACTCACGTATGAAAGTCCCTTCGTTAAGTCCGTGGCCCGACTCGTGGGTGCGAAATCGCGCAATTTTTGTTCGCCATTACACCAGCCTTCGGCAACTAGTCCCCTTTTTTTCGACAATCTCCATTTCGAACATTTCGAACATTTCGACAAACATTTCAAGGTGGATTTGTGTTTGACACTTTTATCGAAACGTTCGAAATGGAGATTGTCGAAAAAAAGGGGACTAGTTTGCCGACGGCTGCATTACACCGCCAATCATTCAATGACTCCCGATGTCACGGCGATGTGTCTGTCGAACTCACAAGATGACATTATGGTGATGTGTCTGTCGATTCAGTGTCTAACTCACACGATGACATCATCATTCCAGTGTCTCGGCCGAGAACACAAGATGATGATAGCACTCCGCTGTGTCCGGCCAGTATTGTCCAAGTTTATGTTTCCCAAACGAAGATTTTCGAAGGATGAATAAAAGATGAAATGCGGATGTTCCATTGCCGGTTCAATGGTTCTTGGCCCAAATTGAGTACTCAAACCCTTGAAACGTTCTTACAAATGTCGGATTTCATCTTTTGTTCATCCCTCGAAAATCGTCGTTTGTGGGGTATTTGTGGGGTATATTTGTCACAAAGGTGACGGGTAAGGCGCTGCGCACACCGGGGTCTCCTGTCGTTGCTGCGAACTGCAACGGGGGAGCGATGGTCGATTTCCGTATCGCGGCAACAAGATTTCTGTATAGTTGTAATAATTAATTGTAGTCTATAATAAATGGTGTCCGCCGATGAACAGTTAGCGTTAAGATACTTTCACCAAAAGTTAGAGACGGCCAAGGAGAGGGTATCGGAACGCATCGGCGCACCGAGGGAGCAGGTCATCGAGCGCTTGGCCGCGTCGATCGTGTGGAACGCGAACGACACCGGGCAAACGGAGATGCGCCTCGCATCGGGCGACACAGGGAGGGATAACGCACTTGCCTACTTGCAGATGCTCGTAGACGTCGTCGAGGCCAAAGCGACGTTCTCGAAATGGAAGGCGCTGTTGAAGCAGTACGAGCGGCACAAATCCACGTACGAGCAACACGTGAGCATGGACTTGTTTTCGTCGCGACTGCTGACCGAGCCACGCGACGCACCAAACTATTGGAGGTGCGTCTACGAGTTGGCCTACCGAACGATGTGCGCCGTCGGCATTCTGTCGAAAAAATGGGAGCCACGGGACCGGTCGACGCAGCGATTCGTGGGCCTCACGCCGATGGAGCGACGGTACGTTCTGGAATGGGAAGGCGGGTCGCAACCCGATGGACCCGAGCCATTCTGTACGGTCCGAAACGTTCAGCGAATCACGAACCACACCCCGGACGACAAGTACATCATGCGGACCAGCTCGCGCATGCACAATCTTCAGGTGCTCTTCGCGCACATGTCGGCGTCCTACAACGTCCCGTACATCCGGCACGTCTCCGCTGCAGAGCAAGGCCACGTGCAGGATTCCAAGTGCTACCAGTGCTCGCACGACCACGTCCTCGCCGGCACGCTGCTCGCGCACACTCGCGAGCAGATCGTCTGCGTCCTGCGAGACTTGCAGACGATCCGGCTCACCCCGACGTCGATTCACGGACGCTTTGACGTCCACTCGCTCGTGCCTCCCGACCACTCGGTGTACCGCGAGTTGTTCGGCGTCCGCTCCCACACGGGCGCGTTCACGTACATCGAGGATACGAAGGCCTCGTGGAACGGCTACGTGTACTACCGCATTCGGTGCTACGACCACGACCCGCGTGGACGGGAGCGGGTCGGCTGCAAAGTCTCGTACAACCACCGCATGTGCGACGTCGATCATTTCGAGCGGGCCGGCGACGCCCACCAGAGCCCGCACAGCGCCGCGTACTTTGTCGTCGTCAAATCGTCCGACCGCTCGTTCGTCGAGCGCGAAACGACCACGCTCGTCCTGTTCCAAAGCGCGCAAGAACTGACCTGCGTGAACGACATCCTACGTAGCGTGTCGTACGACGAGGGGACACCCAAGGCCGACGTCCACCGGTACGCCGTCGCGCTCGACTGCATGGACGTGTCGTACGTCGACCTGCTGCGCACCATTCGCACCCACCCGACGTTCAAGGATGTGCTCTACGTGCAGGAAGGCGACTCGACGCCGGACGAGTTGGTTGTGCACGTCAACTTCAAGTACCGTGCACGTGGGATCGGGCAGGACCGGCACGAGAGCCTGCTTCCAGTCGCGTACTTCCAGTTTTCGAAGCAGCAAACGCACATCACCATGCACATCGACGTGCGGGTCATGTTCATGTTCGACGTGTGCATCACGCTCATGCTCCAGTGCATCAACCACACGCCGCGTCAGCCGCCGTACACGGAACCGGCGACCGAGGGCGGCGACTTGCTGCATCTGCCGACCGCGGCCATCGAGCGTGTGTACATGCAGTACGCAGACGACATGGCGTTCAACAGCAACCACATCGGCAACATCAAAACCAACAAGCGCTTCCCGATTCTGCTGAGTCCCGCGCAGACCCTCGCGTGCATGAGAGAGCACAAGCGGCACTTCTTCATGAAGTACCCGCTACGGCGCGACGCCGCCCGCATGCAAACCGAGCAGATGAGCGCGCGCATCCAGAGCGCGTTGCACGGCGGGATGTTCTTCACGACGTCGGCCACGCGCGGCCAAGAGACGATGCCCACCGTGTCGGACTACAGTTTCGGGAGTCGCATCATCTACGACACGACGCTCGTCCCCACCACCATCCAAACGAGCAACAAGAAACCGCACTTTCTGGCCCGCACTGGGTTCCCCAAGGATGGCATCGCGCCGAACGAGTGTCGTTACTTGCTGTTTAGTTATTATTCCCTCTGTGTTGCGTTGCACTTTCGCCGGACGCACGCCGTGGCATCTTCGCCCGCATCGATGTCACAATCGGCACCCGCATCGCCCGACGACGACGTCGGTCGCGACTGCGCGACGTACATCACGTGCATCCTGCACCCGTTCTTGTCACAGTCCACCGGCGATGTGCCGACGCTACCGCCGTACACGCCGAAGCAACTCCGCATCATGAGAGCGAGGCACCTCGAGTACACACCCGGCATGACGACCCGCACGCTTTGTCGCACGTACCGAGAGTACGTGTACGACGCCGAGTCGGACGTCGCAGTCGAGATCCGACTGCCCGACGTCGACCTGGACGAGTCGCAACTCGACGAGGGGCTCGGTCTGCTCGACGAGTTGGTCTCCAAGTGGGAGTCGCTCAGCCACGCTCACAAGGTGACGCGGGTGCGAGACAGCGTCGTTACCGACAAAATTCTGATACGGCACCTGCCCGTGCGGTTGTTCACGCCCATCGCCGACGCGGACGTACTCTTCGGCGTGACGACGCGCATCAAGACACTCCAAGCGAGCGTGTTCTCGGCCGAAGCGGGGCGCTACCTCAGGGCGCTCGAGTGGCGACGGTCGGCGTCGAGCGTAGCAGACGCGCCCGACACGCTGCTCATCCACGTCGACGCGGCGGGCCACGCGACGCTCCCCGAGACGTTACCCGAGTCGCTCGCCTACGACCCGTCGCCGGCCATGCAGGCCATCGTCGACGCGAGCGACGGCGCACCGGCCGTCCGGATCCTGCACGACTCGACGTACTACGACGCGCGACCGACCACGACGATGCGCCTCGGTGTGTGCGCCGAGCTCGGCAACATGAGCCTGTTCACGTGCACCTTTTACTGCGCCAACTCCACGTGGCCGTCGGCCGTGGAGGTCGACGACTTCAAAAGTCGGTTTCCGTGGTTCGAGACGACGCACCTCACCACGCACCGCGTCGCCGCGCTGCAGGAGATGTTCGCGTGCAACCTGCTGCTGCTGCCGTACGACGTGTTGCAATCCGCGTTGCGGTGCACGCCCGCAACGACGGCCACGCTACTGCACACGTTCTTGCACGTCGATGCGAGCGTCGAGCAAGTCGCGATGCGCCGAACGTTCGTGATCGCCGACGTGGACCATTTCTACGAGCCGGTCTTGTGGGTGCAACACGCAACCGGGGGGGCGGACGCCGGGGCGAAAATGACCGCAGATTGGACCCGACGGTTCGGGTCGGCGTTCTTCGAGCGGTTTTTGACGAGCACGACCCGAGCCTACACCGCGCCGTTCGAGCGGTCGTGCGTCGAGTCGCGTGTGCAGTCGGACCGCGCGTGCATGCACCGCCACGCGCCCGCGTACGTGGTGTCCACCGCCTCGCCGCGTCTGTATCTGCTAGGGGGCGATGTGTATCGCTTCCGTTCGCAGCATCTCAACGAGGTGGGCAACGTTCGGAGCATCCTCGCGCAGTCGAGCGACGGCACCGAGTGCCTGCTGATTCCCGTCGAGCCCATCGCGCCGTTCGCGATACCCAACGCGACGCACTCCGCCGTATCCACGCTGCGTAACGCGACGCGCCTCGAGTCGCCGAGACTCGAGGCCTACGGCACCGACGCCGCGTGCGTGCCTCTCCAGGTGATGCGCGTCGACTACCCCGGCGCGTCGACCGACGCCGCTCCCCAGAGTCTGCACGTCCGATATCGGACCATGTTCGACCGAATGTTCGAGTTGTGCCTGCTCAAAGGCGCCTACCTCGCGGACCGCGGTCTCGCCGACCCCCGCCGCATCTCGGTCGATGGTTCGATCGTGGCGGAAAAGCCGTCGGTCGACCACGCGTCCGCTGCGCTGGAGCATTACGCCACCCACGTGACCGACGAGGCCTTCGACGCTCTGCTTGGTCGGCTGAATGACGCGGAGCGCGTCTCATCGTCGGTCTGGACGACGATGGACCCAATTTTGGTCATGCATTGCATGGAGGACGCGACGGGGCGGTTGCGCGTCACGCCCGACCTCGCTTCGTCGCTCACGAAGCGCATGAACGTGACGAAACTCGCGAGCGGCCCGGTCGACGCCAAGTCCCACCGACTGAACATCAACGGAGACTGGAACGCGGTCCACGCGGTCGAGTACGCCCGTCAGACCTGGTTTTACCTGCACACGTTCCCCGATTCGCAGCTCGCGCCGACGGATAACAACGGATGGCAGCCCGCGCCGACGATCGGATTCCCCGTCGCGCCGACGCACACGCACGTGCAGCACTCGACCCCGCACCTGCTGAAGGCGCACACCCAACTCTCCTTCTTCGAGCATCCATTCGTGTACAAGCCGGAGGACTCGCGCCAACTTTGGTGTATCTACACGTTTCACGACGAGGCCGACGCGCACGCGTGGATGCAACGCACCGGACTGGTTACAACGCCGTTCGTGGAGCACCAGGCGGGCGCACGGTTGTCAGAGACGCTCGCACACGGCGTGCAGTGGAGGTGGAGCCCGGATGGCGACATCATGCCATTTGTCGTTCTGGGATTCCCGATCGACTCGGACGAAATGGAGTTGATCATGTGCGGGCGACCGATCGTCGTGCACGAAACCCGCGATGCGAGTGACGACCCACAACCCCATCCCGATGCGAACAACAGCAGTCGAACGTGCAAATCGGCACACAAGCACTGGCTGTCGATGCTTCAGTGCTTTCCAAGCGACCTTCGCACGTCGGATGACCCCGATGACATATCCGATACCGACGCCGACTCGCTCGACGGCGAGCTCGTAGATCCCGAAGAGCCCGACGAAGGTCCACCGAATGAGGCCCCTTTGGAGCCGACCGCACCATCCACCGCCCCTGTCGCACACGCAGAACCATCGGTATCCGAACTCTTTGACGCGTTTATCGCAACATCACTCGCTCGACGCTACTACGGCCAATGCTGGGCATGGTCTTACCGGTCGCACGAGCAAACCATGGCCCATCCGAGCGACCAAGCCGATGAAACACCACTTGTTCTATCCCATGTGGACAGCGACGTGATGGACGTGCCGTTAGAATATGAGCCCTCACATCAGGCGATGCTCGACCGTGAAGACCCAACTGACGAACCGGCGATTATGCAGCCGATGCCGGCCGACGAGCCCTACGACGCATCGCAGGTCCAACCCGACCAAGCACAAGGGATGCTCATCGCTCCCCCCGAGATTCCGGCGCAAGCCCAGCCAGCCCAAGCCCAACCCGAGCAAGCGCAATCCGATCGAGCACAAGGGATGATCATCGAAACCCCAGAGATTCATGACGACTCATCGCAAGCCCAGCCCGCCCAACCCGCTCAAGCCAAGCCCGCTCAAGCCAAGCCCGCTCAAGCCAAGCCCGCTCCAGCCAAGCCCGCTAAAGCCAAGCCCGCTAAAGCCAAGCCTGCTCCAGCAAAGCCTGCTCCAGCAAAGCCTGCTCCAGCCAAGCCCGCTCCAGCCAAGCCCGCTCCAGCCAGTGGGAAGTGTCGCAAACTCAAGAAAGAACCATGCTTGGAGCAATCGGGCTGCGAGTGGAAGACGGGTGTGGGATGTGTTCAGGCACCTGCGGATGCGACCGCATCATCATCACACAATCATGAGCGTCCACCTGAAGAGCCTACTATTGTCGTTCCTCCCGACCCTCCACAAGGGATGATCATCGCACCATCTGGGATGCTACCCGATGCATCCCAATCCAACCCCGCTCCAGCCAAGCCCGCTCCAGCCAAGCCCGCTCCAGCCAAGCCCGCTCC
>Ga0209358_10000694_pt1 | contig 28701 bp, 22 predicted proteins | sample LauGreFa1BDMLBSN_2_FD_187574 | JGI IMG/M metagenome (GOLD analysis project Ga0209358, IMG submission 187574) | Freshwater lake microbial communities from Lake Michigan, USA - Fa13.BD.MLB.SN (SPAdes) (version 2) | ecosystem: Environmental > Aquatic > Freshwater > Lake | place: Lake Michigan, USA...
GAACATGGCGGTATCGACGCGACCAAGTTTCTTCGTCCACCAGGTTCTTCACTCGCGGAACCAAGATGTCTTCATAATGGCTGCGATTCCAAACACCGACCTCGCCTCTAGCAGGACATGCAGCATGACAACGCCACAAATAGTCGTGCATCCGCTCAGTTCCCGCCGGCACTTTAAAACTGGTGACCTGCACGCCCGCGGGATTCATGCCCGTCATCACGTGGCGAACGAGTCCATCTTTTCCTGATGCGTCACGGCCCTGCAAAACAATCAGCAAACTCTGTTTGGCCTCGGCCATGAGACGGTGTTGCTCAAAAGCCATGAGGGCGATCGTTTTGGCCAATTCACCTTTAGCCGAATCTTTATCCCAACCCAAGGTGTCATCGGTGGGGATTGACTTCAACGACAACGGCTTGCCGGCGGCTACAAGAAATTTACGCATCAATTTGTCGGCCATAACTTCTCCAACGCTCTTCTCTCAGTTCACCGAACCACCTTGGATGAACACTCCTACCGTAATTGCTCGTAGGGGCAATGTCGGCAACCACTCGCACAGCAGTAGGCCCGATCGGCCAAAAACTTCGCAGTAAAGACCGAGTACCCGCTAACCGGGTCGCGATATGACGGGCGCTTACGACTGATTGCGTCGCGATGCAGCGACATAATCACCACAAAATGAGGATGGTCGGCGTTCAATCGACGATCGAGGGGCACCTCAATGCCATTTAGCCTTAAATTCGCCGGTTCACTCATGACATCATTGTGATCGGTCCACGGAACGAAGAACCGATTGTCCCGCAACAAAATAAAAAAGATAATTCGTACAAATGGCCCAAGTGCGTTACTATCGTCACATCGGAGACAGCGGTACGGGTCTACCGATTTGCCACAAGGCACCATAAACAAGGGGGAAACTTGAAGATATATGGTCAGTCCAGTCGGCGCACCCGCCGAATTCTCGGGGTTACTTTGGTCAGCTTGCTGTCCTTTGCCGCAGCTTGCGGTGGAGATTCATCAAGCGACGAAACCAGTGCTCCAACCGAAAGCGAAGCACCGGCAACATCAGATGCGCCGGTTGACGAAGCACCTGTAGCCGGCGGAACCTTACGCGTTGGTCTTGAAGCCGACGTTGACGGTCTTGACCCGACTGCTTCAGCCCTAGCTGTCTCTGGTCTCACGATGGCCGCAGCGGTCTTCGATCCTTTGTTCACCTTCAACCAGGCTGGCGACGCCGTGCCGTACTTGGCCGAGTCAATTGAACCTTCGGCCGACTTCATGGTGTGGACAATGACATTGCGCTCTGGCGTGCTCTTCCACGATGGAACACCTCTCACCACCGACGCGGTCATCAAGCAGTTCGAAATCACTCGTAACGACCCGCTCGTCGGACTGGCAGTACGCCCGTACTACCCCGAGACCGGCGCCGTTGTGAAGATTGATGATCTAACAATGGAGTTCCATCCACTTGAAGCGAGCCAATTCTTCCCAACAGCATTGACCGCTCAATTGGGATACATCGCTTCACCCACTTGGCTTGACGCAGTTGCCGCTGACGCAACTCTGGCGCAAGCGCCCGTTGGTACTGGACCTTTCACGTTTGACAGCCGTACCGAAGACTCAGTGACCAAGTTCGTTCGCAACGACGCTTGGTGGGGTACCGACATCATCGGACCGGTTTACCTTGACGCTGTCGAGTTCTACCCAGTGCCCGATCCGAGCACTCGTACCGAACTGTTGCAGAACGGCGACTTGGATATCATCCACACCACTGACACCGATCAGTTCCCGACGTACCGCGACGACCCGACCCTCACCCTCGACATTGACGAAGACGGCGAAGAGTACTTCTTGATGATCAACACCGCCAAGGCACCGTTTGATGACATTCGTGTTCGTCAGGCTCTTGCACTGGCCACCGATCGTCAGGGCTACTACGACTTGTTCAACGCAGGCGAAGGCAGTATGGCCGATCAGATGTTTGTTCCCGAGAGCCCGAATTACAACCCCGACGTCAAGCAAGAAGGCAACGACCCGGCGGCTGCCGCAGTTCTCGTTGCTGAATACTGTGGCGAAAGCCCAGTCGATGCCGACGGCAAAGAATTGTGCACTGACGGCAAAGTCAACATGGAATACCAGTGGTCTGGTCCGTCAGTGTTGGCGACTCGAATTGCTGACTTCTATAACGAAGGTTGGAGCGAATCGTTCAACGTCACCTTTGATGAGCTATCACAGGCTGACCACATTCAAGAAGCAGCACTTGGTATCTACAACGTGGTGGGCTGGCGTCAATTCGGTGCCGAAAACCCCGGTGATGACCGTGTCTGGCTCGAATGCCGCAATATCGGTGGTATTTCACTCAACTGGCCGCGCTATTGCAACGAAGACCGCGACGCACTGATCAAAGAGATCGCTAACCCAGCGACACCTGAAGCGCGAACTGCATCCTTGCAGCAGTTGGTCCAGAACATGCATGATGCGTACTCCTACATTTTCATGACCCATTCATCTTGGGCCATCATTCAGTCGGACAAAGTTCATGGAAGCTGCGATCGTGTTGGACCCGATGGAGATCCATTGGTGTGCTCGACTAACGGTCGCATGTACTTCTCATCAATGTGGCTCAGTAGCTGAGTCTTTGATCCGAACCATTAAGGACTACATTTAGATAATGCGTTACTACGTTCAAAGGGTCGCCTTAGCCATTCTTCTCCTCTTAGCTGTGAGCATGCTCACCTTTGGGGCGTTGAATGTCTTGGGCGACCCTTTGTTCAATATTCTTGGTCCGGTTGCCGGGGACGTCAATAACCCCGAAAGCGTCGAAATGATCAACGCTGCTAAACGCGAGTTCAATCTTGATCGATCTCTACCGGTTCGTTATGGGCTGTGGGTCAGTGATTTTGTGCAAGGCGACTTCGGTGTCACGTTTAGTTCCACTGGGCAACCACCAGTGTCGGGTGTCATCAGCGAACGACTCCCCAGAACAATCTCTTTGGTTGTGTTGGCCCAATTATTCGCCATCCTTGTCTCAATTCCGTGGGCACTCATCACGGCTTCTCGCGCCGGAAAAGTGAGTGACCGCATTTCGACAGTTAATGCATTTTTCTTGGTAGCAATGCCCAACTTCGCTATCGCCGTCATTTTGAAATTCGTATTCAGTATCAAACTTGGCTGGATGCCCTTGACATATACGGCCGACGATCCGTTGAGGAGCCGGCTTTTTCAAATGGTGCTGCCAGCGCTCACGATTGGTTTACCGGTCGCCGCCGTGTACCAACGACTTCTCCGCACCGATCTCATCACGACTTTGCAACAAGACTTCATTCTTTTAGCTCGCACTAAGGGATTATCGAAGTGGCGAATTCTTTTCGTCCATGCTCTTCGCCCTTCATTGTTCTCATTCATTACCGTGGTCGGACTCAACACCGGAGCTTTGATCGGTGGATCAATTGTTTCCGAAACCGTCTTTCGAATCCCCGGCATCGGTTCAACTCTTGTTGAATCAGTGCTTCGCAATGACTTCCCTGTCGTCTTAGCAATCGTGATGATCGTCGCATCGTCTTTCGTCATCATCAACTTGCTCGTTGATTTCGCTTACACCCTGATCGATCCGAGAGTCCGTCGATGAGCACTAACCCCAATCCCGTTACCCCGACGAACTCTGACGAGACAATTGTCAAAAAGAAGCTCGGTGTTGGCTTTTGGCTCTGCGTTGCATGGCTAGGACTCATGGCGTTTATTGCCCTTTTCACACCGCTGTTGCCACTCAAGAGCCCGACTCAGAATTTTCTCGATACCGCTAACGGTCGACCGCCCTATTCTCCATCGTGGAAACATTGGTTCGGTACCGACAAAGATGCCCGCGATGTCTTTGCCCGCACTCTGCACGGAGCGCGAATTTCTCTCGCTGTTGGTTTCGCTGCTATCAGCGCCGGATTTTTAGTCGGTGGCACGGTTGGCGTGATCTCGGGCTACTTCAAAGGCTGGATTGATCGCGTCAGTTCATTTGTTTTTATCGTCTTGCTCTCGTTCCCATCTCTCGTGTTGGCAATCTTGCTCACATCGCTCATTGAGCGAAGTCTGCTCACGATCTCGCTAGTACTCGGGCTTTTAAGTATCGCTCCAGTGGGCCGTCTGGCGCGAGCCGCCACTTTGCAGTTCGCCGACCGCGAGTTTGTTCTGGCCGCACGTCAGATCGGCGCAACCAATCGACGCATCATCATCAAAGAAATTCTTCCCAACGTCGCTATCCCCATGTCATCGTTGGCCTTGCTTGGTATGGCAGTCGCAGTGGTCGCCGAAGGCGGATTGTCCTTCCTTGGTCTCTCGGTTGAAAAGGGAATTACGTGGGGCGGCTTGATTCAACTTGGATCAGAATCCTCCAAGACTCTCGAAGAAGCCCCGTGGATCGCCTTCTTCCCCATCTTGATGTTGTTCTTAACCGTGTTGTCCCTGAACTTTGCCGGCGACCGCGTGCGCAACTACTTCGATGTTAAGGAAACCACGCTATGAACCCGCCTGACGTCGTCCGATCCGAAGCAGAACCGCTTGTTGAAACAGTTGAAATCAAAACACATTTCAAAACTCCTCGCGGTATCGCCCGAGCTGTTGACGGAATATCTATTCAGATTCGTCGCGGGCAATCACTTGGGGTCGTCGGAGAATCAGGATCAGGCAAGACCGTATTGTCTCGTTCAATCATGGGTCTTCTCCCCCGCAATGGAGTGATTCGCGAAGGTTCTGTGCGCTATCAAGGTCAAGAAATCGGCAATCGTTCTTCCAAAGAAATGCGCGCTATTTGGGGTCGCGAAATGGCCATGATCTTTCAAGATCCCATGACCTCATTGAACCCGGTGATGAAAGTGGGCAAACAAATCACCGAGTCGCTTCGCTTGCATCTTGGTATGTCGGCTTCTGAGGCGATGACAATCGCCGAAAAACTCTTTCGCGATGTCCGAATCCCTGAGCCGACTCGTCGTTTGAATCAATACCCTCACGAACTATCAGGCGGCATGCGTCAGCGCGTGATGATTGCTATTGCTTTGGCTTGTGGCCCCAACATGTTGTTCGCCGACGAGCCCACAACTGCTCTTGACGTGACCGTGCAAGCACAAATTCTTGAATTGATCAGCGAGCAAAAACGCGATCGCAATATGTCTCTATTGCTCGTGACCCACAACCTCGGTGTTGTTGCGGGATACACCGATGAAATCGCCGTGATGTACGGCGGCAAGATCGTCGAAAAGGCTCCGACCAAAACCTTGTTCGCCGACACCAAAATGCCGTACACCGAGGCACTGTTGCGCAGTATCCCGCGTCTTGATCAGCCTTCTCATTCACGATTGGCAACTATCCCCGGTCGTCCTCCAGACATCGTTCACCCACCCAAGGGTTGCCGATTCGCCCCCCGTTGCGCTTACGTGCGCGAACTTTGTCTTAATGAAGAACCAGAACTTCAGCAGGCATCAACACCAGATCACACGTACCGCTGTTTTTATCCAGTCGGATCACCCGAATACCTCGAGCGTAAAGTCGAACTCACTCGTAAGGGTGAATTTGTTTCAACAGGAGACATGAGCTGATGGCTGGCACAGGCAAAGCACATCTGCGCAACACCGATGACGTTCTCTTGCGCGTCGAAGATCTCGTTGTTGAATTCCCGGTGGGTCGTACCGGCCTCAAAGTAAACGCAGTCAGCGGAATTTCTTTTGACGTTCTCAAAGGCGAAACCCTCGGCATTGTCGGCGAGTCCGGTTGTGGCAAAAGCACCACTGGTCGAGCCATTATGCAGCTCCCGAGCCCGACATCGGGTTCAATTGTCTTCGACGGCACCAACCTCACTGCATTGTCGGGCGAAGCAATGCGCGAGGCTCGGACCAAAATCCAAATGATCTTCCAAGATCCGATCTCTTCTCTGAACCCGCGACGCAACGTGCGTGACATCGTGCTCGAACCACTGTCAATTTGGAATCGCGGAACCAAGGCCGAGCAACTAGCAACAGTTGACAAGATTCTTGAACACGTCGGCATCGATCCCGAACGCGCTGCCGAAAGCAAGCCACACCAATTCTCAGGTGGTCAGTGTCAGCGCATCTCCATCGCTCGATCATTGGTGTTGAATCCGCAAATGATCATTTGTGACGAACCGGTGTCGGCCCTCGACGTCAGTGTTCAAGCGCAAGTGGTCAACCTGTTGGAAGATCTCAAAAAAGAATTTGGTCTGACCCTCATTTTCATTGCTCACGACTTGGCTGTTGTCAAGAACATCAGCGATCGCATCGCCGTGATGTACCTCGGGAAGATTTGCGAAGTGTCGAGCAGTGAAGATCTTTATCGAAATCCGGCTCACCCGTACACCGACGTGTTGCTGTCATCAATTCCTGTCCCCGATCCAACGGTCGCGGTCAAGAAAGTCAGCGTTGAAGGCGAACCGCCATCACCAGTTTCACCACCAGCTGGATGTCGCTTTAATACGCGTTGCCCCAATGCATCAGATCGTTGCCGCAGTGAAGAACCGACCTTGCGCGAAATTGAGCCTGGCCACTTTGTGGCCTGTCACCATCCGCTCTTCGGCGGCGAGGCACCAGTAACCGTTCGCAATAGCTAAAACTTTTGTTTTACTTGTTCTGAAAATTTGGTGGACGTTTTTCCATAAAGGCCAGCATGGCTTCGCGGGCATCTTCAGTTCGACTCGCCATAATTTGCTGGCGATTTTCTAAATCAATTGCCGTTTGCATCGCCGGAATTTCAAGTGCTGCCCACATTGCTTCTTTGGTCAATGCAACACCGAATGGCGTGTTGAGCATGATTTGTTCGGCCTTCGCGATCGCAACTTTCTCCAAGTCGTCGTCGGCAACGCGATCAACAAGCAAACCAATGCGATACGCCTCTGCAGAATCGATGACTCGGCCGGTCAACATCATCTCTTGAGCTCTCGCAACACCAACGATGCGCGGCAATAGCCACGATGTTCCGATATCACAAGCAGAGAAACCCACACGGATAAAGGCAACGTTGAATTTTGATGATTCAGAGCCAATTCGAATATCGCTTCCGAGCACCAAAGCCAATCCACCACCAGCAGCCGCTCCGTTGACTGCAGCAATAATTGGTTGCGGAATTGACCGCATATGCGACATCAACCCTGCGATGTGCTTTTGCACAGCAAACGACCGCTGCACCGAACCCAAATTGTCGGTATGCGGGGCCTCTCCGTATCCAGTGAGATCTAGGCCTGCACAAAAACCCCGACCTGCTCCAGTCAAAATCACTACGCGGCATTCTGAGTCGATCGCAATGTGATCAAGCAACTGATGAAGACCTTCGACGAGCTCCGTCGTCATGGCATTCAGTCGCTCGGGGCGATTCAGCCGAATCACGATGACTCCTGGAATTGGTCGTTCGAGGACGATGACCGGTGTTGGCGACTGGGTGGGGCTCATAGAGACATTCTGCCGACTTGCGCGCCGACACCACTAGTCCTGAGAGCCGCGGTGCACCGTGTTAGCGTCAACATGTGCACTTTGGTGGACACTCCTATGCCTGACACTGCGAGCAACCCCACACTCCCGATCCCCGACCAAGACAGTTCGAGTCTGTGGCGGTCGGCCCTCAAACATGCTGCTTTGGCCTATCTGTTCTCACGGTTGGCGATCATGGTCGGGGCTGCCATTGTCGCGGCCGAACTACGAGCAGATGAAAATAAAATCAAAGAACGTTTGGTGTGGGGTTTCCTCGGCAAAGTAGATCCGCACGCGCGGGCTGGGTCGCTACCGAAATCAGCTGGATCGATGATCCTTGATGTCCTGACGTCTTGGGACGGCATCTGGTACATGCGCATTGTTCGGTACGGCTACCCCACACATGTTCCACCGAACATCACATACGACGACACGCAATCGCGCCTTGCTTTCTTCCCTACATATCCCCACCTTGTTCGAATCGTCGACGCAGTTCTTCCCGGCGGCGACACCCTTGCCGCGCTCTTCTTGAACTTCTCATTAGGCGCGGGCTTTATTGTTCTAGTTGGTTTACTCGCTCGCTCATGGTTCGGAATCGCCGTCGCCAAACGGGCGATGCTTCTGTGTGCTCTGTTCCCCGGAAGTTTCGTTTTGTCATTCGCTTACAGCGAGGCACTGCTGATTTTTCTTGCAGCGGCATGTTTGCTCTTGCTCCAGAAAGAAAAATGGTTGCTTGCTGGCATTGTTGCAATGTTCGCCACAGCAACTCGACCAAATGGCATCGCAATCATTGCAGCATGCGCGGTTGCGGCTTTCTTAGCCTGGCGACAGACAAAATCGCTTCGACCCTTCATCGCCCCACTTTTGTCGCCCATCGGTTTCATTGGTTACCAGTTGTGGATCAATAACCATGCCGATGAATCAGGAGTCTGGTTCAGAGTTCAAGGCGAGGCCTGGAAAGAAGGCGCGAGTTTCGGTCTGACTGCAATCCGCAGAACTCTTGAAGCTTTCACCCAACCACTCACTTCACCAACCGACCTCATTACGGCAGCGTCATTTGTTCTAACGATATTTCTTTTGTGGTTGGTCTGGAAGAGACATCACATTCCACTCCCCGCACTGGCCTACAGCATCATCATTGTCGCCTTGATGTTGTTGCCCGCCACTGTGACAGCACGTCCAAGGTTCTTGTTTACCGCGTTTCCACTTTTCATCGCGGCAGCTGTGTGGCTTGAACATCCCAAGCGCAAGGAGTGGTGGCCGTACCTTGTTGGGTTCTTCATGTGCGGTCTCACTGCCTTGACGGCCCTCTACGGCGTCTACGGGGCAATTCCGTGATTGATTGGCTACGTCGTCGCTACGACGTGTGCATCATCGCTCTGCTCGCCTATATCCCCTTACTGCTTTCCGCGCCAAGGAAATTACCTGCTGACACCAAGTTGTACCTATATCTCAATCCAGGTCGCTTGCTCAGCGATGCCGCGTGGACATGGGACAACCGTCAACTCGGAGGATGGGTCCCTCACCAAAATGTTGGCTATCTCTGGCCGACCGGACCATGGTTCGCCTTTTTTGATTGGCTCAATATTCCCGATTGGGTCGCTCATCGATTGTGGCTCGGAACATTGCTCATCGTTGCCGGTCTCGGCGCTCGATGGCTTGCAAAAATTCTTGATCTTCCCGTGAACTCGGCATTCATTGCCGGTGTTGCTTTTCAACTGTCGCCCTACGTGCTGCCATACATATCGCGAACATCAGCACTGTTACTACCTTGGGCGTTACTGCCATGGATTGTTGGGCTCACACTCAAAATCATCCGTGAACCAAAGCTGAAATACTTCGCAGTTTTCGGATTGATCATCATGTCATCTGGCGGGTTGAATGCCACCGCACTTCTCATGATCGCTCCGGCACCAGTTATCTGGCTGATCGACGCGTGGAGTTCGCGCAAGATCTCTTTCAGACGAGCGTTATCACTCACTGGACTTCTTGGTCTGATTTCTCTGATCATGAGTGCATGGTGGGCCGCTGGATTGTCAGTGCAAGGAAAATACGGTGCACCTGTACTCTCGTACAGCGAAGCCCTTCAATCAACCTCGGCAACATCGACTGCAACCGAAGCACTTCGCGGTCTCGGATATTGGCTGTTCTACGATCGCAACGAAGTTACGGCACTGACATCTGCATCTACCCCGTACCAGAACAACCTTTTGATCATCATCGCTGGCGTTGCTTTGGTCATCGCTGGATTAGTCGGTTTACTGAGCAATCAGAGACTCAAGCGGCCACTTAGCTTGATGCTCCTAGTTGGAGTTGTTCTGTCAGTCGGCGCCCATCCATCAGATTCGTCTTCACCGTTATGGTCGTACCTTGCTAACAATCCCAAGAGTGCCATCAGTTTGGCGTTGCGATCATCATCACGAGCCGTGCCGTTGATTGCATTGGCTCTCGCCATCGGACTTGGGATATTTGCCATCAAGGCAGCGAACTACGCGTCGCAACGCTCACCACGTTTACGTCATCTTGCCGTCCCCGTGACATTTCTATTCATCTGTCTCAATGTTCCAGCACTTTTCGGCGGTCGTTACATCGACCCCGTCATATCACGACCCGAAAATTTGCCAACTGCTTGGACCCAAGCCGCCGCATTACTTGATCAACGCTTTGACGAAGGCCACACTGGCTCGGTCTTGATACTTCCCGGCATCGAATCCGCGGCCTACCGATGGGGCTATCCGGTTGATCCGATCCTGCCAGGTATCACGAAGAAGCCGTTGATCACTCGTGATTGGTTGCCCTTAGGAAGCGCACCTTTCATGGACTTGCTGTACGCGCTCGACGACTCATTTCAAAATGGCACAGCCGACCCCAACAGCATTGCCCCCATTGCACGTTTACTTGGCGCTGACACCGTCATGGTCGTGAATTCGTATCAGTACGAGCGATTCGGTGTTCAGCGACCAGAGCGATCAGCTTCTCTCGTTGCTTCAGCTCCAGGTCTCACACCTATCGGGGACTTCGGTGAGCCATCGATCAATCTCGCTGAAGATTATGAAACAAATGATTTGCAGGATTTTCCTCCGACGGCATTACCCGAAATCTCTCTATATGAAGTCAGTGGTGCAACTCCTGGCGCACGCATCACCAATAACCCCATCGTTGTTTCAGCTGACGGCTCGGGAATGGTTGATCTCGCGGCAGCGGGACTCATTGACGGAAAAAGTACAGTGCTTGCCTCGGCAGCGCTGAATGAAACGTCTCTACAGGAGGCCGTACTGAACGCTCCTGAAGTGATTGTGACCGACAGCAATCGCAAACGCGCTCACCAATGGCGCGGTTCACAAGAGGTGTGGGGCGCAACCGAAGGTGTCGGACCTGTCACCGATTCATTTGATGCCTTTGATAATCGCTTACCCATTTTCCCTTTGGCGACGGATCGACTAGAGGCCTACTCCATCTCCGAGAACTATTCAGGATCCGTCATGTCGGCCACCGCATATGGCGCCCTGTTGTCATACTTGCCCGAGTACCGACCGAGCAATGCCAACGACGGGAACATCAATACCTCGTGGTCGATTGGCTGGGGCATCAATCCAATCGGCCAAATTTTGACGTATGCAAGCAACCTTGGTCACCCTAAGGTCGAGCACCTCGAACTCATTCCGGCGCAACTATCTTTCGAGCAACGGCAAGTCAATGCAATCTCAGTCAGCGTTGAAGGTTCGCCATGGATCAGTCATGCGATTGACCCGAGCGCTTCAATGACTCGTATTGAACTTGATCAACCTGCGCAGTCAGTGCGCATCAGAATTGACGGAGTGACCGAGGGCGACAATCAACTCCCCGTGGGTTGGGCCGAGGTATTGCCAGCCGCCTTCCAACGCTCCGAAGAAATCACCGTGCCAAGCGATGCAACGATGCTCGTCAAACCGACCACACCTGTTTCATTTGTCTTTACTCGATTGCGCGCCGACCCGTACGATCCACGACGACAAGACCCTGAGCTTTCAATCAACAGAAATTTCTTCGTCACCAACCGTGGCAGTTTCACAATCAGAGCTCAAGCCACTACGACTGGCGAAGTTGAGGTTAGTTCATCGTGCCGAGATGACCTACTGACTATTGACTACCTGAAGATATTGACAAAGGTAACGCAAGTTCAAGGCTCTACGGTCACCATTGAATCTTGTGAAGTATTCACCTCTGGACGCGGTCTGCGCAACATCCAAACCCCAACAGATTCACCAATCATCATTAACCAGTTAGTACTGCGCTCAACACGCGCCAAAGAAGCTTCGCTTTCAATCACCATCCCTACTCGCGATACTCGTACTCAACGCATAACTTCTATCAATTCGTGTACTAGCGGTTGTTGGCTTGAATTAGCCGACGGTTGGAACATCGGGTGGAAAGCTTCGCTGTCTGGGGAAACCCTTGCCGACTCCGTTGCCAGTTCAGGTGGACGCTTGCTGTGGCATCTGCCAGATACTCAAGATGGCACCCAGTTTGAGACCACATGGACTCCCCAATTGCGCATGTGGATCGGCATCGCCATCACGTTGATCGGATTACTTCTTGGTCTAGTAGTACTTGCATTGCCACGTTTGCGACGACGCACCTTACGCCCCGACTCTCAAGAGATCACTCAACCAATTCTCGTTCATTCGGCTCTCACGGTGGTGACGTACGCCGCCATCATCGGAACCATTGTGATCTCTCCGCTGTATGGGATCTTGGCGGGACTCATAGCCGCCGCAACCTTCCGTTCGCGTTCGATGCACAAGGCCGGGTTGGTACTCATCGCCCTCGGCATGCTGTTCCTGATCGCCCAACAAATTCGTACTGGCGCAGAGCCAAGTTTCGGCTGGCCCTCAGTCTTTCGCCGAGCGCATCGCCCGGTTTTGCTGGGCATCGTCCTGATTTCGCTGTCATCGTGGATGGCTCCTCGGCCAAAACCGAACGAACATGCCGACCGAACCGCTAGCGTTTCTCCCTTGTGAGTACCAAAGTTCGCCCCTGTCTGAGCGTGGTTATCCCGTGCTACAACGAAGAAGCAACGATTCAATCACTCATCAACTTGGTCCTTGATTCAAAATGGGTCGCCGAGATCATTGTTGTTGATGATGGCTCCAAAGATCGCTCACGTGAGATCTTGGCGAGCATCGACAATGCGAAGGTGCGCGTTGTGCTTCACGAAGTCAACAAAGGCAAGGGGGCTGCTCTTCGTACCGGCTTTCAGCACGCAACATCCGAATTCGTCATCGTGCAAGATGCCGACCTTGAATACGACCCATCTGAGTACCCACTCGTTCTTGAACCACTTCTCGACGATCGTGCCGACGTTGTCTTTGGATCACGATTTTTGAGTGGTCGCCCACACCGAGTCCTGTACTTCTGGCACAGTCTCGGCAATAAATTCCTGACGTTGATGTCAAACATGTTTACCGACCTCAACCTCACCGACATGGAAACGTGTTACAAGTGCTTCCGACGCGAAGTGATTCAATCAATCACTATTGAAGAAGACCGATTCGGATTTGAACCAGAAATCACTGCCAAGCTAGCCAAGTCCCGTGTCCGCATTTACGAAGTTGGCATCTCTTATTCGGGACGCACCTACGATGAAGGCAAGAAAATTGGCTGGCGCGATGGCGTTCGCGCCGTTTACTGCATTGTGCGCTACTCAAAAGTTGGCGACAAACTCGGTCCGCTCCTGAAACGTTAACTCTTTCGTTCGCGAGTTTTTACCTGCACAAAACTCTTTGCCTGATTCCAACGATGTGCGACACCCCATCGGGTGACCAGCAACATTGATTCAGCAATGATTCGTCCAGACATTTTTGAGGTTCCGTTTTCCCGATCAACGAAAAGAATGGGCACCTCACTGATCTTCAAGCCACGGCGCGAGAGACGAACAACAAGTTCTGAAAGAAACGCATAACCCTCAGCCTTCGTTGTCTCTGGCGCAATCGAAGCCAAGGCAGTTGCTCGGTAGGCCCGGAATCCCGACGTACAGTCCCGAACTTTCACCCCGAGAACTGAAGCTGTGTACAAATTTCCCCAGCGCGACAGCAATCGCCGATGTATCGGCCAATTCTTGGTTCCGCCACCATTGACGTAGCGCGAACCAATAACTGCATCAGACCCAGCTTCAATTGCCGCAAGCATCGCCGGAATCACCAACGGATCGTGCGAGAAATCAACGTCCATCGAAACAACAACATCAACACCCTGTGAAATCACATGAGCAAATCCTTGTCGGTAGGCGCTTCCCAGACCCTGTTTCCCAGGTCGGTGCAAAACCTCAATTCCGCCGAGTTCGACCGCGCAACGCTCGGCGATCTCTCCAGTGCCGTCGGGGCTGTTGTCGTCCACAACGTAGAGACGACCGTCAGGAAGCACTGTTCGTAACTGCGTCAACAAGCCAGCGATGTTTTCGCTTTCGTTATAGGTGGGCAAAACAACAGCAACAAGCACAAATTCCTACTCTAGTGACCGCACACGGGTGCCCGGTGGGACTGAGTAGACAGCAACAGGTTGACCAAGTCGGAGCAACTCCCGTACCAAATTCGCTGCCGGATCACTCAATGGCGGTTCGGCGAAGATTAATGATGCCCCAGGCGTGTTGAGCGAGGCAATTAAGTCATCTCGGCCATCTAGACGTAGTTGACGAGCAATTTCAGTCAATAGAACCTGTGCTCTTTTCTCTTCTTCGCCCGAACGAGGGTTGGCATACGCGAGTTGCGTCAGATCAGGATCCAGATTTGCACGTTCAATCGCTGGACCGACCACAATCCATAAAACTTCATCAGCCTGTTCTTCAAAAACAACCCGGTGGGGCAAGGCCGCTGCACCACGAAATGACTCGACCCCAACAGTGAATCCACGCCGCTCAAGTTCGAGAACCGTTCCGAAACCCGTCGCATCCAAAGTGTAGGCATCGTACATTTTTAGTAAGTAAACCTCATCGCTACTGAGACGATCAGATAACTGCGGTACGAGTTCAGCCAATATGTCTGATTCGGTTCGACCTGGCTTTTTCGTTTCATCAACAATCTGCCAACTGGATTGAGCCACGACGACGAGAGCGAGCATCACGACAACAAGGCGGCTTGATCGACTGACTTTCATGTGGGACAAAGTTGTTGCCATCGTTTTTGTTGATCGCGTCACGGCAACAATTGAAGAAACAACAATCAGACCAGCAATGATCCAGAACCAGCGAATGGTATATTCGTAATACGGTCCAAAGATTCGCATCACTGAAAAAATACCCAGTGCCGCGGCCAGTCCGAGCGTTAATTGCCATTGGTACAACGATCGCAAACCTGCTTTTCGGGCCGACACGGTTCCATAGAGCCATAGACCACAAAAAGCAAAGAATCCAAGATATTGAGCCCACGTTTCAGAGGGCGCATTTGCACCAGGTTGAGTCAGCCACGGCCCCAGCACGTTGGCTTGAGTAGCGATTACCCGTACGGCGTCGCGCAGAGGGATGGTCGGTTCTGAAGGAGATCCGAAGTGTTGCCAGAGGATCGTCAAGTTTCCGGGATCACGGCGCCACTGGTCAAGCAAAGGTGGTAGCCATGCCACAAACAAGGCGCAGCCAAAGGCGATGGCGATCGCCCCAAGAGAGCGAGTACCGACTGAATGCGCGGCCCTCAATTTTCGATCTTGCAACCACAGTGAAATCAGCGCACAGCCCAATAATCCACCGACCAACACCGAATAGCCCGCATGGCATTGAATGCAATAACTGCCGACCAGAGTTGTTGCAATGACCAAGCGACGGGTAGCAAATCTCTCACCAACCGGAGCCGCTATTTCACCGATCAAAAACACGAACACTAAGAACGCAAACACTGCCAACCATGGATTCCAAGGTTCAATCAAGAAATCAGGCCCTGCCGACCTCATATGCAACACCAACACCGCGGCAACGAGACAAGCCAGCAGTTTTCCGCCACGTCGCCGCGCTAGATGCAATGCCGCCGCCACAGACACTGCATGAACGCTCACCACAGCCACCATCAATGCAGCGCTGCTGCGACCACCGAGGACATACACGGGCAACATCGCAACCCATAAACCGGGCCCCGGATGGGATCCCTGCAATCCAGAATCTCCCACGATGCGACCAGCCGCACCGACAAGTGGTGGATGCGAAAAGAAACCGCGCATATGTAACTCGGCTTGCGCCATGTCTCCCGCTGGATACCAACTTCCTTTGGTCAACACCGCCACCAAGGCCATCAGGGCAGGAATCATGACGACAACGCTCAAGCCAGCAATGAAATACCATGATGACCGCGAGCGTGTTTCGGACGGCATATTCTCAGCGTACTCAGAGGTGCGAACAGTAACCATTAATGCCGTTGTACCGTTTGTCGATACAATGGTTCAAGAATTCCCGCAGCTAGTGCATCCCAAGTCAAGGAGCGCGATCGAGTTTCGGCCTGCCGCCCTAAGCGTTCTCGCAGTTCGCGATTCTCCAGCACCTCGGCCATCACTTGGCCTAGTTCGTTGATTGATGTCAATAGCCCAGTTTCTCCATGAATCACTGAACAACGATGACCACCAATGTCAGTTGCGACAGCCGGCGTTCCACATCCTGCCGCTTCCGTGAGCACCAAACCCCAACCTTCAGCCAGTGACGCGCTCGTCATCAACCATGAACGTCGATAAAACGAACGAAGTTCTTCGCGCGAAATACGACCAGTCAAGGTCACCCAGTCGTGAGCATCTTCGCGTTCGATCCATTGCTCGATTAATCCACGATCAGGACCGTCACCGATCAGCGTTAATGTCGCTTCAGGAATACGGCGTCGCACAATTTTCACTTGCTCAAGCAGTTCGATGAATCGCTTCACCGGAGCCTGACGTCCGACCGCAACAATTGATGGATGCAAGGTCTTACTTTCGCCAGGAGTGAAAAACTCGTCCACACCAACCGGACCAGTGCTGACCATCTCTGGCTTCCATCCCAAATGCAGCAATTCCTGACGGCTGTCATCTGAAGTGGTCACGGTCGGCATCCGCCGGTAAAACGGTGGCGCGATGCGCGTCTCGAGCGCTCGCCCGATTGCCGCAATCGGTCGCGGAAACATTTGATTCCACATCGGCCCGTGAACGTGATGCAAGATCAACAACTTGGGTTTACGGCACCAAATCGGCGAGAGCCATGGAACACCATTCCAAATTTCAACCAAGGCGTCGTAGTCTCCCATTCGGCGCGTCACTTCGCTGAGCATGACTCGCGGGAAGACCGTCATCCGCCCACCACGGCGAATGACTTCGTATCCGTGGCGTTGACTCGTCGTGGGTTGGCCAAAAGCCAAAGACGTGCGATGAACTATTGACAAACCAGCTTCTTGCCAACGCGACATGAATTCATCAGCATGCTTTTCGGATCCCCCGGCTTCAGCATCGTCAAAGTCGCGCCATGCGATGACATGTATTTTCCGCACTTGCCGAGCCAGCATTTCCTCGGCCATGTTTTGCACAGACAATTGCGCGTTCATTGAACACTCGCCACAATCATTCGTGCGACTCGCTGTTGACCAGCCAAGGTCAAACCGTCAACGTCCCGAACGATGACATATCCAAAGCCCTTGCCATCGGGAATGCAATCATCCCACCACAAACAATCCATGCGCTCGTCAACACCACCAAGCAAATCCGACGGATCAATGATGCGGACACCACTTTCACTCATTGCTTCAACGACCACATCTGGTTCTTCAGAAAGACCCGTCACCACAACTAGTCGAGCCTGAGATAATTCATTTGCGGCAGCGCCAATTCGCAAAGCGACCTCATCTGGAGATACAGAACACGATGCCGTTGCGGACGTTGGGTCAACGTATACAACAATGGCCTGACTCGGCTGTATCGCGGTATCGGCAAATGCATCTGCGATGTCGCACCATGATGTCGGCGCATCAACCCATGCCACCGTGTAGCCCTCTTCGATCAACCTTCGGCTGACAACGGTTTGGACTTCTTTCAATTCTCCATTACCCATTACCAAAACTGCCGGCCGCATCGCAGGATCTCCCGCTCCCACCAGTCCCGGCCACCACCAGTAGAGCACCAAAAGCACTCCAACCAACAACACCCCAACAAGCTTCGTACGAGGCTTAACTTGGCGGACAAGAGAAGGGCGGAAGGCATTCACGACACCACGAAAGTACCATCTAGCGGATCATTTTCAGGTCATTTCACTCGCCTATGTTACCCAAGCGCTGCCGTCCGACTGTCTAACATTGGACAATCAGTTCATCGACCCTTTTCTCATCTATTCGTCGTCCGGCCGCAATCCTCGGTGCCGCCAGTTTGATTCGACTTTGCGTATTGATGGTGTGCCTCAATGAAGGAAGCGCTCATCCTCAATGGTTTGATTGGGCCTTTGGCGTTGTCGTCATCGGAACTTTGGTCGTTATCGGTCATGCCTGCGTACTGCATCTGCACCCAGAAACTTCAATACGACGTCGACTCGTAGCAACCCTGGCTCTCAGTTATGTCACGTGGTGGACAGTTCTTCTCGGAGTTCTCGTCACTCAACCACAACTAGATGTTTCACCGCGACACCTCGTGAAGACGGCGCTCTTTTTTCAACAAAGCGAACCGTTTGTTGGTCCAACTGTTGGCCTCGCCTGTCTGCTCGCGTTCATCGCCCTGGTGATCACCATCATTCGCGGACGCCCAGTGTCAGATTTCTTTCAATCTCTTCCACTTTTCAGATCTGCGTTATCTCATCGCTTTGCAACAGTGCTTGCATTCTTTGCCCCTGGCCTCTTTCTCTTCTCACGCCTCGCCATAGACCTGATCACCCGCCAACATGTTGAACGAATCACTTTTGACTCAGACGGCAACGTGGTCACTCTTGTCGGCCCACAACTCACCAGTTTTTTATGGTCTGCCGCCACTTCGGTCACTCTTGGTCTATTACTCATACTTGGTATCTGGTTCATGGCCACTCTTGCCCTGAGCAATAAGTTGACCCTGCCTACTTTTCGCACATCTTTCATCGGCGTTTTGGCGATGGCCCTCATCGTGCGACTGGGAACCTTGCTCGTTATCGCTCCAACTCGAACTGACGGCGGAGATCCACTCTTCTATCATTCGACCGCCAATTTGCTAGCGACGGGACACGGGTTTCCCGAACCCCTCAATTTCATCGCCTACCAAGATTGGTATGCCAGCGCACTCCACGGACCGCTATATCCACTAGTGCTTTCGTTTAGTTCTCGACTTGGTGGTACTACCTATTTTGATCACAAGTTCTTTTCGCTCTTGATCGGAACCGCAGTTGTTGCCCTTGTTGGATTAGTTGCGCGACGAGTTGCCCCAGAAAAACATCGAAACTCTGTCGCGCTTCTCGCCATGATCTTGGCGGCGATTTATCCCAATTTGTGGCTGGTTGACGGCGTGATGTTTCCCGAAGGTCTCATGGCGGCGTGCACTACTGCCACGGTCTACGCCGCCTACTGCTGGCGCGACACCAAACGAAAGTCTGCGCAGTACCGATGGGCTCTTGCGATGGGCGTACTGGTAGCCCTAGCCGCACTAACTCGAGGCGAAGGACTTCTACTTTCGATCTTGTTGATTACCCCATGGATTCTTCTTCAACGTGATGTGGCAATACGAACAAGAATCAAAAATATTGCCGTGGCCGCTTTGGCGTGCCTCATTGTTTTGGCGCCGTGGTTTATTCGCAATGCTCGTTCGTTTGAAGAACTGGTACCACTATCAACAAATGGCAATGAATTATTCGTCTACGCAAATTGCGACGAGGCCTACTCCGGAAAGTTTTTGGGCTTTTGGTTATTTGATTGTCAAGAACAATTACGGCGCGAAGGAAAAGATGCAACGGGCGACGAAGCCCAGAAATCTCTCTACTGGCGCGAGAAGGGATTTGAGTACGCCAAAGACCACATCAGTGAACTACCCAAGGTTGTTGCAGCCCGAGTCGGTCGCCAATGGGAACTTTTCCGTCCGTGGCAAAACACTGAATTCGCACCCATTGAGGGTCGCGACAAAAATGCCGCACGAGCTGGCCTCTTCATGTACTACGGCTTGGCAGCGGCCTCGTTGTATGGGGCGTGGCTCATTCGCAAACGTCGTGCTGGATTGTTGCCTCTTGGGGCTTTATTCATCAATGTCACGCTGACCGCGATGTATGCCTACGGCACGACGCGCTTTCGAGTTCCCGCCGAACCTGCTTTGTGCGTACTTGCTGCAGTCGGAGTTTTCCCATTGCTCTCAAAGATACGACACCGATTCCAACTTTCAGATTCACATGTTGAACCCGAGTCACCAGCAGTTACCCAACCGTTTATTCACGGTGGCAGTATTCGGATCTCCAGAATTTTCACTCGTGCAACGAGGGCGACTTGGGCATCAATTGCCATTGTTGGTTCAGCGATAGCTCTCGCGCTTCCCGCCCTATACCGCTCTGTGGGCTCCTCAATGGAAGAGGGTTTCATGCTCGTCTTCCCAGAGCGAGTCATCAAAGGAGCAATTGCCAACGTTGATTTCTTGCATCTCTATGGCCCCGGTTCACTGCACCTGTTGTCGTTATGGATGCGCGTCTTCGGCGTCAACCTCACATCTGAGAGAACCTTTGGATTACTGCAGCATCTCCTGATCGTTGCTGGACTCATGGTGCTCACGCGCCCGTGGGGCAAGAAGTTGTCCACGCTTGTCGGACTATTCTCCCTCATTTTTGTTTTCACTCCCATCGGCCTCCAAGCTTTGGCTTGGAGCGGTGGAGTCGGCATCGCATTGTGGTCAGTCATCTTCACGATTCGAGCGGTTCATCAAAGTTCACAACAAGTTCCGTCGCGTACTTCGTGGATCGCTGCTGGCTTCTTTGCTGGACTCGCCTTAACCTTCCGTCCCGATCTTGCTCTGGCGCTTGCACTGGTACTTGTTTGGGCGTTGTGGAAGCGTTCGCACCGAATCGTTTCGCAATGCGCGATCGGTCTTGTTGTTGGTTTGACTTCGGTGTGGATTCACCTCATCCAAGCGGGACCATCAGCCATGATTCGCGGAGTACTGCTCGACCCTGTTGTTCATCTACGCCCTGGTCGAGAACTTCCTCGGCCTCCGAGTTGGAGCTACCTTCAAGGAGCCTTGCAAGTCATCAGCGAGAAGTTCGCTCCGTGGTGGGGAATCCCGTCTCTGTCGGCACCACAGCAACTCTTCGTTTGGTTTTTCATGTTGCCAGTCGTGGCATTCTTCATCACTCAGATGGCTTACCGTCATCGCAAGCGATCCTTCATGAACTCCAAAACCCGACTCACCACGCTCTTTGCTGCCGGGCTATTCGGAATCGGTTTACTGCCTCAAGCCTTCCAGCGACCCGACAGCGCGCACTTGCTGTGGGTGTCATGCATTTCTTGGCCACTGCTACTGATTGCGCTCTATGAAGTCATTGGCGCCCGAAATCGTCGCATTCACCCAACCGTTCGAATCGCCTCCGCAAGTGCAACCTTGATGATTTTGATTTTGGTGGTCAGTCCGTTCTACACACTGCGCACCTACACCGATCTGGTCTGGCGAAGTGTGACGGGAAAAACCGAAGTCATGCAAGTCACCCGTGGCGATCGTTACTTCTATCTCGGTGATACTCGCCCATATCTAGCAACTCAAGAAGTCGTTGCCGATCTTGACAAACTTTCCCAAGACGGCGAACGACTATTGGTTGGACCCGTTGACTTACGCAACACGTCATACAGCGATGCGTTCTTCTATCACTTGTTCCCTGAGCTAACCCCCGCGACCTATTTCATCGAAATGGATCCGGGTCTGGCCGACAAGGAAGGGTCACGTTTGGCCGATGATGTGGCAAGCGCCGATTGGCTCATTCTCACCCGCTTTTGGTCAGGTTGGATTGAACCCAATGAGTCAGTGGCCTTTGGATCGGATATTCCAAATCAAATCGTGGAAGACAATTTCTGTTTACGCGGCTCCTATCAACACGATCTTGTGCGGCTGTATCAGAAATGTGAAAACGGAGATGGGGTCGGTCCTTACGATGCTCCCTACCAACCAGAATACGACTATGCGGTTGAAGTGCTCGTTCCGGTGCCAGAGCGGCCCGATGGCACCTGTACGCCTACTTGCAACGGTGAATTCAATGCCAAGTACAACGGTATTGATACTTCAATCCTTGAAGACTGACCTCGTAAACGTGCGTTCAGCCTTCGGGCATCCGACGCCAAATAGCCACTGGTAAGTGGCGCATCACCGTGAAGACCCAGCGCAAAATACCTGGGGTCCACACAATTCTCCGACCTGCCCTCAGACCTTTCACTGTCAACTTGGCAACAACATCAGGCGTCGTCGAAAACGGAGCCGCTTTCATGCCGGTCGTCATTGCTGAATGCACAAATCCTGGTCGAACAATCATGACATTGGCTCCAGTGCCGACCATGGCATCGGACAGACCTTGGGCAAATGCATCAAGACCAGCTTTGGTAGAACCGTACACATAGTTAGCTTTGCGCGTACGTTCTCCGGCAACGCTCGACAAGATAATCAGGTGCCCATGGCCTTGTTGGCGAAAACGCTTGGCTACTTCCATCGCAATCGACACGGCACCCGTGTAATTGGTATGGGCGATTTTGACGGCCGACTGAGCATCGTCATCGCACTGTTCTTGGCTACCTAAAACTCCGAAGGCCAGAATGACCACATCAAGGTCGCCCGAACCCGCAACAACGTTGTCGATAAAACCCGCATGAGAGCCAGTATCGGCGGCATCAAAGTTCACGGATTCAACGCGCAATCCGTTGCGCGCCAACGACGCTTCAACCTCGCGTGATTCATCAGGCTTTCGACAAGCGAGGGTCACTCGTTGGGTCGACGGAGTGAGAAGTTCACGCGCAATCGCAACTCCGATTTCGCTTCGACCACCTAAGACCAAAATGTTTTGTACTTCACCAACAGCGTTTTCCATAATCAATCCTTTGAGTCGTTCGCTAATCGCTATATAAGTTCAAGTCGTCGAGCTAAATCGCTTTGCCATCTGCGATCGGGATCAACTGAGCGCTGTGTTTGCTTCCACTCTTCTAATCGCGGATATCCGCGGGAAATCGCAATTGGAGTCGTATGCGCGTCCTTCGCCAGGTAGTGCCGCCCTCCTGATTGCATCACAATGTCGTCCAAAGAGTGCAATAGCGAACCGAGCCCTTCAGCACGAGTAGGAATGTCAACCGTCAAAGTCCAACCTGGCATCGGAAAACTCAAAGGTGCGGCATTTGAAGCACCAAAGCGCTTCAGAACAACCAGCGGACCGGCGGTTTTTGAAACCACGATCTTCTCAACGATTCTTCGTAGTTCGTCCTCACATCCAAAGGGAAGCACGAACTGATACTGCAAGAATCCGCCCTCACCGTACAGACGATTCCACGAACCAATGGCGTCGAGTGGATGAAAATACGACGGAATCGATTTATGAGTACCTTCCTTCCGACGAGGTTCTTTACGGAACCACAACTCGTTAAACAAAGTCGACGAGAGCCTGTTGACAAATCCGAATGAAGGCACAACTGGCGGAACACTGGCCAAATGGCGAGGCTCATATCGCAATGCTTGCGCGGCATCCTTGCTTGAAAGTTCGGCCAACTTCGTATGATCCCCGCGCCACAAAACGCTGCGCCCCAAACGCGATCCTGTCGCCAGTAGATCAGCCCACGCAACTGAGTAACGGTGGTCATCATCACCATGCGACATTTCTTCAATCAATACATCAATGTTGCGACACCTGATCGTGTTGACGGTACACAGACTGGTCTCTATTGGAATTAAGGCAAACGTTGCGTCGAGAATGACACCGGTGAGGCCCATGCCCCCGACAGTCGCCCAAAACAAAGTTGGGTTTAGCTGCGGACTGATTTCTTGAATCGTTCCATCTGCCAACATCAGCGACATTCGTCGAAGGTGATTTCCGAAGCTTCCGTCAACATGGTGGTTTTTACCGTGAATATCTGACGCAATGGCTCCACCTACTGTGACAAAACGAGTTCCGGGGGTGACGGGAACGAAAAATCCACGAGGCACAATGACCTTCAAGAGATCGTGCAAACTCACACCTGCGCCGGCAGTTACTGTCCCCGCGTCAACATCAAGAATTGCTTCTTGCGCAGAACCTTTGAGGGTGAGCACTACCCCGCCTGCATTCTGGGCTGCATCTCCGTACGAGCGCCCGAGGCCACGCATCAGGACACCGCGTCGGTTTGAGTCCTTAATGAATGCCGCAACATCCCCCCGAGATACCTCAGCCGTACGGGCAGAGCTGGGCGAGGTCCGCCCCCAGCCAGTGAGGCGCGAAGTTGTGTAGTCGGTTTCCATGAGCAGGCAAATCTTACTCAGTGAGTCGAAACTCAACTGAACACTCGGACGAGATCAGCCGACGTACACGCCTAATCCGAAGATAATCACCCAAATGAGGCCCAAAATCTGCAAGGTACGGTCGGAAGCAAACACCTCTTCGGGGGCACCCCCGCGGCCTTGTTCAAGTGCCAATAGGTAACGCATGAGCGCTGCCAACATCGGAATGATGGACAACTCATACGATGGCCACGAGGACCCCGAAATTTCTTTTGTTGCGAATGCCCACGTGCAGTAGGCAACCAAGGTGGCTCCCAGGCTTACGGCCAGGACCATTCGCAAGTAATCAAGGCTGTAAGCCATCAACGTTGAACGAGTTGACCCATTACCTTCACCAAGTTCTTTCATCTCGGCGTAACGCTTGCCCGTCACAATAAACAAAGCACCGAAACTGGCACACAACAAAAACCACGTCGACATCTCCACTGATGCTGCTTCAGCCCCGGCAATCGCTCGAATCACAAAGCCGCCCGCAACTGCCAAAAGGTCCAGCACTGGTTGGTGCTTCAGTACCGTTGAATAGCACACGGTCAGAACTGCGTACACAACGACAGCTACGCCACAACGCCAATCTGGAATGAAACCGATCGCGATTCCGGTGATCAAAAGTAGTGTGCCGACAATTCGTGCCACATTGATATTCACTAAACCTGCAGCAATTGGCCGACGACACTTTGTTGGATGCGCTCGATCAGCCTCAACATCAAGAATGTCATTCCAAAAATAGGTTCCGCTGGCGGTCAATGACAGGGCTACAAAACAGAGCAAGGTTTGCCACAAACTTGCCCACTCATTCAAAACACCAGCCGCACCAGGTGCAGCAAAAACCAAAACATTTTTAGCCCACTGTTTTGGTCGAGCTTCTTTGAGCAAAGGCGGCATTTTCATGTTGCACTCATTTCTGGTATCTCCGCCACGGCTTCTTTTGTAATCCGAAAAGCATGATCGGCCATCGCCAGCATTTGGTCGTCCCCCGCAGAATCACCGTAGGCGTACAGAACATACGAACCGAATCCTTCGCCATCAAGCCATTCACGAAGCCGACGTTCTTTCTCGGGGCCACGACAGTTCGCTCCAACAAGTGCTCCCGTGAACTGCGAACCTGAATTTGTCTCACATTCAGTGCCCATCACTGCATCGCAGCCGAGCAACTTACCTAAATACTTCAGATACAAACTGTACGAGGCTGACACCAGCACTACCTTGTGGCCCTGCGAGTGATGCCAACGCAAACGCTTCACCGTGTCATCGCGTAACCACGCCGGAAAAGCACGCGAAGCAAATCCACGGGCCGTGACGTCCACTTGCTCGACAGAACGACCCGCAAGCGCTGCCCTTGTCGCAACAGCTTTCACCCGATCACGGTCACGAGCAAAAAGCGCACGGCTCAAGGGCAATACCCGCCAGACCAACCCGACATACAACCGCCAGCCGGCGACCTCACGCAAAAATGGAACTACGCAGTCTTTATTGGTCAAGGTGTGATCAACGTCAAAGGCAGCTACCCGAACTGCGTTCTCCCCAGAATGACCGATCGGTTGATTGCTGGGAGAATTCATAACAAGGTGACTTTACTTCGCCGCGACTACTAACAACGAGGATCGTACGTCCCACCATTCGGGCCAACTCTTGCTCACGACTTCTGGATCATTGATCACGATGCCCGAGATACGCAAAGCCAGCAACGACCAAGCCATCGCCAATCGATGGTCGTCATGAGTTAACAACTCGGCACCATGCATCTGGCTTTCATGAACTGGGCGAATCAAGATGCCATCGTCTTCTTCAACAGCGTCACAACCAACCATCTTGAGCCCGTTTACAAGATCACCGATTCGGTCACTTTCTTTATGCCGAATGAATCCGACCCCTGTGATACGTGTCGGTGAATCGGCAAATGCCGCGACAACAGCCAGCGTCGGAACAAGATCTGACATATCAGCCATATCAATTTCAATTCCGTGCAACGAACCCGACGAGGTCACTTCAAGAGAGCGATCGGTTGTCCGTGTCGTGCAACCCATCGACTCAAGCACCTCAATAAAGGCTGCGTCACCTTGCAGAGCGCGGTCACCGACTCCTAAAACTTTCACCGAACCGCCTGCAATCGCCGCAGCAGCCAACGGATACGACGCCGACGAAGCATCAGATTCAATGTCGTAGGTGGTTCCGATGTACCCACTTGACTCAACGCCAATGGTGTGATCGCCAATCGCAATACCTGTCGCGTTAAATGAACTCATCACCGAAGCGGTGATGGCCACATACGGACGCGATACCAAAGGCGAAGTCAACTGCAAGCGGATACCTTCAGGCAAGTATGGGCCGATCATCATAAGTGCCGACACATATTGACTACTGATATCGCCCGGAATCGAAACCGTTCCACCATCAAGAGCATCACCAGAAACCCAGACGGGCAGATGTCCGGGTTGATCAACTGACTTCACTTGCGCACCGAGTTGTGCGAGCGCATCATGTAGAGGCTTCATTGGCCTGTGTCGCAACGGCGCATCGCCTGTGATTAACGAAGGCACGACCGACAGAGCGGCAAGCGCTGTCATAAAACGTGAAGTCGTTCCCGCAAGTCGTGCATTCAATTCGGCCCCACCATTTGGCCGTCCAGCCGAACCAACGATTGTTACGGTCGTGCCCTCAACAATGATTTCAACATGAAGAGCACGCAGGCAATCAATCATTGCCGCGGTGTCATCACCCGACGCGATGTTTTGCAAGGTACTTGTGCCATCTGCCAACGCCGCACACATGAGGGCACGATTCGCAATACTTTTTGACCCCGGAACCGACAACACTGCCTGAAGAGGCTGTGTTGCGGTGTCAAGAATCAAGCCCATTGTTTATTCGGCCAATCGCTGTACTGCGGGACGGAAACCTCGCGCCATCAGACCGCCTCGGAAAAGTTCGACGACAGAAGTTTCGACAAGAACTACCGCAATGCCACGGTCGCCTTCGACTGAGTGCACAACTTCAAAGTTCGGAATGTTGACGCCAAGTTCGGCGGCCAAAGTAAATACTTCTGCGGCTGCGCCAGCACGATCGGGAATGGGAATACGTACTTCTGAAAGTTCTTCCAATGCCTTCATTCGGCTCGGCAAATTGGCCCGCGCCTCTCGCGCCAAAGTCAGACGTCGCAACAGTTCAGTTCGATCGCCAGTCTCAACAGCCGACCGCATCGCGGTCAAGCCATCGATCAGCGACGACAAGGTGTTCACGATCGCTGTTCGATTTTCAGCACAGATATCTAGCCAAATGGCTGGATGCCCAGACGCGATGCGCGTCATGTCACGAAAACCTCCGGCTGCCAATCGTAAAAGCGCCGCATGCTCGGTAGCTCGTGAATTCGCCACTCCCATCAAGGTCGCTGCTGTGAGGTGCGGAACATGGCTCACGACAGCGACAAGTTCGTCGTGTCGCTCTGGCTCGAGCCCAATCACTTCAGCACCAAGATCACTCACAATGGCGGCGACTGTCGCGAATGCGGTATCAGATGTTGATGTCGTTGGTGTCAAAACCCATACTGCCCCAACAAAGAGCTCGGGGTCGGCGCCATCAAGGCCTTCAAGCTCACTGCCCGCCATCGGATGTCCGCCGACAAAACGAGGATCACTGATTTCGCGAGCAACACCAGCTTTCACGCTGCCCACATCAGTGACGATGCCCTTGGTTTCACGCAAGGCTCGTTGCACCTGGTCAGTCACGGCTGTCACGGGGACCGCCACAAATGTCACTTCAGAGTTGGCATCTATTCCGCTATTCGAAATAATGCCTCGCTTGAGTGCCTCATTCACGCGGTCTGGGTTGTGGTCATCTCCAGACACAATCCAACCGCGATCACGCAAAGCAACACAAATCGATCCGCCGATGAGACCTAAGCCAAGAACCGAGGCCCGTCGAGATGTTGCGACGTTGCTGTTACTCATGCTCTGAATCGTACCTTTGTGCCACAAGCGCTACTGCCTCAGTTAGCAACCGCAACTCAGGCTGGGTCAATTCTCGCCACTCACCTGGCTTCAAACGTCGATCACTCAATGGCCCGATACGCGTGCGAACGAGACGTGTCACTGGATGCCCAACTGACTCGCACATCCGACGAACCTGTCGATTTCGGCCTTCGTGAATCACGATGCGCAAAATTCCGGGCGACGGCTGAGCAACTTTGGCCGGAGCAGTGAGTCCGTCCTCGAGTTCAACTCCATCGCGCAAGCGCCGAATTGCCCCTTGGTTCACCTCGCCACCTGCGACTTCGGCGAGGTATTCCTTTTCCACACCATGGCTCGGATGAGCGATGCGATTAGCGAGTTGACCGTCATTGGTCATGAGCAACAAACCCTCAGTATCGACATCGAGTCGACCGACCGAAAAGACACGCGGTTCTGCGGGAACATAATCGACAACAATCGGGCGACCGTGAGTGTCGCTTGACGTCGTCACGACTCCGACTGGTTTATTGAAGAGGTAATACACCAATCCCGGACGAACACCAATTTCAACTCCGTCAACGGCAACTACATCAACTTCGACATCAACACGACGACCAAGTTCAGCAAGAACTCCGTTCACCATGACCCGACCTTCAGCAATGATGTCCTCACACACGCGACGAGATCCGAAGCCATGAATAGCCATCACCTTTTGTAAGCGTTCACCTTGCGGCAATTGCTTCGACTGCGCAGCCAGTTGCTCCCAGAGCGGAGGCTCAGGCTCCCGGTTCGTCATGAGCAGCCTCGACTAGCTCGGCGACGGGAGTTGCTTCTTCAACGTTCGGCGCAATGTCATCAGACTTTGAAATGCGCAACCCGACTTCAAGGGCTTCAACAATGTCGGC
>Ga0209358_10000695_pt1 | contig 28672 bp, 48 predicted proteins | sample LauGreFa1BDMLBSN_2_FD_187574 | JGI IMG/M metagenome (GOLD analysis project Ga0209358, IMG submission 187574) | Freshwater lake microbial communities from Lake Michigan, USA - Fa13.BD.MLB.SN (SPAdes) (version 2) | ecosystem: Environmental > Aquatic > Freshwater > Lake | place: Lake Michigan, USA...
AGGTCACCGAGGAGACGAACTGAAAGTTAGCGTCAGGCATGGTCTTATTTCGTGCGCTTGGCGTAGGGGCCGCGGCGGTTGATGTTCGACCAGGACAGGTTCGCCAGCGCGATCCAAGAGCGGACGGCGCCGACGGAGACGCCGAGGGCCTTGGCCGCATCGGCCTGAGACTTGCCGGCCGTGTTGAGAGCGTTCAGTTGCGGGAGCACGCCGGCCAGACGGCGGGCGGCGTGGGGGAGCACCGGGCGGGACAGCCGGAGGGGGCGGTCGCCGACGGTGATCAGGTCGATGGGGTCTTGGTTCATGTGGGTGGGTGGAGAGGGTTACTTGGCGGCGTTGATGGCGGCCTGATGGGCGGATTCGTAAGCGACGACCTTGCCTTCGGCGTCGGACTTCCATGCGCCGCGGAACTCGACGACCATGCAGTGAAGGTCGATGAAGTAGGCGATGCGCTTCTTGGTGACCATAGGGCCGAAGTCGGCCGAGGTCGGAGCGTGGCAGATGCAGTCGACGCGGATGCGGCCGGAGCCGTAGTCGATGCCGTACAGTTCGTAGGAGGCGCGGCTGTCGGCCTTGGCGCGGTGTTCGATGATGATGTCCTTTACCGCCTGGAGGCGTTCGGGTTCGGTGATCTTGATGATGCCTAGGGTGCTCATGGTGTGGGTGGGAAATTAGCGGTGGCTGCGGACGGCCTTGGCCTTGACCGGCTCCGGGCCGTTGATGGCGCGGGCCAGTTCGGGGCCGCAGAAGGTGACGACGGCGAGCCAGCCGAAGATGATGAGGAAGGAGAGGGCGATGAGGGACTTCATGGGTGTGGGTCTCGGGGTGATTAGGCGATGAACCAAGCGGCGATTTCAGCGTCGGTCATGTCGGCGACCATCGTCTTGAACTCGGGGTTGGCCTTCGCTTGGGCGACGGCCTTCTCACGATTGAGGTCGGTCACGCCCTTGAAGCAGGAGACGAAGCCCTTCTGCGTGGTGGTCTTGAGGTAGTGGGCCTTCTTGATGGCCTCGCGGCGAACCTTGGCGACGATGCGGGCGGTCTCCTTTTTCTGCTCTTCCTTGCCGACGATGATGTCAATGAGGTCGGCGAAATCGAAACCCTTGTCGGCGAGGAACTCCCAGCCCTTGACATCGGCGGGGCTGATGGACTTGGCGAACTCCTCGGCGGTAGTCTTGGCGGCGGGGTTGACGAAGTGCAGGAAGGTCGAACCTCCGTGGCCTTCGTTGCTGGCTTCGCCGATCGTCTTGCCGTCGATGAGGACGGACGCGGTGAAACAGGTGGTCTCTTCGCTCATCCACTTCACAGTCTTGAAAGACTTGAGGGAGAGGCGCGAGAGGTTGGAGGCGGTGTTAGTTGTGCTCATGGTTTTGGTGGTGCCCGGACACTCTCTCAGACCAAATGCATTCCGTCAAACTCTTTTGCCGAAACTTTTGACGGGGGCTTTTAGGGGGTCAAAAGCCAGCCATAGGTCGGCCATAGGCTACCCCTTTAAAGGCCTCTCCCTGCCCTTCCTAGGCCTTTTGACGGCGGGAACGTAAGAAGACCGCCACCCCTACCCCTAGACACCCCACGGCCAAGGCCCAACCGAGGTCGCGGACGGACTTCAGGGCCATGGTCGCCGTGCTCATGTTGCGCTCAAGGTCGGCGGAGTCGGACTTCAGGCCCGCGTCCGTCACGATCATGACCAGGGCGTCAGTCGATTGCAGCTGGTCGAGGACATACCCGGCGATGTAGGCCGAGGAGAGCGCCGACAGGCCCGCGAAGCCCGTCAGCAGGACGACGGCCATCAGAAGGTTACCGCTTCCGCTTTCCTTTGCCTGGGGCTTTTGCTTTGCCATTGGTTTTCTTGCCGGCGATCTCGCCGACTTCCTTTTCCGCTCGAGCTTTGAAGGCCTTGAGAAGGTAGTCCAAGGCCTCGGGCGCGCAGTACCCGATTGCACCGATGGCGCCCATGCGAAGGCCGGGGCTCTGGATATGTTCGGCGATGGCGTAGCCGGCGACGCAGGACGTGATGCCCGCGGCGAGGACGCGCCTGATTACCCAACCAGGGGAGACGGGAGTGGTACTGAGTAGGAGCCTGGCGCACATGGCCATGCCCCCTAGGACGGCCGCCACAACGCCGTCTTTCACTTCGGTCGGCAGCTCTTCGGGATTGATGGGCGATGCGCTCATGGGTTGATGACGGTGCGGCGGTAGCCTAGGCGCCACATGGCTTCGGCGATGCGGGTCGCTCCGGCCTCGACCGCGTCTTCGTCGAGAAAAGGATAGGTGTCGTGGATGAGCTCGTGGACGACCGTGTCGATGAGTTCATGTTCAGGCTGACGAGGGTCGGCGTGGATGTCGCCGTAGCCTTTCCAGCAGTAGCCGAAGGGTGTCTTGCATTTCGGATCGTGCGAGGGCTTTGCCTTCCCGAGGATGCGGAAGGTGAAGTGAGGCTCCGCGTATTTGACCGCGGGCGGGTCAGACTTGGGGCGGGGCTTGCTCATCGTCGGAAGGAGAGGGCTTGTTGACCGAGTCGCGCACCTTGTCGGCGAGCCACCAGAGGCCGAGGCCGCAGGAGATGACGATGGTCGCACCGGCTGCATACTCGAACCAGGGCGAGTCGATGATGAAGGGCACCGATCCGCAGAAGGCGCCGCAGAGAAGCAGGGGTAGGCCGATGCGGGGGCCTAGAAAGGCGAGGCACAAGGCCCCACAGACTGCGAGGCCAGCGCCCACTAGAGTCCATGTCTGGGATGACATATCCTTCTTCACGCGCTCGACCTCCTTCGTCAGCTCGACGATGCGGGCGTCCTTCAGGCCGGAGACGCGGGCGGCTTCCTTCTGGTCGGCCTCGAGCTTCTCCCATGCCTTGTTGACGGCGGTGGCGAGTTTGCGTCCGAACTCCATCTGCTTGGCGTAGTCGATGGGGTCGGCCTTGGTAGCCCGGGCCACGGCGAAGGCCACGTCCGCCTCGGGGGGCGGGGGCAGATAGGACTGGGCGAGGCGAGACTCCGCGACGACCACCTTCGGCTTGTCGGCGTTCTTCTCGATGGCAACGAGCGCAGCGCCTACGCGGTGATCCGTCTTGTCGAGGTCTTTGCCTAGGGTCTGGACGGCGTCAGGCTTGGTCGGTGCCGGCGGCTGGACAGGCAGGGGCGGCAGGGCGTCACCCTTGCGGAACAGACTGCACCCGGTCAGGGCCAGGACGGCGATGACCAGGAACAGTCGCACAGACTCAGCGGCCCTTGAGGGCGTCGAGGAGGGAGCGGGTCTTCGCTTCGGCCGACTCAAGTTTCGCGCGGTGCTTGCGCGAGATGAGAAGACCAGCGACGACGCCGGCGAGGAAAGATAGAATTGCGGTGATCATGTTAAAGGCTTCCACGATAAATAAAGAACCGGCCGGACTGGTAAACAGACGGCAGGGAAGGATTCGTATTTTGAAGTTCCACTTGAATCTTAATGTTGAAAGCCCCTGAACCTCCAAAGGCGGATGTTTGGCTTATGTAATTAGTATAAAAGTAGGTGCTGCCTGCGACACTTGATCCTAATGGAAATGAAATCATCAGGTTGTTGGAATCGTCATAAACATAAGCACTCACATTCAACCCAGAATACTGTGTATTCATGTACTGGTACGCATTAGTCATTAACATGCTGTTATACATGTCGCCGATGGCGCCAAATTGCAGAGTCCAAGTAAATGTCTCGGGATCTGCACCGTCGCCAGTAACGGTCAGTTGTTCAATCTTAACAAAGAGAGGGATAAGGTCGGCAAAGTGAAAGCCGAAGTCTGCCTCGCTGCCTCCGCCACCGCCACCGCTGACTACTTCCCAGGCGTTGTTCTTGCGGGCATACTGCGAGCCGTCAGCCGGAGCATCGTTAACGACGGCCAAGGAGCCGAGGCCGAGGTTGCTTCGCGCCGTGGAGGTCGAGGCAAGGCCGGACAGGTTGTCAGCCTTGGCGAGGTAATCAGACATTCCCGACTGCGTCTGGTAGGTCGAGGCCGCCGTCGTTGCGGCGAGTTTCAGGTCGAGCGCGTTCTGTAAATCAGTCTGCGAGCTGAGCGTGCCGGTCAGGCTTCCCCAGGCTACGGAGGTCGCAGGAGTGACGCCGCCGACGTTGACCACCCAAGCCGAGTACGTTCCCGAGCCCGTGTGATGGTTCACGTCCACGGTCAGGACGCCAGTGCCGGAGTTGTACGTCAGCACCTCGCCGTGCATATGGTTCGACGCGTCGTAAGAAATCGTGATGTTCTGGGTCGGCGTGTAGGAGAGACCTGTGCCAATCGTGAAGGTCTTGTTTCCGTTGTTGATCGTGTTGCTCGTCGTCGAGGTCGTCAGGTAGCGGTCGCCCGGGATGAGGGTCTGGAATGACGCGTCGAAGTTCGTGCCCGAGTTCTTCGTCAGGACTTGGCCGACCGTGCCGCCAGTGGGCAAGCCGGAGCCGGCGACGAAGGCAGTCGTCTGAATGGAGGTGTCAGGGAACGTGATGCCCGAGGAGGGCGAGATCACGAAGGAGCCGAAGGTCGTGTGCGTCAGGCTCAGGGAGGTCGGCGTATACTGTCCGACGTTAGCGCCTGAGCCTTGCAGCGTGAGGCCGGCGAAGGTCGGGTTGTTGAGCGTGCCTAGGTTGAGGTTGTCGCGGGCCGTGGCGAAGTTGGTCAGGCTGCCGAGATTATCGGCCTTGGTCAGGTAGGGCGTAAGCGCCGAGGCCGTCAGGAAGCCCGAGGGGTTGCCAGTGAGAGGATAAAAACCAGCGGTCACCCAGGACTCGGTCGCGTAGCCGGCGAGAGATAGGGTCGACCAGCCAGTCGCATAATCGAGGTTACTCGACTTGGTCAGGAATTGGCCCGTAGTTCCGCCAGCGGGGACGCCGACGCCTGGAGCTCCTGGGACGCCCTGAGGGCCGGCAGGGCCGGCAGGGCCGGCGGGGCCAGTAGCGCCAGGGGTGGCGACGGTGCCCGACAGCGTTCCCGCGATCAGGCTGTTGAATGTTCCGTTGATGGTCGCCATGTTAAGCTTGAGTGATGGTCTCCTGGATCTGCACGCGGAAGATTGTCGAATGCGTCACGGGGCCGCCGGGGAAGGTGAAGCGGATGTCCCAGCTCGCTAGGCCGAGCGCCCAGTCGGCGGTATCACCGGGGAACGTGGCCGTAAAGGATAGGCCGTTGCCAGCCAGCACGATGACGAGCGGGTATTCCTTCCCGCTCCGATCGCGGAGGGTCGAGGCGATGGTCGTGCCGATGAGATTAGCGGGCTCGCCGGCCCCGGGAACCCAAGTCCAGACGCTGGAGAAACTGTCCCCTCGGGAGAATACGGCGGTATTGGAGCAGCTCATCGGGTCTTCTTAACCCTGCGGAGATTGGCAAGGGGGGCGTCCCTTAGGTCGGCTTGATGACCTCGGTGACCCAAAAGTCATTGATGAAGGTGACCTTCCCGGCCGTGCGCGGGATGGTGACCTCGGCGGCCGTGTAGCCGTCCTCCCATGTGACCTCCCAGTCCGCCTCGCCTGCGTCAGCCGAGGTCGTCCCAAATGTGATTTCAATCCCGCCGTAACCGTAGCCTGGCGTGCTGTTGCTCGGAACAGGGTCGGCGGTGATGTCGAAAGACTTGAAGGCGACCTTGCCCTTGATGACCGTGCCTTCGCTCCAGCAGCTGTAGATGTTGTCGGGGTGCGGGCTGATCTTGAACTTCGTTGTGACCTTCAGTTCGGTCGTCGTCTGAAGGAATGGGTAATACTCGTTAGACGAGGTCGCTACGTTTAAGACCTCGGAGTCTAGGTTCGTGACCGTCGCCTCGTAACTACAGTTTCCCATCTGAGACGGCCCGGATACGCTTTGCTCGTTATATGTGAACGTGATTCCGGCCGTAGGGGTGAAGCCAAAGTTCAGCGCTTCGAAGTCATAAGCATCATCAGTATGCCAGCGCGGAAAGATCTGCGGCATCAGGCTGTTTGGTATGTCGCCCGTCTGCGTGCCGATATCGCCGTTCGGATCGGGGGCGGGCTGGGAGAGCGGAGGGTCGGGGTCGTATTCGTAGACGATGTCGCTGGGATAGGTGAAGTCCCATTCAGACGTCCAGAATTCAAACTGAAGCCACCCTAGCCCGCAACCAGGAGCCATTACGACGGCGATGTTTGCGTCAGGATAGTCCTTCAGCCAGTGCTGGAAAGAATAAAAGCCAATCTGCCGCGGCTTGCCGGTTCCTGTGACCTGCTCGTCAGATAGCTCCGTGCCGTCCCTTGCCAAGAAAGGGTCATTGTCCTCAGGCGTTCCAAGGACGACGTAGGGCTTCGCAGACCTGTTAGGCAGGGCCATGTCAGACCGCGCTCCACCAGTAAATCGCCGAGCTAGTTCCGCACTTGAAGCGCTCAGTCCAAAGGGAATTGCAACCAATGGTCTTAGTGATGGCAAACGTCTCGGTGTATTCGACCGGCTCGGTGTCAGGTATGGCCGTCTTCGTGCCAGTGACGACCGCGATCATAATCCAGGAGTACTCGTCATTGTCGATTTTGTCGTCGGCGCTGACGCGGATGCATGGGTAACCTTCCCCGGATCGGGCAGGGTAATAGGCAGGGGTCGAGCCTGACGACGCGCTGTTCCCGCAGCGGATATAGATGTAGTTCGTCGTCGTCCCTTCGGTCAGGCCGTCGGAGAAGACCTGAATGTCGGGCGGAGGGTCGTTTGTGAGAAGGACTCCGTCGTCAGACTTCACGACCAGGTTGTTGACCATGCCCGGGGTGATGTTGACGTAGTAAGCCTCGCCAGACTTGCGGACGTTATAGGTCGTTAGTGGGCAGACCTCTTCGTCGCCAAGGTTGTAGTTAGCCCACGGCGCCCAGGGCTTCTCGATGTTGAAGTTCGTCCCTAGGCTGGACGAAGTGAACGTGTAGCCGACTCCGGGTTGAATAGACATCGGTCAGAGGTTGATGTAAACGTCCGGCGGCCAGCCTTCCTTTGAGAATCGGATCTCATAGTTTACCTTATAAATCAAACCGAACTCTTCGACGTTGGCCTGAGAGAGAAGGTTTAATTTCCCGTAAGGGCCTGTTCCGACTTCAGCCCAGTCGGGGAGAAGCTTGAACGCTCCCCAGGTATTGCCGGCGACTGCCGTGCCTAGGGAGTCGATAATCATGCGAGCAGACTGATGTGCATTGACATAAATCACGCCAGTGTAGGTCGTGGTCGTTGCGAGATATTGAGTCTTGCCGAAAAGATAAGGGACGGTCGGGTCGACGAAGCCGATGAAGCGCCCGCCCATGCCCGTCTCGAAGCACGCGCCGTTGTAGCCTTCGGAGGACGGGACGACGACGGGCTTGCCGGCGTTCGGAGAAGGAGCGACCGCGATGACCGTGACGGGAGGCCCGAGGGTCGAGTCGTCGTAGAGACCGCCGAAGTCGGAAGGCAAGCCTGCGAGAGGGCCTACAGTATACCCGCCAGCCTGCTCAAAGAAGTTAGGATGAGAGGTGATGTTCTCGGCGGTCAGGCCGTTCGCCGCGGAGGTGTTTGCGTTAGTCCATGCGCCGCTGTTGACCGTCGGGTCGATGCCGACGTAGTCCACCTTCACCGTCTTGAACTGAAGGTTGTCGTAACTGATGCTGGACTTGTGCGCCTTGAGATACGTCAGGCCGCCGAAGTCCAGGGGGGCGCCGCGCTGCGTGACCGGGACGGCGGTCGCCCAGTCGCATTTATAGGTCGCCGACGCGGTGACTAGTCCGAAGCCGTCCGACATGACGGTGATCCCGGGCTGGATAAGCTCGGAAGAGAGGGCGTTGCCTGTGTTGACGATGGCCATGGTAGATTAGACGGCTCCCATCTTCTGGAGGGTAAGAGGAACGGCCTCAGTAAACGGAGAAGGAACCATGCCGCCGCGGTTGATGAGGCTCTGCTCCTGAAGGATGATCTTAATCTCCTCGAGGATCTCATTCTGGCGGGTCATCTTTTCCATGACCGGGTTCGCGCCGACGCCGACGACCGTGCCGAAACCTTCGGGGCCCTTGAACGAGCCGGCCTTTTTCTCGGCTTCCTTGTCCTCGAAGATGGGTTTGAATGCCTTACCCTCAGGGGAGTTGAGAAACGCCTCAAGAGCCTTCTGCTGGAACTCAGGCGAGCGAGGCATCATTTGCATGGCGGCAAGTTCGCCGCCTTCTTGCATATATGGCCCCCTGCTAATTGCCATATCCATGGCAATCTTCTGACCTTCTGGAGTCTTTAAGAACTCACGGGCCATCTCAACGCGGCCTTCTTTGGCAAGTTTCATCTCTTCTTCGCGCGCCTTCTTGGCCTTGAAGAATTGGGCCATCTTTGCCTCTTCGGCGCTCGCATAGACGGTCTCGCCTTTGGCGATCAGATCGAGTCCATCCTTTGCGTCCTGCTTTGCCTTAGCCATCGCCGAGCTAATCATCGAGATGGCCCCCTGAAGGAGAACCATCGGGGCGGCGAAACCTAGGAAGATGTCCTTGAATGATGTGCTAAACTTTTTGCCAATGTCTTCGACCTGTTTCCCGAAACCAGTCGTCGCCGTCTTGGCCTTGTCCATAGCCTGGGGAACGTCCGAGGTCGTCTTGATGTTTACGGTCAGGTCTTGGGCCATGGTCTCTTTACCCTGCGGGATTGGCAACGGGGGCTTCCCCTTCGCCGGCCTTCAGCTGCTCTTCGATGTAGGCCTCCTCTTCCGGGGACATGATCGCCACGTCGACGCCCTTGCGCATGGCGAAGGCCGCGTTCAGCCAGACGGCCTGGCATTCAGGCATTTCCCAGGCCCGCTTCTCGTCGATGCCGTTCGCCACTAGGTTCGCGACGATGCTCATCGGCCAGGGGAGGCCCTTGTTCCCGCCGCTCTTCTTCTGATCCTGCTCCCAGAACTTCGGCCAGTCGTCTACCAGGATGTAACCGGCGAAGGCGTTCAGCAGTATCTCGAACTTTGCAGGGTTGTCGTTAAGCCGTGAGAGGCGAAGGCGGTCAATCAGGCCGACCTCCCCGAGCGGTTCCTCGGCGCAGACCTGACAGGCGAAGAGCAAGTCGGCAGGGGTGATGCCGCGGGAGCCGGTGACCAGGGGAGAGTCAAAGGCATGCAAGCGCACGCGGTACTTGAGGCACCACGGGTAAAGCGAACGACCCAGCAGCTTGAAAGGCGCCGGGTCGATGTGGGCATTCAGGAAGCGACGATCCACTCCCTTGAGACTACGCCCCTTTCGGGGGTGTCAATTAGTAGGTGATCTCTTCGTAGGACTCGGCAGTGACCGAGACGCTGACGAAACCTTTCGAGCTGCCGCGGTCGTCCACTTTTGTGATGACTCCCGAGAAGCTGACCGAAGCGGAGCCGCCAGGGTAAGCCGAGGCGGTCTTCGCGGTGAAGGATAGGGTCGCGCCGAGCTGCGGGACGGACGTGAGTTTCGCCACGCCCTCGACGGTGATCTCGGAGCGGCGGTCGTCGTAACGGGCCGTCACGGTCAGGCCGGACTCATTGACCACCGTGCCGGTGTTGTTGAATCCAGAGCTGACTGAGTAGGACTGCACGAAAAGGGAGGCCACTTGGCCGGCGCCAATTCCGTAGAGGCAGACTACGCCTTTGTTTACTTCGCTCATCTTACTCCTGCTTTAATTGGCAACCTACTCGGGGTTCAGGCAAGTGAGGATGTCGAAGGCGAAGGAAGTCGCCCAGGAGCGCTCGTCGATGCCCTCGTCTTCGGAGCGATAGGTAACGTCATAGCAGAGCGCGTCGCCGGTCACCGCGAATGCGTCTTGGATCAGGCCCACGCTCCGCATGCAGTCTGACAGGGCGGCGCAGCGGGCACGGTGGACGGCCAGCGCAGTGTCGTCGGCGTTCGAGAAAAGGGTGATGCGGACGGAGCAATCGAAATTGCCGAGGCCTTCGGGGAGGTCGCCAGGAGCCCGGGCGGAGTCGCAGAGCACGACGGCCTTGGGCAGGGTCTGGGTCGCGGCGCTGTCACCCGTGAGGATGGCCACGCCGGCGAGACCAGCCTGGGCGGTGAGGTAGGTCGCGAGCGTGCCCTCGACGATGTGGCGGATGGATTTGGTGAAGGCCATGTTATTTGCGGTTAAATTTGTCGACGGGTTTGCGGAGTCGGTAACGGATCATCGCGGGCATCTGCTTCACGCGGTTGCCGTAGACCAGGCCGAGGACTCCCGCGTCGTCGGCGATTGCGTTGATGTTGCCTAGGGTGTTCGTCACGGAGACTTCGGCGATCTTGTCGGTGAAGGCCGTCACGTTAGTCCCAGGGACTCCAGAATGCGAGGTAATCCAAGAGGCCTTGCGCAGCTGGGCACCGGGCTCGCCTTGCTGGCCGTTGTTATCCTTAGGGCGGGGGAGACTGGCAAGGGCCTTGGCCCAACCTGACTTGACCGCCCCGACCATGGCTTGACGGCGCTCAATGTATTCCTGCAACTCGGACTTGTCCTGCACGAGCAGCTTGGCGGTCACCGGGCGGCGGCCCTGCTTGATGCGTCCGCCGAACTTACCTTTGACCTGGTCATGGATTGTCCGCAGATCACGGACGAATCCCTGCGTGCCATACTCGCTTTTGATGGGGTTTGCACGGTTCAAGAAGTTCTTGGCCTTGGCAAAGGCCCGCTGCTTGTCGGCGTCGGCCGCGATCTTCGAGAGGACGCTGCGCTGGCCGAGCATGCCGGAGAGTCGGCCACCTTCGGTAAGGCGCGAGAAGGTTCCGAAGTCGCCGGCCTTGACCGCGAAGGCCATCTGGTTAACGAGGTTTCCAGCTACGCCCTTGGCCGAAGAATCGTTAGCGGCCACAAAGATCTTGGAGATGTCGCCGGCTACGGCGCCGAGGCCCGCCTTCTTGGCCGCAGGGGTAAGGCCTCCGCCTCCGCCCTTGACCAGTGGGGGCGTGAAGTTGGCCGCGTCCTGGCAAGCAAAGGCCGCTTGCTCGAGGACGGCGTCGCGCATGGTGATCTTGGTCGCCGCGGCGAATTGCCGACAGGCCTCCACAAATTGAGCGAGGGACTTCGGCTCGATGGAGACCTTGGCCGGCATTACTGGTTGTCGTCGATGACGACGAGCGTCACCCAGGCCGACCCGGGCTTATAGGTCTGGGTCGTGATGCGGACGTTCTTCCCGCCGGCCACGATCTTCTTGCCCTGGGCGAGGGAGGCGATGGGGGAGCCGCCGACGATGATGGCCGTGGATGCCCCCGTAGACCCATCTGGAAGGCTCCAGGAGGCCGTTGCGGCGGGGAGGCGGACGTTGTACTGGGTTCGCTCCATATAGCCCCCAGCCTCGAGCACGGTCTGCACGGCGGGGTCGGAGATGAGGCAGGAGAAGGTGATGGCCCCGGAGTTGGCCGACCCGGCCACGCCGAAGTCGGCGACCATCTCCTTCGCGTCGGGCAGGAACTCAGCGTACAAACTCATAACCCTGCGGCCATTGGCAAACAGGCACAAAAAAGGGGCCCCTTGCGGAGCCCCTTCGATTCCGTCGTCAGACCGCTTAGGCAGCGGTGACGTAGCGGACGAGGGAGGTCGAACGGCCCTTGTTGGCGCCGACGAGGATCTGAGCGATGCAGCGGATGTTGCCCGTCTCAGCCTGACCGACGAGAACCTGGACGGAGAGACCAGACTCGGCGGTGGCGACGCTGGAGGTGAAGCCAGCGATTTCGGCCATCGGGATGCCGGTGGCGACGAGGAGCGAGTCCGGGCCCATGGCCACGCCCGCGAGGTTCTCGACGTTCGGGATCTGGTTCCACTGGTAGATGTCCATGCCGGCGACCTGACCGACGGAGCCCGTGGTGACCACGGCGTTGGCGGCCGGGTTCAGGGAGCCGTAGATCTTGGCGTCGTTACGGAGGGCCTTGAGGTAACCGTTGCCCGCGAGGAAGGAGCGGGGCTGGCCGGCCTTGGCGGTGTCGAGGAGGAACTGAGCGTTCACGACGTCGTCATAACCGAAGTCATTGAGGGCGACGATCTCTTCGGTGGCGAAGTTGGCGGTCGTGAAGACGGAACCGATTTCGGCCCAGGTCTTGTCGACGATGGCCTGAGCGGCGGTCTTCGCGTAGGCGTTGATGAGGTACTGCATGCCGTACTCCTGGATGTCCAGGGGGCTGAACTCATCGACGTACTTGAAATGCTTCAGGGTGACCGAGGAGGAGGTCATCTCGGCGCCGTCCACGTCGGACAGGTTGTTCGAGACCTTGTTGAACTCCGAAGCCGTGCCAGCGCCCATGATCGGGACGAAGACGGTCTTGCCAGCGCGGCCGACGGAGGCCGAGAGGTTGACGGAGACGTTGTTGAGGATGGGCAGCTTGCCGGCGACGGTCTGGACGATGTAGTCAGACAGGATAGCCGGAGCGGTAGGGAGGACGGTAGCCATAGTAGTGTGTTAGGGAGTGAGGGTTAGAGGGAAATGAGAGCGGCCTTGTGCGCGTTGAAGAACGCGATGCGGGCCTGACCAGGAGGGAGAGCGAGGTAAGCGGCCTTAATGTCGGCGTTGCTCATCTTGACCGGGGAGTCGCCCTTCGGAAGTTCGACAGGCTCGGTGCCGAAGGAGGCGACGATCTTCGCGGCTTCCTTCGAGGCGGTGGCCTTCGAGCCTTCGAGCTCGGCGACCTTGGCCTTCAGCTCGGAGGCTTCCTTCGCGGAGGCTTCGAGGGCGGCGGTCAGTTCGGCGACCTTGGAGGACGACGCGGCGGCTTCGACCTTGAGGGACTCCAGTTCGGCGGAGGCGCCGACGGTCATCTTCTCGACGGTGGTGCGGAGGTCGTCGCGTTCAGCGGTAAGGCCCGCAAGCGAGGCGGCGGCCTGGACGAGTTGCTCTTCGATGGTCATGCTAGTCCTGCGGAAATTGGCAACCTTGGCCGAGGGGACGACGGCCTCTTCGACCTCGTCTTCGACTTCCTCTTCGGACTCTTCGACAACCTCGGGGACATCCTCGGGGGCCATGACTTCGACGCCCAGGGCGGCCACGGCCTCGCGGCTGTCGGCCCGGTTGTCGATAAACAGGTCGACGCGCTCGCCTTTGTCCAGGCGCTCCTTGATGACGCGGGCCTTGAAGACCGGCGCCTCTTCGGAGCCGTCATTCATGATCAGCTCCTGATACTCGAGGCCAGTGGCGGCGAGGTCGGCCACGGTCTTCTCGCGGTCGGACTCGGGGCGGTTGGTCAGGATGACCACCTCTTCGGCGGCCTCGTCGATGTAGTCGATGACGCGCTCGACGGGCTGGCCGTCTTTCAGGATCGTGTCGTCGATGTCAGTGAAGATGCGGGGCATAGGTTTAGAAAGATGCAAGGGCCTTGGAGAAGGAGTCGGCGAGGCCAGTGACTAGGCCCTGGGCGGCGGCTTGCTTACCGGAGAAGACCTGACCGCGAAGGGCGGAGTCGGCGACCATCTTGCGCTTGGCACGGATGGCGGCCTTGAAGTCTTCATGGATGCCGTCGACCGAAGCCTGGAGGTCGGCCATCTGTTCATCGGAGAGGGACGTCCCCTCGATGCCGGCGCCCTTGAGCGGTGAGCCAGAGGACTTGATGACGACCATGCGCACGCCCTGGGACTCGTAGAGTTTGGACATGTCAGGAATAGCCATGTAGACGCCCACGGAACCCACGACCGATGAGGGACTCACGGTCACCCTATCTGCCTGACTTCCGAGCCAGTAAGCAGCCGAGGCCATCTCGGAGTCGGTGTAGGCCATGGTAGGCTTGCCCACGTCGCGGATCTTGTTGGCGAGCTCTTCGACGCCGGTGACCGTGCCGCCAGGGGAAGAGATATTAAAGGCAATCTTCTCGACCGCAGGGTCGGCCGCCATCGCGTCGAGCGTGGCAGAGATTTCATTGACGTCGGTCACGCCCATCATGCGCTCGAGAGGGCTGACGCCCTTGGAGATCAGGCCGACGATAGGGATGACGCCCACGCCGTTCTGGATATACGGGGCAGGGGCTACGCCGAAGATCTGGGCGAGCATGTCGGAGAAGCCGAACTTCTCGGCCATGACCGCGAAGTCTTGAGCCTTGGACGGGTCGATGAGCATCGGCTCACGGCCCTTGAGTGCATGGGAGAGGAATCGGGTCATTTCTTTTCGTTAAGGTTGGTGCCGGGGAGCGGTTCAGCCTGGTCGACTTGGGCGACCGTGCCGAGCGGGGTGTTCGTCGGGCGGAAGAGCAGCTCGAACGGGATGCCGTACTGCTTCGCTAGGTTCTGAATATGCGCCATGTCGGCGGCTCGCTTCTCCATCTCGGAGCGGAAGTCGAGGCCGCGCTGGCCGTAGAGCTCAGACATGGACATCAGGCCCATCTCGATGTCGGCCCGGTCGTTCGCGGCTTCGCGGCCAGCGTCGACGGTGACCGACTTCGGGGTCGTCCAAGAGGCAGACCACCAGCGGGGGTCGTCAGGGATCTCGCCGCGGGCGATACCGTCTGCGATTATGTACTCATACGTTGGTTGGCAAAAGGCCTCCACGATGACATTCTGATATTTTCCGAAGACCCGTGCGCTCTTCGCGGTGACTAGGCGAACCCCGGCTCCGCCGGCGGCGGTGACGTCCTTCACGAATTCGTAAGGGAGGACGGAGCAAATATCTTTTTCGAGCGCCGCGAGGAAGCCGACGAAGGTCGAGTTCGGGCGCTTGCTCTCGAAGGACTCGAAAGAGTCAGAGGACTCGAGCACGATGGCCTTGCCGCCCATCTGGCTTGCGATGATCTCAGCGGAGTTATGGTTCGACGAGATCTCGGAGGCCGCGTCGTCGTCGAGGAAGCCAGAGCCCTTCTTGATGACTCGGGTCACGTCGCCGTTATCCTTTACGGCCCGACGCTCGAGCTCGAGGATTTCCTTCACGTCCTGGATGCTGTTGAGCGAGGACTGAAGCACCGGGACGCCGCGAGAGCCTGAAGCGGTCTCCATGTCCATGACGTGCATCACGGACTGAGCCTCGACCTTCTTCGACGAGCCGTCGGCCTTGTAGACGTTGTAATAGGTCGGCTCGTTATACTTGCCGAAGCCGATGCCGTCCCAGCAATCAGCAGGGGTGTCTGCGTCGGTAGGGTCGCCCACGCGGTGGGCCTCGATGGTCTGGATCTGGGCGCGGTCACCGTTGACGACCTTGATGGCGAAAGCGTCGCCGTCGCGGATAAGGGCGCGGATGAGGATGGCCTGACACTGATAGAAGGACTTGCCGGAGACGTCGATGCGCTTGGACTGGCGGGCGAAGTACTCCTCGTAAAGACGGGATGTCTCGGGATTATCAGCGTGCGCCTGGGGCTTGATGCCGTCGCCGACGACGTAGATGCACAGGTCGTTCAGGATCTGGCGGAAGAGCGCGGACTCGCGCTCGGCCCAGCGGCATTTCTTGACCATCTCATTGCGATCCCAGGGCGAAAGGTCGCGGCGCATGTCGTCCGGCTGCGGAGCGTAGATGACGCGGCGAGCGTAGGTCTGAACGGTGCTGCCCCACTGGTTGCCGCTGTACTGATTGTTGAACGTGGCCCCACTCGACGCGGCCTGAGGCGCGGTCGTCGGCTTCTTCCTCGCGGAAGACTTGGCGGGCTTCTGGTCTTTCTTGCGGGGGGCCATAGATTATTCGTATCGGTTATCCCATCGGGTGTAAACCATCGTCGAGCGTCGACCATACTTGCCCGGGTCGAGGCGGCTCAGGGCGAACATAGCCTCGTTAAGCATCTCCTTCGGAGGCAGGGCGAACTGCTTCGTCGCCGAAGAGCCGGAGTCGGAGTAGGACATCAGGGTCTTTCCGTCCATGATGAGCTGAAGGGCCTTCGCCTTGAGGTCGAGAAGCTCGCATTCCGTCAGGCCGATGAAGATACCTTGTGCCATTTAATCTTGCGGTAATTGGCAACGGAGGGGGCGGCGACGCCCATATCCACGCCACGAGCTCTTCTTCCCGCAACTATCGGCGCCGCCGCTTAGGTAAAGTCTCCCCGAGTTCACGCGGAAGGCAAGTCGGTTTCAGTTGTTTCCTTCCCGACGATGCCCCAGCGCACGGCGGCCAGGAGGCCGAGAAGTTCGCAGTCGAAAGCATGGTTATCCTTCTTGCCCTGAGGGAGCAGCCACTGGGGCTTCCCCGTGCGCCTGTCCTTCACGCGGACTTCGGCATTCATCTGGTCGACGTAGTCCTGGCCGGCGTCGAGCGAGTAGGTGAATACTTTCCGAGAGCGTAGGCCGTGCAGGAGGTCTTTGCCGGCGAGGTTCGACCACACGATCAGGACGGCCCGAGCCTGAAGACCGGGCACCATAATGGCCTGTTTATCGGAGTAGAATCGGCGGGTGGTCTTACCGTCCTTAGTCGTGACCGAGAAGTCTTCGTTGCCCGACCCCTTCGCACACTTCCAGCCACGGGCCGCGGTCTGCCGATATACGTCCGTAGCCTGGTCGCCCGAGTCGACCATGACCATGGCCTGATGCACGCCGTGCTTTTTGACGAAGGCCTCGAGGTCGTTCCATGTGTCAATCTTAGCGAAGGCCTTCAAACGGCTGTGCCCGGTGCGACTCCACCGGCGGATGGCACAATAGAAGAACCCTCGCTGCACGTCGATGCCGGCCGTGCGGAACGGGAACGAACCCTCGGGCGCTCCCTCGCGGTCGACGACGCGGCCCTTCGGGGTGATGACTGACTCCCCGTCCCAGTCGTCGGTCATGTTATAGTTCGCAGCCTGGGCGATGTTCACGATCTCCCCGCCCTCTTCGGCCCAGCTGAGAGCCAGCCGCTTCTGCTTGAATTGCCGGCGGGCGTCCTCGTCTCCGTAGATGTCCGCGGCCTCCTTCGCCTTGATCATCATCACGGCCAGCTCGCCCCAGCTCATCGTCGCAAGGCTGTTCCAGTGAAGCCCGATGTGCCCGGAGTTAGCGGCCGATGCCGTCGCGACAAAGGCGCCGCGTCGGTTCGCCTCGAGGCGCGTGGCGTTGTTGTCGGGCAGTCGCTCCTGACAGCCGGCGCATTCGTAAGTCGTGCCGGTGCTGACCTTCTGCAAATCCCATGTTCCTGTCTGCTTTGCCTCGTCCGGGAACCTGACCTGTTCCCATACCCAGGGCTGGAGCGTGTCGCATCGGACACACCGAAAGTTCCAGTCACGTTGATCGGTGGACTCGTGCAGCTGATGGAACTCCTGACCAGCCCTCCCGCCCTGGGACATGAAGATGCGTTTACCCATCCAACCGAAGGCGGTCACGCGTGCGCTCAGTTCGGCGAGGTGGCCCGCCGGCGCCATCCAACATTCGTCTGCGATGGTGTAACGCAGGGACAAGCGTTGAAGGTTGGACTCGTTCCACAGGCCGCGACAGTAAAGCGTCATGCGGTCGAAGTCCGTCGTCGTCGAGCGATCCATGTCGTCGACCGAGATGCGGGCCTTCACCGGCGGGCAGTTGTTCCAGACTGGCCGCATGTAGCGAAGGGCGAAGTCCTTAGATTCCGCATCCGTGCTTTGGAATACCGCGGTCGGGCCTGGGGCGTTCGCGATGATGTGACAGGTGAATAGGCGGGCGAAGAGGGACTTGCCGGACTGGATGCTCGCGAGCACGGTGAGCATCCGCGTCTCGGGGTCGGCGGCGATGCGCAAGGCCTCGGCGATCCACGGCGTCCGCTCCGAGCGGAACGGCCCGGGCATCGGCGAGTCGGGAATGGCGAGCACGTTCTCCTCGAGCCACTCGACGACGTCGCCGGAGTCGGACGGCTTGAGCACGTCACGGCCTACGCGGAGGAGGTCAGTCTTGTTCATCGTTCGCGGAGAGGTCGGCCTTCGTCTTGCGTACCCAAGTCTCGAGCGCCTTCACGGCCTTCGCCGGGTTCTCGGGGTTGCACCCTTCGGCCACGTCGAGGGCCAGCTTGTCGAGGCGGTTGACGACCTCGCCCATCAGTTGACGCATGGCCTCCGTCGCTTCCTTCGCGGCGATGTAGTCCTTAGCCAGGATGAGCCGACGCTCCTGCTCTTCCTCAAGGGCGACGAGGGTCTTGAGGCTCTGGTTGTATGCGGTCTGGTACTTGCCTTGGTTAGGATCTCCGCCCTCCATCGACGCAAGCCAGACGCCGCGGGCCCGACCGACGAGCGCCCGGTGTTCCGCGATCGTGTCGGAGAGCGTTCCGTCGTCGAGCTGCGCCGGCGCGGCCTTCGGCGCCTTCGCCTTGCGCTGCTCCTCGCGTTGAGCCCGCCATGCCAGGGCGGCTTCGATGCTGTCAGTGGGAAGCCCTTCGCGTTTGAGCACGCTCACGCGCTGCGGCGTGATGTTCAAGGCCGTGCCGATCTCGAGGTTGCTGAGTTTACGCGTCATGGCCGAGTGCTGGAGTTCCCCCGTTTGCTGTTTTGGTCAAAACCTTCTTTTCCCCTCGTAAAAAAGAGGGGCAGGTGTCGTCCAACGCGGCGGAATAAGGCCCAAAAGAGATTCCTTAGGGGGGTTGTCGGACGTGCCGACGCTGATACGATTGAACGCTTTCATATGTAAACGAGGGTCAATCATATGTTATGAGCGTATATGAGGGGAGGTAAACGTCACGCGCATCTTGTCCCGCTTGGAGTTGCAATGAGGGAACAGGCCGTGGGCGTCGGAGTTGACGGACAACTGGATGGCCCGGGCTCGCTTGCGCATGGCCTCATGCGACTTGCCATACATCCGTGCGATCATACGCGAGGACAGGCAGCCGGGAAGACTGAGCGCCCATCTGATGAGTTCCGTATGCCGGCGGAAATAAAAATTATCCGACATAGCCAGGGCGTCGATGAAGGCCTTGAGCATGACGGCCACGAGATCGCGGGAGATGAAAGCGTCGACCTCGACGTGCTCATCCGTGCCGGTGTTCATCCAGGCGGTGTGTTCGTCCTTCACCTTGAAGACGTGCCGAGACTGCACCATCTCGCGGTAAGGCAGGACGCCGGAGTTGCGCATCTTCTCCTGCACCTTCTTGGGCTGAGAGAAGAACCATGCGTCAAACGACCGTGCCTCTTCCGCCGGAGCGGTCAGGTCATTCAGTCGGGCCTTGGTCATTCATCTCGGACGGTGCTGAAGGTTTTGACGGGGGCAATGTGCAAAGGTTGTGCCAGGTGTTAGTCCTCGGGACGTAGTCGATGAGGCCGAGGAGGCGGAGCCGGCGGATCAGGGAGTCACGGCGCTTGCGTCGCTTCTTGCCCTTGCGGGTATAGGGGATGTCCAGGAGCAGGGCGTCGAGCTGCGCGGGGGTCAGGGTTGCCGGCCAATCTCTGACGGTCTCGAGGAGGTAGGTCTTCGCCCCGTCTCTGATCTCGGTGGCCCTGGCGGTGGCCTTGACCCGACCCTTCTCCATGACCTGTCTTTTGTTTTTCCAGAGCCAGCGTCGGCGCTTAGAGATCTCGCGGCGGACTGAGAGGTAGGCCAGTTGCTTGGCGGAGAGTTTCCTAGGCATGTGCGTAGACTCGGGAGGCTTGCGGCCTGAATATTATTTATCTTCCCCCGTCGCGCCAGCAGAGGGGGTAGAAGTATAAATAACTACCCCTGCGGTAGACGGACTTGCATACCCTAGCGACGAGGTCATGATTAGGCGGGAAGAGGGGGGCTTAAGGGGGTGAAGGGTAGGAGACCCCTCAGACGTAGTCAGGACGGCTCCTAGGGCCCTTGGCGGGGCTGGAATCGGTACGCTGGGGAGCGGGGTCGGAGCCAGCGGTCGGGGCGTATTCCCAGCGGAGCACCTTGGCCTCCGGGGAGTGTTGAAGGTAGACGAAGCCGGACTTGGCCCAGTTGCCGTCCATGTCCTGAAGGCCGCAACGGGAGGCGCGCTTCGAGAAGCCGAACTTGTACCGGGCGGGCTCGCCCTTCGTGCGGTAGAGGAAGCCGGCGTCGCGGCTGTAGTTCACCCACTCCGCGGATCCGGCGCCGAGATAGGCGAGCTGAGAGGGGGTCATGCTGTCCAGGTCGTCGGCGGACTTCGGCTTGGTCGTGTGGTGCATGTAGATCATGGCGGCCTTGGTGCGCTTGAGGACTGGGTCGACTTGCGTGCGTAGCCAGTCGGTCGTCAGGGACTGGTCGGCGATGTCGAAGCCGGCGTAGGCGAGCAGTGGGTCAATCCAGACGACCTCGGCGCCGTGCTTGACGATGAGGTTCTCGAGGAAGGCCGGGAAGGCCGTGCCGATGTGCTTTGTGTCGCGGACGATGGCGATGTTCTGCTTTAGCCTGGTCTTCTCGCTCTCGGTCATCTTGCACGTCGAGCCCTGCCATGCCTCGGCGATGTCGCCCCCGTCATTCTCGGCCTGAAGGATGAGCGTCCTAAGCGGGCGGACGGGAGTCAGGCCGAAGGTCGATTGCCCCAGGGCCCACGAGGTCGCGATCTGCATCATCAGGGAGGACTTGCCGGTGCCGGAGAAGCCGACGATTGATACGGCGTAGCCTTGGCAGAGCCAGCGGCGGGCCTTGCCGACGAGCACGGTGGGGTCGTCGAGCGGGTTGAAGGCGTCGAGGGCGTCGAGGTCGAACCATTCGCCGGTGTCCTTCTCGCGCTTGGAGGCCTTGCGCTGCTCGGACAGGCGGGCATAATGCTCGAGGAGGGTATCCGGGTCGGTTGCGTTCGCCGCGGCGTCTGCGGCCTGACGGAGCAGGGCAGCGCTTGTGATCAGGTCGACGTGCTCGGGGCGGTAAGCGTTCGTCCCCGCGTCGGTGACAATCAGCGAGACCGTGCCGGCCTCGACCGGCGACTTCATCTCGCGCAGCTTCTGGGTGACGGTCAGCTCGTCGGCAGGGATGCCGTCAACGCCCAGGGACAGCACGGCCCCCACGATGTCCTGATGCGTAGGGTCGAAGAAGTCGGAGGCCTTGAGGTCGGGCGGGAAGGGGAGAGCATCGCGGAGGAGGACGCCGATGAGATGGCGTTCCGCGGCGACGTTGTTCGGCGGGATCATGAGAAGAGAGGAGGGGAGGGATGGGGGCGTGGAGGCCCTGCGTCAAATGTTTTAACGACAGACCCGGTCGAGGTCGGCCTTGCGGTAGTAAGGGACTGAGCGCGGGTTGCGGAGGATGCGGACAGGGAGGGCCATGCCGTCGATGCGGTATTGCACGCCGCGGACGGTGCGCCGGTGCTTGTGCGCGTACTCGGAGAGGGTGACCCACCCCTTGGGGGCCTTGAACTTCTCGAGGGCTTCAGCTGCGGCCTTGGCGTCGGACCAAGACTTGAACCTGGGCGACAGGCGATAGATGAAGCGGCCTCGGCGGACGGTCTTCTGTTCGGCGAAGCCTGCCTTGACGATGCGGGCGAGAGGCAGGGCGACACCGGCTCGGGTGTTATAGCCTAGGAGGCGGACGACCTCGATGGTCTTGTGCCAGCCTTCGGGTGTGTCGTCGGCGTTGATCGCGGCGACGAGGGCGTGGGCGTCGAAGCGCTTCATCGGGCCTTCGGGGTGAAGACCTTAAGGTCGGTTGTCCAGACCCAGCGGGAGCCGACGCGGTGGACGAGCCAGACCTTCCAGTCCTTGCCATCGACCCATCCGGCGGCGAAGCCTGAGCCCCAGCGGGAAGTGGCTAGGCGATGCGACGCGTAAGCCATGGCGTCCTTCTGACAGAGACAGCCAGCAGAGAACGCGGCGCCGCCTTCGGCTTTGGTCAAGTTGACCTGGGCGAGCGTGTGCGTGTGGCCGTGGATCAGAGCGCCTCCGCGGTCGGCGTAGTGCTTGCCCTGCTCGGCGGTGGCGTTCAAGCCGTGGGCGTAGCCATGGATGAAGGCGACCTGACCTAGTCGATAGACGCCCTTCTCGGCGTGGTAAGGCAGGATGGTCTTGGCTCCGCAGCTCTTCGCGGCTGTCTTGATGCGGGCCTCGAGGTCGGCGCAGTAGTCACGCACCAGGGCGGAGCCGGAGGTGTTCTGGAGGGCTTGGGCGCGGTGCTCGTGATTGCCCATCAGGTAGACGGTTGGCTTGGTGCGCTCAAGGAAGGCTTCACCGGCCTCGATGTCGGAGATGAGGGACTCGGCGCCTTCGGCATCCTGCCCGGCTCCACGGCGCAGGGATCGGAAGTCGAAGCAATCGCCGAGATGGACGCGGACGGTCGGCTTGTAGTCCTTGATGAACTCGACCAGGGCCTCGACGGCGTTCTCGTCAGCCATGTCGCCGTGGTTATCACCGAAGGCGACGAAGCGGGTAGGGGTGCTCATTGGTCGAGGTGTGGAATGGGTTTGCCGGCGTCATAGGCCGCGAGCATCTCGTCGCGGTTCTTGCGGGCGGTCTCGAGGTCTTTGCCTAGGTTGTGGACGATGTTGGTCTTCCGCCGGCGGATGCGCAGCCACCAGCAGTCGCCAAGCTTCTGAAGGTGATGATTCGGATTCTCCGTCTTGATGTAGGCGGGCTTGTCGTTCCGCCCGGTTCGGGTATACTTCGGACAGGCGAGCAGGAAGGCGATGCGCTCGTCGGTCAGGCCTGAGCGTCTGGCCCAGGCTATGCGCTCGTCCATGCTCAGGTCGTCATTCATGACTAGAGCCTCCATGTCTTCGCGATGTAGCGGCCCTCCATGAGGATCGTATTCCGCGAGTTGGGGGCGAAGGTCAGCTCGAGGTCGAAGGCGTGCTTCTCGCGGATCTCGAGGATGCTGTCCATCTCCTCCTGGTTGGCGGGGCCGACGCCGGCGGTGGCGACGTAGACGGTGCGCACCTTCCAGCCGAGGTCGATGAGCACGTCCTGACAGACGGCGACCTCGTTCGCGTATCTAAGGTCACTGCATACGACCGTCTCGGGGGCAAGTTCACCGGGCGCCATCTGGATCGGGCAGAAGTTGGCGAGGTTCTTGGCGAAGATGTCGACGTCCAGGGAGCGGGCGAGGCGTCCGCCGGCCACGAGGAAGTCCCGATGTAGGGTCTTGAAGCGATCGTCGTGGAAGTTTCCCTCTAGGTTTAGGGACATGAGGAAGTCATTCCCCGCGTCCTTGAGGTAGTCTGCGAAGTTGGTCTTGCGAGACGGTCGGGTCGACCATTCGAGGATTCCCGAGGCGAGGGTGTCCTTCCCCGCCCTTGCGAAGCCGGAGATCAGGACAAGGGTCGGGGCGGACATGGTGGTCATGCGGCGGCGGAGGCCTTGCGCGTGGCTTTTGCGATTCGGGAGGCGATGCGGGTCTGGCGGCCGGAGATGCCGAGACGACGACGGACGCGGCGGAGGTTAAGGTCGGGCGCCTTGAGCAGCGCCTCGACCAGGGCCTCGCGGATCTTGGCGAGGTTGTTCATCAGTACGGGACGTCTTCGGGGTTGGGGAGGTCGTTGACGACAGGCTTCTGACTGCCCTTAGGGTAGGTCAGCTTGTACTTGTATTGAGGCTTGCCGTTATACTCGCCGGACGGCTCGGCTTCGACGCCGATTAGGCACGTCCTGCCACAGGCCGGGGTGATGTATTCCATGAACTCGGCGGGGGTGGCATCTAGGCGCAGCTCTTCAGTGAACTTGCCGGAGAACTTCCCGACGAGCATCGCGAGGGGCTTGCCCCACTTCGAGGAGAAGGACTTCGACAGGCAGTTGCCCTGGTCGTCGAGGAAGAAGAGGCGGCAGGAGACGGTGCCGTCTTCCCACGCGCGGATCTTATCGAAGGCGGGCTTGATGAGTTTGAGTTTATACGTCCCAGCGGTCTCGATGGACTTGAGGGGCGGGCGGTCTTGGTTCGGTGTGGTCATGTGGTTATCGGGAAATTGAAATTACTTCGTATCCTCCGTCTCTGTTCCAGAGTCGGCATAAAATGGTTATGCGCTCGTCGTTGAGCATAGCGTGGTCAATGGATGTTTTGATGTCCTTATCCTTTGTCCATACCTTAACGTCATTTGAAACGGCTACCTCATAAGAGGTAATCACCGGGCCGACTCCAACTGACTTTCCGGTGCTGGTCACCCCGACGCCGCTTCCAGACCTTCTTTCATTTCGAGTTCCGCCTAAGTGAACCGAGTAGACAGCATGGTCATTCCTGTCTCCGCTGCTTCGTTTAAAAACAGTTCCGCGGAAAAGTATGCTTGTTTCCGTAGGCTCAGAAGGCAAAAGCTGATTAACTCCGATTAAAACAGTGCATAGAAATGCTAGCCCAAGAACCCAGAATAACACAGTAAACGGCCATTCAATAGAGCCGTCGTATTCTTCGACATAAAGTTTCATTAGGCGAAGGTGATGGGGGCGGCGGTGGTCGTGGTCTTCACGTCGATGACCTGGATGTCGTCCGGGTAGGCGGGCCAGATGCCGGACTCGGTGCAGCCCTTATAGGTCGTCAGCGCCTTCTCAAAGTCGGCGATCGCCCAGGACATCAGCTCAGGGCCGACCTCACAGACGGCGCAAGCGAAGGGAGGCTCCTTCTCGATGAAGAGGAAACGGAAGCCAAGGGGGCGTTTGCCCGTCGCGAGCTCGTAGACGAGGCGGTACCAATACGCCTGAAGGTTGTAGCGGTAGTTGCGGATGGCCTTGAGCATCCCAGCGGGGGAGGCGTCGTCGGTGGTCTTGATGTCCCAGAGGTAGTCGCCGGCCACGCCGTCGATGGCGGCCTTCAGCGGGACGCCGCAGTAGTCGACATGGAACATCACTTCGGTAGCGTCGAAGACGACGCCGTGGGTCTTCAGCGCGTGCTCGGCCGAAGTGGCGACATGGAAGCCAAGTTTTGCCTCCTCAGCGTCGAGGATGGTCTTGCCGGCGTTTGCCGTGGCGAAGGCCGCCCAGGTCTCCTTGCCTTCCTTGGTTCGGCGATCCACCTCAGGGGCGGTCGCGTAGAGGTCGTTCAGGGTGTCGGGCTCGAGCACGGCGGCGTGGACGAACGTGCCGAACTTGAGAGCCTTCGTCTCTTCCTGGGGCGTGTTGATGTAGGCCTGATAATGCGCCGGCGAGGTCAGGATGTGCTTGGCGGCGGACTGGTTCAGCGCCGGGAAGGCGCGGTATTCTTTGCGGTCGTGGATTTGTGGCATGGTGGGAAAAGTTTAGAGGGCTTCGTCTTCGTCGTTCGGGTTGTGCTCTTCGACGTGGGCGGAAAGGAGGTTGCAGAGGTCGATGGCGTTGTCGGCGGCGAGGGCCACGCGGTCGAGCTGATTGCGGAGGACGCGCTCATGGGCGATGACTGCCTTGATGCGGTCATAGATCGGCTTGATGTGATAGGCCTCCTCGATGTTCTCGACGTCAAGGCGCTCGAGTTCGGTGGCGGCCTCGTTGATGGCGATCTGGAGTTGCATCAGATCAGACCCGGCGAGGGTCACGGACTCTTCAGGGGTCGGGCGGAGGGCGGCGACTTCGCCGGCTAACTGATTGAGGATGTTCCTCAGGTATTCGCGGTTGGTCATTTGGTAAAGGTAAGTTCTTTAAGCTCCCCGTTAGGTGCGAGCGTAAAGAATCGGACGACGGAGCGGGAGAAGGAGGGGTAGGTCTTGCGCTTCCACGCGTTCAGGTCGGTCAGGAAGTCGGCGTGTTTCCGGGCGGTGAACTCGACGTAGGGGAAGCCGTCCAGGAAGAGCAGCAGGGCGTACTGCTTCGGGACGGTGGCCGCGATCTTCTCGATGCCCTTGGGGATGTCAGCCATGGTTCCGGGCTTCCTGCCATTCCTCGATGGCGTCGATGAGCTCGTCGGCGTGGATGCGCTGCGCGTGGCGGACGCAGTACCAGAGAGCGTCACCGGCCTCGCGCATGCCTTCGAGGCGTTCTTCGAGCTGACGGATGCGGGCGTCCTTGGCGGCGAGGAGGTTCTGGCCGTGCATGGCGCCCATCGCGGCGGAGATGGGGTCGAAGGGATTTAAGTCCTTAGGGTCGCTCATCTGGTGAGGGGGCGGGGGGTGGAGGCACCGCCTAGGATGGACTGCGAAATGGCCGCAGAACGGAAGCCAGAGGCCGCCACGGCCCCATCGTCGTCTAGGTCAACGGAGATTCCGCAAGCGGTCTGGATGGACTGCCGGCGGATGTAGGTGATCGCGCCGCCAATCTTCTGGGCGTCGAGGCCCTCGGACTTGACCATCAGTCGGCCGAAGTCGAAGCGCTCGCCGGACGTGTGCAGGAAGGCGGTGGACACGCCGACCTTGCCCTCTTCGGAGACGAGCGTCTGGATCAGAGCCAGGTTGTGGTCGAGGAGGACGGGCTTGATGGCGTCGAGCAGCGCGTCGAGAGAGACGTAGCGGTTCTTGAAGCCGGGGTTTACTTTGTTTGCTTTGACGTTGTCGAGCTGCGCGAGGGCGGCGACGAGGTCAGCGGTGGCGGACTGGGTTTTGGGCGTGGTGCTCATGTGGGAAGAGTTACTTGTTGCCGACGGTGGCGGGGTCGGCGCCGGCGATGATGGCCTTGATGGCCTCGAGCGTAAACTGACGCGTGCGGCCGCCGATGCGGAGGTTGTAGTTGTCGCCGGAGGGGCGGACGGTGGGCGTCAGGAGACGGGCTACGCGGTTGTCGGGGAGCAGGATGTACTGCGTGCCAGGGATCTCGGCGTTTGGGGAGAGGGTGTTTTTCTTCATAGGTTGGAAAGGTTACAAAAGGGAGGGTTTGCCTGAGTTATGTTAACTCAGTTAATGACGCCGCGGATGGCGGAGTCGTAGATGAGCAGCGCGTCGGCCGTCCAGTCATAGACGTCGGTCTGGGGGAAGAGCTCTTTCGCCCTGGCCTTCAAATGTCGCTTCCAGCCGGAGCCGTGGTCGGCCTTCTTGCCGACGGGATGGGTCTTCTGCCATGCCTTCGGATCGATGCGGCGGACTTGCCAGCCCATGGCGATTGATGCGCCGTAGATCAGGCCGACGTTGAATTGCAGTTTGGCGATGGAGGCGCCGGGAATCTTGGGGCCGTAGCCGGCGACGGAGGGAGTCTCGAGGAACAGGGCGACGCTCTTCGTCTTGCAGGAGAGCTCGGCCATCAGCTCGCAGATCTCGACATCGGAGCCAGGCATCTTCCGCGTCTCGATGCCGATGCCGTCGACCGACCAGACGAAGGCGCCGTTCGCGCCAGGATCCACGGCTATGACCATGTGAGACATGGTCGAAACTTTCAACGGCTCAAAACCTTTTGCGAGCGGAATAAATTAGCCACGCGGAAGGCGTAGTCGTTCGCCCGAAAGTCTCGGCTGCGGGCCTCCGACCAACCGACGTTCCAGACGAGCGCCATCTGTTCGGGGGTCGGGTCGGTCATGCCGATGCGGTGGAAGTTCGACCTGATCCAGCGGAGATGCGAGGCGGCCACCATGTCCTGCGCCGTAGCGTCGCGCCACTTAGACCAGGGGAAGGCGTAGTGGCCCTCGGCCTTGAGGCGGGCGGAGGCGTCGTCCCATGCGGCCTTGCCGACCTGATACATCCCACGCTCACCGGCCTTGCCGATGGCCTTGCGGTTGTGCCCAGACTCGACCGCGGCGACGGCCTCGAGGAAGGCGGCGTCGGTCTTGGCTTGGGCGTTGAGGCCGAGGAGCAGCAGGGCGACGACGGAGAAGCGCTGGTTTAGGGTCATGGCTGCTTGCCCTCCTTGGCGGCGGCCCAATCTGCCTCTAGCTTCTTGCGGCGTTCGTAAGGCACTTCCCAATCGACCATGTCCGCCATCGCATCCCCGGCCTTGGTCAGCCGCTCGACCTCGGCCTTGAGGCGTTCGATTTCCTTAAGGTGTTCGGAGTTCTTTTCGAGGAAGGCTTTGGTCTGGATGTAAAAAGCCTCCTGCCAAGTCCGTCCCTTGATGTCCTTGATTTGTCCTACGATGTCTTCGCTCATACGCGTCTCGGGACTTGTGATCCGGCGACCTCGAAGCCGTCGAGCTCGTAGGAGTAGGTGATGCCGACCCAGCCGCCGGCGGCGGCGTAAGCCTGGAGGGAGACCTTGACGGCGCCGTCCTCGTGCAGGGCCTCGTGGTAGTGGTGCAGGAGTTTCTTCATGCGAGTCGAGGCGATGGCCGACTTGGCGGAGCAGATGTCCCCGGTCATGATGCGCTCGTTGATTTCATATATCTCGGACAGCAGGGCGACCATGCCGTCGAGGTGGCGGAAACTACTCATGGGGGTGAGCGTCGGGGGTGATGGCGCCGCGGGTGATGGCGTCGTTCAGGTCGCTGACGCGCTGACGGAGGAAGTGAATCTCCTCGGACTGGTCGGAGATTATATGCGTCTGCATGGTCACGGCTTGGTCGAGGCGGTCGGAGAAGGCCTTGAGGGCCACGGCGTTCTTGTGCAGCTGACGGGCGATGCTCCATGGGAAGAGCCACCAGAGGCGGGGGAGGGAGTCGGGTTTGATGATGGTCATGGGTTGGTAGGGGCGGTGGGATGGGTCAGGCATGGGTGGAGGTGGGTCGGGAGAAGCGGCGGGCCTTGCAGCGGAGATAGTAAGCGCGCTTCATGGCCTTGACCTTTTCAGGATGGCGAAGCCTCCAGCGTTTGACGTTTGCCCGGTGACGCTCGGGGTTGCTGTATTTGGGCTTGCTGACCTTGCCGAGCCAAGTCGTCTGGGTCAGTTTAATCCACGTCGCAAAGGTCTGCCCGGTCACGCCCACGACCTTGGCGGCAGCCTCCTTGCTCATGCGGGCCGCGTTGAGCGCCGCGATCTGCGGGAGGAGAGCCTCCAGACGGCGGGCGTTGAAAAGGGCGATGGGCTTCAGCAGCGGGATGTCGCGACCAAGGAAGGTCACCGAGGAGACGAACTGAAAGTTAGCGTCAGGCATGGTCTTATTTCGTGCGCTTGGCGTACGGACCGCGCTTGTTGAGGTTGACCCACTGCGTCCCGGTGATGTCGAGCCACTGGCGGAGGGTGCAGACGGTCGTGTCCAGGGCGGCTGCTGCATCGGCCTGCGTCTTGCCGGCGGCGTTGAGCGCGGCG
>Ga0209358_10000696_pt1 | contig 28662 bp, 27 predicted proteins | sample LauGreFa1BDMLBSN_2_FD_187574 | JGI IMG/M metagenome (GOLD analysis project Ga0209358, IMG submission 187574) | Freshwater lake microbial communities from Lake Michigan, USA - Fa13.BD.MLB.SN (SPAdes) (version 2) | ecosystem: Environmental > Aquatic > Freshwater > Lake | place: Lake Michigan, USA...
AGATCAGTCTCGAGTGGAGTTAATTTATAACTCTGTAGACGTCCCTCGGTATGCTGGCCATAAAGAAAGATCTGGCTTAAGTGACGTTCTAACGGTTTGTAGGTTGACTGAATGGAAGGGGGTTGATGAGTTAATTTCTGCTGTATCCATCCTTGACTTAAGTTTGACTATCATTGGAGACGGGCCAGAACGGAATAACTTAGAAAGACTGGCGGATTCACTTGGCGCTAAAGTTACCTTCTTAGGAGAAATCGACTCTAATGCTGTAATTCATCATTACAAACGAGCACGTAGGTTTGTTTTAAATAGTTCATACGAGGGTCTGCCTCACGTTTTATTGGAGGCCCGCGCAAGCAAGTTGCTGTGCTTGGCTAAAGAAGGAACAGGCTCCTCCGAAGTAATTTCGCATCTGCACGACGGGATTCTGTACGGAGGAGAAAGTGGGCTGAATCTAGTTCAGGCACTAAACCTTTCATTTTCAAGCAAGGTTAGTGAAGAATTATTTGTCGAACGTGCGTACACAGATATCGAACTTCGATTCAATCAAAGCAATAATTTCGACAGAATATTCAGAGTGTTAACAAATGAATGATAGCCCCAGCCAGCTTGGTCCACTAATCGTTTTCAATAAAATAGATGGAAGGATCCCCCGTTCACTAAAGCTTCTACGTAGACTGGAAAACTACGCAGAAATGTATGCGCACTTTAGTCCTCGACCGAATGACACATTAACTGTGCAAGGCGTGCATAATTTCTCCAACTCAGAAGGAAATTTGACCTTTCCTAGTCTGTCGATTTTGCAGACAGGTAATTTTTTGCTTAAGGAATTCTGGCAGACGGTTTCGCACTACCGGGCAAACGATGGTTACCCAAGTTTAATTATTGCTGGTGATCCATGGATTGGATTTTTAAAGTGCTATTTACTAAAGAAGTTGATTTTCAAAAAATCTGAAATTCAAATCCAATTTCATGGAGACATCTACTCGATAGCCAAGCCTTGGAGATTAAAGGAGTCGATGAAGTATTGGATTATCAGACTTAGTCTGAAATCAGCCCAATCTATCCGTGTGGTATCGAACTTTCAGGTAGAGGAATTGAAGTCACGCGTCAAGGGTGATGTAACTTTTGTTTGTGCGCCAATTCCACTGGACTTCGATAAAATCCCTGCTGAAGTAAGTACTCAACGTGCCGGCATAGGCTTGGTTGGACGACTTCACAAGGAGCGAGGACTTGAATACTTTGTTTCCATTCTTGAAGAAATGAAATTTAGGGAATTAAGGACGCCAATTTTTATCATAGGGAATGGGCCTGAAAAGAGATATCTGTTTCGAAAGCTAGAAAATCTAGAATTACTTGATGACGTTGTTTTTTTGGGCGAACTGTCAAATCCGGATCTAAAGAAATTTTATAAATCTTTAAGAGTTTTGCTTACTTGTGCGCCCAGCGAGGGGTACGGATTAACAATTCGTGAAGCTGCCCTAAGCGGCATCCACGTAGTAGCTCGCAATTCTAAAGGAACGATTTCAGCAAAACAGGACTTTGATTTAGAGATTCAACTCTACGATTCAGTAGCGCAAGCAGTCGACTTGATCGACAAAGTTTTGAGTAGCGAAATAAAGCCCTTTGTAGACCCGAATAAAATTCACTTGCAGAAGGCTCGAGATCTAGATTCAGTGCGAAAATGGGCGCAAAGCTGGGTTGTTTAAATTAGAAGGTGGACTTTGTCCACGCTAATATTTTTCCCTTAATCTCATTCTTAGTCGCCCAACCCAATACCTGATTAATCCCCTCGCTTAAAGTCACTTTCGGAGCGAAACCAGTCAGTTTCCTCAGCAAAGTGGTATCAGCGCAGGTGAAGTTAGCATCTGACTTATTGCTTTGTTCATACGAAATAGCAATTGATTTCCCGATTTTTTTCTCAATCCCATGGATCAGATCGCTCATAGAATATGGATTTCCGCCGCCGATATTGACCACGTCGGAGGCGCCGATAGACTGGGTTGACAATTCTTTGTTAAGGGCGCTAATCATCTCAACTATATCTCCAACATAAGTGAAGTCTCTTTTCACTTGACCATCTCCAAAAAGCTTGAATGTGCTGCCTGTTAATGCACTGGCAGCCAAACGTAGATACGCCATATCCGGCCTACCCCAAGGTCCATATACGGTAAAGAAGCGCATCCCACGAGCTCGAGTTCCACTATTAGCAACATAAGAGGCCGCCAAGATCTCATTACAAAGTTTTGTAGAACCGTACAAGCTTATAGGTTTTAATCCCGCTTCTGTTTCTGAAAATGGAAGTTGCAGGGAATTTCCGTATACGCTTGATGAAGACGCATACAGGAAGTTTGGAATCTTATTTTGCACTGCCGTTTCAATAATATTTGAGAAGGCAACGATGTTATTCCGAATGTAATAGTCACTCTTAGAAAGCGGTAATCTAATTCCAGGCTGAGCAGCAAGATGTACAATTGAATCCGGTTGATAGTCAGTGACTAGGTCTGCAGTCGATGACTTTGAATAAAGGTCTAAATCTAGAATATTAACCTGGAAGCGGTTGGAGAGTTCTTTCGCCCGAAGCAACTTTAACTCCGGAGAGTAGTAGTCATTAAAATTATCAACACCCAATACTTCATGACCTTCGGATATCAGCTGTGCAGTCAGATGAAAACCAATAAATCCGCTGGCGCCGGTCACTAAGTACTTCATGGATTACATCTTTTCATATAAACCGCGGGAATTTGCCTAATACTCAGGTTTCCAATCTAGACTCTGGCCATGTCTTCGAGTCGCGGTCTTTTGGTGATAAACCATGTCATGGACGACTCAGATCCCTTTCTATCCCATCAATCTGAAGTTGTTCGACTTCTTGCATCCCGTTTCCCAATTATTACCGTAATCACAGGTCGGGTGGGGCAATATTCGGTCCCAAGCAATGTGAGGGTAATTTGCACTGACTGGGTTCCAGGTCGCAGGATTGGAAATACCCTGTCATTTCTAAGAGTCGCCCTCCCCGTTATTTTCTCGTCGAGGCACAAGGTGGTTTTTTCCCATATGGCAGATTTGCAGGCTGCCTTGATTGCACCATTTACAAAATTGACGGGTAAAAAACATTATCTTTGGTACGCCCACACTCATAAGTCACTCTATCTTTCGTGGGCCTCAATCTGGGTCAATGGAATAATCTCATCTACGCAGGGTTCGAGTCCCATCCACGGAAAGAAAGTTAGTCTCATCGGGCAATCAGTTAATCCGAATATGTTTCCACAACGAGTACCAGGAAAATTAAGCGTGGATCGATTGATTCATATTGGTCGATTAGATCGTTCAAAGAACATTCATCTTCTAATAGATTCGACTCTAGAGATTCGTAAATTAAATCCCACCGCTAAATTGACCTTGGTTGGTTCTTCTGCCAATACTGAGTCCTCAAGCTACTTTGCAGAATTAAACAGAAAATATGAGTTAGAGATAAAAAGTGGAGTTGTCTCTTTTGTCCCATCGATGCCTAGGAGTCTTCTTCCTGGTGTTCTAAGTACGCATGATGTTTTTATTCATGGCTATCTAGGTTCCCTAGATAAAACATTGGTCGAAGCAACATTTTCAGGCATGCCAGTCATTACATTGAATCCAGAATACATCGCAATTTTTGGCACGTGGAGCAACGGAAACAATCCAGATTTATACCGAGAGTACGCAGCGTTGCACGCAAAGGCTTCAGTTGAGATTACTGAAGAGCTCCATCGCCGGTGGGGAATCGCAGATACTTCCCACTCAAGTGCCCAATGGATTCAGAAATTATCTGAGATACTTGGGTCTAACTTAAAATCACAAGTTAAATCCAGATCCGAGGACTTAAATTGAAAGTATTACTGACTGGCGCCGCCGGATTTCTGGGCTCTCATTTAGCAGAAATGTTGATCGAAAGCGGTAATTCTGTCGTCGGATTAGACGATCTCTCAACTGGTTCAATATCAAATTTATCTAGCCTAAGGGATAACCCAGCATTTTCATTTATTGAAGGTGATGTTCGTAATCCAATTAGACTGGAGGTAGACGCAATTCTGAATTTTGCTTGTCCTGCCTCTCCAAAGCAATACCAACTTGATCCAGTTCGGACTATCGAAACTAACTTCTTGGGAATGATTAACCTGCTTCACCTGGCTAGAGATACGGGTGCAAAGATAATTCAGGCTTCTACAAGTGAAGTTTATGGCGATCCTACTGAGTCTCCTCAAAAAGAAACATACTGGGGGAATGTGAATCCGATTGGTATTCGATCATGTTATGACGAAGGTAAAAGAGCAGCAGAGACCCTTTGTTTTGACTACAAGCGCCAACATAAGGTTGACGCACGAGTCATCAGAATTTTTAATACGTACGGTCCACGAATGGCAGTAGGAGACGGGCGAGTTATATCTAATTTTATTGTGCAGGCTTTACAAGGGAAAGATATAACTATCTACGGGGACGGAACCCAAACCAGATCCTTCTGCTATGTCGATGATTTGGTTGAAGGTATTCGAAGAGTCTTTGAACTTCCAGATTCGCTGGACTCCCCAGTGAATCTGGGAAATCCAGGTGAGTTCTCAATGATTGAGCTGGCAAATAAGGTAATCGCAATCTCCGGATCAAAATCAAAGATTGAGTTTGAAGTTCTTCCTGAGGATGACCCCAAGCAAAGAAAACCTGACATTCACAAAGCTCAACAATTACTTGGATGGCAGCCGAGTATTGAACTCGACAGAGGTATTGAAAAAACTACGAGTTACTTCAGGAAAGTACTTGGTCTGTGAAACCCATTCTCCACGTGATTACAACAATCTGTCGAGGTGGGGCAGAGAATCAACTTCTCACACTAATTAGAGAACAAGTAAGCACAGGCAGGAAAGTTAATTTGATTTTCTTGAAAGATCAGCCAGAGCTACTGGATGAACTCCGCCAGATGGGAGTAGAGGTTCACTCGGAATTTTCTATGTTATCTCCCCTTGCCCAAGTAGTAAGTATTAGGAGATTTCTAAAAGGGAAAGAAATTTTAATTCATGGTCATTTGCCTAGAGCGGAGTTGATCGCAGCTCTAGCCAAAAGGGGGAATGCGCTCGTTGTGACGCGACACAATGCTGAGAAGTTCTTTCCTTCTGCTCCCAAATTCTTGTCGTCGGCTCTGTCGCGCTATGTTATTAGAAGGTCTAATGCGATTATCGCGATCTCTCAATCCGTCTCAGATTTCCTGCACGAGAATAACGAATTGCCCAAATACGTCAAACCTGTTGTAATTTATTACGGGTACCAATCTAATTCTCAGCACGCAGATTTCAAAGAACTGAGGGAAAGTCTAGATATCCCGCTAGGAGCAATAGTAATTGGAACCGTAGCAAGACTTACTACTCAAAAAGATTTACTTACTCTCCTTCGTGCATTTGCCTCCCTTGAATCAAATGAGAATCTGAGACTTTTGATGGTTGGAGATGGACCCTTGCGAGATGAACTTAAATCGATGGCAATCGAATTAGGTATCCGTGATCAAGTAATTTGGGCTGGCCGTACTGACAAAGTTTTTGCCCATCTAAGTCTTATGGATATATTTGTACTTACAAGCACTTACGAAGGTTTCGGTCTTGTCTTGCTTGAGGCGTTGGAAGCCCACTTGCCGGTTATCGCTAGCAATGTTTCCGCTATACCTGAAGTGCTTGGCCCGGATTATCCTGGCCTTGTCGAACCTGGAAACTATCGAGCCTTTGCAGAAAAAATTTCTGAATTCATTCTGCAAGATAGCGTTGACAAAGAAAGAATTAGAAATATCGGCCAGAGCCGCTTGTCATTCTTTTCAGCCGTAAAGATGCGGCAAAAAATCGATGAGGTTTACACCAGTTAGATTTTGCCTGAATCAGGTTGGCACAATGTCTTGACCCATATGTCAAATTGGCTACCTAGTACCTTCTGGCTAGCCACCTGATGATATTTCCTATTGAAATTTATCGCTAATCTCTTACTCAACTCTCGATCTGCCGCAATTTCTATAATTGCGTTGCTAAGTGATTCTGGATTTGGCACATCAAGAAAGAATACTTCTGAGTCCGAAGCAAACTCCTTAATGGCTGAATTCTTTGCAGAGATATAGACTTTTGAAAAAAATGCTGCCTCGAAAGCTTTGTGAGGAATGGTCACTTCAAGCCTTTGGTGCGAAGAAACCTGGCCAATACAAATATCCGCATCTGCATAAATTGTAGTCAAATCCCTATCGACGTAACTTGTAATGAAGCTTTCATTGGGATGATTTTGATGATTTTTCGGAATTCTATTTACGACGTAGACTATTTCAAAATTATCATCAAGCATCTTAAATGCCTTTACTATATTGCTGAATCCTGATTCTTGATTTATTTTTCCTCTGAATAGAATTCTGGTACGTTTTTTGATTTCATTTTCTTCCTCAGTTGCCTGGCCGGCCGGGCTTTTGAGAATTAATCCTTGTCCAACTTCATTGAATCCCGTGAAGGATACTTTGACTTTAGAATGCTTAAAGAGGAATTTTTGACTCACTCTTTTCCTTTGCTCATTTGTTTCAACCAGCACGAGATCTGACAGAGCAAAAGAAAGGAAATCAATCAATAGAATTTTTGTATAAGAGATTATGGATGTTACTTTCCAGTGGAATTCAGTACCTCTCCTTGATTTGCTGCCATCAATTAAGGGCCAACCGGCATCAAGGATTAGGGGGTAACGGCAAAAAATCCGAATAATTGGAATTATTTTGTGGGACGGAGACATCACGACAACCGCGGCAATTTTGCCTCGATGTAAATTGAGAATTCTTCGCAATTGAAGGAGCATGCTGATTGAACTGTGGCTTAGCTTGTAATAAATTCTCTCAAACATGGCGCTGTTGGAGTTGAGCAGGACGGCTGATCTTGAATAATTCTTATCATAAAAACTAAGAAAGATTATTTGCTTTTTTAGCACTTCAACCCTCAATCTCCTTCAATCAACTACATCAAGTCTATATAGTGGGTGCCATGTTCATAGGAAGGCAAAAACAAGTTGAAGTCCACTGTTGGGGTGGTCTCGGGTCACAATTGTTCGCCCTTGCTTTGATTCATGATCTGGAGTTCCGTTTCCCAGGTCGGAATTTCACCCTTGTGCTTCATTCAAGCGGTGTGACCAAACGAGCGCCGGAAATTGCAAATCTCCCCTTTCTCCACAATTTCAAAGTCGTGGACGACTTTTCCCAAACTGGGCAATCAGGAGAGATTTCTTCGGTGAGAAAAGTTGTTCGGAGGATTCTAAAAAAGGTTGTTGGCGGGTTAGGAATCGTCGCGAGTGGAGATACTGATCTTGAATTCCGTAAGATTCGACCTTGGGTTCGGCAAATCCGCGGACATTATTCAAGAAGAACCATTTCAAATAGCTTCTTGCTTAAACTTGAAACTTTTCTAAATAGCGCACTTGATGCGTCCTCATCCTCCTCGACCGATATCGCGATCCACTATCGGCTGGGAGATTTGCTCAATTTAGCCGAGAAGTCTCCGATAACGGTCAATCGGATTGCCACCGAAGTAATTCGAATCCAGAGGCATTACCCAGGGAGAATCTCACTTTTTTCAGATTCTCCACAAACCGCTTCTGAACTCTTGGCAAATATGGGCGTGATTTGCGATATTAGTGATTCATTTCGAAAAAGTTTAGAAGTGATTAATTTAGCGCGAAGTGCGAGTTACTTTATAGGTACCTCATCGAAAATTTCCTACTGGGTTGTTTGCCTCAGACATTTGAGTAAAAACCAAGTGACGTCTTCTATGCCTAGTTCTGATGAGCGGAATCTGAGTCCACTTATTGGTGGTGGAGCGTCGAAACTCATTAACTATTACTAACCATTCTTGACAACAGTAAATTCTGGCAGTGGTATTACAAAAGTAGATTTCTGATTCGGCCATTTATTGATCAATACCTCAGAATAATTCCAAGCCAGCACGAGTACGTTCGCGGGGGCGAGTTCACTAGCTTCGGCAAGTCCTTTTACTGGGATTTTTGATAAGGCCATCTCTCTGCCGATCCGTTCGGGTGATTCGTCATACACCGCGTCAATTACTTTTGCCTCTGGGAGAAGGTAGTTAAGAAGCATGTTGGCACGCCCTGACGCCCCCACTCCAACGCAGACCCGATTCTTCTCTGTAGAGCTCGCTAAGAAAAACTTGAGTTTTTGGATTTCGTCCATAAAGGAAGCTACTGCGATTTCTATTGCAGTTGGACTTAAATCTAGCGAATTCTCCTTCTTGATCATTTTCTTTAGATTTTCTGATTCATCATTTTTACTCTTAGAGAAAACGAGTCTCATTGAACCGCCATGGGTAGCAATTTCCATTCCATCAACTAAGTACAATCCATGGCGACGAAGTAAATTGGAAATACTTAAAATCGAGTAATAGTACTTATGTTCATGATAAACAAAATCGAAGGCTTTTGATTCAACCAACTCATAAAGTGATTGGATTTCTACGATGAAGACACCGGTCGGTTTCAGAGCGCGCGCTACACTCTTGGCGACAAGATCAATATCTGAAATGTGAGCAAATGAGTTGCACGAAATCAGAACGTCACAAGTATTTACTAGCTGATGTACTTCAATAGATTCTAAATTAAAAAAATCACAAATTACATTTAGGCCCTTTTGGCTTGCCTGGCTTACGATGTTTGAAGCTGGATCAATACCTATGGGTCTATAACCCTTCTTGGTCAATGAATCCAATAATGGGCCGTCATTGCATCCTATTTCTAGAATTGTGGAATTCTGGTCTGCAAGGTGACTTTCCTCAAACCAATTCGCAAAGGAATCAAAGTGGGACTGCATCCCCACTGAGGACACATATCTATAGTCAGCAAAAAGAAGTTCATCACTTACGTCGGGGTTTATCTGAACTAGCTGACATTCCTTGCAGGACCTCAACTCCATTGGAATTAGGAATCTTTCTTCTGATTTTCCTGGGAGTGGAAAATAGCCTGCCAGAGGAACATTTCCAAAATCGTAAATTCGATCAAATTCGTTATTACTGCATGCTGGACACAGGTTGATTTCTTGGAAAGGACTGCCTTGCTTTTCTTTTGACAAGCTCTGGTCTCTCATTTTCTAACTATATCAATTGCCCAGATTGAAACTCAGAAATGATTGCCTTATGTGCCTGCGTATCCTACATTTCACTCATGAATACTTGCATTCTACTGGGAACCGTCTGCAATGTTTCGAAAAAGATTGAGTCTGATCTCGAAATTGTCCTGAAATCTCTCTCTTATTTTGATTCTGTGAAAGTTTTTCTTGTTGAATCAGACTCGTCAGACTCAACAATTGAAGTCTTAGACTCAATTAAATCAAAAAATTCAAATTTTAATTACAGATCTTTGGGCCATCTTAGAAACGATTTTCCAGATCGAATCGAACGTATTCGGTTTAGTCGCAATGAGTACATTCAATTCATTCGTTCCTTGAATGCAAATGAGATGCCAAATTACGTGATTATCGCTGACCTCGACGGAATGAATGGGAAATTGACGGAGAAAGCAATACAAAGTTGCTTCGCGAGATCCGACTGGGATGCAGTGTTTTCGAATCAACGTGGTGGGTATTACGACATATTGGCCTTAAGGCACGATATTTGGCAGCCAATTGATTACAACGTAGAGCTAGCGTGGTATCGAAGCTTAGTGACTCCTAAGAGACCAAACTATCTTGGTTTCTATGAATCACTCAGGTTGCGACTTGATTATGATCGGGCAAGGTACTTGGCTATTTATCGCAAAATGCTACGGTTAGAGATTACTCAACCTTGGATTGAGGTTAATTCTGCGTTTGGTGGCATTGGAATCTACAAGCCAGAAGTTTTTTTAAAGTATGACTATTCTTCAGATTTTGAATCTGGTGGCGGAAGCAGCGAGCATGTTTCCCTCCATTCTAAGATGCGGAGAGATGGTCTTAAGCTATTTATAAACCCTTCATTCATCAACGGGGGTTGGAATACGTATAACATCAATAGGTTCTTGTTGATTAGGCAGGCCAGACAGCTCATGTGGAACTCAAAATCTATGTCAAGGGCACTGGGTTTTATGCGTAAATTATTCCAAAAAAGTTAAAGTCCGGCGAAGTTCGGCTACCAATTGGGGGTTTTCTCGTAGTTGGTTCTCAATAAAGTAGTCGATTGAGTTCTTAACCGATTTTTTGGGAGTAAGATTTCTCCAAATTCTTCTAGGCCATTCAGGAATTCTATTTCTCAACTTCGAATTGGAGTCCGACTCTCTAATCTCTAAGATTTTCCGCTTCTCATTTAATTCTTCCACCACGCGAATAATTTGCTTTTTCGAATCTGCTTCCGTTGTAAGAAGAGACAACAAATCAATCCATTTCTTTCTTTCCTCTACGTACTTTTCTGATCCCCACCACTCATGAAAATATAGTTTTCTATTCCAATCTTTGTGTTCAACCTGGTGGTTAATCCAATTTCGTACCCAATATAGATCATTTAAATAAACTGATTTTCCTAATCCATTTACCACTATTTCTCCTGTTACTTCAAAGATGTAAGGTGTTGATATTTTTGATAGACCAGAAAAAGTCTGAAGCAGAAGAGTCATTACCTCTGTCTGCATGAGGCGGTACATCGCACCCGTACGATATTCACGTTGACCGAAGGAGTGGCTTTCTAATCTTTCATAAAATGAATTGTGTAGATTGGAATAGTCGACCATATTTTGGTAGGTTAAGGTCGCAGTGAAAGTGCTGCCATACTTTCCTACTCCAAGGGTCGCTCCCCCCACACTCGAGATCTCCGGGTGTTGTTCCAAATAGTTACCCATCGTGCTCAGGCCACTAGGGATAAGTAGCTCATCATCTGCGCAAAAAACTGCATACTTCGTATTAATCTCAGGTATAGCTCTTGCGCACCTGTTTGCAAAATCTTGTTCTAAAATAATGTAGCGAATATTTGAGGCCAGAGAACTTTGGGAAATTGGCATCTTTGTATTGTGAAGAATTACAACCTTGAGGTTGGTCTGGTTCCAGTACAGAATTGAACGTGACAATTCGTGCTCTCTCCCACGGGAGAGAATGACAACAGTTATGTCCTCGAGTGAGAAGATGGTAAATCCTCCTGTTTTGAGCAAATGATCGCTAGGTGAGCCCACTATAATGGAGTTTGTTGACGAGCAGAGTTTCGGAGTGTAAATGTTTAGTAACAGCACCTTCTTAATAACAGGAGGAACTGGTTCATTTGGTAACACCTTGGTATCTCATTTACTCAAAACGGATATATCCGAGATTCGTATTTTTAGCCGTGACGAGTCAAAACAGCATTACATGAAACAATCAATCCAAGATAAGCGTGTGCGTTTCTTTCTTGGGGATGTTAGGAATTTTGATTCAGTTTCGCACGCAGTGCAAGGAGCTGACTATGTTTTTCATGCAGCGGCACTTAAGCATGTCCCCGCAGGTGAACTTTTCCCATGGGAATTCACCCAGACAAACATTGGTGGAAGCCATAATCTTTTAAGAGCTATTGAGAGCTCATCTGTACAACGTGCTGTCTTTCTGAGTACCGATAAGGCTGTCTACCCAGTAAATGCAATGGGAATGACTAAAGCCATGATGGAAAAGTTGGTTCGATCATCGAACTATTCCACATCCTCTGTAAATCTCATTACTCGCTATGGAAATGTCATTGGGTCAAGAGGATCCGTGATTCCTCAATTCATTTCATCACTCCAAAAATTTGGAAAGGTTCAAGTTACCAACCTTGAGATGACACGCTTTATGATGTCACTTGAGGATTCTGTTTCGCTAGTTTTGTTCGCGCTTGAAAATGGCAAATCAGGCGATCTTTTTGTCCAAAAAGCTCCTGGTGCTTCTGTTGAGAACATAGTGGGGGCCTTAGCCCTGCTCCTCAAAATTAAGGACCCTCAAATTGAAATTGTTGGGGTAAGACCAGGAGAGAAAATTCACGAAACTTTGCTGACAGCCGAAGAAAAATTCAGAAGCTTTGAACATGACAATTTCTTTCAAGTCTCAAATGTGGGAAACCATGACTCGAATAAATCAAATATGCAGAACCTCACCGCTAATGAGTATTCATCAAATACTACAGTTCAGCTCTCTTCTGAGGAGCTTGCAGAATTGTTATCTGGGATTCCACTTATTCAAGATTTGATTGGGTAGAGGTCAAAAAATTCGGAAGAAACGTGTGCTTCTTCTTGGAGCAAATGGGATGCTCGGTTCTGAGATTTCATCCAAGTTCTCCCGATTGGAGGATATTGAAATTCTGACATGTCTTCGGGGTCAGCTTGAGATCGATAACTTTGGAAGATATAGAAGAAATTTCGACAAACTAGTCACTGAACTTAAGCCGGACTATGTCATTAATTGTGTTGGAGTCAATAAAATTGACAAGAAACTGAGCGGAATCTTTCAGCAGCTGGTCGTTAATGGGATATTCCCAAGGTATCTTGCGAAGCAGAGTGACCGTTACGGCTATTTCATGATTCAATTTTCGACTGATGGAGTCTTTTTTGGAAAGAAGGGAGGGTACAAAGAAACAACTCGGAAGTTCCCGCGTTCAATTTACTCATTTTCAAAAATCCTCGGCGAAAGATTTTCTGACTCGGTGTTAATCATTCGCTGCTCCATTGTAGGCAGGTCGCCAATTGGTCAGAACTCGCTTTCTTTATTTTCGTGGCTTCAAAATGTTAAGTCTAATTCTTCAGTGAATGGTTACACCAATCATAGATGGAATGGTGTCACGACAGATTATCTAGCTAGACTGGTTGTAGGTCTTGTTCAGAGTGAGTATCGAAAAGGTGGCGTCCAACATTTCATTCCTTCCGATAATGTAAGTAAAGCTGAGCTGTTAGGGTTATTCAAGGATGTCCTGAGGCGCCCGGATATATTAATTAATCCCACGCGTGCGAGAAGGAATATAACTAGAGTTTTGAAAACGCATTATCCAGAGAAAAATTTATATTTTTGGAACCTGGCTGGCTTGGAACAAGTGCCATCTATTTCTGAATTAGTTCAAGGGTCATTTTCCCAATAATTACTTATTCATTCTTCCCACGACTCTGTCAATATGATTTGAGATAGAGATTACTGGTAATAACCTCTCTACCTCAGCTTTCAACTCTATCTCTGTGAGGTTACACAGGCGGCTGACAAGGGATTCCAGGTCCGCCTCGTCACTCCAGTCGTTCGTTGAAATCATCACCGAACTCTCTAGTTCAGGCCATGATTGAAAGCCCTCTGGGGAAATAACACTTGGAATTCCCACTGCTAAGAGTTCTAAAACATTCATTCCTATTGATTGAGGGTAAGCGACACCCTGTCCGTAGTTTGTGGGATAGAGATGGACCGATCCTCGTGGAAGTTCAAGATTGGACACACCACTTTCATAAACTACGTGATTTAGCTCATCAATAAAAAGGTTTTCGTTGAAAATCTCGGGTCTTCCATTTTTTGTAGTCAGAATCAACGAGTGGACACAGTTGTTAACAAATTTCTTTGTGAATTCTGAATAAACAGAAAAGCCTTTCCAGGCGGTAATTCGAGACATAAAGATGATATGGGGTACAGAGAACTCGCATACTTTTGTTTTAGTGTATTCAGTATTCAGTATTCGAGGTACATGTACACCCATTCGGTCAAAGTGTATTTTTTTCCAGTACAGGATTTTCCACAGTCGAGAATTTTTTAGGTGATCTTCCCAACTTCTCTTGAACTGGAATGAAGATACGTAAACATTTGTTGCGAATAAACTAAGAAAAATGCGTTTTTGCCTTTGCCTTGCATCAGACAAGTCCATGAGTTGATGAATGTACAAGTCTATGGTGATTCCTTTGCGGATAGCGAGTGCAGCACATCTTGAAATTAGAACACCACTAAAATCATGGGAGACTACGTGGATTTTATTGGGATTTTCCCTAAACTCTCTAATAAAGTATTTAAGCTGTCTTATTTTTCCAGAACCTGGTGAAAGAATACTCACGTCTTTTCTAGGGGGAAAGTTTTTATCTACGTTTAGAATATCGTCATTTTCAATTATCGGATTAAGTGACACTAGCTTGACTTGAATTCCTCGGTTTGATAACTCATAAAATTCATCCAACACGATTCTTTGTGCGCCGCCTATTCGCGTGTTGCCAGTTATCAGATAAACCTGTTTTCCTTGAATGTTCATAGCCATAAACTAATCAAGCAAAGACTCTAGGTACTTGCCATAGTCTGTGTTTGGATATTTTAGGGATTGCGCCATTAGTTGCTGATCAGAAATCCATTTGTTTCCCCACGCGATTTCCTCTGGGCAAGCGAATCTCAAACCTTGTCTCTTTTGCAATACTTCTACCAATTCGCTTGCTTCATATAATGACTGGACTGATCCGGCGTCCATCCATCCAATCCCTCGTCTAAAAGTGTTCACTTCTAATTGATTTCTCTCAAGGTACCAATTCAAGACATCGGCTATCTCATATTCACCACGTCCGGATTTCTTCAAAGATTCAGCTATCTCAATTGCACGGTTGTCTGTGAAATAAACTCCTGGTACAGCTAGGTTGGACTGAGGATTACTGGGCTTCTCCTCTAGCTTTATAACTCGACCTGAGTCTGGGTTGAGGGTTATAACCCCGTAATCTTGAGGGTTATTGACGGGGAAAGCGAAGATTCTTGCTCCAGGTTTTTCGGCCGAAGCTTCGAGAGTTTTGCCAAGTCCCTGACCAATTAATATGTTGTCACCCAGAATTAGCGCTATATCGCGGTCGCCAACAAACTTCTTTGCCAATACATAACCCTCGGGTATCCCATTAGCCTGGTCTTGAATCAAATAAGTTAGCGAAATACCGAACGCGCTTCCATCTCCAAGTAAATTCTTGTACAAATCCACATCGATTGATCTGGTCACAATCGCAACATCCCGAATTCCCGCCATCATTAATGTTGAAAGCGGATAGAAAATCATAGGCTTGTCGTAAACCGGGAGAAGATGCTTATTGATTGATTTAGTTAGGGGGAAAAGTCGAGTTCCATTTCCTCCGGCAAGTAAGATTCCACATCTGCTGGGCATCTAGCTATCCTAGTCTCTCAGCATTTTCAGTAAACCATTTGACTGTCTCATTCAGTCCTTCTTCGAGTTCAACCTTAGGTTCCCACCCAAGTTCTCTACGAATTTTTGAACTGTCGATTGCATATCGAAAGTCATGACCCATTCGATCCTCAACGAAGCTGATTAACTCGGGTCCCTTCCCCAACATATTCACCAACATGCGAGTGACCTCTAGGTTTTCCCGGAAAATTCCACTTGAAATATTGTAAATGTCACCGATTTTCCCTTTTTCTAACACCAAAGCAATCCCTCTAGCGCAATCGGAAACGTGCAACCATTCTCGAACATTCTTTCCATCGCCATAAACCGGAACCGATTCATTTTTAAGCAATCTGGAAATAAAATGCGGGATCAATTTCTCTGGAAACTGACGAGGGCCGTAATTGTTTGAGCATCTCACCATTAGAACCGGGAGGTCGAAAGTATGCAGATATGAAAATACAAAGTGCTCTGCTGCAGCCTTTGACGCAGAGTATGGTGAGGATGGATTTAAAGGAGAACTCTCAGTAGAGAAACCTTCTTTAACTGAACCATAAACCTCGTCTGTGGAAACGTGAAGAAAACGTTCAATGGAATACTTTTTCGAAACCTGGAGCAAATTCAAAGTTCCAAGAACGTTAGTTTCTGCAAAGATTACCGGATTTGAAATTGAGTTATCGACGTGACTTTCAGCAGCAAAATGCACAACGTGCGTGAATTGCTTCCTTTCAAATAAGGAATCTAGGTCAGCTACATTTCTTATGTCGATATTAACAAAGTCAATCAAATCTTTGCATATCTCTAAGTTTCTAAGGTCTCCAGCATACGTCAATGAATCTAGAACTGTTACTTCAATTTCTGAGTCGCAGACAATTTGATTAACAAACTCTGAACCGATAAATCCCGCTCCACCAGTTGCAAGTAACTTCACCTTAGCCTCAAATCATTGGTCTTTTGTTTTATTTCATCAAAATGTGTTCCTAGTTTACTCAATCGATCTGCTTTACATGCCTTATTTAGAGCAGTTAACATGAATGTTCTAATTCAACCCCACTGGTGTCTCCATATAGGTCAAATGGTCCCGTTAGGATATGACCACAATGAAGATATTATTTCTCATAATAGCCGGCGGGGGGCTAGTCCACGAGGCAAATGAGCTTGCGCAAAGGGAAACATGGGCTTTGGAAGATTCCCAATTCTTTCAGATAATTTGGTTGCGCAGCCACTCTAAACAGGAGTTTAAGTTTGAAAATCGAACTTTGTTTGTCCCCTGTGAGCCTTCTTTTGATGCAATACTTGAAAAAACAATTCTAGGTACCAGATGGGTCGCCGAAAACATCGAGTTTGATTACCTAGTCCGCTCGAATACTTCTACGTATTTTGAAGTTAATTCAGCTCTTAAGAGTTTCCGTAAGATTCAAGATAACCAAGTAGGTGGAACTTTCGAAACCAATCGGAAAGATCTTTTGGGTTTTGCTAAAGGTTATAGATATCTGAATGGCTCGGGACTTTATATGAACAGAAATTCAGCACTTGTGTTGTCTTCGTTAAATCCACTTGAGTATCGTGCATCTCCGGACGATATTGCATTATTCGATTTTCTGAGAAGTAGGGGGTTCTATTTCTTCAAGGTGCATCGAAACAATCTCGACCTACATCATATTTTTGTTCCTTTTTCGCAGATCAGAGTCAAATCCTGGTCAAATCCTGCATTAACTGTCACTCGAATGACTTTGGTGCACGAGTATTTTCAGTGCAGAGGATTTTTCTCTAAGTTTGTTTGCTGGCTTAAGGTTGAACGAAATGAAATGCGAAATGCTTCAGTCAGCCTACGCGCATTTTCCAGGCTACTTAATAGAACCTGGAAATTTGTACTCAAGAAGTAGAGCAGATGCGAGTTCGAATAGTGCGTATCTATTTGAGTCAGTAATAAATAAGGTAAGTCCTAATTATGAGTGATTTAACCACACCCCTGAACGCGCGCAATTTCCCATTTGTATTCTCCAAAACTACCGGCTGCAAGAAGTATTTTTCATTCAGTTGAATCCGTCTGATGATTTTTGCATTTAGCTTCAGTCGAAGCATGATGGGCTTATATATTGTTCTATAAATGTAGAAATTAGTAAAACGAAATCCATACCGGTTCAATCCGGTTGAAATTAATCGATTCCCGATGCGTAGCCCATGAAAATGGAAGCAGATTAAAGATTTGCTATTGATTTTGATTTTGCCTCTTTGTCGTTTCAAATTTTTTCTGGTCAACGGGTAATGCATTCCCAGATTTATAGACGTTGACTGTTCTCCCAAGGCAAACTGATAGTTCACTAGTTCATCTAGGTATCCTTGATCCGCGTAACGCCCGGTTTCGGTACGCAAGAAACACCAATCGGAACACCGTCTGGACCATTCGTTCAAAATCTTTTTTGAGTAGCTATCTTTTTTCAGGACAACAAAGCCCGCATTGAATTTCCCGTATGGGTAATCTTTTTGTTCTTCAATATACATGTGTTGAAAGACGATAAAGCTTGATTCTCTATTCTTTTGTAAGTACCCTTCGATGGAGTCAAAGAAATAGACATCGGTATCCAGATAGATAAAATATTCTTCTTCATCAAAGTCTGCTGAGATCTCATTTAGTAAAGTTGGTTTAATGCTTACAAGGGATTCAAATTTTGTTCTGCTATTCAAAAAAAGCTCATACTCAGATTTGCTTAAAACTAAGTCTTTAAACGGAACAATTGAAAGATTGGTTGGCAAAGCAAGTTCTTGAAGGAGCTGTTCCCCTTCTTGATCTATGCAGACCAGTAACCCTCTTGAGCCCGGGTTGTTTGTTATAGCCGATTGCATTGAAGATAATCCGCCAATTAAGTATTCCTTTGAGAAATAGCTGATAAAAATTGTCATTGCTTCAGCTTTTATTCAAGGTAGGGTTTGAAGTTTAGTCGAGAATTACGAGGCCCGAAGGAGTTGAAAGGTGAACTGCCATAATTCCGGATTGATCTTCGTTCATGTTGGGACCAACCCACTCGATACTTACATCTCCAAGCGATGCAAGAATGTCCTCCTTAAACCATGAATCCTCAAGCTGGTCCTTATCTGCAATAACAATTTTTTCTATTTCGGCAAGTGGTGTTCCATCTTGCGATGGGTGATCTGCCGATAGCCATTGAATAAAGAATGGAAATTCTCGGGTATCGGATATTTCTTTGACTCCGATTTGCTTCCACCTAAGATCCGAGCCGTTTGGGCGTTTGCGGTGACCTTCGGTTGCCTCGCGGCCAAACTTTTCAGCTATTGGAGCAATGTCTTTGGTGCTAAATACCCATGTGAACCAACCGCCGCCTTCGTTAGCTTTCTTTGAAACAGCTTTACCCCACGGTGTTTGTTCTGTGGCTGGGTGATCAAGCGGGCAAACAACTTCGATGTATTGACCATTCTTTAAAGCTGCAGTGAAGTTACGTGTGCCAAACCGTGGATGAATTCCACCATCAACGAAGGTGCTGCCAAGTCGCGAACCTAGGCGTTGCACGGTGTCAGCAAGTTGATCGTGGGAAGTCACATAAGAAACATGGTCTAGGCGCATGGTGGAATTCTGCCGTATGGCAAGGGGTGCTCATGACCACCCTCAAGGGCCAGTTTAGTAATTTACTTACGCACTAATTGGCACATAAGGGCTTCACAGGTAACCAGTGGAGCTGCGCTATGCGCAAGGTTGGTGCGGGCATCCATTAAGGCATTGATCTTCAAGATTGTTGAGTGCTCTGGGTAAAACGAGGCATAGCTTTCAATTTCGTCGCGCATATCGGTGTTAATCATGGATTCCATGTTGCCTGATTGGACCATTACGACATCACGATAGAAGGTGGCGATATCAATTAGTGCGCCATCGATTGAGTCACGAACCATTCGGGTTGAACGTGACTTCTGTTCTTTCTCAAGTTCCTTAACTGCTTTAGCTGCACCGGTTGCCATGCTGCGGCCTGTTGCGCCTTGTCCATAAGCTTCCTGAAGTTTTTTAATCTCAATTTCATCGCGTAACTCTGAAGTTGTCTTTGCTTCCTCAGTTGCAATATCGACTAGAGCTTGTGCTGCTTGAAGTGCCGATGCAAGTGTGCCTAGCTGCATCGGTAATTGCATAATCATTTTACGATTACTGCGCGCAACTTCATTCGTTGCCAAATAGCGAGCACGTCCGATATGTCCTTGGCTTACTTTGGCGGCAAAAAGTGCCATATCTGGTGAAATTTTGTCTCGATTAATCAAGACTTGGGTTACAGCTTCGATTGAAGGTGTCCGAAGTTGTAGGTGGCGACAGCGAGAACGAATTGTAGGCAACACATCGTGAAGAGTAGGCGCGCATAGTAACCAGACAGTTCTTGTTCCTGATTCTTCAATGGCTTTAAGTAGCGCATTCGCTGCAGAATCGGTGACCCTGTCCGCATCTTCCATAACAACCACTCGCCATCCGCCCATTGAAGGCGCCCACGCAACTCGCGTAAGCAGTTCGCGAATTTCTTCAACTTTGATTGACAATCCTTCGGTACGAATAATTTCAACATCTGGATGTCCGCTAGTTTTTGCAGAATTGCAATCACTGCAGTTGCCGCAACCATTACTTCTACATATAAGGGATTGCGCAAAGGCGACTGCTGCTGAAGACCTGCCTGAGCCTGGAGGGCCTGTAAATAGCCAAGCATGGGTCATTTCTTGAGTCTGAGCGCCTTCACGAGAAGCTGCAGCGGCTGCTTGAAGAATTTCAATGATGTGTTCTTGACCGACGAGGTCATCAAAGACAGATGCCATTTACTTTCTAAACCGCTTCTTTTTCTCAGGTTCAGAGTTGCGCTTGAGAGCTTGGAGTTCGCTAACACGTTCGGTTACCTGACGATGGATTTCATTTACTGGTTGTGTTCCGTCGACAACGAAGTATCTCTCAGGATCCATCATGGCAATTTGTAGGTACTCCTGACGAACTCGTTCGTGGAAGTCATTTGATTCAGCCTCAAGACGATCTCGTGATTGTAATCGCCCCAAACCAATTTCAGCCGGGACATCAATCAAGATTGTGAGAGTTGGGTACAAACTCTCAGTAGCCCAACGAGAGATGCGAGCAACTTCTGCAGGGTTAAGAATTCTTCCTGCACCTTGATAGGCAGCCGATGAATCAAAGTAGCGGTCGGTGATGACAACATCTCCGCGGTCAAGTGCTGGTCGAATCACAGAGTAGACATGGTTAGCACGATCTGCGGCATAGAGAAGCGCTTCGGCGCGGGGACTGATGGCACCTGTTTCATGTCCAAGAAGAATCTTGCGTAAATCTTTTCCTAAATCTGTTCCACCCGGTTCACGGGTAAGTACTACCAATTCACCTTCTTGCTCAAGCCATTCTGCGAGAAGTTTTGACTGTGTTGATTTACCAGTTCCTTCGCCACCTTCGAAGGCGATGAAGACTCCCAGTGTTGGTGCCCCGGTGATTGAACCAAGTTCTCCTTGAAGAGCAGATTTGATGTCTGACCAGAGAGAGACATTAGGGCGATCTTTCATCTGGTGATACGAAACTGATCCGATGAGTACCGCGATCAGTCCCGCTATACCTATAGTGATTTGTGCGCCGTTGTAATCAAGCGTGAAGTTCTCAAATTGATAGCTGTGCTCACCGATTGTTGCCGCAATGATGGGAGCGATAGCTAGCACTGCCACCAAGGTAATGCGGATGATGGATTGCACGAAGGCGAAGGTGCGGCCGCGGACATCGTCGTGGACTTCCATGCCAAGCATGGTGAAGCCAGTGACCCAGGCAATACCGCTAAATGCCCCGAGGATTGCAACGATGATGACTGAAAGAACTAAGTTTGAAATCAGTGCAAGAAGAACAAGGAAAAGCCCTGATGTTGTAAGAGATGCACCAAATAAACGTCGGCGGGAGAACTGCGCAAATATCTTTGGCCCGAATGCGATACCGATAGCAAGACCTGTGAAGACTGAACCAAAGAGAACGCCGTAGGCGGCGTCACCTCCACCAAGATCGCCCACAAATGTGCGAGCAAGGCCAATGACAGCACCCGCTGCTGAGAATGCACCAACCATTCCGATAATAAGGCCGCGGATAATCTTGGATTCAGAGACGCTCTTCCAACCTTGAATCAGTGATTGGCCAACATTCTCATCTCTATTTGATTTAGATGTTGAACCTTTTGGAATCTCCTTAAGGCCACGGATAGTCCATGCAGCGAAGAGAAATGAGGCTGCGTTTACATAGAGCGCAATATCGATGGAGTTAGTGGGAATCAGAGGGCTGATTGCAGCGATTGCACCGGAGAGAAGTGTAAGCAGTGAGAACAAGATTGCGGCAACGGGTGCAGTTCCGTATGCAGCAAGGAGTGAAACTTGGTTTGCATTCTCTAACTTATCGCGTGGAACAAGGTTGGGAACTGATGCTTCCTTTGCAGGTGACCAGAAGAGAGTGAGGCATTCAACCAAGATCATGGCGGTGTAGAGCCAGAAGTATGTGTGAACGATTGGGATGGAGATGTAGAGCGCTGCGCGCATGATGTCGACTGAGACCATGAGGCGGCGGCGATCAAAGCGATCGGCGATTACTCCCGCGATGGGGCCGAGAAAGACTGCGGGTAAAAGGCGAGCGATAAAGACTCCAGCGATTGCAAAATTTGCAGTTGCATACGAGCCACCGGAAAGTTGTTGTGCAAGCGCCGTAGTGGCAAGGAGGCCGAGCCAATCACCAAGGGACGAGAAGAGCATCGAGTTCCAGAGCTTGCGAAAGGCGGGGATTGCCAAGACGCTGCGGCGCACATCCGGTGCGGGGGCAGCGGGGGTTGGCAGGCTTCCTGGCATGGGTTGAGTCTATCGGGCGGTTCTGGCGGGGTGGGTTCAGTGCTTTCGATGTGGTCATTGGTTGCAGTCGCGTTAAAACGTCCTTGCTCCTAAGTTCGGCTATCTTCGCGGAATGAACTCAAGACGGGTAAGCCTGGTCGGTCAAAGATGGAGATACTTCCGGCACGGTAACTTCCATGGAGTTAGTGCAAACTGGCTTAGAAAACAATGCGATGGAGTTTACGCATCGGTCGGTGAGTTTATCCAGGGCGGATCAGTCTCTACCCGCATTACACTCGACGTTCTAAATGAGGGTGAAGAAATTTTTCGATCAATCCTCAAGGAAAAGTCAGGGGCTAACTACTTAAACAGTTTTGATTGTGAAGTGGGACTTGCGTCTTTCCTATACGCATACATCCTCGCGGAAAAACCTCTAACTGTTGTAGAAACAGGGGTTGCAAATGGCATAACTACAAATTCAATCATGCGGGCACTTGAAATAACTGGTGGGAAATTGCATTCTTTCGATATTGATTCTCGAACCCAGAATGTATACAAAGGTGGTGGAAATTGGCATTTCCATCACTTGACTGGGAACTTGGAGAAATCGCTTCAAAATCAAATTGGAGAAATTGGAAATGTGAATCTTTGGATACACGATTCTAACCATGGCTTTCATTGGCAAACTTTTGAGTACAGGCTGGCTGCGAAAGTTCTTTCTACTAGTGGGCTCTTGGTTTCTGATGACATTGATTCATCTACCGCTTGGGGCTTCGCTTCTAGTAGCCTATTTGAATCTTCGAGTGCAATTTTTGATAACCGGAAATTTATTGGAATAGCAAAAGTAAAGCGATAGGTCAATAAAGCTTAGATACGATATAGTCCATTCTCAAGGGAAGGTGTCACCATGAAAGCAGTTATCCTTGCTGGGGGGTTCGGCACACGTATTTCTGAAGAAACCCACTTACGACCTAAGCCCATGGTTGAAATTGGTGGGATGCCAATTATTTGGCACATTATGAAGCACTACTCTCAACACGGAGTAAATGATTTTGTGATTTGTCTGGGTTACAAGGGCTACCTGATTAAAGAATTTTTTTCGAACTATGCTTTGCACAGTTCAGATGTAACTCTCGACTTAGTATCCGGGAAAGCTGCGATTCACGCGAATAACTCCGAGCCGTGGACGATCACCCTCGTAGATACAGGCGATGATTCTCAAACGGGTAGAAGATTGCAGAAAGTGACTGACTTTGTCAAAGGTGATGATTTTTGCTTCACATATGGCGACGGCGTTTCAGATGTAAACATTTCAAAACTTATCCGTGCACATCAAATGGCGGGCAACTCGGTAACTATGACAGCGATCAGGCCGCCTAGTCGCTACGGTGCTATCAAGTTGGAAAATGACAGGGTTGTTCACTTTTCCGAGAAACCGAAATCAGGGGAAGAGTATATAAATGGTGGTTTTTTTGTAGTCTCTCCATCAGCTTTGCAATATCTATCTTCCGAAAATCAGAGTTGGGAAGCGGACGTTCTTCCAAAAATTGCTGAGGTAGGTGGTTTGGGTGCTTTTAGACACGACGGTTTCTGGCAATCGATGGACACTTTAAGAGATAGGAATTTGTTGGAAGAGCTCTGGAGACAGCCAAATCCACCTTGGAAAACTTGGGGCTAATTTGGTGATTAATCAGAATTTTTGGCTTGGTAAAAAGGTTTTGCTTACAGGTCATACAGGTTTCAAAGGTTCCTGGATGGGCATCCTTCTTAATATGCTCGGTGCAGAGGTTACAGGCATCTCTCTGCCTGCAGTTGGTCCACAAAATCTCTACTCTGAATTACCAAAAGCTATCTGGTCTAAAGAATTCATACTTGATATTCGAGATAGGGAAAAGTTAACAGATGCAGTCATAGCAGCCAATCCCGACATCATCCTTCACTTTGCGGCTCAGGCATCTGTCTTAGAGTCCTACCGGGATCCAGTATCGACATGGCAGACCAATGTTGATGGAACGCAGAATCTTTTAGAAGCTGTAGGTATGTTGAACGGACCCATATCTGCATTATTCGTGACCACAGATAAGGTCTACAGGAATAATGAGAAAGGCATAGATTTTAAGGAATCTGACCCTCTGGGAGGAATTGACCCTTACAGTTCAAGTAAAGCAGCTGCAGAACTCGTTATTCACTCTTACTCGAAAGGCATCTACGGAAAGAGACCAGAAATCAAAATCTGCTCGGCGAGGGCTGGAAATGTTATCGGTGGTGGCGATTGGCTCGAAAATAGAATTATTCCCGACATTGCTCGTGCCGCAAAATCTGGAGAAAAGTTAATTGTGAGGAATCCTGATTCGATTCGCCCTTGGCAGCATGTATCCGACCCACTTTTTGGTTACCTGACTCTTGCTGAGCTGATCTCAGAGTCACCAGGCACTCATTATCAAAGACCTTTTAATTTTGGACCAGAACCCGGCGTCAACCGAACCGTTTTAGATTTGATTAACGCAATGAAGACCCATTTTGAGTTCGACTATCAGGTTGAAAGTGATGAGCGATTCTATGAAGCTAAGACTTTGAGTCTTGATATTTCGCAAGCAAAACAGATGTTGTCTTGGCATCCCCTTCTAAATTTCGATTTAACCATGGATTTAACTGGAAGTTGGTATAGACATTACAGGCCAGGCAACGGTTATGAAATTACAAAAAATCAACTAGGGGAAATTCTTAGTCGTGCACACTGAGCTAGAGATTCCCGGAGTTCACATTTTTTCCTACCCACGGAATAGTGATGATCGTGGGCATTTTGAACGTGTCTACGATGAAGCAGACTTGATGGTTCTGGGTTTAAACACAACGTGGCCCCAACATAATTCAAGTTTTAACAAGAAGGCAGGAACTATCCGGGGTTTGCATTATCAATTAGAGCCAGTGGTTGAGGATAAATTTGTTAGGTGCACGTCTGGTGCGATATATGAGGTTCTAATTGATTTGCGCCCTAGCTCCAGGCATTACTTAAAGTGGATATCACTAAATCTCTCAGCAATAGAACCAAGAGGTCTCTACATACCGGGCGGTGTGGCACATGGATTTCAAACACTTGAAGATGGGACCACGGTTAGCTATCTCAATTCCATAAACTACGATCCGTCCGGGCAAGCGGGTGTCAACCCAGTAAATTCGTCTATAGATTTCAAGTGGCCATTAGAATGGACTTTCATCTCTGAGCGTGATTTGTCTTTACCAAAAATATGAAATGAGCGGATTGTCATGAATTGCAGGAACTGCAGGAGCGCACTCAGTTTTGAGTTAATTGATTTGGGTTTTTCTCCACCATCTAACGCCTACCTGTCTCCCGAGGATTTGAATAGGGTTGAAGTTTGGGTTCCTTTGAAAGTACTCGTTTGCCAAGATTGTTGGCTTGTCCAAACCCTTGATTTTCATGGTGAGGCAGATGTGTTTACAGAAAACTATGCCTACTTTTCTAGCACCTCGACATCCTGGGTTGAACATGCTCGAATTTTTGTCGAAAATTCTGTTGCTGAATTGGGCTTGGGGGCAAACTCATTTGTTATTGAGGTGGCCTCCAATGATGGTTACCTACTTCAACATTTCAAAGAAAGGGGCATTTCACACCTAGGGATCGAGCCGACTCGAAGCACTGCCCAGGCAGCCATCTCGCGAGGAATTGAGACTGTCGTCGAGTTCCTAAACCCTGAAGTAGCTTCAAGAGTGCTTGCTACTTATAGGAAAGCTGATTTAGTAATTGGCAATAATGTTTTTGCGCACGTTCCGGATATTCGTGGATTTACCGACTCTCTAGCACTTTTATTGTCAGATGATGGAACCGTAGTCTTAGAGTTTCCTCATTTACTGAAACTTCTCCAAGAAAATTCATTTGACACTATCTACCATGAACACTTTTCATATCTCTCGCTTCACTCTTGCTTAGATGTTCTTTCCAGATCCGGTTTGCGAATTTGGAAAGTGGAGGAGCTAACCACACACGGTGGTAGTTTACGAATCTATGCGTCTCACGTTCTGAATTGTCGAGATATTGATGATTCTGTAACCAAGATGCTTGAGGTCGAAAAGGGGTTTAGGATTAATTCGGCGGAGGCTTACACAAATTTGGCTACCGCTGCAAGCAAGTTAAGGGATGAAGTTCTTCATTTCTTGATTATGTGCCGCAGAAAGAATTTAAGGGTTGCAGCTTATGGTGCTGCCGCGAAGGGTAATACTCTTCTTAACTTCGCAGGTGTTAAGTCGAATTTGATTCAGATGGTTTGTGACTCTGCGCCTTCTAAGCAAGGAAATTACTTACCTGGGTCGCACATTCCAATTGTGAGCATGGACGCACTGAAGGAGTATTCCCCTGAGGTTGTGGTCATACTGCCTTGGAATCTCAGCGTGGAAATCCTAGCTCTTTTAAGAGCAAACCTAGGTGAGAGGCCAAAAGTGGTTAGGTTTTCTCCGCATCTACTAGAGCTTTAGTAGATAAAAAACTTAGGTACCCAGCCAGAATTCACCAACTGATCAGTATTTGCTGCCCCTTGATACGAGATTCGCTTTTCAACTGGGATCCCTTCAACTATTTCCAGTTTCGGTAACAGCGATTCAATCAGATGCGAAACCGCTATGGTTTTGCCAGTACCGATTTCAGTAACCCCTCTTAAGCCCGAGCACAGCGAGTGGACTAGAGCATTTGCCACATCTCGGACTTCAATAAAGTCGTGCTTGTCATTTGGTGTTGCAAGGGAAAAAGAAACTCCAGCTTCGGCAGCCTCTCTGGCTTTTTTCAAGACGGCTGGCTTCTTTTCTTTTAGTGAATACACATAATGGAGTTGAAACCAAATCCATTCGATATTGGTCGATTGTGATTGTAGGTAACTTCGTATCTCTGATTTACAGGATGTGTACAAGTCTTGGTCAATTAATTGCTTTTCCAGGCAAGTTCCCAGGCCTGCGAAAACGATTTTGTGCTCTTTGCATATTTCCACGATTGCTTTTGTGTTTTCTACCCATTCATTATTTTGGGGTGACGATCTATAGTCAGGATTACTAGTCGAATACCATGCGGTTTGAAGTAAATAAATCTGTTTCTCGGGATTTGCTAATTCTAGTTTTTGAATTTGCTTATCAAAATACTCTTGATTTCCATCCCACCGCGGTAGGTCGATAACTGGTATTCCAGATACTCGACATAATTGGACAACGTGGCTACCTATAAAGCCTTCTGAGCCAAGAACTGCAATGATTGAATTGTGCATTTTTCTCCCAGTTTGTCCCCGGCTAGTTACTCATGTAATTCTGATAGGGCATTCCACTAAGAAACACTTCTTACGCTCTCTTCGAGTGAATATCGCGCGGTAAATCCCATTGCGCTCTTTGCAAGGTTGATGTCGGCGCACAGGAATGCGGGGTCGCCGGAACGACGGGGGCTTTCGATAACTTGAGTATCAGTTTTGTTGATTGCTGCAAGTACGAGATCAATTACTTCGCGTACTGATGCGCCGCGTCCGGTACCGATGTTGAGCGCTGGTGGAAGTGGTTGTGAGGCGTCTGCTGCAGCTAAGTGTGCGCGAGCGATGTCGCGTACGTCAACGTAATCGCGGATGCACGTGCCGTCTTTGGTTGGGTAATCAGTGCCAAAGATTTCTGGGGCTGCGCCTTTGTTGAGCTTGCCTAAAACGATAGGAACTAAGTTTTCAACAGAGTTATCAAGTAGTTCAGGGGCTGCGGTGCCGACAACATTAAAGAAGCGCAGAGATGTTCCGTGGTTACCAGGAGTATTGATGAAGGCGGTTACTTTAGATTCTGCTTGGTATTTGGAGTCACCGTAAGGAGAGATTGGAGCCTTTGGTCCATCTTCACGGCAAGGATCCATAGTGTCTGGGGATCCATAGACAGCTGCTGTGGATGAGAAGATAAATTTCTTAACGTTGTTGCGCCTTGCAATATCAATCAGTTCATTTGTGGCAGTGAGGTTTACTTCAAAATATTCATCTGGTTTTTCCATGGATTCACCGACTGCTTTGAGGGCTGCGGTGTGAACGATGCCATCAATCTTGTAGGTGCGGATAACGCCTTCGAGTTCGTTGTAGTCGCGGATATCAGCTTTGATCAGTGGGATATCGATGTTGTGCTTGGTGCGCAAATATTGAATGCGGTGTTCGAGGCCTTGGTATAAAGAGTCGTAGATGACTACAGATTTGCCAGCGCGGATGAATTCATCTGCGATATGTGCGCCGATGTATCCAGCTCCACCTGTAAGTAGCCACGTCTCTTGGGTCATGAGTTGAGTCTACTCAGCGCTCTTTTTTGCTTTGCCTGATGCTTTCTTGGCAGCTTTCTTCTTAGTTGCAGCCTTCTTTACGGTGTTTTTAGTAAGAGTTGGTGCTGTATCCCCTGGCTTTGCCTTTGCTGCCTTTTTACGGGTCTTCTTAGGAGAAGGGCCGTTCTCTGCTTCCCATGCACGACGTCCTGCAAGTAATTCAAGCCCGCGCTCAAGGGTCATGGCTTCAAGGGTGTCACCACGACGTAGCGTTGCATTAGTTTCACCATCAGTGACATACATACCAAAGCGTCCATCTTTGATGATTACTTGCTTTTCACTGCCTGGGTCAACGCCGAGTTCTTTTAGTGGTGGCTTTGCAACCCCGCGACGACGCTCTTTTGGCTTTGAGTAAATTTCAAGTGCTTCATCTAGGTTGATTGAGAAGAGTTG
>Ga0209358_10000698_pt1 | contig 28643 bp, 47 predicted proteins | sample LauGreFa1BDMLBSN_2_FD_187574 | JGI IMG/M metagenome (GOLD analysis project Ga0209358, IMG submission 187574) | Freshwater lake microbial communities from Lake Michigan, USA - Fa13.BD.MLB.SN (SPAdes) (version 2) | ecosystem: Environmental > Aquatic > Freshwater > Lake | place: Lake Michigan, USA...
CCTCTTTTTGGTCTACGTTTACATTAAACGTACAATTTGTACTACACGCAAAAGCGACATCAACCTCTGGGTCAACATCTGTTCTATGCCAATAAAGCATTACGTTATTTCCTATTACTGCTGCCATATTACAAATTTAACCTTTAATTATAATTTATCCCATCTAATGTATAAATAGTTAAAATATTGCTCTCTATTTCAACATTAGAAATATCCAAAACTGTTGATTGTATTTCACCAGAAACTATGTTTATAGACATATTGCCAGTCATATAATACTTTTCAGATACGTTTATTTGACTTGGGTCAGTATCCGTAAATTGAATTACCGAACCAGCGTTAAATGTACCTTCAGCATTTTCTAAACCAAATATGGTAGAATCAATATTTATAAGATTCCTTCTATAAGCATTTATATATTCTTTCATTATCAATTGTGATAATCCTTGAAAAGTTCCACTTACACCAAATTTATACCAACCTGTTGCAGACACAAAAACAGTATTATTTAATACTAAAATATTACCCAAAGCTGGATTAGATAGTTGTCTATTAATTCCATCACCACTATAAATAGGATAGCCAAATGGCAAATCTAATTCTAAAGTATATTGATTATTTGAATCTAATATTGAAGTAGTTTTAATTATTGATATAGGAGATTCAAAAGATAAAACAAAATCCCCAACAGTTATTGAAGTAGAACAACTTGCATTATCAAATATTTCTAATCTCAAAGTAATCGTTCCACTTATCGGCAATGGTGTTGTAGTTATAGAAAAGTTATTGATTACATTCTCATCAACCTCATCTATTAAATAATAATTGTCAAAAGGTGCAGTAGTTGCATCTTGCCATAATTTATCAACGTTAAAATAATAAGATGGCGCACCACTACCTGTTCCTGTTACTTGTATAATTAAACGACCTCTTTTTTTAGCTAATTCTTGGTCATAAAATGCATTGGAATAAGTTAAAGTATCCCCTTGTAAACCAGAAGAAACAGTTGCAGATATGTATGTGTAACCTTTTACTGGACCAGCATTTACACCTGTAATCAATTGATATCTATCGCTTGATTCGTATGTTTTAGTTATTAATGTAACACTACCACCTGTTCCTTGTGTATAAGTAGTCCATAAAACAGGTACTCCAGCGACTTGTGTTTTTAGATTATTGTTACCAATATAATTAGGCGAATATTCTAAATTATAGTTTTGCACAAAATTGTTGTACCCTTTCTTAAATATCTTTACTTGTGAATTATCTACAAAGTATAATCCGCTTGTATTACCATTGTATGATTCAACTATATTAATTACCGAAGCAATACCTGTACTTGAATAAGTACCATTTGCTAAATATTCTGTATAAAAATAATCATTAGAAGCAATTTCATTTATTGCTACTATATTCCATTTGTTGTTTGCTTGATATATTCTACAACCAAAAGACTTACATATTTTAGATAATACTTGTAAACAACTTTCATAACTGCCATCACTATTTAGAAAATAGTTAGGTCTTAAATATCCTTGATTAAAAGGTTCGTCATAAGTATTTACGTTCCTATTATTCATATATTGAGAATAGTAAGAACAAACTGTATATATATTTAACCCACTTGGATAACCTATTTGATTTAAACAAGTAGTGAAAAAATCTAATATTTTAACTGGAGTAAATTTTGCTACAATACCAGTTTCTACGAAAGGATAAGGGAAATAATCTAATATACCTAAACCATCAATTGCATCAAAACTTAATTCCTTTCTACCTGTTGTAAACGAGTATTGAACATTATCACTTAAAGCCCATCCTGTCCATTTTACAACTCCGTCAATCTTTAACTTTACTAAATACTTTCTATCGTTTAAAGTAACAAAGTTCGGTAAATTGTTTTGGTCATCAGTTACATCAATAGCAATAGATAATTGACTTGCATAAATTGGCTCGTAAATATCATCTGACCTTGGAATATATTGTAACTGAATACTAACCCCATCATAATCAATTACACTTGCAACTGCTTCATCAATATACATTTCAACTACTGAAATAGTATTATTTTGCGTTGCGCTTGTTACTCTGTATTTTAAATTATATGCCATAATTAAACACCTCTCCTTAAGTTTAAAGCCGAGTTAGAACGATTAATTGCTAATATCAAATCATTTCCTTTTAATACAAAATTACCAGTATCTTGAGCAGCACCCAATGGGCTAAAGTTACTAAATCCACCACCACCACCACCGCCTAATGTTGGTACTCCCAATGCACTCATAATTGCTTTAAATACTAAAGCCTTAATAATCATTGTTGTTAATTGTACTACTAATTGTTTAAACGATTCAGATAATGCCTCACTAATACTTTCACCATTTGCCATAGCTTGAAACATAGATTGAAATGCTGGAGTTATTACATCGGATATGTTATTAGCCAACTGTAATTGCATATTATATCCTTTCAATGCTTGTGTAGCTTCTAAAGTATCTCTTGATTGTACTATTGCATTAAACCCACTTGTTCTGCCACCTAAAGGTGCATTTGTTGGCGATGGACCTATTGCTGGTGCTGGACCTCTTTGCATTAATACAGGCGCAGTCATATTGGGAGTAATTCCTCTTGCTTGACCTCCAATTCTTTGTATATTATCCGCAGCTTCTTTTGTTGATTTAGCTAAATCTTTTGCACCTTTATCTAATTTATCAAAAGGATTTGTTGTATTTAAAGTTAATGTATTTAATAGTTGATTATTAAAATCAATAATTTCATTCTTTAATCCTTGTGCTTCTATTCTGGCTTCTTTATTTGCATTTTTTGCATCATTAATTGCAAGTTGATAACTAATTGCAACACCAGTTACACCTTGATATGCTTGTTTTTGTTTTTCTAAATTTGCATAATAATCTCTACCTGTTTGTAATATTTTCTTATTTGCTTCAGCTAAAGCAATAGTTTTATTTGCAATTTCATCAATATACTTTGATGCAATAGCTTGATTCACTAATGATTTTGTATATAAATCAACTGCTATTCTTGCTTGGTCAACAGTTGTGATTGTTGCTGCATAAGCCTTGTTTACTTTAGCTAATTCATTTACAACCGCCCTAAATGCTTCAGCTCTTTTTTCTTCACTGACATTCGCATTTTCACTTATACTTAAATATGCTTGTAATCTAATGCCTGTTTCTGTTGCTTCAGCTTTAGCATTGTTTAGACTTTCTGCAAATTTAATTTCTGCTTCAGATGCTTTATTTGTTCCCTTTATAAAATCTGCTATTTTAGGACCAAATGCAACTAAGATAGATGAAACCGCACCTAAAGCTAAACCAATACCTGCTGGACCCATTAAACCTGCTCCCATTGCTTTTAATGCACCACCTGTACTACCAGCCTCAACTTTTAATCTTTGAAACGATTCTAATAATGGGTTTAAGTTATTCGCAATACCTATAAATCCATAAGGAGCATCCTGTGCAACCCTTGATAAATTAGTTAAAGCATTTGTTGCTTGATTGCTTGTATTTGGCAACGTTTTAAACGCAGTACCTAACTTTGTTGTTGCGGTAACTGTTTCTTGTATATTTTTAACCGCTTGTTGATTGTCTGCGGTTATCGTAATTTTTAACGTTTCTTGTGCCATTTTATTATTTTACTCCATACAACTTTAATGTCCTTGCCAATTGTTCTTGTGTCAGTTTTGGCTTATCTTCTTCTTGTTCATCACTTGGTAAAGGGAAAAATGATTTTAAACTCTTTGGACTTTTCTCACTTGTATTCACTTTATAAATCAAATAAGCAACCATCCTTGTTCGTTCCCACTCCCTTACCTCTTTGTTTTGATAAGCCGTTTTATATAATAAAAATTCTCGCCACGTCAATTGCCAAAACTCGTTAATCGTTAAGCCAACTTCAATAGCGAGAATAATTATTGAGTCCCAACTATAAAACCCTAATTTTTTTTTTCGTCCGTTTCCTTTTCTGGCTTTAAATCTGGAGTCATTGAGTCTTGCATATATTTCATAAACTCAACCAATTGTCCATCTTTTGCCGATAAACCACCCACTTGGTCAATCCATTCGCACACTTCAAATTCATCAAAGTCAATAGGCTTTTTAAGGCTCTTGCATCCACTTTCTGCTGCGGCTTGTACGATATGAACGATTGTATCTAAGTCATAAACCCCTCCAGATAAAACCTCAATTAGCTGCATTAGATTTTTATTCTCTAATTCGCAAAACCTTTTCATAGCCCAAGTTCCCCACTTTAGGTGGATTGTGTTGTTGTCAGTCTTTAATTCGTACATAGTTTTTTATTTATTATGATTGTTCTGTTTGTGTAATAGGAGGAACACTTACTACAAAAGTTGCAGTAAACTTAACATCATCCTTATCATCAGCAGTAACACCGAAATCGCTAATAAACACTAATTGACCAGCACCACCATAATAAACATCTCCAGCTACAGGAGTTGCTTTACCCATCTTAATTGCGAATAAAGTTTTAGCAGCGTGAGCAGCATATAATTGTTGGTAGCTATCTTTAGATGGTGTACCTGTTTCATCAATTGCAAAACCTTCACAATCAAAAGATTGAGAAAAAGAAGGTGCTGGAGTGTACTCGTTGCCACACTTAGAAGTTGCATCTATTGTGTCATTAGTTGATGTTAAAGAGTTTGTAGTCAAACAAGCAACAGGCTTGAATGTACCATCATTGTTTATGTCAGCTAAGAGGATATAATCTCTACCGCTTACTTTTGTTTCTGCCATTTTATTTAATTTTAAATTTGAGTTATTATTATGTTATAAGTTATCAATACTCTAAAAACGTTATCTAAAGGATTTAAGCCATCTAAATTTCTAATACTTTCTACACTTAAACTTGATGCACCAAAACCATTTGATAAGGTTATTGTTGTATCCGAGTTTATATCTTCTAATATCAAATCGCTTATAGCTTCAGCACGTTTATAACCAAAGTTAGCATTTTTTGTAATAATATCAACTGTGATGCTAATACTATTTGTGTATCCAGCTTTGCCTTGGTCTTGAGTTGATGTTCTACTTGTCATTACAATATACTCATTACCTGCACCTTCTGGAGCAAAACCATCATAAACAACTAATCCACTCGCACTTGTCAAGTTAGTATAAAACCACTTTTTTATTTCTATATTAGGATTTAACATCTAACAATTTTTTTAGTCTTTGTATTAATTTTGGCTTTTCTGTTTCATACGAAGGTATTAAAAAAGGTTGAGGTCGCATCCCTTTTTGTAATATACTCCTTGCAATAACATAAGCTAATCCTCTATCATTTTTGCCATCACCAATGCCTTTTCGCTTAACCCATAAAGTCAAAGCATCAACAAAGTCCTTAAACTTACCGCCTTTTTGACCTTTAAATTGTGCTGCATAGGATGTAAAGTCAGCTGGAACACTTACTTGTGGACCAGTACCAAATTCTACATATGCAGAATAAGATGCCTTAGCTTCTACTCCATAAGTTAAATTATTAATTGGGTCTAATGCTATTTGATTCCTTAATTGCCCGAAATTAACAGGAGCAAGTCTTTTGGCATCGGTTAATATCTTTAAAGCCGAAGCGTTAATCTCATCCCCAACATCTTGCTTTAATTTCCCATCAATGTTCTTTAAAGCATCTTGAATGTCCTTTAGTCCATTTAAGTTAACGCTAAATGCCATTACTTGTAAATTATTAACTCCAAGAACCTATTTTGGTTCTCTACGTTCTTAATGGAATGTATTGTGTATCTATCGCCTTCAACCTCTACTTCGTAGGAATCTAATATAGTAACTCCAAAACGAATATAAAGGCGGTTTCTTTGGTCAAATTGCAATTCCGACTCACCTATCTCACGAACTTGATTATCTGGTCTTAAATCACCCCAAACTGTGCTTTGTAGGGCAAACGTGGTAGTGTATCCACCTTGACCATCACTTGTCCTTGTTGGAGCATAGATTCCAACCTCACGAGTCATTGTGTTGGCATCAATATAATTTGCTTTCGCTTTACCTAACTTCATATTATAATATTGGGCTTATTCTTGTCCATCTTTGACACGCCTTCCAAGATTTCTCACAAATACCAGAATCACCATCCAAGCCTCTATTCTCGTAATCGTAGCTAATTTGGTCTAATATGGCTAATTTAAGGTCTTTAGGGATAGTTGTATAACCAGCCTCATAAGTAGCCTTTAAATTGGCATATCTTGGTGAAACTAATTTAGGGAACTCATTGCCTATTAATTGTAAGTTAGGTGTTGTAACCTCTATTCCGTTTTGCTCCATATCAAACAATTCAAACGTATCAATGTCAATTGGTCCGAAAGGAATTTCAAAATTGCCACTAATATTATTGAAATAAGTAGTTATGTCTTTTGGTATTAAACTCAATCCTGTTGCCACTTCAATAGCTTCTCTTGCTTGTGTAATCATCAAAGTAATCAAAGTATCTTCAGCACTTGTAGTAACACGGCAATACAATTTCGCCTCTGCTAAAGTAACTGGCTCTGTTATTGGTGCGATAGGAACTGCACTAAAGTCATTAATATAATTAGAATAAGACATATCCTTTTTTTACAAAATTACTTAATTTATTCCAATAAAAAACCCCCACCGAATTGGTAGGGGTCATTTATTTACTTAACCATTAGAATTAAGAAACGTTACCCATATCAGCATAGATTGCAGATGTAGTCAACATTAAGTTGATATCTTCGTAACACTCAATACGAGCAGTTACCAAGTTCTTTTGGAAGTTATCTCCATTCTCATAAGAGAACTCAATAGCTAATCCTTCAACTTCAACTCTCTCTAAGTAGCTTGAATCAAAGATTAATACTTTGTCATCTGTTACCCAAGAAGCAGATACAACTGGAACACCCCAGATTGTGATACCGCCATTAGGGTTTACGATAACTGAACCAGCACCAGCATAGTAACCAGCAGCAATAGTTGCTTTCAATAAGCGACCCATTTGTTGTTGAGATACTAAAGCATAAGAAGGTACAAAGTTTGCAGCCTTTTGGTTACCGATATAATCTACTAATTGTAACAAATCGTTAGTTTCAGCAGTTGTAGTTGAACCTGTTGCAGCACCAGATACCGCAGTAAAGAATGCAGCGTTCTCAGCCTTAAAGAAATCTCTTTGTAACATTCTTGGTAAAGTTTGAGTCAAGAAAGGTAAAGACTTCAACATTTGCTTAGAGAAAGTAGAGAAACCAGCAAGGTAGTCATTTACAACTTTAACTTCAGTCAAAGAGTAGTTGTTCTCACCTTTATCGTTACCTTCAGTTTGAGCAGCGATGTTGTTAGTTAAACCGCTATTCTCACGATAGTAAACATACAATCCAGTCTCACTTCTAACAGTAGGGATTAAATCTCTAAAGTTTAAAGATTGAGAAGGTTGGATAGCTGGGTTCGGAGCATAAGTTGCTTGAGAATCACCAGTTAAGTTACCACTTAAAGTCATTGTCTTAACATCAGATAAGTCTAAACGGAATTTACCGCTATTCTTTAAAGACTTTTCCATTGCTTCAAAGTTACCATCTAATTTCTCCATAATAACTTCATCCATAAACTTAACTTCTTTCTTAGCTGCTTTCTTTTGTGTAGCTAATTGAGAGTCAATTTGTTTTTGTAACTCGTCTTTTACAACAGTTACTTGTGCAGATACCTCTTTAATTTGAGCTTCTGCATTAGCTTGAAAACCTTTAAGGTTCTCAGCCATTTCGTTGATTAAATTTTCCATTTTTACTTTTTAAATAGATTGTTAAATTGCTTAATTGCCTTTAATACTTCCTCATTATTTTTTTCTTCAACAACTGGTGTCGGCTCAATTGATGGCTCGGATTGAGTGATTGTTTCAGTAATTTCCAAAGCTAATAATTCAGCTTGTATTTGTTTTATTTGAATCTCCATTAAAGCAAAGGTGTCATCTGTGAATGTACCACCTCTAAATGCCTTAATTAAGTTTTCTAATCTTATTGATAAATTTTCTTTAGTTTCTTTGAACTCACCCTTGAAACCCAATGTTGGTGTTTCTGGATTAGCACCCCAAAGAACCGCTGAACCTTCATATAGTTTTAACTCTGTGATAGTACGAACGCCAGTCTTTTGGTTTACATCTGACTTCAATGTACTAAAACCAATTGAGTGTTGATTGATTAAACCTGCTTCATATAACTTGATTGCATCTTCGCCACATTCAGTTTCAATTAAGTCAGTAACCGCAACAAGCATATCGCCTTCTATATATAACTCTTTAGGCTTACCCAAAGTGTGTGCCATATCAGCTTTGTGGTCTACTAAAGACCAAATCATATTCTTGCCTTTTGGTCCACGTTCTTTGATAGTCTTGGTAAACGCTTCAGCAACGATAATATCATTGTCCAAATCAACGTTTCCAATTCTTGACCAACACGCTTTTACTGTTCTTGATTCTGGCTCTATATCCAAAATCATATCATTGTAGCTTTTGTTTTCAATCTTACTCATATAACAAAGTTATTAATTTTTTTTAATCTGCTAACAAATCTCTTATTAAATTAGAAATTTGCATCAAAGCCACATTATTTATCAGATTCCAAACTAACCCCATATCGCCCATAGGTGGATTATCCTGTAACCTTTTTGGCTTACCATCTTCGCCTCTTACCGCTTCATAACCTAACGTACAACGGCAATTGATAACATCTCCAGCACTTCCACTTGGGTCGCAAGGATGTAACATTTGCTCAAAACCTCCGTTCTTAGTTTTAACATTAAATTTTTCATCGTATGCTACTTTTATACCATCCATATTAAAATGGTCAAACGCATCTGGTGGAACTCTCCTTGTTCTTGCATCTCTTGATGCTATCCACTCTTTCATAGTTACAAGACCAGTTGCACTTACACCAATCATAGAACCATAATTTGCAGCTTTACCTGTTTCCGTTCTTGCTATCATCTCTGCTCTATAATCGGTTATACCAGCCGTTCTTAATAGCTTAATTGTTTCTGGTATTGTTAAACCTTCTTCAACTGACTTTATCAAGTATTGTTGAATCTGATTTTTAGTTGTTTGAGTTATTTCTTTAGCTACTTTATCTAATCCTTTTTGTTCTAAATAAGCTAACATAAGGTAAGTAAACAAATCAGTTTTATTATTCTTAAACTCCTCTGGTCCGTAATAACCTTTAACCGATTTAGAAACGTTTTTCTCGGCAATTTGTGCCATCTTAACGCCCATTGCAATATGAACGTTTTGGATGGTCTTTTTTATCTTCTTATCGCTTATAGCGTTTAAATCTTGGGTATCGCAATAAGTGTCCACTTGCCTTTGTAGTTCTTTCTTGAACTTTGGCGAATAGGTTTTTATTGCGTTTAAATATAGTTTCCTATAATCTTGCCAAATCATTATGCATCTAATTTTTCAAGTAACTTACCAGCTGCATTAAATACATCTGTTTGACCTTGTTGACCTGCTCTTTGTCTAATAGCAATAAGTCCAGCTCTATCAACGTTTACAAAATCACTTGTGTAAATGTAGTGCCAATGTTCTTTAGTATCCATATCAGCGTTTGCATCAATGCCTAAAAACCACTTACCATAAGCAGCCATTCCGTTTTCCTCAATGTATGCGTTTTCTTCTGCTGCGCTTGGTCTGTTCCAAGTTCTTGAACTAATTACTTTGCCTTGACTTATCAATGAAGCAGCTTGTGTAATACCACTACGATTGATGCCTGTTGTTTTCTTTATTTCGCTTATTAACTGATTAGCTAACTGTACGAATTTCTGTACATTATTCATTTGGTAAAGTTAAAGGTTGAAATTCATCTGGACTTTGTAAACTTGAAGGGATATATAGTTTTTCCATTTCAGTTTGGTCAATGTAAGGTGGAATCTCTAATCCCATAATATCCATTTTTTGCTTTGGCGCAATCCACCAAGCCTTATCTAACCATTCTACTTGCTCTGCTTTGTTAGCTTCTAATTCGCCATAAACAGTTGGGTCAAAGTCAACATAAATATCAGTTCCACGATATCCCCAATCCGAATGTAATTTTCTATTTAAGTTATCTCTAATACCAACCAACAAAGGAATCGCACAACGAACTGTTAATGCTTTCTCTCCTTCTCTTTGGTTATTGTAAGTCTTGTTATCAGCATCGTTTAATAATTGAGAAGGTACTCCGTAAATGTTACAAAGTGCTTTCATATCCCACTTCTCACTCTCAATGATATCTAATTCAACAGGACTCAATCCAATTTGTTTCCAATCAACTTTATAACCACTAACTGCAATTGAATTAAAGTTAGCAGAACCACCTTTTTCGCTTACTGCTCTCTTAAGTGCTTGTGCTTGTTGTGTTCCGCTAATAGGGTCAAATCTATCATCATTCATAAATAGAACTCCAGCTGGACCACCATTCTGGAAAGAAGCAACCGCCGCAGTCTTGGCTTCGTTTGAACGAGTCAAGTTTCTCGCAGCAGCCATCAATGGTGATTGACCATATAGTTGATTCCCAGTTGTATTCCATTGTAAGTTTATGTATTTATCTTGTAATATCTCTTGCTTAGTAAAGTTCCATAAAGGACCATAATTTAATTGGTAACCGCTAATCGTTGGAGGGAAATTTTGAATGTCCGCTAACACGTACATATATTGTGAAGGAAGCACGTACATTTCATACGGCTTACCATTATTGTTACCACCTTCAATCATCTTTGCGTAAACAAAAGAATTACCTGTAACTAATTTAAAAGTACACCAAGCCTCTACGAAATCACCAAATGTATCTTCTTCATTAGGATATTTTAATAACTCGTTTAATCGTGCATCTTTTGTATATAATTCAAACGCTTTCTTATGTAGCTTTTGAACATCCTTCCAGTTCTCAATCTTATCTGGTTGGCTCATTAACGCTTTGTATTTCTTTGCAGAAGTTTCATCCACTACTTTGTAAACGTGGAATGGAGCAAGTTTTGCTTTGTCCGCAATTAATTTAACGATTGAATAAACTATATCGTTTGCTGAATAACCATCATTTACGAAACTAATGTTATCGCCACCTTGCCAAGTAATTATTCCTTGTTGTATTGCAACTTGTCCGTTAAAAGGAATTTGTGGTAGTACAGTAGATAGTTTTTGTCTTTTACCAAAAAAGTCAAGTAATCCCATTATATATGAATTTTAACAAAGTTAGACAATTTATCCTAAAATACCGACACCTCAAATTTTAGCTTGGTTAAGTGTGTAAACACGGCATACCTACAAGCATCCATCAAGTCATCATTTGCCTTTACAGGTTCTTCTATTACGTTATCGTTTTTATCCTTTTTCCATTTGTAAGACATAAACTCCCTTCTTAGGTTTTTGCTATTGTAGTGCAAGTTTATTGGATAAGATTTCATCTTTACTATTCCTGCCCATACATCCTTTTGCGCTGGTTTAATGTTAAATCCTTGTCGGTAAAGTTCCTCAATAGATTTAGGTTCGGCAGCATCCGCATAGATTGTAGCACGTTCTGGTAGCTTTTCTTTAATCAATCTTGATAGGTCGCTAAGAGTCAATCCGCTTTGATAAACTATTTCCTCAAAGTAGTTTTGTCCTTCGTAGTGAGTAACCTTGATAAGTGCAGCTGGGTGAACGTAACCAAAGTCCAATCCATAAAAGACATCCCCATCTGGTGCTTGGTCATATTGTTTCCATTGAGTATAAATAATTTCCTTTGCTGAACCTCGTTCACCTAATCCGTAAACCTTCCACATAAAGTCATCTGGTAAGTCCTTGTATTGCTCAATGTTTCTTATTTGGCTTTCACTAAGGTTTGAGATATTGTTTAGGTAGGTAGAATGTATGCGCTTGTTCTTTGGATTGTCAGCTACTTCATATACCCAAGAAATAAAGTCGGCTGGATTCCAGTCTAAAAAAGATTGTCCAGTTGTACGAATTAAAAGCTGGTCAAACAAAGCCTTACTAATAAGATTTGCCTCGTTTACGAATAGTATATCCCTTGCTGGTCCTTTTGCTTTGTCTGGGTCTTCTAATCCAAATAACTCAATATAAGAGCCGTTCTTAAACGTGTAAATAAAATCCGTGTATCGGAAATCCTTTTCATCCCAAATATTCCATTGCTCCAATATGTTTTTAAAATCCCTATAAACTCCACGCTTGATATGTGGTAGGGAATGAGAAACGCACGAAATTCTCGTATTAGGCTTGGTTAAAGCTATGTGAATTAACAATTGAACAACCGAATAGCTTTTGCTTGACCTTGACCCACCTTCGTTACAAATTATAGGATAACCATCTTCGTATGCCTTTTTATTGGCATAGAATACAGGTGTAGCCTTAATCTTTAATTGGTTGACAATCTGCATCTGGTTCTATTGTGATTTGCACATTACCCTTAATGTCTGCGGTTATGTCGGTTGTTTGTTTTGGTTTACCTTCTAATCTATCAACTACTGCCTCGTAAGCTCTTTGGTCGCCTTTCAATGCTTTGCTAATCATTTGCATATCCATCAATTCAAGTACAGTAAAATCTTCATCTTCGCCTGTAATTGGATTCCTTCTTTTTTGTACTAATTCAAGCAACCTAAGTAAACGAGTCTTTGAGTTTTGAACTCCTTTAGGTCTACCATTTGGGTTACCAGATTGCCCTTTTTCAAAGTGTTTTAAGTTATCTATTCCTGCCATTGTATTTCCATTGTTTTACAAAGATATGCCACAATTAGGGCAAACCTTACCTTTTTTGGTATTGTCTATTGATTTTGGTTCATCATTACTTGGAACGAGAAAGTCCACATTAACTCCCCATTCGCTTAAATCTTCTAATTGCCAATCATTATTTGCTAACATATCCATATCCCACATTCCATAGTGAGTATTATCTATAACCAGTAACTTTTGCTTTTCTCTTTCGTTTAAGTTAGGCATTTTGATAACAGGTACATCTTGGATGCCTAATTCTAAACAAGCACGATATCTTTGATTACCTCCTAAGATTACATTATTCTCATCTATAATTAAAGGTTTTGCTTCTAATAGCTTTTGGTCATCTTGTATAGACTTAACCAACTTTTCAAAGTCATTAGCATCAATCTTTCTTGGATTGTTAGGATTAGGTTTGATTTCGTTGATGTTCATTATCGGTTTTTTGTTGGAGTTCGTATTGATGGCATTTGCACAATTACTTTCTTTTTTAGTTGCTCAAAGCCTACAAAGTTGCCACACTTATTGCACTTAAATTGTATCGTATTTAGTTCATTTTCCCACGCATATCCTTCAACTATGGATTTGCACTTACAGGTATAAATTCTTTTGCTTAAAGTATTTTTCATCGCCCTTGTCTGTTATATGGTTTAACTGCCTTGTCCTTTGGACCAGATGTCTTTTTGTACTTGCCACACTTTCTTTTGCCAAATGATACTTTGTTATTGCTGCTTACTTTCGCCATATTTATTTATTAAATCTGCCATAAAATCAAATCTTTGTTCCTGTGTTTCGCCAAATACATAGTGCGTAGTACCATCAATTTCAAAAACATAGCAAGGATAACCTGCTATTTCTTGCTCTTTGCACGTTTCAAATATGTTACTTGTATCAACCATTACACATATTTAAATTTTGTATAATTAGGTCTTTTACCTAATAACTTCTGTATTAAATTAGAAGGTAGCATATTTATAGATTTTGCAGCTTCAGTTGCAGATTCATAAAATATACCAGTTTGTGTATCTAAAACAAGTTTTACTCTTGATAACCTTCTATTAGTTAAATTTAATTGATTATGACTTTTTAAGCCATTTTTAAATGCGTGTTTAAGGTTTTCGCTACAAGATACCCATTCAAGATTTTCTACCCTATTATCAGTTTTAATGCCGTTTATATGGTTTACTTGTGCTTTATTATTAATATTATTAATATAATTTTCTGCCACAATACGATGAATATTTAATGTTTTACCTATTCTATTATTATATAAGCATACAACTGCATAACCATATTTACTAATACCAAACTTTAATTTTCTATTAGTCTTTTTATTAATTATATCTCCTTCTTTGCTAACTAAATAATTAGGATATTCTTTAATTTCTATCATATTTTATATTTGTCAATTAATTCGTTTAATTCAGTTCTTGTCCATTTCTTTAGCCTATTATTTACCGCTTCAAACTCTAACTCCTTAACGGCTTTTTCACCAATCCTTTCTACAAGTCCGATTCGGTACATTGCTTGGTTGCCGTGTTTAAACATATTGCATCCAGCACATTGTAAGTGGATATTCCATTCGTTAAACCTTAAAGCCGAATACCCTTTAACTGTAAAGTAATGTCCAGCTTGATTACCATTGTAGCTTCCGCAACTAATACAAGGCAATCCTTCATCTCTTTTTCTTATATACGCATTTACTACCTTTTGGGTTTTTTCTAACAACTTGGGTAAAGGTATCAATGGCATAAAGCAAAATTAGGGTTACTTTTTCAATCTAACAACACATAATCTATCGTTATGCTTGTATCTTTTTTTGTTTATTGGGTTCATATAGGTCATAATCGTTTTGTAATCAGTATGTAAAAACCTAACTGCTTTTGCTATTGACCTAAAACATATCTCCTCTTTTGTATCTAAATAAATTAATCTTACCTCAATGTTGTTGTCTATTCCTGTCATCTCAATAATCGTTTTAATTCAAAGTATAAATGTGCAGTTAAATAAATGCAACAAGCTAAAGGAACACTGATAATCGTAAACTTTAGCAATTCGTAAATGAATGTTATTTGTTTCATTTTCTATAAGTTTCATTGTAATAATTAATAAACTCTCCATCCCAATCTAAATCAGCCATTGTTGTTCCAATTCCTTCACTCATACCAGCATCCCAAGCATCCTTTATTTGCTCTTTTTCTTTTTCAAGTAGTTTTTTAGCTTTTTCATAAATGTAATTCCCTGAGCCTTCTTTTGGAAATTGAGTACTCTCAATCCAATCAATCAATTCTTGCATTGCTGTTTTCATATTGTTTAGTTTAAATAACCACCCCAAGTTCCCTAATTACTATCTTGGTTAAAAATATTTAATTCTTGAGTTGGCTATAATTGGTTTTGTAAAAATAAGTACAAAGTGTAACGTTTGCACTCGTTTTTGATAAATATTTCGTTATTTAATTTCTCTAAGTCTTTAGGTGTTTTAGCCGTTACCTTGTAATGTGCTATTATCTTTTTCTTTATTTGGTCTGCTTTTTCTTGGCTTAAATTCTCCTTGTTTAGTTCCTTTCGTTTCCATAGTACATCAAAAGCCATTGTATTTAGCAATTCCCAGCCTCTTTTAGCCGACTTATTCCAGTTTTCGTACAATGCCTCAATAATTTCATCATCTTGGATTTTTGGTATCTCTACTGGTTGCGGTTCTACATAGGTCTTTTGTCTTACTTGCAAAGCTATCGGCTTATAAGCTGCCATCACATCACCAAAGAATTTAGGGGTAAACATAATTGCTTTGTCAACTGATAATTTCCCCATTGCGTAAAGTTCAAAAGCTACTCCAAGTTCCTTTAGTTTAAAGTTTCCGTAATTCTTAATAACAAATTCGCATAAAAACTGGAATGAATCAATTGCTGGTATTTGGCATCCGCTTAAAGCAATACAGGTCTTTAAATGTTCCTTAACCTCAATTGGTGAGCATCTGCCAATACTCATTGTGTCTAAAGCAACTGCAACCTTTAATTCATCTGGTTCAAGTTTATTATAGATTTCTAAATGCAATAGCCTCTCGTTCTGCGTAAGAGAGTTTATGGATTGGGGTAATACTTCGGTTAATGATTTCATCGTTCCAAGATTTGTTGTTTAAAAAGGTTTCTGGGTTTTTACGGAATTGTTTATCTGGTACTGATTGCTTGTAAAGGTCAATATAATTCATTGCATTTTGCCTTTCTATATCGGTTAATTTATTCCACTTCTTTTTTAACTTTTGCTTATCCCCTACCTTTTTATCATAATCATTCCAAAACCATTCAAAATCTATATTTATATTTTCATTTACATCTTCATTTTCATTTACATCTTCCATAAGGTTATGTTCAGGATAACCATTAGGTTTTTCATTAGCTTTAGGTCTACCACCCTTAAAACCATTGTTTCTACGGCTTTCAGTAAAATTTGCTCTTTTTTGTATTTCTTCTTTTAATCTTTCTTGATAATAATTCCCATCATCATCTTTAACAAATTTCTTCATTACATCAACCGAAACTGAACCTACTGATAACCTAATGGTTTTTTCACTTAAGCTACCTTTTTGATGTTGTAGGCATAATAATGTTATATATTGACCTCTTTCTTCCATTGTTAAATCAGATACTCCATTTAGGAAATCACTACTATAAAATAAAAATGCTGGGTCTTTAGACATTTGATTTAAGTTTTAAGTAAACGTTAGCGTGAAATTCTTTTACTATTTGATGCTTATAATATCCTAAAACTTCAAGTTTATAAATAAACTCATTTAGTCTACTTTTAGCAAATTCTTCTAATTCGTGGCAAGGAACACATAATGTGTCAAAATTATCTAATTCGTAATCCCAAGGTTCTTTACCAAATTGATAAGATTTGTGATGAACGTGCAATGTATTTGATTTATCATTGCATAATTTACATTTAAAATCATCTCGTTGCATAACCTCTAAACGCTTTTTTTGCCATCTTGGGTCTTTTAGCTTTTCTGAGTAAGTCATAAAAATAAAATAGCCCGCAGATTTGCTGGTAGTACGAGTACCAACGCCTCCTTGGGCAAAAAGTTTTAGATTAGAATCTCGTACATTCTATTGCAAATATAATCAATTAACCGAATATTGTGCTATTTGCTTCTTATTTTTTAGCTTAACAATGGTAGTTTTAATGTTCATTCCATCGTTTCTAAGGTCTGCTATTCGTGCTGCTAATCTAAAGCATCCGAACTTGTTTAAAGCATCAATAGGGGTTAACTTTCTACCCTTATTTAGGTAGTTAGCGATTTGTTGGTTTTGGCTCATAGTTGTAGGTTTTAAATTTGCGCTTTACGTTATCGCCCAACGTGGGGGTTGTTTTAAAAAGGTAATTAAAATACTTCCATTCTAAAAGGGCAAATCGTCCTCCGATTCCTGTTGGTTTACGGCAAATTCCTTTTTACCTGTTGGTGCGTTATAAGAAACTTGCTTACCTCTGCCACAGTAGTTTTTCTTTGCCTTTTCTGCTCGTTCCTCTTGGCTTTGGTTGTTCCATACTGTGTGCGTGTTTCCTTTGTCATCTGGTTGCTTTAAAAAGTCGGTTGCTACGTTTGCGTAGTGTTTGCCGTTTTTAGCTTCTTTCCAATTGATTTCCTCTTTGCAAATGTTTAATACAATCATTGTTTTTAGTTTTGGTGTTTATTTAATTGTTGTTGTTCTATTTCGTTTTCCGTTTGCCTATCTTGTTCTAATTCTTCCTCATCTTCTTCTTCCCAATCGCAATGTTCTAAACAATCTGGACAAATTCCAATTTCATCAAAGGTGGTGTGTGCGCCGCAGCAAGTTGAATAAGGCATAATTAATCGTTTAAATAGTTTTCAAATACTTCAAATTTATCAGCTAACATTTGATAAGGAATGTAATCCCTTTTAGGTTGCTCTAATAACTCTGGGAAGTGTTTTTGTTTATGTAGTTTAAGTTTATACTTAGCTAAATTTAATTGATGAATCATTTCACTTGCATTTTGAGGATAGCTTGTATCTACTTTGTAATTCCAGAACTTAACTGCTTCTCTTAAATCCCATAATCTTGTTAATGGTGTCATAAAGTTTGTTTTTTCTTGGTAAATAATTTAGTTACTTCTTTATCGGCTAATTCTTGATTCAATGTGTAAAGTTCAGCCAATTCGTTTGTGCTAATGCATAAGTCAATAGCTAACTCCAAGTCATCAAGATTATCGTGCGTTTTAATATAGGCTGGTTTTTCATCACTTTGCGCCATTTCATCACCTGTATAAAGTCCGCTTAAATCTTGTGGGTAAGCCTTTCTTAAAGCTAATGCTTCTGCAACTTTACTTAACATTGTATGTGGCATCTTAGCCCATAAACCCATTGGTTTGCCTTCGTTTGTTCGTTGGCAGTATTCATCCCAATAAGCTACTCCAACGGCTGCTTCATACCTTAAATCGCCGTGAAATCTAAATACTGATACCTTACAAGAAATTAACTTACCATCTTGTTCTACAAATACAGGTTCGCTTTGTCCACCATAGTTCCCGCTTCTTTCAGCGATTACTCGGAATCCATCAATGCTTGTTTGAATGGTCATTTTTTTAGTCCATCCGTTTTGCGTTTTAACGTTCCGATGGATGCAATAAATTTGCCTTGATAATGCATCAAGTCCTGTCCTTTGTGCTTGGTAAAGAAATAGCTTTAGTTCATCAACTGTTGCCTCTGGAGCAATCTGCGATTTTACTAACTCTACTTGGTCTTTCGTGTACGAAAGTTGTGGCTTTTTAGCCAGTTGTTGTTCGTTCATATTGGTTGGTTTTAGAGTTTAAAATTAGGTAGTTTGGTGTTAATAACCAAATTATATAAGCACATTTAAGTTGAAAACATCCTTTTTTATGGTATCATCAAACTTGTTTGACAATTGACCCCTAATCTTTTGGATTGAGTGTAAAACTGTTGTCCTATCCCTATTAAAGATTTGTGCTATTTCCTCGCCATTTAATTCGGTTTTTTCCTTAGTTAAATACATAGTCATTTGCCTTGCCAAAGTAACTTCCTCGCCTCTATATTTGGACATCATTTGTCCATACTTAATTTGATAGTAATTGCACACTTTTTCGGCTATTTCAATCGCATACTCCTTTTGTTGTTCTTTGTCCATTCTTGTTGTTTTTATGTTTAAATGTTTGTCTAATAGGTCTTTTAACCTGTTTATTTCTTTTTTTAGTTCTTTGTTCTTTTCTCGCAAAACCTCTATTTCAAGTTCTGCCATATACGTTTTATGTACTTCTTTCATTAGAAATGTAAAATGTTTATTGGTAACATAAAGTCCTCTGTTAAGGTATAAAGGTCCAGAATAAGGTAATGGTAACTTTTAAGGATTCTGCGCTGGATGTCATTCATCCTTGCAATCTTGATTAGTAAATCTTCCTCGCTAATCATTGTTCTTGTATCATCCAATCCTCGCCTCCATTCAGCAAGGTCAGCCTCAAATAGATTTTGCCTTCCCTGTGCTTGTTTTAGCAGTTCCAGTAGGGTTGTTGCTCTTTTGTGCAACTTTAGTTGTTTCTCTTGATAGATTAGTTTGCTCATATTGTTTTAGGATTTTATAAACCAACTTACTTAATGTTATGCCTTTTAAGTCGGCTTCGGTTTGTAGATTAGTCTTGATTTGGTTGGTTACTAATGTTGTTATTAGGGTTTTCATAGATTTCATTAATGCCTTTTGCTAAGTCTAAACAGGCTTGTACTGTTTCTCTTACATAGCCATCTTTAGGCATAGTTAATAATTTAGTTTCTAATGTTCTGATATAAAGTTTAATTGGTGTCATACTAAATGTTTTGAAGGATTGCAGTAATTAAAAATGCCACGCATACAATAATAAATGCATACATAGGTTTGATGCTTTCTGCTTTGTAGCGTTCGTTTGCTTTCTCTTGTGGAGTTTTTAGTCTGTTCATATTGGTTTGTTTTGGTTTAAAATTTATTTCCTTTAATAACTTTTAATACTTTTATTGGCTCTTTAGAACTATCTACTACCAATTGGTAACTATACCCATTATTCAAATATGATAATGCTTTATTGTATAGTTTTAAATTTATATGCTTACCATTTTTATAAGCATTTAATTCTTGCAATGGTGTTGCATTTTTAAAATTGAATATCATATTGTTTTGGTTTATGAAATCAAAGATAGGGTAAAACCTTATAACTTTATCAAACAAGCTAATTATTTTAAATAAATGTGATGAACGGCAAATAATAAGGATAAATGGTATTATAAGGGATAAAAGCACATCAAAAAGTGCATTTTATGACACATTATGTAACATATAAAGTGCATTTATGTTACAATTGTATGTGAAAAGGTATAATATTGCACTTTTGCGCTTATTTATATTCAATTGCACCTATTTTGCATGAATTATTAGAAAATTTCATGCAGATTGTGTCACAATTTTTCAAATATTTGTGACATAAAAAACCCCCAAATAAGACTAAATGGGGGTTAAACCTAAGTTCTCCAATATGAAAGCCAAAGATATATAAAAAACCCCACCTTTTTAGGGGTGAGGAACTATGAACGAACAACTATTTAGAACCATCCTGTAATGGTGTATCGTTAGAATTATCTACCATTCGGTATCCTTGTTGCCAAAGAACCTTACATAAAGTTACACTTTTCTCAATAATTGCATCTTCATCATCCATTGGATTGAGTATATGTAAGCACTCGTGCAACAGAATTTCAAGCTGCTTCTTGCCTTTTAGCCGTGAGTCAATATAAACTACACCATCACTTTCAGCAATGCCGTGAGCCTGTTCCCTACCTAATTTGCGATATATAATCTTAATCTTCATCTTTTAATAAAGCCAAATCTGGTCTATCTATTTCTTTAAATATAAGTTTCTCACCACCTCTTATTTTACCTAAGGTTAATTTAATCTCTTGTTCTAAGTTGTGCAGTTCAATTAGTTTAGTAACTAACCATTGCTCTTGTTGTATTGGTGTCAATTTTGCAAAGTTTTTAGGGTATCTCATATTGTTTAATTAGATGTAAAATGATAATTTTTATAAGACTTTAATTTACCTTTTAAATATTTCAATATAGAACTTTGATGAATATTTAATTCTTTAGCGCAATGTCCAGAGCCTATAAATTCGCCCAAATATACACCATCTTTATATGCTTTTATGTAATGCTTAAATGAACTGGCTTTGTCTTTATTAAATGTAGATAAATGCTTTTTGGTTTGCTCATTATGTTTTTTACCTACATTCTTATTTGATATTTTTAGCTTTGTTTCATTGCTACATTTTTTACCAAATGCACCTTCGCCACCATCTGTCATATTTGCTAAACAACCTGTCTTATTATCTATTCTACCATATAAAGCAATAAATTCTTTTTCTTTTATCATAGCATCTTCCCAGCTTAAATCATCACATAATATTTCAACTTCATAGCTTGTCTTTTTTGCTATTTGTTTCCATATTACATTTCTTATGCTTTTTAAATATGCTCTTTTATAATTAGGTATTTTACCAATTCCAATATAAAATGGTTCGTTTTTGTCAAGCCTAATATGTCTATAAACGTATGCCATTAAAATACTTTGCTTTTGATTATTCTATGATTGTGAACTCTATAATCTCCGTTGGTTTCTTTTTCAATAACCGCAAAGCCTTGATTATATGAATCAACGTGTTTACAATACTCAACATTTGGATGCATCAAATGTCCAGTTGTATATGTTGTAAATATTTCCTCGTCAAATTGATTTTTAGTAGTAAACTCGCTTGTCCTATGAACGTGAGATGCAATAGCAGATTGTTTTACTCTGTCATATAATGTCTTCGCAGGACTAACACCACTTCCCCTTCTAAATGTAGTATCGCCGTGAATGATAGGTAATTTGCCGAACTTAACGTGGTCTATATTTTTAATCGGTATAATGTTAAAAGTATTTAGCATTAAAATTTCCTCAATGTCAAACTTACCGCTTAACCCTAATAATTCTGGTGCTTTGGTTCGCATATACCTTTCATACCTAAATTCGTGATTCGCATCTAAGTTGTAATAAATAGGAATTAAAGGAAATGATGCTCTTATAAATCCAAGCATCTCAATAATAGCCTCGTATTCCTCATCAAACTTTCTAACTCTTGGGTCTTTCTGGAAATCGCTTAATTGGTAAAAATCAACTAAATCCCCATTGATAAATAATGAATCAATCTTTTGTTCCTGTAAGTATTTAAAGCAAACCTCAATAGCTTTAGGGTCGTGGAATGGCACTTGTAAGTCGCTTATAAAACCCATCTTCTTAATTCCTATTGGCAAACAATAAACAACCTTTTCCTCTACCCAAGTTGGGGGTTGAGCAAAGTTTGAAGCAGTACGTTTAAAATCTTCTATAAATTGCTTGTTAGTTCCTTTTACACTTTTAGTTTCACCTGTCTTACCTCTATAATAACGTACTAAATAACGTACATTTTCTTGATTGTCAAAGTGTGCTGATTGCTCCTTCATAATCAAAGAAGCTAAAGTATTAGATGGCATCCATTGAGGATATTTAGCTAAATAGTCCAAGACTATTTGACCACTCATTGTGGTTTTGCTTCCGCCTTTTTTTGTTGTTGCCATAGGTTTATTTTAGGTTAGTGAGTTTAGTATCAAGTCTGCTTCTTCTTCTCTGCGTTTGACCAAGCCATCTAATCCTACATTTTCCCAAAGTCTTTTAGACCTTTCTATTTGGTCAGCTATGCCCTCGTAGTCAGCTTTAGCCACAAGATTAACTATTGCCCTCATTTCCTTGCGCCTATCGCCTTCTAACTTGTTTCCCCTGTTATAAATCATTGAAACCAATGCACCTCTCGTATCCTCGTTTAAAGTATCAAGTTCTGGATAAATAGCTTTAGTCAAAGCATAATATTTAGGTAGCGACTTATTAACGAATACATCGTAGGCAAAATTGTACGGAATCCTTACTTGTAGTATTTCGCCACGCATCATTGATTTAACCGCTTCACCTTTTATCCCTACCACTTTTCTTAACGCATTAAGAAAGTTTAAATTTAAGCCATCCCAGTCGCTAAAGAACTGCTTTTCGGTTACATAACCAACATCATATCCGAGACCTATCGTACATCCGCTATCGCCTCCAGCCCAAATAGGCTTTTGATATCTTTTTTCATACACGGCGCGACCTCCAACCTCGTGCTTAATAATCATTTCAATTGCTTTCTTTGAAATCATATTACTTGATTTATAAAGTAAACTAAACCAATTACCCACAATACAAAACCAATTGCAAATGCTCTTTTTTCGTTGTTTTCCATTATTTACTGAATTTATCAATAGTTGTTAAACCTGCAAATGCCATACTCATATAAAAAACTAAATCGCCTAAATGGTCGCTTTTAGTAATTACAAAAGTTGTATATAAACAAATAGCACCAATAAAAGCTAAAATCCTTTTATGGCTCATTGCACCAACTTCATCACTAAACATTGAAATAATAAACTTTTTCATATTAAAACTTTTTATAGTATCCAAAAGAATATCCGTTCATTGTTGCCGTTGCCGTATATAAGGTGTTTTTAGCCGTTTTAAGGGCAATTGAGCCACCAATACCAATTTGTCCGTTTGAGTGCTTTAAATCGCCTATAAATCCCAAATAAAGCTGGTTCTTTGACTTTGTTTCTAATATCTTGGTAATTGTTATCGTAGGAAGGTTAAAATTGGCACTAAATCCCCTTCCTTGTATCTTGTTTTGACTGATTGTGTCTTGTATGTATGCGTATCCTAATGAATCTATGCGCATAGTATCGGAATAAACCTTTACTTGGTTGTAATCCTTTACAATGTAAATTGTATCAGTTTTATAATATCTTGTTGTATCAATATTATAAATTGTGTCTAAAATGACAAAAGGGATAGATTTCCCTTTGATAAACTTAGTAAAAGTTTTCTGCTGGTAAACTGTGTCAGTTACGATTACAGGTTCACTTTTGGTGTATCGTGCCTCACTTCCGATAAAAAAGATTAGAACCGCCGTTAATAGAACGATTACTACATCTTTCATTACTTGAATCTTTTAGTCGCTTTTATGTAATATCTCGCAGCTAAAACTCCAGAAATAATAGCAATCAAACTCGCTATTAAAGAAACTATGGGTTGCACATTCGCAACACTAATAAATGCGGATGTTCCGCTAACAATAGTTAATAAGTCCGATTGATTGCTATTATGTACCATTACGCTTCAGTTGTTTCTTGTGGTGGATTTTGCTCTTGTGCTAACTTACCCAAAAACTGCAATAATGGTAAACCATAAGCAGTTGGGATAGTGTTGATAAACGCTTCTAATTCCTTGATTTGTTCTTGATTAATTGTTATCATAGTTTTTATTTTATATACAAATATAGTTAAATATTCAATTTAATTACGGATTTGTAAAAGGTAACGGAAGTACCACAATTGGTGGATTAACTTGATTTTCTATTTGTTGGTCTAAATTAAGGTCTAAAGCTGAAACATCTATTGAAGCATCTAACCAACCACAAACAATGTCATAGGTTAAGTCCTCGTAAGGGATAAAGTTAGTAACATCATCCTTTGAGAATGATTGTGTGCTATATACACTTGCGGTGTATTCTTTCTCATTTACTACTTCATTTGCGATTCTTGACCAATGTGCTACAACGACAAAGTCAGTTAAATCACCATCTTGTGGAACGCAGTCTAATTGATTTATTACCCAGTATTTCATATTATTTTATTTTACTTTCTAATTCGTTTACTTTTTGTGTTAGCTCTTGAATTGCTTTTACTAATACCGCAGTCATTTGACCATAAGACAATCCTTTCATTCCTTTTTTACTTTCATCAACAAGTTCTGGCAATATTTCTTCCACTTCTTGTGCAATGAATCCTATTTGCGCTAAATCATTATCAATCATTTTGTAAGACTTAGGCTTTAATTTTAAAACTTCATTTAAGCCATATTCTATTTCTTTAACATCTTTTTTTATTGACACATCTGAAGCATTAACCCAAGCACCAGCAGAACTTAAATAACCCTCGTTACTTCCATTCCAAAAATATAAAGTACCACTTTGATTATAAATTGCTCTATATGCACCATCACTATCTCTAATTGCAATTCCCTTATTATCTCCAGTTATTTGTATTAATCCATAGTCAGTATAAGAAGATGTTGCACCTAATAACATTAAACCCCCCGATGTGATTCTCATTCGTTCGGTGCTGTTAGTATGGAATAACATATTAAAAGAGTCAGTTTGAGTTAATAAAAAATCTCTACCTGAACTTTGTATTCTATTATTTGTTCCATCCCATTGACCCATTTGCATATTACCTGTTCCACTATTCTGTATTCTAAATGCAGGGTCAGTTCCGTATATATGCAATAAACCTGTTGGATTACTCGTTCCGATTCCAACATTACCACCTTTAGTTACTCTCATTCTATTAGCCCAAGTACTACCATTGTAAGTATAAAAATCAATACCTACACCAGCACTTGTTGCAGCACCAGCTATAATGCCCGTTTTATCTGTTGTATCATAGCCAAATTGCAATCCGTTATCTGCCGAAGTTGCATCTCTTATAACTGCAACTCTTTTACCATTTGTACTGCCAAAAGCAAATGTTGATTGTTGGTCTATTGCAAAAGAAAATGCAGCGGATGTCCCAGCTAATACTTCAACAACTTTTGCAGTTACACTACTTGAGAATGTAGCAGCACCTGTGCTTGATATTGTGAAGTTATTAGCACTTTGAGCAGTATTAAAAATATTAAAGCTATTATTAGATGTATCTAAATATAATTGCCATTTATTAGTTCCGTTATTTCTATATTGTAATTGTTGAGAAGTAACACCACTAACACTATTTAATGCAACTGAAGCATTGCCACTAATTCCTATTTCACCACCTGCAGTTACACTACTTGAGAATGTAGCAGCACCAGTAGAAGCTATTGTAAGTCTTGTAGCACCACCAGTTACAAAATGTAAAGGAGTATGACTACCACCAGTGCTAAACTCTGTTTCAATAACACCAGCAGTCCCAGTATGGTTTAATGCAATAAAATTATTGTTACCATTAGCAATAACATTAAGTCCAAAATAACTTGTTGCACTATTTGACTTTATAGCAACATTACCATAAAGAATAGGTGTTGAGCCAACTATTAAACTTGAACTAAACATAGCACTTGTACCACTTAAAGCACCAGTAAACTTAGATGTGCCATTGACTTGTAGCAACTCACCACTATCTGTTGTAGAACCTATTAATACATTTCCATTATTTACAAATGATACCTTAGTTCCAGTACCTGTTCCTCCATAATAAAGCCATAAATCAGATTCAGCCCCATTAGTTGATGGCACTAAACTCCAAGCTCTTGAATTAACAGAGTTTACAACTCTAAATGATGTACCACCACTTGTTACAATAGACGAAACTGTACCACTAAAAGTTGCAGTAGTACCACTTAAAGCACCAGTAAGCGTACCACCAGTTAAAGGTAGGTATCCACTCAATGCAGAACTTGTAATATATCCTGCTCCGTTAGTAATTTGATTATTATTAGTTGGAATCGTTATAACTCCTGTTGTAGAGTTATAAGCACCACTACCAGCCGTAAAACTTAAAGTTGCTCTTGCTCTTGCATCCGTAAAGTAAAGGTTTGTATTTTCAGTTACTTGACTTGTATTGTAATCGCCACTAACCGCTACAACTGCACCTGTTCTACCAAAAACACTTGTAACAGGATAATTGATATTACTTGTCAATGCTATTGTACCATCTGCAGCAGGGAATGTGTAAGTGTAATTACCTCCAAAATTAAAGTTTAGTGTACTTAAATTGCTTGTATCACCATCTGCATAGATAATTCCACTTGTTGTTCCATAGTTTGTAATGTAACCACCTGTATAAGCAACTAAACTTGGAGTTTTAGATATATTAATTTGTCTATCAACAAAAACTAAACTTGTAAATTTTGCACTATTACTAAATGTCTTTGAACCACTAAACGTTTGGCTTCCTTCAAGTAATGCTAAAGTACCATTAATATCAGGTAGAGTATAAGTTCTTAATGTATTATTGGCTAAAACGCTTGTATCAAGTTTAAAGTATTTATAATAATAAGGAGATGTAGATACTCCAACTCCAAAAACAAAATCGCTATTTAATGCATCAATTGAACTAAATCCATTTTGAGGTAATAACCAAGATGCTGATTGTTCAAAAGTTAAATTACCATTTCCCGATGTTCCATTATTAATTAATATATTATTTGATATTAATTTATTATTGCCTAAGTCAACATCAGCAGTTGCTCCTGTGTAAGGTACTTTACCATTAAACGTACTCCAATCCGTTGAACTCAATTTACCTGTATTTGTAGCCGAAGCAATAGGTAGGTTAAAAGTATGAGTATCACCACTTGAAACGATAGCAAAGTTTGTTCCGCTTGTTCCAACCGCTAAAAATTGTGATTGGTCAGTTAAGTTATTTAAAGAAACCATCCCCTTAGACAAGGTAGTTACAACTTGACACAAATGTCCATTCTCGGTATGTAAAGTAACTGTTCTACCACTTACGTTTACATAGATTCTAATTGCTAATCTATCCGTTAAAGCTAATGTAGCAGTAGCCACAGGAATAGCGAAATAGTATGGTGCTATCGTAGTTCCTTGAGTAATATACTCTGGAACTCCAACGCTTGAACCTAATAAAGTAAAAGTAGTACCATCGTACTTATAAAGTTCAGCATAGAAAAAAGGATTGCCTGTGTTATTGTTTACGCTAAAATAAAACTCACAATTAAAGTTACCGCCAGGAATCAATACTACATCTGGGTCATTAACATCAGTAATGTAATTCGCCACATATCCATTAGAAGAAATAGCAATGTCAGTTCCAGCACCAGTAATTGGGTCTTTACTTAATTCTCTATAAGCTACCCCACCTATTGTACCTTGTGAAACACTTGAGTTAAGATAGTAACTAACCGAACTTCCACCACCACTTGATGTTGGAAAATCCGCTAATGTACCATCCCCTCGTACATATTGAGAAGCAGCACCATCTAAAGCGGTTATAACACCATCATTAGCCACTACTGGACCTTGTATATCCCTAATCTTTGCTTCGCCTGTTACTTGTAATTGACTCATAATATTTTATTGAAATAATCCTCTAATATATTCTCCAGATGCTAATGCTCTACCAAAAGTAAGAACACCAGTTGCACTCACAAACTTCACATCATCCCCAGTTGGAGTTCCTGTTGTTAAAATGTTTTGTGCATCCACACCACCTCTTGAAACGTAAAGACAAGCATAACCGATTGTGTCCGCAAATGTAATTGAAGTTTCTCCACCACTTGCCGTGTAACCTTTTGTCTTAACAGGGTTTGAACCTACTATAATCACACCGCTTGGGTCAACCTCCGTTCCTGTTGTATTGTATGCACCTGTACCTTGTAGGCTAATATTGTAAGTAGCCACATCCTTTTGTGGTGCGTTTATTGCTAAACTTGATATATTACAAGTTCCGTTAATAATTGTTAAACCATCAACTCCGTTATCCACTACAAACTTAATCTCTATTGGTTCTCTTGCTAACTGCTTTTCAAGCATAAACAAATAAGAAAAGCCAGTCAAAGTAATCAATCCATCACAAGTTACATTCCAAGTAGCCACATCATTTTTATATTCTCTAAACCAAGCACTTGATTGACTTGTTACCTCTTTTTGATCTACGTTTACATTAAACGTACAATTTGTACTACACGCAAAAGCGACATCAACCTCTGGGTCAACATCTGTTCTATGCCAATAAAGCATTACGTTATTTCCTATTACTGCTGCC
>Ga0209358_10000699_pt1 | contig 28622 bp, 34 predicted proteins | sample LauGreFa1BDMLBSN_2_FD_187574 | JGI IMG/M metagenome (GOLD analysis project Ga0209358, IMG submission 187574) | Freshwater lake microbial communities from Lake Michigan, USA - Fa13.BD.MLB.SN (SPAdes) (version 2) | ecosystem: Environmental > Aquatic > Freshwater > Lake | place: Lake Michigan, USA...
GCTCCATCTCGATACTCAAAAAGCTCCTGAAGCTGAGCTTTGCTTGGCAGTTTAGTTGCAACGGGCATGTGGGGTCAGCGGGCGCGGGAGTAATTAAAGGGTGACTCCGCGAAGGCGGCGTAAATGATCGTGTTTCCAGAGCCGTTGATCTCGGCTTGGCCAGAATTACTTCGGACTTTGAAACCATTGGACAGGTAGTCAACTTGCCAGTTGGTGGCACTATCTTCAGCGTTCGACAAATACGGATACAGTCCCGTAGAAACGACGTTATAGGGATTGATGGAAGTATCCATAATTCTCCACCCGTTTGTTGTGCTTGCGTTTTTAAACAAAATCCATCGCGGTCTGAACCCTGTGTAAATAAACGGCCCGTCGGGGCTTCCACTGCCATTGCCGGTGTAGCTGCCGAACGCGCTGTAGCCCGCGACTGGGGCGAAGCAGTAGCTCACATATGTTGCCGAGCTTGTATTGGTAACTCCTGTTACGCCAATGCTAAAGACGGTCGAAGTGGGTGCCGTGTCGTTCCACGTTGTATTTGCCGTTGCGGCTGCATTTGCCAGGTCGAGAACTAAGTATTTAGTGGCGCCGAGAGATGCGTGATAAGTCCACCAGTTGTTTGTGCCGCTGCGTTGTTTGTTGATGATCAGTGCCGGAGCAACACCCAAGCCATGTCCCACCGTGGCGCCTGCTGTGCCGTTGCCGGTATAGGTGACAATCGAGAACCCCGCGCTGGCGTTGGCCCTGACACTAGAAGTGATGGAGCCTGCTGTGTTCGTGACGGTGGAGCTGCCTGCGTCCCAGCACCAGGCGGCGTAGGTGGTATTAAGAAAATTAGTGGCGCCACCGCCAATCGGCAGCGTAAACCCGTTTGAAGTTATCGCACTAAGAGTTCCATATTGACCTTCTCCTGCTGTTGAATTTGTTTGCAAAGCATAATAGTTCCCAGGAACACCTCTTACTTCATCAAAAATTTGGGGATCTTGTGAAGTGCTTCTTGACTTAATCCACAAGAAATCCGGAGCGAATCCCAACCCTGATACCGTTTGGCTGCCACCATTTCCTGTGTACAGCAACACATCCATCACCGTATTAGGCTTTGTGACTGATGGGGCGGGCAGGTTTGCTGTGCAGAGTGCTTTGAAGCCGCTGGGGGCGGTGTACGCGAAGGCGCGTTGGCCGAAGTTGATTGCCTGAGCCGCTGAAGGACTGATCAAGCTCAAGCCAATTAGCCAATCTTTACCGCCTAATGTAAAAGTAACTGTAGCATTTGTGCCCGCAGCAGGATCACCTGAATTATGCCAAGTGCCGTTGCGCGACCACCAAGCCTTGCCGTTATCCAAATCAAGCGCAAGACCTACAACATCGCCGACGGCTAAAGCTGACATTCCTGTGACAGCATTGCTTGAGTTGTTGTTGACCAAGGTGCCTTGTCTAAACCACCCATCACTAGGAGCGCCTAGCCCATAGTTCCCTGTAATACTGCCTATTGAAGTTGCGTTAACAAAACCTATTCCAGAGTAAGAAGTATTTTGGCAAATTGTTTCTACATAATATTTGCCGCTTCTAACAGCAAATGTACTTACAGTATTTGCAAAATAAGTTGACGATGATGTTGTCCAGTCAAGGTTTCCATTAGCCAGTGTGCCAGCTTGATTGTTGCTGCCAAAACCTGCTGCGATAGGGTTCAACGTGCAGTAGTTTCCACGAACCTCACCCCCCACGCCCGTATCCGTCTGGCTGCCATTAGTGGGAACGTCTACGAGGCTGTCATTCTGTGCAGGGTTATTGGTTATACCGAAAGCAAAGGTGCTATAGAACCAGCGTACATAACGAAATGCACTTGTATGTGAAACAGTAGTGTAAGAGCTGCTTTGATTTCCCTTGCTTGTCCAGTTTGTGCCGTCAGCGGAAACAAGCACTTCGACTACAGAACTGAACGAATACAAATAAGAAAAAGTCGCTGACGTGACTGGCGTGACTAAATCCGCGTCGTAAATTGCATAACTTGCCGTAATGCTTGTTGGGAAATTGCCAAGCAAGGTGGCAGACGAAAATGCCGACGTGGAAGTACCAGATGCCTGAGCGTACAAACGCCCAGTCTGGACAGTTGCCTGAAAATTGTTCGGCGTCCAGTTATTGCCGTTGCCAGAAGTGTCCTTCCCTAATGTGGTCGCGGTTGCTGCCGAGTTGTCCGCAAACTCCAGGTGGAAGCCGTTGGTGCCGTAGCTGCCGGTGTATGCCTTTGGGACGAGCTGGCCGGTGGTGGCGTCGGTTTCGGTGAAGCTGCTGGGGGTCAGCGCTTGGCCGTCGATGAAGTAGATGTCGGCTAAATAGCCGTCAAAATAATGTGTTGTTGCTGCGGCTTGTCGTCCAATCGAATGAGATACTGCTTGATTGATTCCATAGTCGCCATTTTGAGTAATTGACGATCTGCCATCAGTGCTAAATGTTGTTACTTCGGACCCATTGATATAAAGTTTTAACCTATTTGATGCAGTTGCCTGAGTTGTATCAAGACTTACAACTACGTGATAGTAAGCCGAAGGATCCCTGTATACCGCGGTTGTTACTAAAAAATTTGTAAGGTATCCATAAATTAGAAATTGATTGTCATAAAAGCCAAGCTGAAAAATGCTTGTATCGCTGTAACTGCCCGAATCGTTAGAAAATAAAATGTCTCTACTTGAACTGCCTATGTCACTCCGCTTCACCCACCCCGCCCAGGTCCAGGTCTTGCGGTTGCCAGCAGATGCGGGGGTGCGGGACAAGTAGGCACTGTCACTACTATTGAAACGCAGGCTCCTAGAGATGCTATAGCCGGCAGCGGCAGCACTACGAAGCAGGAGCGGGTTAGCGGAACCGGGGACCAGCATCAGCTCAGGTTGGTGATCAGGGTGGCGGTGATACGGGTGCTGCTTTGCACGGCATACACCAGGCAGTCAACAGCAGCAGCGGTAGTAGTCAATGTCGGCGCCGTGCCGCCCGTGAAGTCCCAGTAGCTGCCATAAGCCAGCGTGCGGCTACCGGTGCCATCTTGTGTGATCCAGATGCAGCCGCTCTGCCCTGCCGTCAGGTTGCTTGGGTTGGCCAGTGTCCTGTTGCCGCCCAGTGTGACCGAGAAGTTGTTGGCCACCGCAAAGTCGGGCGTGATCGTTGTGCCATCAGTCAGCGCTGAGATTGTGCCCCGCTGCGCTGCGCTGAACGACTGCGCCAGATTGATGCCTGCCACTGTCAGCGACGCGTCAGGCAGTGTGATCGTGCGGTCGGCAGTTGGATCGGTTACTGCCAGTGTGGTCTCGAACGCATCAGCGCTGCTGCCTTCAAAGGTCAGGCTTCCTGCGCTGCCAATCTCAAGGTTGCCTGTGACCGTGCCACCAGATTTGGGCAGCGCGGCGTTGGCCAGGTCGTAGGCGGTCTTGACGGAGTTGGGCGTGGCGGCCGTCGTTGTGCTGGTGCTGCTGGTGCTGTCGGTGAGCTGCAGCTTGCCGGCGACGCTGGTGCTACCGCTAACGACGGTGGTTGCCCCAGTGTTGCTGATCGTTACGTCGCCGCTCATGGCGACGGAAGTGGCTACGTTGCTGCTGTTGCCGACGAGGATGTTGGCGCTGGTCAGTGCGGCCAGTTTGCTGAAGGCGATCGCAGCGCTGGCGTTGATGTCGGCGTTGACGATGCTGGCGTTGCCGCTGACGATGACGTTGCCGCTTTGGTCCGGGAAGGTGATCGTCCGATCGGCAGTTGGGTCGGCGGCGGTCAGGTAGGTTTCGTAGGCGTTTGCAGTGGAGCCCTCAAACGCAAAGCTGCCGGCGCTGCCGATCAGCAGCTCGCCGGTCATCGTGCCACCGGCCTTGGCGAGCTTTTCGCTTTCTAGCTCGTCGAGGGCGGCTTGGACGTTGACAGCAGCAAGGCCGCCGCTGGGGGTGTAGCTGACTTGGTTGGCCGTGACGCTGGTGATCGTCTGGCTAACGTCCACTTCGGTCCATTCGTTGCCGTTCGACAGGACGATGTCAGGCGGTGCCAGAGCAACGTTCGGGGCGTTGCCGCTAGTGATCGTGCCAGCCTCGGAGACCACCAAGTAGTAGCGGTTGTTGGCAGTGGCGGCGGCAGGTAGCGGCTGACCAACAACCAAGCCGATGGCAGTGCCTTCTGCGGTGACGGTGGCGATCAGGCCGCTGCCACTTCCGGCGGAGGCATCGAACGTGCCAGCGAAAATAATTTCACCCACCGAGATGCCGATGGGCTGGAAAACGTTACCGTCCCAGAGGAAAAGGTCGCGGGTGAGGGGATTGAAGAAGAACTGGCCGATCATGTCGGCCGTGGGCTGCGTTTCTCCAATCTTGGTGATGGCGTAGTTGGCCAGCTTGGCGCCAGTCACCGTGTTGTTTGTGATGCGGGCAATATCGAGCGAACCGCTGGTCAGCTTGGTGGCCGGAAGGTCTGGAATGTCGCCTGCAACCAGTGCGGTGGCATTGGTGATGTGACCTTGGGCGTCGAAGGTGATGCCATTTTGCGTGGTACCTGTGACGCTGTTGGTGTGGTTGAGGACACCGCTGCCGTCAACGCTCAGGCCAGTGCCAGGGCGGACTGCGCCAACGACTGAGCTGGTGGCAACAGGCAGGTCGCCGCCGGCAACGCTGGTGCTGGCAGTGATCAGGCCTTGTGCGTTGTAGCTGACCTTGCGGAGCTGGTCACTGACGGGGGTGACGGTGTTGTTGATGATGGCGGTGTCGCCACTCAGCGTTAGGCCGCCGCCGTTGATGATGACGCCGCCCTTCGCGCTCGTGGTGGCCGTGGGGAGATCAGCGCCAGCAATAGTGCGGTAGCTGACGGCTCCAGCAGAACCAGTCGGGCCTGCGAGGAACTGGCCGGCGGCGCCTGTGTTGTCGAGGCTGGTGCCAACAGTGGCGGTGTCACCGCTGGTGCTGACGGTGATATTGACGATGCCGCTGGTGTCAGCCGTGATCGTGTTGATCGAGCCGGCGGCTTCAACAGCGTTCCAGGTGCTGTTCTGCCAGAGATAGATCTTGAGGGCGTCAGTGGTGAAGCCGAGTTGGCCGACAAAGTCGCCCGTGATGGCTTGCAGGGCTGCTGTGCTGGCGGCGACGATGCAGGTGCTTTGGTCTCCGAGTTTGGCGGCGGTTACAGCGTCGGCGCCAATCTTAGTGGCAGTGACAGAGCCAGTGGCAAGCGATGCTTCGACGATGGAGCCAGAGGCAAAGCTGATCTTGGCGCTAGGGATCTCGGCGTTCGAGATGAGGTCGGCACCAAAGGCGATCAGGTCGCTGACCGTGATTTTCTTGGTTTCGCTGGCGCTGATGTCCGCGACAGCCAGTTCGTCCGTGGCTGCGAGGTTGGCACCAGCGAGGGCCTGCAGCTCTGTAATTTTGAGGTCTGCCAAGGGTTAGTCCTCCTGCTCCAAGGCCAAATACGAGCTGGCGTCTTGCTCAAGCTCAAGTCTATCGCCGTTTTCCTGCAGCAAGTATTCGAGCTGACCCACGCCCGTGCGGAGACGGATGGGGCCAGTTGTGATGAAGTCGGCGGTCACTTCAACAATCGAGCCAGGCTGGAACGCAACGGCTGCGTTTGTAATGATTGCACTAATACTGTAATAGATTTTGTCGTTTAATTCGCTTTGTTGGCCGGTTGGAGAATAGTTTTCTGTTTTGACGAACAGTTCGGCGTCAAACTCGCTGCCGACTTCGGTGCGGAGGATTAGCTGCAGCAGGTAGTTACCGCTTTCTGCGACGGTGTCGAGGTAGTCCCAGTGGCAGGAGATGGTGCCCGAGCCGGACATCAGGCCGCTGTACTGGCTGCGGAACTCTTCCGACAGGGCCGTAACGTCGATGGCTTCGCGGTTGGTATTGATCTCGTAGGAGGTGACTGCTCCAAGCAAACGGGTGCTGGCGTTTTCGACCTTGACGCGGATGGGGATGTCAGAGGCGATGGAGGCAAGTGTGATGGCCGAGGCTTGTTCGCCGTCGAGGGACGCGGCGAAGTTGTTGTACAGGCGGATGCCGCCCATGTCGTCAACGAAGACGTACCACTTTCCGCTGCTTTGCTTGGTGTTGTTGGCCCATCCATCGGTACCAACGAAGCCGAGGACGACGCCGTTGGTGCTGGTGATCTCCACCTCGTCGCCGCTGATCAAGAAGCCGGGCTCGAAGTCGAAACTGAACCGGCGGCTAGTGACGTTGATGTCACTGGCGTTAACGATTGAAGTTTTTTCGCCTTCGTCGCTTTTGCGGCGGAGGGCGACGCGACCGTAAGCGCCAAGGTAGGTGGACATTAGATGGCCACTCCCGTAGCGGCGCCAGAGCCTTGGAAGCTGATCTGGGCGCTTACCACTTCGCCGACACTGGCGCCGTAGGAGGCGCTGGTGATGAAAGCGTTGAGGGTGACGGTCTTGCTGCCAAGCGCCAGGATGAAGGCAATGGGGGAAGTGCTAGGGGCGCCAGTGCTGATGACGCGCTTGACTTGCGTGGCGGCGTCGTTGCGGGCGGTGTCGTCTTCGTAGTACAGAAGAGTGGCGGAGCCGCTGTACGAGCGGATGCCGGGCGTGTAGCTGCGGTCGTCGTCGCCCAGTGTGGTGGTCTCCAGCATCTCAAGGTCGGCCTGCAGGGACCAGTTGGTCACCTTCACCTGCGTGGTGCCAGCGATGCTGAGGGTGCCGTCTTTGCCGGTGTAATACTTGCTCATGATGTGGTCACGACCAGGCGGATGGTTACGGTGCTACGACCGGGCTTGACGCTGGCAATATCCGGGGGCTCTGCATAACGATAACGCAGCCCTGATTGTGGTACAAAAGTAGAGCTGCTGCCGGTCCAGCCGGCTTTGGCGTTGTCGGGCAGGTCGAAGGCGGAGAAGGTGCCTTTGGTTGTGTCGTAGCTTGAGATGAAGAGGTCGGCGTCTGCGTCGCTGATGTTCTGGTAGGTCAGTTCCAGCGTGCCGCCGATGCGCTTGTTGCCGTAGAGGATGCGGGATTCGGCGCCGCTTTGCGTGCGAAACAACTTAACCGGATAGTCGCCCGGATTGAAAGTGCGGCTCGATGGTCGGAGGTTTGGCAGGGTCATCAGTCAGGTGCCAGGTCGCTTACCATCGTGAATCCATTGTAAGAAGGCTTGAGTTCATTAGCGACCACGCTGTAACCGTTTTCGTCGATGGGGAAGTAGCTGGCGCTGATGCGTGCCAGGCCTTCTTCGTCAAGGTCGATTGAGTCGACCATGTAGACAAGCGAGCGCGTTGTTGTGTCTTTGATGGCGAAGATTGAGTCGAACAGTTTGTTGGCTTTGGGCTGGCCGTCGACGATGCTGACGGTGAGCGTGTCTTCGTTGACTTCGTTGTCGTTACGGTCCCAGTAGTACACTTCGACGCTTTGGCCGTTGGTGAGTTGGGCGGGCGTGATGATGGCGCCATTATCTTTGATGATGCCCGAGGCACCGGGCTGGACGTAGCTGGCTTGTGTCACCACGCGGATGAAGTCGCCGGGCGCCAGGCCGAGGCCGTAAGGCAGCGTTTGGAAGCTGACCACATGGGTGCGGTGACGGCGGGCGCTTAGGGCGTACTTGGCGAACAGTTCGGCGTGATAGCGGCTGGTGATGTGGGTGAAGTTGAACTCCTCCAGCGGGCCGTTGGGCTGGTCTGTGTAGTACACGACTGCTGTTTGCTCTTGCGGGAAGCGGTTGGGCAGTTCGGTGCGGTAGCGCACCATGGCACGAATGGGCAGGCGCTCTTGGGCTTGGATGTACTCAAGCTGAAACGAGTCCTCGATGATGTTGCCTTCGGTGAAGATGCCCGAGATCGGCACCTTGACATCGAACATCGTGTAGTTGCGTGTGGTGTCAATGGGGAGGGCAGGTTCGATTGAAAACTTGCCGCCGCGCATGACGAGGTTGCAAAGCAGCGAAGTGCTGATGCGTGCCAGAAATTCGCGCAGGTTTTGCGGTTCGACGATCACGTCGTCGTAATACAGGCCGTTGGCTTCGAGGAAGGAGCCGGTGCGGGCAAACTGGGCGAGGTCAACGAGATCGCTACTGATCAGCTCGCCTGCACCAGTGTGGGGATTGGTGAGGAGGTAGTAGGCAAGGTCGGTGAAAATGTTGGAGGAGTCCGTGGTAAGGACTGTGTTGCCGTTGGAGTTGCGGCGGATGTTGGTGACTTGGATGCCTTTCTTTTGGTAGATGTGCAGTTGCTCGAAGCTGCTGAGGCTGATGCCGCTGCGGACGCTGATGCCTGCCATAGCGCAGCCCGTGTATGATGCAACGCCGTTACGAACTGGGTCATTGGCTAGGTTTTCGTTGACGTAGACCAGCTCGTGCTCTGGGCCGTTGTCGCAACTGCGTGTGATGAGGTTGCTATAGTGCGACACTTCTGCAATCGCGCTGTTTATTTCAAAAATGCGCGGGCCTGAGACTGTGGTGTAAGTGCGCGTGGTGACAGGCGTGTTGACTTCGAAAATGTAGTCGACCAAAGTGTCGTCAAGAATTGGCTTAGTGATTACAAAGATTTCGCCGCCTGTCCAAGTGCCAGTAAAGTTGGCTGGGATGGATTGGCCGTTTACTAAAGTCCAGAAGATTGTGCGAGCTGCGCCAGGATCATTGGGGCCAAGGTTTTCGACGCGCAGCCGCATGTTGAGCCGGACGGTACGGCCACCCCCGCTGAATTGAAAGTTGTTTTTGTCTGCTTCGGTAAATTGGTACTCTGCGCCAACAGGCAGCGGAAAGTACGGCACATCGGGAAACGGAGCCTCGCCAACGTTGTCGGGGTCTTTGCCGATGGCCTTTGCGATGCCATTGCTGATGCGGCGGAGGTTGGCGTCGGTGTTGTCGCGGTAGGAAAAAGCACGCACAAAACGCACACTTGATACGGGTGCGGTTGTAACTTGGCTACCCGAAAAAACGGGGTCGCTGACCATTTCCGAATGGAGTGCCAGAGCGGCGATGTCATCGAGGAAGCCCCGGACGCGGATGGTAAACGTGCCGTATTGCGTGACGATTCCCGAGGCGTCGTAGAACGGGTTGGTCGCTGTGACACCGTCGCTGTTTAAGCGGATGCACAAACCGCGACCAATAATCTGGTTGATCTCACCAGAAGTAATCGGGCGGATGCGGTATTCAAACTGATCGAAGGGTTGCGCGATGCGGATGAAGTTGTATTGGTCCTGCGGCGCAGATCCAACAACGCAGAAGGGGAACGGATTTAGTTTGGCCCAGCCTTCTTCAGAGCTGTAATCGTTGTTGGCAGGCCTGACGTAGAGATGGAAGAAAGAAGCGCGGCGGGCGTAGGACTGGTTTGTTCCAGTAGAGAGACTGGTGTTTTCAACGTCGTACTTATGTAGTTTTTCGATGGAGGGGACTGAGTTGAAATTCGTGATGCCGTTAAAGCGTGTCCAGACGTTGCTTTTAATGCCGATCTCAGTTACTTCGCAGGCGCGAGAATTTTGGAATGTGGCGATCTCAGCTTTGCAGATGGGGAACCAGGCTTGGCCGATGTCAAACAGCGGGCCGTCAGCGCCTTCGGGGAGATTTGTGTCTGACGTGATGAACGGGCGGTGGCACACGCCGACATAGCCTGGACCGCCATCGCCGTAAACAGCGATGCACTTGAGGATTACGGTGTAGGGAGAAGAATCTGTTTTGTCGTAAACATTGTCGGCTGGGGTTCGAGAACTTACCTCAAACATGCAGTTGCCGATCATCCATTTGGTACCTATCTTGAGCAGCTCATCTTGCTGTTCGTGTTCGGTTTGGATGGCGGAGATAATTTGCTTGTTGTCAACGGCTTCTAAGTCGGGGTTTGCGTAGGTATATTCCAAACCGCGCTGTCTGTTTGCAACAATGTTTGGATTTCTGGTGTCGTAATAGAGCGTATCTTGCAGTTTGCCTGCGTTGTAGATGACGGTGACAGTGCCACCGACAACCATTTGGACGCGCAGGCCGTTGCTTTGTTGCGGCGATGTATAGTCGGTGCCGTTGACGTTGGCTGAGACAATGCCGAACTGGCGGGCGTAGTTGCGGCCCGTTCCAGCCATTTTGGGGTTGCCCGCAATCTGGAAGCGTTTGGCTGTGTAGGAGCCTGCTGTTTGCTCGGAAGAGCCAGACAAGTAGGAGACAACGTCCCAGTTCAGGCGGTATGGCGTGCCATTTGGGAGACCGTTGTAGGCGCCGAACTGGGTGCGGGACGATGGGGAGAACGAGTGGCAAAAGGCGTCTGCCGTTAGGCCTGCGAAGGTTTGGGCGTTGAAGGCGTTCTCGTCGGGGCCGATTGGCGTGCCAAAGTTGCCGTAGCGGTTGTTGTGGCCGCGCAGCCGACTGTCTGGTGTGGTGCGGACACTGCCCGGCAGGGCTTCGTAGGTGGTGGTGCCAGCGATTGGTGTGCCGCCTTGGTAGTAGTACCAGCGGTAGTCGCCGTCAGGGAAAGAATCGAGAGGTAATTGGCCGATGTAAACGCCAGCGCGGTCTGCAGCGATTTCAGCGGGGGTGGTGTATGGGCCTCGGGGCATGGGCGATTGCCCTGCCAAGAAAACCATGCTGAGGCTTTGGTAGCCGCCCCAGCTAAACATACGACTCCAGACCAGCTTGGGGCTGATCATGATGCCGCCGACGTAGTAAAAATCAGTGCGGCCGTTGATGTTTAGCTGGACGCGCTGCTGTTTGGTGAAGACAATGGGAATCGTTTCGCCGTAGCGGCTTAGTTCTTGGTTGGCCTGGAATCCGTATGTCGGGGCGAATCGGTCGCGGCCTGCAATACTGTCAAGCGTGCGGTTGCCGCCTTGGCGTTGTTGTGCAGGAGGTTTGGGAGCCAGTAGCATCCCAATGCCTTGGAATACCAAGCCAAGGACAAGTGAAACAATGACAGAGACAACATCGTTCTCAATGTCCGGAATATGGGCATACTCCGCCGGGCGTTCGCGGCTAAGCCAGTCGATGCGTTGCTTGAACTGAAGATATTCTTGTTCGGTGCAGCCCAGTTCTTGAATTAGCTGGCGCTCGTAGGGGAGCAGTTGCTGCGGTAGCAGCGGAGTGCAGGAAACGCCGTAAGCGGGTGCCAGGTCACCGCTTGCAGGTTGGCCGTTATGTAGAGGATGCCGTCCTGCCAAACTGTCCCGAAAGCGTAATTCTTGTGTGGTAGGAGAACCACGTCTCCATCATACAAAGGATCTAGCACGCGGCGTCCCCAGCCGTGGATAGCCTTAAGGATTTGACGAGGCGGCGCGTCGTACCAGTAGGGGTCGAAGGCGGGGGTAGCAATGCCGAAGCGATCCAGGGCTGTGTAGACGAGGTGGATGCAGTCGATGGCGCCATCAGGGTCGGTGCCGTCTGCGCCGAGGCGGTATGGACGACCGATCAGGTCGTCCATCAGCTCAGGCGGACCTGCGCAGTGGTGGGCAACGGGCCAAACACGTCTTCAGTGATGCGGCGTCTTGGTACGTCGCCGCCGACTGCGTCGATGACGGAGGAGATCTCTAAGCGGAGTTCGGCGTCGCTCCAGATGGCGCCGGCCACTTGACCTGCGTAGGAGCTGAGTACGCGGTAATCGGACTTGTTGTCGGGGTTGAGCATCAGCATGTCCACTAGCACCACCCAACTACCATCGACCAATGTGGAGGCCCAGCTACGGCTGAGCGAGTTGTTGGGCAGGGCAAGTTGCGTGGACTGGTTGTCGCCGCTGCGGTTGACCGTGACGCCAGAGAAGCCGAAGGGCAGAAAGCCGTGGGTGTTGCCGTTGTAAGCGACGTTTTCGTTGATCCAGAAGTTCTGGAAGTAGAGCGGGGAGGCGCCAGCCGTGCGGGGCCTGGCCGTCAGCATGTGACCCAGGGCTATTTCGGTCTTGAAGCTGGTGTCCATCAGTTCATGCCGAGGCGGCTACGGGTGGCGCGGGACTGCTGCAGACGGCGGAGGGTGCGCTGTTCGCCCTGAGATGCGCCCTGCTGGGCGGCTTGGGCCATGCCAGCACGGAACTGGTCGGCGGTGACGTAGTCAACGGAGTTGATGCGTTCCACGGTGTAGCGCACGTCAATGGCTGCTGGTGCCATTGTGGCGGTGCCGCCGCTGCTGGTGTCATCACCAGCCGGGATGACCGCAGAGCCGCGTGCGCCAGCAGCATAGCGGCTCATGGCAGAGCGCATTTTGCTAGCTGGGATGATGTATTCAGATTCGCCGCCTTCGCCAACCACGGCGCTGGTAGGACCTGTAACGAAGCCGCCATCGGCAAACAGTTTCATCCCGCCAAAGGCTGATGGGTTAAAGCCTGCTTGACCGCTGCCAAACACTGAAGCGCCCGACACTGGTCCAGCGCCGCTGAACAACCCACCGCCACCGCCACCACCGCCGAACAGGTTAAGCAGTTGCTTGAAAATAAACATCATCATCATCTGCGCCAGTATTTCGGTTGCCATGTTGATGAACGACTCACCGATATTTTTGAACACGCCAGCAAGCGCCTCTTCTGTGGATTGCGCACCGCTGATAATGCTTTGGAACGCGCTACCGAATGCACCGCTGATTGCTTGCGCTCCTGTTGTTGCAGCGTTGATTGGATCGGTCAGCTCTTTTAGCCTGTTACGCATTTCTTCGTACTTTTGTGTTGCCTTATCGGCTGACAGCAAAGAAATGTCAGTTCTGAAACCGCCACCGCCACCTTGACCAAAGGCGCGGGCTCCTAGTCCTTCAGTCTTGCTGAAGTCCAATCCTGCGATACGCTCAAACGCGCTCAAGCCATCCTTGATGATTTCAAGGTCCAGCTCGCGGTTCTCCCGTCTTTTTATATCTTCAATAAGCAGTTGAGCCGCATTGCGCTGTTCTAAATTTTTTAGCGCTAAGACCTTTTTTTGGTTGTCTTGATATTCAAAAACAATTTGCAGCCGTTTCTTTTCTATTTCAGATGTTGTGCTAAGCAGCATTATCTGCCGAGAGAACTCAACTGATAGCTGCCTGCCTTCATCCAGTGAGCGCTTGAGTTCTTCCGCTAATTTTTCTGCGTCGCTCTTGCCCTTGGTGGCTCCGCCGCCTTTGGCGCCACCTGTCGCTGCAGCAAGTGGCGGAACGGTGAACAATTTATTTGTTTGCTGCGTGCCTGTTTGCAGTCTTTTTTGCGCCGCGATATTCTCATTGATTTTTTGCAGGATCACACCTTGCAACTGAACAGCTCTATTGGCGTTTGGGTCACTTGGTCCAACGCTTTGCAGCAGTCTCTGGTATTGCTGCAACGCTTGCAGATTTTGGTTGATGCCTGTTTTGTTTTTCTGTGAACCAACTTGGCTAATACCTTTAGCGATATTATCAACCGCTTGCGACGTGGCGCCAATGTTTAGAAATTGCCGAGCGCCTGCAACATTGCGAGTGAGACCACCACCCCTGCCTGCTGCCAGCGCAGCGTTGATAGCATCAACGACCGCAATTGCTTGATTGAAAATTGCCTTAAGCGCTGGCGTCAGCACTTGGCCGATCCGCCTAGCTATTGCATCAACGCCATCCTGCAGCGTTGACAATTTGCCACTCAGAGTATCGCTTTGCGCAATAGCACCATTGGCGTACTTGCCGCCGGCACTAGTCAGCCGTTGTAGTGCTACCTCAACAGCCTTAGCACTGATCTGACCTTTGCTGAGTGCCTTTTGGAACTCCTCGCCGGTCATGCCGTACATCTTGCGCAGCTCTTCCTGCAGCGCGATGCCACGCTCTTGGAACTGCAGCAGCTCTTCACCCTGCAGCCGACCCTTAGCCTGCACCTGGCCGTAAGCCGTCACCAAGCCTTGCAGCTCCGCACCAGTAGCGCCAGATGCGTCGGCAAGTCTGCGGGTTGTCTCTACGACGTTGTTAGCCTCAACGCCAAATGCCTGCAGCCGTTTTGCTGCATCAATCAACTCAGTACTGGTAAACGGTGTAACAGCGCCAAGCTGCTGCAATTCTTCAATGATTTGCTTTGCTTTTTGCGCGCTACCAGTCAGTACCTGCAAACTGCGAGTTTGGCTTTCAATCTCTGCCGTCTTAGCAAAAACAAACCGCGCCGCTTGAATGCCGCCAAATGCAGCAGCTAATTTACCAACGGCTGCGCCAAGGCCGCCAAAAGCGCGTTCAGTTGCTTGCGCTTGATTCTGTACGTCACGCAGCTTGCCAACAGCGCCGCGACTGTCAACGTTAATGGCAACGTTTGCTACGACAGACACGGCTTATCGACGGCGTTGCTTCATTCTACGTTCTTGCTCCTCGTTGAGCACATCAAAATAAGCCGACCACAGAAGTAGCTCTTCCATGGTCAGCTCAGACTTTAGCCGCGTCAGGGTGTAGCCAAGCTCTTTGGCCACACCCAGTTGCAGCATCAGCAGGTTGTCACGCTTTAGCTCTGCCTTTAGCGCTTTTCATGTCCACCTGCTCGGTGTCCTCCGGGCTGGTGATGATTGCAAGCATCATGGCTTGCAGGTCACTGTCCAGCACTTCGTTCTTCAGCTCAGCGATTTCGCCAGCTTGGAACAGCCGCTGGCCTGCGTCGTCCACTGCTTTGGTAATCAGCAGGTTCAACGCAAAGCCATTGGCATCATCACCGCCAGGCATCTTCTGCGCCCGTTCACGCTCTGCCATGGTCAGTGGCGTTGCGTAAAAGTCAAACACGCTACCGTCGTTAAGGGTAACGGTGCGCTTGGTGGGCGTCAGATTGGCTGCTTTTTTCAGCCGGTCAAGTGCGTTAGGCATTAGGCGCTCGTGCTGAAGTCAAAGGACGGAGTGCCGGTCGGGCGGAAGGTGATTTCCACCTGCTGCGCATCATCCGGGTTGATGTTGAGGCTAGCAGTCAGCAGCACGGCGTCCATGCTGATGCTGCGGCTCAGCGCTTCAGTACCAGCTTTGTCGGTGTAGAGCTTGAAAGCGCAACCGACCTGCTGACGCTGCAGCACATCTTCAACCATGCGGTTGGACAGTGCGGCGTCCTCGTTGGTCACATAAACAGTAGCGCTGCCGCTGCCATCTGCAAAGCCTGGAATGTAAGCGCGGAACGGCGCATACTGACCAGCGGTTTGGCCGATGGTGGTCACGTCGATTTCAGCGCGGCTGATTTCAAATGACCAAGACTGCACTTGGCCGACGGCGGCGTAATCGGCGTAGTAAACCTCAAACTCGTTGGGAGCAACGGCGGTGCCGTCGTCGGTGATTGCCAGAATGGTGCCACCGGCAGCGGTTGAAACTGTCAGGGCGCCGGTTGAAGCGGTATAGCTGAGAACGTAGTAGGTGGTGGCGTCCGAAATCGGAGCGGGCAGGGTTCCAGTGCCAGAGCCACCGGTCTGACTATTGACCACACGGAACTTAACGGGGTCGCCGGCCTTGAGATTCAGATAAGTCTGAATCGTGATGGTATCAGAGCCAGCGTTAACGTTGGCCTCACCAAAGGTGCCAGTGGTGCCAGCGGGTTTGTAATAAAGCGCGCCGGACGTACCGGACAAGACAGTAACAGCCATGTTGTGAACGGTAGTTGGCTGGCGTCAGTCTACATACGCTTCAAACGTTATGGTTATTTGAGTCTGGTAATACGGCTCAGGCGATGCTGGCGTTACCTGCGCCGGGCCAGATGCTGCGTCAAAAATGATGCCAGACACCGTGCGCCGATCAAACAGGTCCTTCACGCGCTCGGCAATGGTGAAGTTAGCGCCAGCGCCAAGCCCGACCGGTGTGAACACGTTCACGACCAGCGTGCCGTTCTGCCGGTTGAAGCCAACGCCACCAGTGGGTAGCAGCGTTGCATAGGCGTTATCGCCAAAGCGGATGAACGCCTGCAGCCATGGTGTGTTGTTGGGCGGGTTGAACGGGACGTTCTGATAGCTGACCGGATATACAGGGTTCAGCGCCATCTCAGTGGCGATGCGACCTTCAATGGCAGCGCGAACGTCGTTGTAGGTGCTGCTCATGATTCCCTGCCGATGCGGTCTGCGTTTGCCCTGACGAAACCTTGGATGTCCTTGGCGATGCCTTGGACCCAGCCTGCTTGGCCACCAGGGGCATTAGTAGTCTGTTTAGACCATCCAGTGGCAAGCCGTTCTGCATAGGGCAGATTGTTATGCACGCTATAGACGTTGCCCATGCGCTCTTGACCATGTTGATAGCCAATGCTAATTCTGCGCTCAAGCGATGGATCTCTTGGGGGCTTAGTTGATTCTCGCCATGTTCCGGTTGCTGGCTGTTGTTCAGCGCCGTCATAGTTGCCAGCAGTATTTTCACCAGTTGCCCAACTAGCGCGGAATCTACCAGTGTCAACTGGGCTGGCCATTTTCAACCGCAATTCTGTTTCAAACACCGCAGAACGCAGCAGCTTTTCATACTGTTGACTGGCGTAGTCGCCAATATCGCCAATGCGTATGGTGCGTGCCATCAGTCTCTCAGGATTAGTTCATAGGTGATGGCCGTATTGTCCTGCTCAATCGTGCGCACCTCAATAATTTGCAGGCTGCGGTTGCTGATGATGACACGATCGGCTGTCGTCGGTGCACTTGCCACGTCAGCCGCTGCAATGATTAGCCGCTTGTCGCCTTGCTGCACCAGGTCGTTCACCTCGCTGCGGCGCACGTCTTCCAGTACGCCACGCACTGTGGTGTCTGTGGTTGTCTCGGCCGATGCGCCTGTGGTGGTGTTGTATGCGCCAGCGGTCACACTGCGGAACGTTGCAACACCGCCAAAGCGTGCCATCAGCTTGCTAGCAACCTTCCGTAGCGGGCTAGCTAATGCCATCAGAGTTTATAGGCGACGCAGTGGCCGTTCTGCAGCTTGATGCTGGTAAACACGCCGTATAACGTGGTTGAAGCACTGAACGATTGGCCGGATAGCGTGTTGCCGTCGTAGTTTTGAGCAATGATGGTATCAATTTGGGTGTTGGTCGTGAAGTGAATCGCACCCCAGCGCCCCGTTCGTGTTGTGCTGTCACCAATAAAGGTTGCACCGATTGAGTAGTCAATACCAAAAAAATTAGGCTCGCTCATGGTCAGATCCGGTAGGCGACGACTTTGCCGCTAGCCAGCGTGACGCTTGTGAACACGCCGTCGATAAAATCGCCCTTGCCAAGTGGAACCGACGTAAACGCGTTGCCGGTTGCGTTCTGAACCGTAGCGGTGTTGATCACGGCATCGGCAACGGCGTAGAGCCTATAAAACCTGCCGGTGTGTGCAGCCGTGTCGCTGATGTACTCAAAGCCAATGCTGTAGTCGTCCATGGTCAGCTCCTGCGAATAGCGACGTTGCCCGGTCCGCTAATTCTAAGGCCAGTCAGGTACCGCTCCATAATTGGTGGCACCTTATCCGCACCAACGGCGCCGTAGCCGAGGTTTGGCGTCACGTCAAGGCTGCCAATCTTGACGTTCTTGTAGTCTTCCAGTCCGCTCAGTCCAAGCCCATCAGGGTTGTTGTTCAGGTACGTTGCCAGCACGACCTGCGCATATTGCACCTGCGTTGGGATCTCGGTATCAGTAAAATAATCCGTCGTGATGCGGAACGGAAACCCCACCGCGTAGGTGTTGATATAGGTATCAGGCTTGCGCACGCCGGTACGCGGCCACTGCAGCGCCTGCGTATCGGTCGCCCGTGCGCCAAGGAATCGCTCACGGTCTAGCCGTTGCGTTGCGGTAAACAGTGCCCGGTTCTTCTGGTCAGTGGTAGCCGATGCCCATGCGGTGACATCAGCATCCTGCACAAAACCATCAATGATCGCTTGCGCTGCTGCCAGCGTCAGGTAACTGTTTGCGTCGGCCGCGCCTGGCGTGGCCACGATTGCTATTGGCATCGTCAGGCTCCGGTATGTCTAGTTTAGGCTCTGGCATAGAAAGAGAGGCCACCTCGGTAGAGGCAGCCTCACGATCACGCAGTCGCCGGAAAGCGAACAGCCCCATCAGACGCGCTTCAGCAGCACGGTGATGATCACACCAGCCAGGGTGGTGGTGGTGCCGGTGACATCCAGAGACAGGCGGTTGCCAGCCTCGAGGATGAGGTCTCCGTTGGTGGTGGTCAGAGCAGGGGTTTGCTCGGTAAGAGCAGTGCCCTTGAAGTTGATGGTAGCGCTGAGCAGATCATCGCCAGCGGTAGCGGCCTCGGTGCCTTGGCAACGACGAATCGTGCCAGTGACAGCCGAGGCATCATTACCGGCGGTGGCGTGGACCTCGCGGACGGCGACCACTTGGCACTTCACCGGAGCGGTGAAAAACTGCACATCAGCCACCGAAGAGGCGATGTAGTGGTCAGCAACGATGTACTGCTCTGTGGACAGTTCAAACTGGGAAGGTTGTGCCATGGTTAGTTACCTCAATCAAAGTTGGAGGTGTTGGTGGCGCGCACGATGCCGAGGTTCTTCAGCTCGTACACCTTCGACCAGTTGCCGACGGTTTCCAGTTGAGCGCGGGTCGGGTTGACCGTGGTCACGCCCCACTTAGCACCAACAGGGTGGTAGCAGTAGTGCAGGTCGATCGACATGGCATCGCTCTTGGCGAGGATGTCACGGTCGGTTTCGGTCTGCATTGCGAGCTGCTCACCGCTTGCCACTGCTCCTTGGGTAAAGAAGTAGGTGGCGTACTCAGTCGAGCTGCCGCTGCCGTCGGTTTGGACATCATCCGAAACCAAAACTCGCAGGCCCATGTAGGTGGGGACTGTGGGATTGCCGTAAGCGCCAGCAATGCTGCCGCCAACGAAGTCGGTGACGCTCGAGGTCAGACGTGCGTCGGTCTCGGTCACGTAATCAATAGCGCGACGCTCAACAAGGTCGTAATAGACCTTGGAGTGCATACACACAGCAGCCAGTTTGTCGCCTTGATCGCCCAGCAGGCTGCGGGCTTCGGCAACGTGGCGGGGGCTCAGCGTGGTGGGGGTGTCACCAGACTCGCCGTCAATGGTCAGGCCAAAGAAAGCAGCAGAGCTGGAGGTAGAACCCAGACTACCAAACACACCGGCCAGGCAGGACAGCAGGTCCTTTTGACGCTGGTTAGCAACGTAATCAGCGATCTTGGCGCCGATAGCAGCCATGGGGTCAGCGCCAGCAGCCAGGGCTGCAAGGTCGCGGGCCTCAAAGGCGCGGCCACGGTGCAGGATCACGCCGACTTGCTTGTCAGCGGTGATCTTGCCGGGAGTCAGCGAGCTGCTGTCAGTCAGCACCTCGAAGTCGCCGGACAGGTTGGCTTTCCAGAAGGGGACGTTGATAAAGTCACCACCCTCAGTTGCATTCAGCTCCGCCAGAGGCTGCACCACACCGGAAGCCAGGAAGGCATCACGCTGGGTGGTTTGCTCAATGACGTAAGGCGTAAATACCTCTGGGATGATGATGTCAGAGCGAAGAGTCGCCATGATTCATCTCGGGGGAATGGTTTACGGTGTGGGCGCAGCCCAATGCACCAGCGCAGCCGGTTGCAAATAGCTTAGCGGTTAGCTGTTGCTTTCATGCGGTCATACAGGTCGCGGTCTGTACGAAACAGCCGTGCCTGTTCGGTCAAGTTGAATGTATCCCTGTTGAACGGATTGATCATCCCAGCAGGCACACCACCTGAACTGGCGCCTGCTGATGGTGCACCGCTACCCTGCGGCTTGGGTTGCTTTTGCATCCAGCTTGGCAGCGTCTTAGCCCATTCGCTAACGGGTGTGCGCTGGTAGCCATCGACCACCACGACAGTGCCATCAGGGTCGCGCTCGATCTGATCGGCGCTCAGCTTGGTCTTTAGCACCATGTCCGGGTCGTGCACGATGTCGGCCAATGCCGTTACCGCTGGTGTGACAAGCTCCAGCTCACGCACGCGTGATTCAAGCTCTGCAATGCGCTTGTCCTTTTCTGCTGTTGCCTCGCGGAACTGCACCTCTAGGGCTTGCCGTGCCTCTTGGTATTTGCCTTGAGATTCGAGCTGCTGCTGTTCGTGGTTGCGCTTGAACTCAAGCAGCTCATCGACATTGACGCCATCAGGCAGCTTGGGTGCTTTGGATTTTGCTGCGCGCAGCTCAGCAATCAGCTCCTGGTTTTTGCGCTCCAGTGCTTCAACACTGCGTTGCAAGTCAACCTCAGTAGCCGCAGGCTCTGGGGTTTGTGTTTCATCAGACATGGATAAGCCGCAGGCTTAATTACGCTGCCATCGTAATGGCGCGGTGTGATCGTGTCAAAGCGTGAATGGGACACACCTGTGCGGGAACCGTGGAACCCGCTGATTAAGCAGTGCCTTGATGCAGTGGACCGGCATGAGGAGCTGTACCGCAGCACCGGCAACGGATGGCACGCCGCCAAGGCACAAGACCTGCGGTGGTATGTGGCTGAGCTAAAGGATTGGATTCACGCGCAGGAGCGTGTCACCACTTCGCCTTATCCGCCCAGAACGCAGCGCTGAGCTTACCCTTGGCGATATTGGCCGCATGGCGAGCCTTGAATGATGCCCGTCTTGCTTTGTCTGCTGCCGATTCTCCTTTTCGTGCTGGTGAGCCAGACACGCCCTGCTGACCGAACCTGATCAGCTTGACGGTGTCGCCTTCTTTGGCCAGCACTACATGGGATTTGGTCGGGTGGTTTGGCGTGCGCTTGGGCTTGTTGTACCCCTCAAACTGCTCGCCGCGATAGGTGATCATTTCTTGGGTTTTCGCTTTTTGGCAGTCTTAGCGGCTGCCTTAAATGCGGCAGCCGTTGGACGGCCCTTCTCGCCTTTGCGCGCCATGCGTTCGTCGCTGCCAGATTCAATCCGCTCGCGCTTGGCGCGGATGTTGGCGTAGAGACCAGGTTTCTTTGCCATCACTTCTTGCCCTTTGGCTTGCGGGATTTGCCAGCTTTGGACAGGGCGATGGCGACAGCTTGCTTTTGCGGCTTGCCAGCTTTCATCTCAGCCTTGATGTTGGCTGAAATGGTCTTCTGTGAACTACCTTTTTTCAGGGGCACCGTACCGAGCGCGTAGATGTTCCAAGGTTAGCTCTGACCCGTCGTCACGTACCAGCTTGGCTAGCGCGTTCTGCGGTCCGTACTTTTCTGACAGCCTTCTAAAATACTGAACCTTACCGGCTCCTAACGCCATTGCCTGACGCTGCAGCAAGTCGGCATCGGTCTCGCCTTTTTGTTTCTCCTTTAACCACTGGCCGTAGGATTCATTTGCAGGCACCTGTCCCCCCTGGCTAGCGCGGGTGCCTGCTGGTGGCGGCGTAAACCCTAGTTCGTCGTAGTCAATAACCGGCACTGTGGTCGAGCGGCAGTTGAAGTGCTGCGGTGGTGTCGGGCCCCTGCCATATGGAAATTCTTGACCGTCAAGCGCTCGGCAGATTGCACTGGTGCGTGTGTCGAGCGTGGCGACGTACCTGTATTTCTTGGTGATGTCTTGATTGGCCTCATACACCTGCTGGCTGGCGCTGTTGGCCACCTGGTTAATACTGGTGCGCACCAGGGTGACGATCTGATTGTCGGCCACTGCTGTTGCCTGCCCACCTGCCGCGACAAGCTGCCGCACGTTACGCGCACGCTCGCCAAACTCAAGGCTGCCGATCAACCGCTTGGCGATGGCCGGTGTCGGTTCACCGGTTAACAGCCCCTGCCGCACCACCTGACTGAACCGCTCTGCCTGGTCAACGGCGATGCCACGGAATGCTTTGCTGACCACCTCGCCATTGGGCAGCGTAATTGTGGCACCTTGAGCAGCGGTAAGGCTGAACGTTGCTGGTGCACCTTGCACAGCAGCGAACAGGTCGTCGGATAGCGCCACCACATTGAGCTGCGTCGGGTCGGTTGTGACGACCGATTGCGCAAATTGCGGGCTGATCTCTACGGTGTTTACGGCGTCACGAGCGCCAGCCGGTAGCGCCTTGCGTAGCTGATCTGCCACGAACTCAGACTGCAGCTCAGCGATGCCCTGCAGTTCCCTGGCAGTCAGCTCGGTGCTGTCGCCTGCCCAGGTGCTAAGGCTGTCCTTTAGCTGCGCAAGGATTGCCCGCAACCTAGCAGCCTTGACCGGTGCGGCTAGGTCGTCGATCGTGCGCAGTTGGTTAACGCTGTCGATGATGATGTCGTTGTAAGCATTGATGATCCGCCGCGCAACGCTATTGCTAAAGCGGTTCAGGTCAATGGCATTGCGGTATAACGCTTCCATCAGACAATGCCCAGGTCTTGTGGTTTGTATTCAGACCGGATGCTGACATTAGCGCCGCGCTTTAATGCACCCTGCACCGCTGCAGCGAAGGCGTCGTAACCGTTCTGGCCGTCTTCCATAATGCGCAGCTCGTCCACTTCATCGGCTTTGCCGTCTTTGTACCACGTCAGTCGTATCACCGCCAGCACTTCATCTGGCAGTTTGCACATGGTGTAATCAAGCTCCTGCTTCCTGGGCTTCTTCGGCTCCATCCAGATCATCAGGTCCACTAGCCAGTCTGTCAGCCTGTCCAGCAGACGGTAGATCAAGCCCCGCATTGGATGTGGCCTCCAGCTCCTCGTCTACGTCAAAGTTATCGCCCAGCACATCGCCTTCGGCAAGTTCGGTCAGCAGCGTTTCTTGGCTGATGGTGCCAGCGGTGTACAACGACAGCAGAGCCTGGATGTCCTGCGGCTCAAGGCGTGCGCCAAGGAAGTCGCGGTTGACGTAAGCGCTACCGGCAGCGGTTGCATTGCCGAGGTACTGCGCGTGCCACTGCAGGCAGTTGTCGATCATGTCCTGCATATTCTGCGCAATGACCATCATGGTGCTGTCGCCTTGGCTGCGGTCGATGCGCTTGGCCTCGGCGGTCTCAGCGCTCAGCTTCTGGCCCAGCACGGCCGACAGGCCTAGCTCGTTGATCTGCAACGCAAGCTGCTCAAGCCTGCGGAACTGCGCTTCAAAGCTGCGGCCAGCAGGCTCGATGTACTCGGCGCGGCCTTCGGCTGGGAATGCAATCGCCTCGCCAGGCCCTGCTGATACCTCTTCGGCGCTGGACGGGAAGCCATAAAACGCCAGCATCGGCACGGCTGAAATGTGCAGTTGGTTGTCAAGGTCCGACTGCACCTGATAGGTCTTGAGGTTCAGCTCTGCAATGTCCTCAAGCGGTGGGCGTGACTCCATGAAGCCATGCCGCTGCGCATAGGCGATCGTGAACGGGATCTCGCTAAGGCTGGTGCGGCCTTCATCGACGACGGTGAACTCACCGCTGTCTTGCTTGCGGTGGATGCGGTACTCACCAGGCGTCAAGACACGGATCTGCTCGACTGCCTTCTCGCCAAACTCACCATCAGGGACGGTGACCACCTCAGCCAGCCGCAACTGGGTCAGCACCTGCCTGCCTTCTTGCGTCTCGGTGCGCCAGCCAAGGATCTGCCGAGGTGTGTAGGTCACCCAATAGGGTCTACCCCCATTAGCTGGTGCATCCACCAATGTACCAATGTGGCCATACCTGACCATTTTGCGCGCTGCTTCATAGGTCCAAACATTGAGGTCATTGCCTTGCAGGTCTACGTCGAACAGTTGCTCGCGGATCGCGTCGGCGGTGTCATCCAACCGCACCGGCTTGCGGGTTAGCATCCCGGCCAGCATCCGCTCAAGGCGTATGTAATACGGCGGGCATACGCTACGGGCTAGGCGGTTGTCGTAGGACTCGTCTAGCTCGCGTGGCTCCTGCGGCAGATACCGGCGATGCTTTTTACGCATCCCATAGGTGCCTTGCAGTAGATCTTCAATCAGGATCCAATGCGGCTCTTGGGCGTACCAAGACGTATTGGGGTCGTTGACTTTGGAGACGGTGCGCTGCGCAAGCGGCCGGTCATAAAAATTAAAGCCGGTATACACAGCGGCACCGCCATTAACAGTGCCGTCAGTCTAAGGTTTCAGGTTCTGATGGCACGCGGGGTGGTTGTGATGTGCCTTGTAGCCGCTGTCCTGACCAGCGACGTACACCATTGCCAGCAGCACGATTGCTGCAACGGCATTCATGAAACGATTGTTGATCATGGTTGGAATGGTAAAGGGTCGGCCTCGGCGGCCGTGAGCACAAGATACCACCTAGCGCCGCCGTGGTCAACCCTAGTAGAGCCTGACGCCTGTGCCTCGGCCAGCGCCAGCGTGCAGCGGGTTGAACTCACGCCACACCAGATACCCAAGCGCGTCGTTCATGTGGTCAAACCCAGCGTCCTTGTCCGGTTCGCCCTTGTCGCTGTAGCACTGCAGCTCCAGGCATTCGATCACGCGACGGCAGCCTTGCGCTACCTGCAGCCTGACCTGCCCTTTGCCGTTTTCCAGCAAAGCCTGAACAGCAGCCACCCGATCACGTACTGGCGGGTTGCTCCGTGGTGACTGGTTCGACATGCCATAGGACTCCAAGATCTGTATGTCGGTCTGGCTTGCGTTGGTGCTGCGGCTACCACCGCTCGCGTCTGGGTAGATGTACACCTGCTGCTGTGGGTGCCGCCTGCGGATCTCTTGCGCCAGCGCGTCGGTGTCATGCGCACCGGCAATCTCGTCAATCACCAGCAGGCCACTGCCAAGCCGCACGGCGATGACCGCAGACATGTTGCCCACGTTGAAGTCAATGCCAACACGCACCGGTTCGCGGCTGATGTCCGGCACTGTGGCTGTGACATGCTTTGCTCGATCGAACCTGTCATACACCTGCCCGGTTGTCAGGTTGACGAACTCGCCGTCGAGGTACGCACGCAGCAGGCTTGGGTCGTAGTTGGCTTCCAGCCGCTCGATGAAGTCCGGCGGCAGGTGCGGGTTGTCCGCCGTGCGCATCTTGATTAGATGCCGGTCTGGCCTGGCTTTGGCCTCATCACTGCCGAATGTGTTCCACATCCACCGAAACCCTTCAGGCGTCGATGCCGCGCCAAACTGCCGAACATTGCCGGAGCGCAAACGGCCAAGGATCTTCGGGAATGCCTTATTGGCAATGCTTGGCGTCACCGTATCGATCTCGTCAGCCAAAACCCAGGCAAGGTTCAAGCCGATGATGCGGCTCCAGTTCTCAAAGCTGCGGCACAGGATCTTGGTATCACCGCCCGGCAGGTGCAGCATGTACTCCGGCAGCGGGCTAGCGCGAAAGGTGTACGGGATGTCATACGCCTCTAGAAATGCCTCAAAGTCTGTCTGCCAGATGTCCCGGATCAGCGGTCCGGTCGGCTCCATCACGCAGCCGATAAAGCCCTGATTGACTGCTGCCAGCATCACGGCTTTAGCGCATAGTGCCCGTGTCTTGCCCGCGCCGTAGCCCGCACTGATACCGAGGATCTGCGTTGCGGTGTCATCCACAAACGCAAGTTGTCCGGGATGCAGGTCAGCTCGGATTCGGGCAACCAGATCGCCTGTGTCCTCTGGCGTCTGCTGCTGCATAAATGCAAGCAGCGGCACTGGTTCGCAGATGCCGCTGACGATGCTCACAAAACCTTGCGGACAGTTGTCTTGGCGCTGCCATCAGGCTGAACAGCGATCCTATGCAGAATGCGCGGCTCGTCGCCTTTGGGTTTAAGCAACCTGCCGACAGCGGTGACTTCAGGCTTCATCAGCATCCTCGAAAATAGTTTCAAGCAGCTCAGCCTTAACGATTTCAAGGCAGCCGATCAGTTCAGCGGCTGACAGCTCAGAGTCGTTCATAGCCTGAGCGACTGCAGCAAGGAAGTCTTCCATGGTGTGACGTGGTGTCGGTTGGAGCTTAGCGCATCCCACGAGGTAAGCGGAAGCCTCGCGTACGCTTTCCGGCTTTTCCTTGGTTTTGCAAAACTTTTTCTGCCGTTGCTTTTGGATTCTTGTAAAACTCAAGCGCCCTGGTTGCCGTGCGTGCTTTTTTAGTCCCTTTTGCAGGGTTCATAGTTCGACGGCCAAACCTATCTCTTGCGGTACCAGCAGCTTTGTTTGCTAGCGCCTTACCAGAGCGTTGAGCTGCTTTCGATGGAGCGGCCAGGCGAGAAGCCATGGGCTTGAATGCTGGAGACCTACGAGCACTACTCAAAAACCCAACAGTCGCATCAGAAATCTCTGGGCGGCGGGCACCTTGATAAGTAGCAAGTGCCTTTGCGCGAGTTCTTGCTGTTTGACGCCCTTTCCTACTTTGATTATTCGAAGGCAGCGCGCCAGCTCTGGTGACTCGGCGGACAAATGCAGCTTTGCGGTTGACAGTGTTTCTAACATCTTTGTTTTTGCTAATTGCGCCGGACATAGGCGCTTTAGAGGCTTTTAATAACTTGTCTTTAGCTTGAACTGGAAACTGCGCTCTAACCTCTCTTCTTTGCTGCAGCTTTGATGCGGTAAGATTGCTCGCTTTGTTAAGCTCCTTAGTTATGGCTTCTTTTTGCGCTTGTGTTTTGTTTCCTGAAAACAAAGATGCTCTAATTCTATTTTCACGATTGTAAGCCTTATTAAAATCTTGCTTTGCACGACGATCGGCTTTCTTGGCGGGATTTAGGCGTGCTCCAAGTTTTGATGTGGTTACAGCAGGCTTTCTAGTAGCCTTCGCCTTAATCGCCCCTGGCTTTAGCCCCTTCGGCTTACCGATGGTGCCCTTAGGTGCAGCCGATGCCTGCATGGTCTGCGTTGCACGCTTCTTGCCGCTGGCAGTCTTCAGCCGTCCGCCACGAGCAGTGGCGCCGCCGCCTCTAGAGGCAAACCTGCCTCGGTTATCTCGTGCGTACTTGCGTGCCATAGCTAGTGCTGCGATACAGGCAGGTTAACTAGCTCATCTCAAACCGCAGCAGCCGGGCTTGCTTGTCCAGTGCAATCAGCGCAGTATTGAGCTGATCCTTCTCGGCAGCGCGGCGCTCGTATTCCATTGCTCGTGCAACCGCAGCCTCAAGCCACTGAGAGCGTTCCATCTTGGCATCAGCAGACAAAAGCTCACGAGCGCGGGCAATATAAGAATCAACTTGACGATCACCTATCCCCCAGTTTTCCGCGGCAAATTGAATGATTTGCTTTCTACTGTGAGCGCGCAAGAGCAAGTCGTAAACAGCATTTGTGCGCTGTTCTGACTCTGTATTGTTGCACTTGCGCGCCATTTGTATTACCCCCGGAGTTGGATTGGCATGATGAGATACGTCTGCTCTGTCATGCTAGTCGGCCTTAGCACGACCGGCGTTGTTGCACTATTGGCCGACAGTGTAACAGCTTCCGCGTGCCGCATGGCCTTAAGACCATCAAGCAAATAATGCACGTTGAACGCCCATGACCCTGCGGCTGTGCCTTCGTAAGTGATCAGCTCCTTGCCGTTGTTGGCATCGGCTTGGGCGGTGATGGCCAATGCACCAGCAGCAGCGACCAGTTTGACCACGGAGTTGTGCGCTTCTGCGATCAGAGCAACGCGCTCTAGGCAACGGGTGAAGCGGTGCCGGTCAAGGGTGATGGTGTGCTCAAAGCTGGCGGGCACGAGCGCTGCCACGTCGGGGTATTTGCCATCAAGGATGCGGCTGTAGATGGTGATGCCGTCACCTGCGTCAATAACCGCCTGACCGGTTGTCGCCGCCACTGTCACGGTGCGGTCTTGCAGCAGCTTCATGGTGCTGGCGGGTAGCACCAAGTCAATACCGTCCGGCAGCGCTACGGGAACGCGCATCATGCGGTGGCCGTCGGTGGCTTCCATGTAGCCGGCTGCCATGTGGATACCTTGGAGGATTTGCTTGCTGGCGTCGGTGCTGACGGCTGCCATGCAGGCACGCACACCAGCGGTCAGGTCCAGCTCAGCGCTAGGAGCCTCCACAACGGGCATGGCGGGGTAATCCGCTGCATCCTGCACCGCAAGCCCGTAGGAGCCGCTGGAGGCGCTCACAGCGCCGTCTGAGAGCGTCACAGGCTCGCCATCGTCCATGCGGCTCACAAGGCCTGCCAGCAGCCGATACGGCAGCACCACGGTGCCAGCAGTGTCCACGGCAGCGGGGACAGTGACCGTGATGCCCAGTTCGAGGTTGAAGCCGGTAACGGTCATGGTTGCACCATCAGCAGCGATGAGGCAGCAGCTCAGGATCGGGTGGCTGTTGCTGGTGCTGATCGCTGGGGCAATGGTGCGTAGCGCATGGCTGAGGTCAGCCTGCGTGGTAATGAGTTTCATGTGGCGGCGGTGGTGAGAATTGCAATCAACCGGTCGTAATCGGCTGCGAAGGATGCGACCAATTCAGCCGGGATTGGCTGCTGATCATCTTGGGCATTGTCGCGGATGGCAGCGGCATACGCAAGCGCGTGCTCCATGGTGTCATGGAGCCGGTTGATCACGGGTTGCTGCTTGGCTGAGATGTTGATGAGATCCATGTGATGACATAAGCAACAAGCTGCTCAACCATGCGGCGTGGGATGTCCCCACGCACATTGGCAAGCGCATCAGACACTAGACGGTGGTAACTCGCCACGGTGAGGCCACTGTCGCAATTCGCAACAAGCGCCCGGCTACGGATCAACTCCGCCCGGCTGACGCCTGCCGCTGCGGCCTGCTGGTCAAGCGCCACTAGGTCTGCAGGCTCAAAACGGACTTTGACTTCTTTCATCCAGTCACCGTAAGGCAGTTCCCCACCTACCTGCAAGGTGGGACGAGGTGGGGTACCGCCAAAACCCAGTCACAGAGCGGGAGTTCCCCACGTACCCTACCTAACCCCACTTATATCAAAACAAATAAAGGAATAGAGAGACGCGTAGGGGAACGTAGGGAAATCTCAGACCGAGGTGGGACGTGGGACAGGTGGGGCACCTGCCCGACATCGCCTGCAGCGCAAGGCATCTGGGCGATT
>Ga0209358_10000700_pt1 | contig 28622 bp, 25 predicted proteins | sample LauGreFa1BDMLBSN_2_FD_187574 | JGI IMG/M metagenome (GOLD analysis project Ga0209358, IMG submission 187574) | Freshwater lake microbial communities from Lake Michigan, USA - Fa13.BD.MLB.SN (SPAdes) (version 2) | ecosystem: Environmental > Aquatic > Freshwater > Lake | place: Lake Michigan, USA...
TCTGCGTCCAGAGAGTGACGATTATATTGAAAGCGCAATCCAGTCGAGCATGAACGTTACGATTGATGCGGATGTTTCAGAAATTGAGATTTCTTTTCAAATAAGGATTTCAGTACCTGAAATTAAAGAATTGATTGATCTTGGCATTGCTAAATTATTTATTTATTGCGAATGTCGTGATACATGGTTTGATAGCATTTATGCTCCAACAGGTTATGAAGGTCAATTTAAACTATCTAAAAAAGAAATTGATGGTCAGCTGGTTCTAACCTGCTTAGTAGTATGCGGAAAAAATATAAAAGATTTTTACTCTGTCAAATTTAATCCTGAGTATGGCGAAGCGAAGTTTAACTTGTCTAGTGGTGACATCATCGCTTATGATAATCCTCAAAGTTTCTTTATTAGTAGGGATGCATTAAAAAATATTACTAGCTTGTTTGATTACGCTGAAAATAATAATATCTCTATTGGGGAATGGGATATTACCTTGGATGATGCTCGGATAAAAATTGATGTGCATCCCTCCCAACTTCCTATACTTCGCTCAGCCGAAGCAACTGCGAGGAATAAGTCTGTATTATTATCTGGTATTTTCCTTCCTTTATTAATCCACATTTTAAATGTAATGGACAATGACTCGGGGGAACTTTCGGATTTTCATTGGTTTCAAGTTATTCATGAGAAGCGATCTGCTCTTGGCGCATCCATTTCGCGAAGTCCGATACGTGCAGCGCAAGCTCTACTTCGACAACCTTTGGGGCGGTTAAATACAAATATGGGGTGGCTTGATGAAAATTAAAATATTTAAGAACTCACTTATCCAGCGGTTAAAGGATATGGTGCCTCAAAACTTAGAGCGTTACAAATCTGGAGAATTTTCAGACTGGATCACTTCTGAGTTTGAATCTGAGCTACTTGAAATTGAGATTTCGGGCATCGAAGAAATAAATTTTGCAAAGCTGAACGAACGTGCAGGTGATAATCATGTCAACGATGATCTCGATGTTCGTCTATTATTCACGTCGTTGTCTACCTTAAACCCCGAGTTAGCACGTGATCCGAGATTGTGGACTACTTTGTGTCATCTATATGCACTGCCATATATACGGTTTAGAAATCCGAAAATTTTTACTGACGAAGGTCCCGACTTATTACAATTAATTTTGTCGCGTTTTTTTGTGGTGGGTGGTCATCGCGGCTTTGAACGTACAAATTCATTGGCCCGACTATGGTGGTTTGGTCATATAGCCAGAAGAACCGGTTTAGATTTCAATGAAGCAGTTTATGCGCTCACCGAAAATACCGGACATAGAGCAGATATGATTGAGCGGCCGACTGTTGCTGTGTGTAGTAACTATATGAGCGCCATGGTGGGCGTGTTAGTCGAAGCTAAGAAAAACAAAGATGATTTCTTTGATTCTCGTGATGCCTATAGGGCAATGTTGATGGCTGTATTCGAGTTAGCTGGAAGAAAGTTTTTTCCGGCTGTTGAAATTGATGCGATTAAGGACGATATCAAATTTCAAATATCAAAGAACCGTTAATTGGTACTCCTAGCAAGGCCGTTTACTGGGCGAACGGAGACGTTCGTCCAAATCCAAGTGCAAGGTAGCCGGATGGAACCAAGCTGGAAAAGTGGGGGGTGGGGGTCCGGTGGGGGTCTTCCAGCCAGAAATGGTAAGGGGTACTGGGGCCATCTGGGCGGCGCGACACCCTCAAGCTACCCTAGATCAAGTCCGATCTTGCTTGGACAACTAACATCGGCTGTGCGCAAACCGATGTCCAACATGCAATCAGAACCATCGTGACGATGGCATGTAGGTGGGTATGTAAAATCTAAAAGTCAACGTAAGTCGTTGATTTATATAGGTATTTGGCGGAAACGGAGGGATTCGAACCCTCGATGAGGCTCTACACCCCATACTCCCTTAGCAGGGGAGCACCTTCGGCCACTCGGTCACGTTTCCAGTCGGGCGATTATGTCACGGTTTGCCGGGCGCTCAGGCGGTGGCGGGCTGGTCCAGGTCGAAGGCTTTGTGCAGGGCACGCACCGCCAATTCGATGTATTTTTCGTCGATGACTACCGAGGTCTTGATCTCGGAGGTGGAGATCATCTGGATGTTGATGCCCTCTTCGCTTAAAGCGCGGAACATTTTGCTGGCGATGCCCACATGGCTGCGCATGCCGATGCCGACGATGGACACTTTGCAGATTTTGGTGTCGCCTTCCAGGTCTTCCACGCCCAGGCCCTTGATGACACTGGCGCGCAGCAAGTCCATGGTCTTGGCATAGTCACCTCGGTTGACGGTGAAGCTGAAGTCGGTGCGGCCATCCTTGCTGATGTTTTGGATGATCATGTCCACTTCCACATTGGCCTGGGCCACCGCGCCCAAAATTTGGTAGGCAATACCGGGCTTGTCGGGCACGCCGCGCAAGGCGATTTTGGCTTCGTCGCGGTTAAAGGCAATGCCAGAAACGATGGCTTGTTCCATGTGTTCGTCTTCCTCAAAAGTGATCAAAGTGCCCGATGCGGCTTCTTCGTGGATGTCAATGTCCCAGGGGGTAAAGCTGCTCAGCACCCGCAGCGGCACGCGGTATTTGCCGGCAAACTCCACCGAGCGGATTTGCAGCACCTTTGAGCCCAGCGAGGCCATTTCCAGCATTTCTTCAAAGCTGACGGTCCTGAGGCGCCGCGCCTCGGGCACCACGCGCGGGTCGGTGGTGTAGACGCCATCGACGTCGGTGTAAATCAGGCATTCTCTCGCCTTCATGGCGGCAGCCACGGCCACTGCTGAGGTATCCGAGCCGCCGCGCCCCAGGGTGGTGATGTTGCCATCATCATCCATACCCTGAAAACCGGTGACGATGACCACTTTGCCCGCGTCGAGGTCGCCGCGCACACGGGCATCGTCAATCGATTCAATGCGCGCTTTGGTGTAGGCGTTGTTGGTACGTATGGGCACTTGCCAGCCGGCGTAACTGATGGATTCCAATCCCTCAGCCTGCAAGGCGATGGCTAGCAATGCGCTGGAGGCTTGCTCTCCGGTGGAGGCCAGCATGTCGAGCTCGCGCTCGTAAGCGATGGATGCTTTACTGGGGGCCAATTCTTTGGCCAAGCCCAGCAGGCGGTTGGTTTCGCCGCTCATGGCGGAGGGGACGACCACCATTTGGTGCCCTGCGCGGTGCCATTTGGCGACCCGCTTGGCGACGTTGCGGATGCGTTCGGTCGAGCCCATGGAGGTGCCGCCGTACTTATGAACTATGAGAGCCATGGATGGTATTTGTACGAAGCTAAACCAATGGATTGTACCAATCGAGCACTGCTTTGCTGCGCCGCACAAAGCCATGGCCGACACGAATATGCAGCTGGTGGCCGCGCGTGGTGCAGGCCGCTATTTGCGCCAGCAACTCCTGCAATTGCGCGCTACTGGCCTGGGTGTGGTGCACGCTAGCCAGCCAGTGGCGTAAAACATTGGACTGGCGAGCGGTGGATAAAGCTTGCAGTTTGGCAATCGATGGGGCAGCACTGTGGGCCTCACACAGCGCCTGCAAATCGGCCTGGGCCAATTCGCTTAACAAGCTCTGGGCCTGCGCCGCGTGCGCCGCGCTGCGCGGCAAGGTGTCCGAGTAATGCGGAATGATGGCGCGCAGTGCAGGCAGCAACTCGGCGCGCAAGCGGTTGCGCAAAAAATCGGTTTGCGCGTTGGTGGGGTCTTCGATCCAAGGTATTTCTTGCGTATGCAGCCAGCTACGAATATCCGCGGCACTGACCTCCAGCAAAGGACGGGCGTAATCCACGCCCTCGCGCCGCCATCGGGCCGGCATGGCGCTCATGCCAGCTAGCCCCGCGCCACGGCTCAAGGCCAGCAACAATGTCTCGACTTGGTCGTCGGCATGTTGAGCCAGCGCCACCATGGCGCAAGGCGGGTCACCGATATCGGGTAAGGCAAAGCGGCGCAATGCGCCATAGCGGGCTTGTCGTGCAGCGTCTTCAGGGCTTTGGCCAGCGCGGGCATGGGCATCGACGCGCAGCACTTGCAGCGGTACGCGCAAACTGGTGCACACCGCTTGGCAGTGCTGCTCAAAGTCGGCAGCAGCGGCTTGCAGTCCGTGGTTGACATGTACCGCCACCACTTGCCCCGGCCAGCGCGCCGCGCAGGCATGCAAAAGTGCACTGGAGTCGGCGCCGCCGCTGTAGGCGACGGCTAGCGGAAAGTGGGGTTCAAAGGCCGCAATCGCCGCGTCCAGCGAGCGGGTCATGGGCGTGCCATGGTCTATTTGCCGCTGGCTTTGGTGTCGGTATAGCGGCCGTAGCTTTGCAAGCGTTCATAGCGGCGATCTAGTAACTCTTTCACGCGCAAATCGCTGACTTGGCGGAAAGCATCGCCCAAAGCACGTTTGAGAAATACCGCCGCCTGTTTATGGTCGCGATGCGCGCCACCGACCGGTTCACTGACGATTTTGTCCACCAGCCCCAGGGCTTTGAGGCGCAGTGCGGTGATGCCCAGCGCATCCGCAGCGTCTTGTGCTTTGTCGGATGTTTTCCACAAGATAGAGGCACACCCTTCGGGGCTGATGACGGAGTAAATGGAATATTGAAGCATCACCACCTGGTCAGCTACCGAGATTGCCAGCGCGCCGCCAGAGCCACCCTCGCCGATGATGGTGGTGATGATGGGCACCTCGAGCTGCGCCATTTCAAAAATATTGCGGCCAATGGCTTCGGACTGGCCGCGCTCTTCGGCGTCGATACCGGGATAAGCGCCCGGCGTATCCACAAAAGTGAACACTGGGAGTTTGAATTTTTCGGCCAGCTTCATGAGGCGCAGGGCTTTGCGGTAGCCCTCGGGCTTGCTCATGCCGAAGTTGCGCAGGCCACGCTCTTTGGTGTCGCGCCCTTTTTGCTGGCCCAGCACCATGCATGGTGTGCCGTTAAAGCGGGCCAGACCGCCCACAATGCTCAAGTCATCGGCAAAGTGGCGGTCACCATGCAGCTCAATAAAGTGGGTGAATATTTCGCTGACGTAATCCAGCGTGTAAGGCCGCTCCGCATGCCTCGCGATTTTGGTGATTTGCCAGGGCGTGAGGTTGCTGTAGATATCTTTGACCAGTTGCTGGCTTTTCTTGCTGAGCTGGTCAATTTCCGCAGAAATATCTACGGCCGATTCCGTCTGCACATAGCGCAATTCTTCGATCTTGCCTTCAAGCTCCGCAATCGGTGACTCAAAGTCGAGAAATGTTTTTTTGGCCAATTTCACCCTCCTCCAGGTTGATGCCCCGCCCTAAAACCCACTGCCTAGTAGTCCACCGGCACCGGGTCAAGCGAACGCCAAATATACCAAGTTGCCACGCTGCAGTAGGGCGCCCAGGCCGCAGCGACCTCGCGCGCGTCGCTGCGGCTAACCGCTTCGCCCGAAAAATAGTTGCGGCTGATGCCGTTAATGAGTCCCACATCGTCTAAGGGCAGCACATTGGGACGGGTCAAATGGAAGATGAGAAACATCTCCGCCGTCCAACGCCCGATGCCGCGCACCGCCGTGAGTTCGGTAATGATGTCCTCATCTGACAACGCGTCCCATTGGTTCACGCGCAGCTGGTGGGTATCGAAATGCACGGCAAGGTCCACCAGGTATTCCACCTTGCGCGCACTCAGGCCCGCCGCGCGCATATCGTCCACCTTGAGTTTGAGCACCCGTTTTGGCGTCATCTGCGGCGTCAGCAGGGCGAAGCGGTCCCACACCGTCTGCGCCGCCTTGACCGAAATTTGCTGTCCCACAATGCTGCGCGCCAGCGTCACAAAGGCATTGCCACGCGTCTGCAAAGAAGCGTCTTTGAATTGCGGGATGAGGCGCTTCATGACCCGGTCTTTTTTCATGAGGTGCTTGCAGGCCTCGTCCCAGAACGCGGGGCTTAGCAATTGCACAGCGGGTTGGGCGGTGGGACTCATACCTTAGTGGCTTCCCAGGTGGTGCCCAGCGCCGAGTCTTTGAGCACGATTCCGCGGGCCAGGAGTTCGGCGCGAATAGCGTCAGCACGGGCAAAGTCACGCGCCGCTTTGGCGGCCTGACGCTCTAGGATGAGCGCCTCGATATCCGCGCTATCGACCACGCTGCCAGCACGCAAAAAAACCTCGGGCGGCGCTTGTAAAAGGCCAAGTACACCACCTAAAGCGCGCAGCAAAGCCGATAGTTGCGGCAAACGGCTTCGGTTCACTTCCGAGGCCAGATCGAATAAGACCGCCACGGCTTCGGGCGTGCCGAAATCCTGGTCCATCGCTGCCTTGAAGCGATCGGCATAAGGCGCGCTCCAATCGATCACCACAGTGCCCGGCTCTGGCGGCACCGAGGACAAGGTGGTGTACAGCCGTTTAAGGGCGATACGCGCATCTTCAATATGCGCATCGCTGTAATTGAGTGCGCTACGGTAATGCGAGCGGACTACAAAAAAGCGTGTGGTCTCGGCGTCAAAGCGCTCCAAAATTTCTTGAATGCTGAAAAAATTGCCCAGACTTTTGGACATTTTTTCGTTGTCACGGGTGACAAAACCGTTGTGCATCCAATAGCGTGCCAATGGCTTACCGGTGGCCGCCTCACTTTGGGCGATTTCGTTTTCATGGTGCGGGAATTGCAAATCCGCGCCGCCGCCGTGGATGTCAAAGGATTCGCCCAATAGCTCGCAGGCCATCGCCGAGCACTCAATATGCCAACCCGGGCGACCCGTACCAAATGCGCTCTCCCACTTGGCCTCTTGCGGCTCGGTGGCCTTGGCCGATTTCCACAGCACAAAGTCCAGCGGATCGTTTTTGCCATCGTCCACCGCAACGCGTTCGCCCGCGCGCAATTCATCGATAGATTTGCCCGACAGCTTGCCGTAACCGGCGAATTTACGCACCGCGAAATTCACATCCTGATTAGGAGCGCGGTAGGCATAGCCCTTACGCTCCAGGGTATCAATCAGGGCCAACATGTGCGGCACGTAGGCGGTGGCGCGCGGCTCGTGGGTGGGGCGTTCTATGCCCAGGGCATCGGCGTCGCGGTGCAGCGATTGCACCATGCGATCGGTCAGAGCGCCGATAGTCTCGCCGTTTTCAAGCGCGCGGCGGATGATTTTGTCGTCGATATCCGTGACATTGCGCACGTAGGTGACCTGGTAGCCGCTGGCCTTGAGCCATCGCTGCACCACGTCAAAAGCCAGCATAGAACGGGCGTGGCCTAGGTGGCAGTTGTCGTATACCGTCATGCCGCAGACGTACATTCGTACACGGCCTGATTGCAAAGGATGGAAATCCTCCAATTGGCCGGACAAAGAGTTATGGAGCCGCAAACCCATGGGAATTAAATGAATTTCTTTACGTAGCAAGATTGGTCAGAGATTATGGAAGGAGCACCGCACCGACCACTAGAGGCCTGCCACCGCGGAAAAAGACCCTCCGCTACAATCTCGCGCAGTATAAAGGCGGCACTTTCGTTGCCCTGTCATAGTCAAGAAATTGTTACGCCCCCATGATCCGACCAAGACTGCGGCTTGCCCACTATCTGTTGCCCCATTTGATATTGGTGGCGCTTGCAGGTAGTGTGCGAGCTGATGAGTACAGCGAAGTGACTCAGCTTAGCCGCGATGGAAAGTTCGTCGAGGCGCTGGCCAAGGCAGACGTATTTCTCAGTAGTAAGCCGCGTGATGCCCAGATGCGCCTGCTTAAAGGCCTGGTGCAGCGCGATGCGGGCAAGGGGGCCGAAGCCATCAGCACCTTTAGTCGAATGACGGAAGATTTTCCTGAGCTTCCCGAGCCTTTTGTCAATCTGGGTGTCATCTACGCAGACCAAAACCAATTGGATAAAGCACGCAACGCATTTGAAATGGCCTTGCGTACCAATCCCAGCTATTCCGCGGCGCACGAAAACCTGGCCGATGTCTATGGCCGACTGTCAGGCGCTGCCTACAACAAAGCCCTGCAGCTCGACGTCAGCAATCTGGCGGTGGTTCCGAAGCTCGCACTGGTGCGACAAATCAATACGCTCAACCCTACCAAGCTGACACCGGCCCAGCTGGCAAGCCTAGCCAAGGCAACGCCAGCACCTGTGCAGATACCCCCGGCTGCACCAAGCGCGGCTGTAGTGGCACAAGCCAAGCCGGTGCCGATTTCCGAGCCGGCAGCCAGGCCGGGGCGTGAAGCGCCAGCCCCCGCGCAAACCCAGGGGGTGGATACGGCGTCGGCCCGAGAGGTTGAGCAGTCCGTACAGGCATGGGCAGCGGCCTGGTCGGCTAAAGACATGCGGGCCTACTTCGCGGCCTACAGCAGGGACTTTGACCCTGCCGGTAAACATAGTCGCAGCGAATGGGAAGAGGAGCGACGCTCACGTATCGAAGGCAAAGCCAGCATATCAGTCAAGCTCTCAGAGATGCAGGCGCATGTACGCGGTAACAACGCGGTTGCGCGCTTCCGACAGGATTACCGTGCCAATGGCATATCGATCTCAAGCCGCAAGACACTGGAATTAGTACGCCAAGGCGATAACTGGAAAATTGTGCGCGAGGCCGTTGGTGGCTAATCCGGATCATTTTGCTGGATGGGCCTACCGCGCGTGGAGCGTCGCGGCAATGGCCTTGTTGGTCGCTCTAGGGCCCATGGACGCCAGTCGGGCCGCGATCAACAGCGTGAACGCGGCCACACCCGGGCAGTCGCGTACTGATGGCCCGTCTGAACAACGACTGTTGGAAGTTTTCGGGCTCATGGCGCGAGGCCAGAGTCGGGAAGCACTTGAAAAGGCTGGCAAGCTGGTAGCGGATCGGCCCAACTTTCAACTTGCACAACTGGTCTATGGTGACCTGTTGGCCGCACGTATGCGCCCCCTGCAATCGGTAGGCGATATGCCTGCCGACATGGCGCGTGCTGGCGCAGCCCCTTTGGCCGATTTACGCGAGGAGGCCCATCAACGCTTGGCTAACCTGAAAGAAAAACCGCCAGAAGGCTACGTACCCAGCCAATTCCTGAAAATGGCCCCGCAAACACGCAGCGCTATGGCCGTGGACGCATCGCGCTCGCGCCTGTATTTTTTTGAAAATACAGGTTCGGGCATGCAACTAAAGGCAGACTATTACGTATCCGTGGGTAAGGCTGGCACTTCCAAAAGTCAGGAAGGAGACCAGCGCACGCCGCTGGGCGTTTACTTCGTGAGCAGCCATTTAGATCGCAAAACTTTGACCGATTTTTATGGCATTGGTGCGCTGACGCTGAACTACCCCAATATGCTGGACGTGCGGCGCGGAAAATCGGGCAGTGGCATTTGGCTGCACGGCACACCGTCCACCCAGTTCTCTCGCGCGCCGCGCTCCACGGACGGTTGCCTGGTCCTATCCAATCCGGACATTCGCGTCCTCATCGACAATATTTCGCTGCGCAACACGCCAATCGTGGTGGCCTCCCAACTGGTTTGGAAATCACCGAAACAACTAGAAGAACCTGCGGCAGCATTTGCCGAGTCCTTAGAGAGCTGGCGCCAAGCCAAGGTGTCAGGGGATTTGAAAAAAACCCTCAGCTATTACACGCCGGATTTTTCCAGCTATGGAAAGACATTGGATCAATTTAAACCGCTGCTGAAAGCGGAAATGAAAGCCTTGAAAGGTCGCAACCTGGAACTCAAGGACTTATCGTATTTTCAATGGAGCGATACGGCTGAAACCATGGTCGTGAGCTTTGGCGAAGTCATGGCGGGTAAGCGCACCGGTATTCACAAGCGCCAGTACTGGGTGCGGTCGAGCAAAGAGTGGAAGATATTTTTTGAAGGAGTTCATTGATGCCCCAAAACATGACGACTATCTTGGTGCGAGCGCTGATGCGCCTGAGTCTCACGATGTGGCTAGGCCTCATGCTGGCAAGCCCTGCGATGGCCGCTGTCCAAGTGGAGGTGCAGACCAGCGCCGGCGATTTTGTACTGGAACTTGATGCCAATAAAGCACCCAAAACAGTGCAGAATTTTTTGCAGTATGTGAACGATAAGCACTACCAAGGCACGATTTTTCATCGCGTCATCGACGGCTTCATGATCCAAGGTGGTGGTTTTACGGCCGATATGAATCAAAAGCCGACCCGTGCACCGGTACCCCTGGAGGCAAATAACGGACTACTCAATGATCGTGGGACGATTGCCATGGCCCGCACCGGTAACCCAAACTCAGCCACCTCCCAGTTTTTTATCAACGTGGTGGACAATCCCGGCCTCAATGCCCCAAAACCTGATGGTTTTGGTTACACCGTTTTTGGCAAAGTGAGTAGCGGCATGGAAACCATCGACAAAATTCGCGCCATGTCCACCGGCTCCAAAGCTGGCATGCAGAACGTTCCCTTGACCCCGGTGACCATCAACGCAGTTCGCGTACTCAAATAACGAAATTTACGACCCCTCTGAGACCACTATGACAAACCCTATTGTTGAACTTCACATCGCCGAGCACGGTACCATCGCACTGGAGCTTCACAAGGACAAAGCGCCTAAATCCGTTGAAAATTTTTTAGCCTATATCGAGCATGGCCACTATGACAACACGATATTTCATCGCGTCATTCCAGGCTTCATGATCCAGGGCGGCGGCATGGAGCCCGGTATGGTGCAGCGTAAAACGGCCAAACCGATTGACAACGAAGCCAACAATGGACTGAAAAACGTGAAGTACAGCGTGGCTATGGCCCGCACCAGCCAGCCGCACTCAGCCACCGCACAATTCTTCATCAATGTGGCCGATAACGGCTTTCTGAACCACACGGCAGAGACCAACCAAGGCTGGGGCTATACGGTGTTTGGCCAGGTCATTGAGGGCAAGAACGTGGTCGATGCGATCCAAAGTGTAGACACTGGCCACAAGGGGTCCCACGACGACGTGCCCGTAGAGGACGTGATCATCACCAAAGTCGTGGTGCGCTAAAAAGGCGGCCCGCACGCGGCATGGAAATCAGCGTCCCCGCCCACTGGCATACGGTCGATTTCCTGTCCGATCTGCACCTAGACCGGACCGAAGCGCCTACCACGCAAGCGTTCCTTCGCTATCTCGAGCAAACGCCGGCGCAGGCGCTGTTTCTGCTTGGTGACATTTTTGAAGTCTGGATAGGCGACGACGCCTTGCACGTGGATGGCGGGATAGAGCAGCATGTGGCCGCTGCGCTGCGGGACGTATCACAGCGGGCCGCCATCTTTATCATGGGTGGCAATCGCGATTTTTTAATGGGAAATGCCTTTATGCATGCCAGCGGTGCGCAGGCTTTGCAAGACCCTAGTGTCCTGTACGCAAGCGGGCAAGGCTACCTGCTCACGCATGGCGACGCGCATTGCCTCGGTGATACAGCGTACCTGTCCTTTCGTGCCATGGTGCGCAGCGCGGATTGGCAGCAACAATTTTTGAGCAAGCCCTTGTCCGAGCGCCAAATGCTGGGCCGCCAGATGCGCGCGCAAAGCGAGGCGCATAAGGCCACTGCCCGCGCAAACGCCCCGCTGCAATGGCACGATCTGGATACGCAAGCTTGTCTAGAAAGCTTGGAAAACGTCGGGGTGAACACCATGATTCACGGACACACCCACCACCCTGCTACCCACGATTTGGGATCAGGCAAAACCCGCTGGGTGCTTAGTGACTGGGATACATCGGATCACCCGCCCCGAGCGCAAGTTCTGCGGCTCAGCATTTCCCCCAGCGGTTCCGGCGCATTGCAACGAATGCCAGTACTTGGTTCGTAAATGCGTCAAGGTCGCTTGCGCTGCTGGGCATTCATCGCAGAGGAACCCCATTGGTGTTTCAACAGCAAGCCATGAGGTTGCGCGCCACAGAGTCCGGGCCTAGCCTCCCCACCGGGAAACGCCTTTGGGGACGCAGGCTACCACTCACCGCTTGAGTAATACCTTGAGCGTATTCTGTAGCCGCCTTGCCTGATCTTCGGCAAATGGAGACGCCAAAACACCGGCCACGTCTTGCGCCCAAGTTTGCTGAGGCGAGGGATCATTGCGCCTTGTCAAAAGCTTCAACTGCAGGGCACGACGCGCCTCCATATGCTCGGCAGGTGTAGCCACTTCTGCAGCCATCTCCAAACGCAACAATGATTCAGAACTGACTTGAACGCTGCCGGCCTGCGTCACCGCGGCAGCCCAAGCGCTGCGCCCGGCCGCATTCACGCGCGGCCCTAGTTCCTGAACGGTGGGAATGGTGGAAGCATCGCGACGCTCCCAAGCCGACAGCAATTGCGTCAGCGCCTCGCCATGGGCCTGCGCCGCGAGCTTCTTCAATGCCATTTGCGCGCTTTCCAGAGCTTCGCGTTGTGCACGAAACGCCGCATCGCCCAAACGCGGCTGCGCTGCGCGCGGATCCGGGCGGGCGCCAAAGCTATCTCCACGCGCCCCAGCGTCACGGCGCCCAGTGTCACCAAATCGCGCATCCCGACTCGGACGCGGGGCATCGCGGCCGCCGACAGGCCCCTTGCCACCCGGCGCACCATCTTTGCGATCGCCCCATTTGCCAGGACGGGCAGGTGCCGCATTTGCCTCGCGCTGCATGCCCGGGCGGTCGTCGCCGCGCATCGCCACAACGGGTTTGGCGGCGGGTCGCGCGGGTACAGGCGGGGCAACGGGCGCGGCCTCCGCTGCCTCCTGCGATGGTGCCTCAGGATCGGTGGAGATCACGGGCGTCGCGTTCGCAGCGTCAAAAGCCGCTGTATCACTGATGCCCTCAGCAGGCACTGTTGATGGTTCCAAATTTTCTAGGGGCGGCGACAGACTGTCTGCCGCTTGCGTCGCCGTTTGCGCGTGGGCTTCTTGTGCACCTGCGGCGCTCACCTCGGCCTGGGCCTGGGCTTGTCCTTGCAACGCGGCCTCTAACGCGGCAATCGCTTTGCGAATCACATTGGCGTCGCCGCCGGAATTGGCTGCCTGCAATGCCTTGGACGCATCCAGCACCGCGCGGTCACGCTGGCCCAACGCGGCCTCGGCCGATTCGCGCTCGGTGGTCTTGCGCTTGAACGCATCGTCAATCGGCTTGCGAAAAGCGTCCCAGAGTTTTTGCTCCAGGCGCCGGTCCAGAGGCACCGCATGGGCTTGGGCCTGCCAGCGCTGTTGCAAGGATTTGACTGCGTCAATTCGCAGCGCTGCCGCGGCGCCCAGCACCTTGGCTTCTTCGATCATGGCCTGGCGCAATTGCACGCTTTGCGCTTGCAAAGTCTCCAAGGGCTCGGCCGCATGGGAAATGGCTTCTTTCCACAGCGGCTGCAATTCAGCAAAAGCTTTTTCACCCAGGTGACCGGCATTGCGCCAACGGTCGCCAAACTGGTGCAGGATGCGGCTGAAGCCTTTCCAGTCCTCGTCTAGCGCGGTGGGGTTTGCTTCGGCCCAGGTTTTCACTTCATCGATTAAGGCCAGACGCTGTTGACGGTGCTCCAGGGCATCGGTTTTGAGTTTTTCCAACCAAGCTTCCACCACTTTGTGCGCCGCATTACAGGCCTCGTCAAAGCGCTTCCACAGCCCATGGTTGGGCACGCCGCCCTGGTCGGTCTGCTTCCATTGTTCACGCATGGCACGCAAGGTTTCCTGCATCTTGCGCCCGCCCAGCGATTGACCGTCCGGGCGTTTGAGTAAACCCTCGGCCTTGATCACCAATTCTTCGCGCAGCTGATCGGCGCGCCAGCGCTGCCAGCCTTCGAGTTCGCCCGCGGCTGCCAGTGCGGCCTGCGCTTGCGCGTCAAGTTTGCCGTCAATCAAACGGCCAAATTCCTTCAGGGCCTGACGCAATGCGTTAGCCGCACCGGCGCTGGCTTTGCCGTGGCCCTGCCCCACTTCGGCTTCCAGTTGGGCAAGTACTTCGGCTACTTTGGCCTGCGCCGCTTCGCGCACCGCCGGATCTGCCACAGGTTTAGCGGGCTTGGCAGCAGCCTGCGACTGCTGGCGTTCGGCTCTCAAAGCCTCGGCCCAAACCGCAACCGGGGGTAGCGGTGCCTGCGGGTCTTGCGCTGCCAGGACGGTTTGCGCCAATACCGCATCAAAAGCTTCCCAGACGACCAGCAATTGCGCTTTGGCGCTGTCCAGCACAGGGGCAAACTTCACATCGACACTCGCCCAGTCGGTGTGCGCCACCAGTTGCGCGGCTTGGTTTTGCCAGTGGGTTACATCGGTGGCCAGGGCACTGTGGGACACCTGCGCGTCCTGCCATGGCTTGGTGGACATCACCTCAATGCGCTGAGCCAGCAGTACCGCCGCTTCACGCTGCACCTGCGCCTGGTGTTGCAAATCTTCGATGACGCGGACGCGCTCGGCCAGTTGCAATTTCAAGCCCGCCAGCGGCTCTCGGCTCAGTGGCGCTCCAGCTTTGGCCGCGTCACGCTGCCAAGCCAATGCGTCGGCGATGTTGAGCTTGGCTAGCTCCAGCAATGCACGGGCTTTGGCCTCCCATTCCGCGGCAATGGTCTCCTGGGCCTTTGCGCGTTTGGCTTCATCCAGGCGATCGCGCAAGAGTTTGGCGGCGCCCTTATCGCGCGTGCTGAGCTCTCGGTACACCTCGGCCACTGCATCCTGGGGCGGGTCGCTTGCCATCCACTCTTTCACACGTTGTGTCCGCTCGCCCGATGTCGCCGCGGAAAAAGCGCCGCCCGTCAAGGCGTCCCAGTGGGCCATGTCATGGGTCTTGTTAGATGCGGTCGTCGCCACGTGGAACCTTGCTAATTGAAAATGAATAGAAGCGGCACCAAATGCCGCAGAGCGGGCGCAATTGTCCTTCAATGCGACGCCTTCAGGCAAGGCTGGCTTAAATTAAGGCGAACAGCCGTAAAAAAACTAAACATTGGAGCGCGGTCTGCGCTCAGGCCACTGCCCTTTTGTCGAAGGGTGCTAGGTATAATCCATTCGGAGTTGCAGCTTGTGCAGAGCCGGCAAGACTTCCCCAACGCAGCGAAACTACATTCCCAGGCTGGTCCCGGGACCTTTGTTGCCACCGCCGGCATCGCAAAGCGAGCCTGTCCCTCAACCCAAGCGTCCACCTGTAAGGCAGTGTCTGCAGAGTGGCGCCATGGAATACGGAGCCCCATGAACGCAGCACAACGCTTTAGGCAATCGCTTTCCGTGGTCATGAGCGATATCGTCCATGGCTTTATGGAAATCACCCACAACAGCTTTGCGCTGGTGGGCCTGGCAGTGATATTTTTCGGGCTCACTTTCGGTTTGCAGCCGGACCTGCGCCAAGCCGGGCAGTTGCAGCTGATGGAATGGCTGCAAGACCACCAAGACACCCTCACCAGCCTGGTCACTGGTACCGCAACCGACCGCGTCACGGCCATGAACCCCAAAGACTTGCCCAAACCGCAGGCAGCGGTAACCCAATGGCTTGGCCGTAAATACAATATTGCCCAAGAACCTATGGCTGCCTTAGTGGCCGAATCCTTTGCCGCCGGCGCAAAGGCAAAGATCGATCCTTTGCTGATACTAGCCGTGATGGCCGTGGAGTCCGGCTTTAACCCGATTGCCCAAAGTCCCATGGGCGCCCAGGGCTTGATGCAAGTGATGACCCAGGTACATAGCGAAAAGTACACACGGTTTGGTGGCACACTGGCTGCGTTTGACGCCTTATCCAATGTCCGGGTAGGCGTCAAAGTGCTGGAAGAATGCATTGCGCGCGCAGGATCACCCGAGGGTGGTCTAAGGCTTTATGTGGGTGCTGGCAACTTGGAGGATGACGGGGGCTACGCGGCGAAGGTTTTGGCCGAGCAGGCGCGCTTGCAAGCGGTTTTCAGCGGTCGTCCCGTACCCGTCTTGGTGCCCCTGCCTGAAGTGAAACCGTTGGCTTTGCAGCCCGATGGCACATTGGGTTTCGGGTCTCTTGGTGGCGCCCAGCAAGAACTCTAAATAGGTCCACTAAAATTACCATCAGCCCATCGTGCCCTTACCCCTATGTGCAACCCGGTTGCCTGAACACAGGCCTTGTTAAATAGTTCCGGGTCACAAACCCTAAGCCCGTTAACCCTTAGCTACTGCCGCCTGCACTGCTATCAGTAACGTTTTTATAAAACCTTGAGGACCCCAACATGTACCACCGCAATCATCTAATTGAGCAAACCGATCCCGAACTATGGGCCGCCATCGTGGCTGAGAACGCCCGCCAGGAACACCATATCGAGTTGATTGCCAGCGAAAACTACGCTTCGCCCGCCGTCATGGCCGCCCAAGGCAGCCAGTTGACCAATAAATACGCTGAGGGCTACCCCGGCAAGCGTTATTACGGCGGCTGCGAGAACGTGGACGTGGCCGAGCAACTGGCCATCGACCGCCTCAAGCAAATCTATGGCGCTGAAGCAGCCAATGTGCAGCCCCATTGCGGCGCATCTGCCAACGTCGCGGTATTTCTCGCTTTCCTCAAGCCGGGCGACACCATCATGGGCATGAGCCTGGCCGAAGGGGGCCACTTGACCCACGGCATGGCGCTCAACATGAGCGGAAAGTGGTTTAACGCGGTCAGCTATGGCTTAGACGCCAACGAAGCTATCGACTACGACGCCATGGAGCGCAAAGCCCACGAGTCCAAACCCAAGCTGATCATCGCTGGCGCCAGCGCCTATTCTCTGCACATCGACTTTGCACGTTTTGCCAAGGTGGCCAAAGACGTCGGCGCTATTTTCATGGTAGACATGGCGCACTACTCCGGCCTGATTGCAGCGGGTCTGTACCCCAACCCAGTGCCGCATGCCGACGTGGTCACCTCCACCACACACAAGAGCCTGCGCGGCCCGCGCGGCGGCATTATTTTGATGAAGTCCCAGCATGAAAAAGCCATCAACAGCGCCATGTTCCCCGGCCTGCAAGGCGGCCCCTTGATGCATGTGATCGCTGCCAAGGCCGTAGCCTTCAAAGAAGCCCAGGGTGAAGGCTTTAAAGCCTACCAGCAACAGGTGTTGACCAATGCCGACATCGTGGCCAAAACTCTGACGGAGCGTGGCCTGCGTATCGTCAGCGGCGGCACTCAGAGCCATGTGATGCTGGTCGATTTGCGTTCCAAAAAAATCACCGGCAAGGACGCCGAACGCGTGCTGGGCGATGCCCACATGACGATCAACAAAAACGCCATCCCCAACGACCCAGAAAAGCCCATGGTGACCAGCGGCGTGCGCATCGGCACCCCGGCCATGACCACGCGCGGCTTCAAGGACGAAGAAGCGCGCGCCACGGCACACCTGATCGCCGACGTGCTGGACAACCCGCACGACGCAGCCAATATCGATGCCGTGCGCGCCAAGGTACACGCCCTGACAGCCCGCTTTCCAGTCTACGGCTAAGCCTGATGAAGTGCCCGTTTTGCAGCCATTCGGAAACCCCTGTGGTGGAAACCCGGATGGCCGAAGACGGGGACTTTATCCGCAGGCGGCGCCAATGCGGCGCTTGCGAAAAGCGCTTTACCACCTACGAACGGGCCGACGTCAGCTACCCGGTAGTGGTCAAGAAAGATGGGCGGCGCATTGACTTTGAGCAGGGCAAGATCATCGGCTCGATGAAACTGGCCTTGCGCAAACGCCCGGTCAGCACCGAGCAAATCGACGGGGCGGTAGAGCGCATCCAAGAAAAGCTTCTGACCTCGGGGCTCCGCGAAGTGTCGTCCACCCGCATTGGTGAACTGGTGATGCGCGAACTGAAAAAACTAGACAAAGTGGCCTATGTGCGCTTTGCCAGCGTGTACCGCAGCTTTGAAGATATTGACGACTTCAAAACCCTGGTCAACGAGGTGAACAATTAAGCCCGCAGGGGCTTGATTGCCTGGTCTGTAAGCGCCATGCCGCACATCGCAACTGCATTGCGGCTGGCCGAATCGGCGCTCTACCTCACCTCGCCCAATCCGCGCGTAGGCTGCGTGCTGGTCAGCGCGCAAGGCCAGGTCATCGGCCAAGGCCATACCCAGAAAGCAGGCGGGCCGCATGCCGAAATCATGGCGCTGCGGGACGCCCAAGCCCAAGGCCATAGCACCCAAGGCGCAACCGCCTATGTGACGCTGGAACCCTGCGCGCACCAAGGGCGCACCGGGCCGTGTTGTGATGCGCTGGTGGAGGCCGGAATCACGGGCGTAGTTGCAAGTCTCCAAGACCCCAACCCTCTGGTCGCCGGACAGGGCTTTGCCCGCCTGCGCGCAGCAGGTGTTACCGTAGAAGTAGGACCTGGCGCCGCCGAATCACGCGAACTCAATATCGGTTTTTTTAAGCGTATGCAAAGGGCTAAGCCCTGGATGCGGCTCAAGATCGCAGGCTCGCTGGACGGCGTAACGGCTCTAGACAATGGGAGAAGCCAATGGATCACCGGCGCACAGGCGCGCACCGACGGTCACGCCTGGCGTGCACGCGCTTGCGCGGTGCTAACCGGCGTCGGCACGGTGCTACAGGACAAGCCGCTGCTTGATGTGCGCCAGGTGGCAACACCGCGCCAGCCCATGCTGGTGATTGTGGACAGCGCTTTGCAAACACCACCCGATGCTGCTTTGTTCGGCCCGGTACGCAAGGTCTTGATTTATGCGGCCCAGCCCCATGCCGAACGCGAAGCGGCGCTACACGCTGCAGGTGCCGAAATCGTTTACCTGCCCGGGCCAAGCGGTGCCGAAGGTGAACCGTCCAAGGTGGATTTGCACGCCATGGCGCAAGACCTGGCCCGGCGCGAATGTAATGAAGTGCATATCGAGGCCGGGCATAAGCTCAACGGATCGCTACTGCGCGCCGGTTTAGTCGATGAAATGCTGATTTACCTCGCACCGCTTTGGCTGGGCCAGGGCGCGGGCATGTCCAACTTGGGACCCTTGACAGAACTGGCCCAAGGCTTGGCCTTAGACTTTCTAAGCCTGCAGCGCATTGGCTCGGATCTGCGAATCTTGGCGCGGGTGCGAGGCAGTGCAGATTTTTAATTTTTAGGATTCTGTTTCCATGTTTACAGGCATCATCACCGGCGTCGGCCGCATTACCCGGATAGAGGATTTGGGCCTCAGTCAAGCGCACGGCAAGCGCCTGCATGTGCAATGCCCCGAGGGCTACCTAGACGACGCGGGCCTGGGTGACAGCATCGCCATCAACGGCGCTTGCATGACCGTCACTACTTTGCAGCAGGATTTGCCATCACCGGTTTTTACGCTGGACATATCCGCCGAGTCGCTGGATAAAACTGCAGGCTTGGACAGTTTAGGCGAGGTCAATCTGGAAAAAGCGCTGCGCGCCAATGACCGTCTGGGAGGCCATCTGGTATCGGGCCATGTGGACGGCATCGGTGTGGTGACGCATTTTGCGCCAGTAGGCGAAAGCTGGGAATTGCGCATTCAAGCGCCCCACGCATTGGCCAAATACCTTGCCTACAAGGGCTCGATCACGGTGAACGGCGTCAGCCTTACGGTAAACCGTGTCACCGATAGCGAGATGGGCTGTGAAATAAGTATCAACCTGATTCCGCACACTATCGAAAACACGGCTTTGCGCCGGCTGTCAAGCGGTGCACGCCTTAATTTGGAGGTCGATGTCATCGCCCGCTATGTAGAGCGCATGCTGAGCGCGGACCTGCAAGCTGCCGGGTAAATCCCTCGAACCGCCTCGGCGGTTTGCGCACTCAGCACCAGGTCTAAAAAAGAAGACCGGTGGAGAAAACTTGCTCCGACATCCAAATCGACTGGTCGGCTGTCCCTTGGTATACCGGCACACCGCGTAGCGCCCCAAAAGCAAATTTCTGGGTAACCTCGAAATACATGCTTTTATAAAAGCGGTAGCGCAAACCGACTTCGGCGCCAACGGTCCAACCATTGACCTGCCACCAATCTTCGCTGCCAAAACAGCAGACACGTACCCCCTTGGGGCCGACTTGGTTGGCATTACCAAGAATGACGTTATCCGCATGCGGCAACAAGATGCCTGCGCCAAGACGGCTGATTAATTGCAGTTCGCCGGGCTGTCGTTTGGGGCCGTCCAGATGGTGAAACCAAACGGCGTTGATCATCAGATGGTTCAGGCCATTGTGCAATTCGTAACCAAAGTTCGCCTTGTTTAACACCATCGAATTAGGTGCTGGCTGGTTATTTATCGTGCCGCTCACGGCCGCGGTCTGACCACTATCCGTGTTGTATTTGCTATGGTCATAATTGAACTCGATCGCGAACGTTTTTTCCGCGTTCAAGAATTTTCCGATCCGGATATTTTCCTGCGGCGAGGTCAGATCCAGTTTGAATATCGAATCAATCGTTTCGCGAAAGTCAGCCGGGTAATCACTGGCTGCGGCCTTATGGACGGTGAAATCATTGCCTTGGCTTGGTTGCGAAATATGAATATCCGAGGGTGCGTACTGCTGGCGGCTGTAGCCCCAGGAGAAATACCAATTGCCATCGTCGTTTAAGGCCCGCTCCAAACTTCGCACTTCAGAAGATGCCGCGGCGCTGGTGGCCGGGGCATCCGTGCTTTTACCCGCAGCAGCAGGGGCCTCCTGCGCATGGACTGTCAAGCAGAATGAGGCTGAAAGAAACCCAAAGCCAACGACTTTTTTTGCTATTCTTAATGTCATGGGGCTTCCGTGATGCTGAAAAATTCTAATCGCTGCAATTGATCGGTCGGAACTGGCATGAGTACCGATCATGCTAACTCTGAGAAATCAAATTTTGCGCCAGATCAATTGCCGGCAATTACGATCGAACTAGTCACCCAGCTTCCACCTTGGCTGGGGAACGATCATCGTGATTTGACCTTACGGGAACCCGATTGCGCACCGCCAGTTACACGCGGCGGCAGGCCGGTGTGTTGCGTGAGCAGGGTGCCCGGCCGTGGCGCTTTACCCGCCAGGTTTTTTCCCGCCGAGGGCGTGGAGTTTTTGCGCCGTGCGCTTTCGTAGCTGCCGCCGGTCAAGGGTTGGAAGGTAGGGATTAAATGGTGTTTGCCATTGCCTACCAAATCGGCGCGGCCCATGGCTTTGAGGGCTTCGCGGAGCAGCGGCCAGTTATTCGGGTCGTGGTAGCGCAAAAAGGCTTTGTGTAGGCGGCGGCGCTTCTCGCCGCGCACGATGTCTACGTTTTCCTCATCGCTCTCGACGACGCGACGCACTTTGCGCAAAGGATTGCGGCCGCTGTGGTACATCGCGGTGGCAGTGGCCATGGGGCTGGGGTAAAAGGTTTGCACCTGGTCGGCGCGAAAACCATTTTTCTTGAGCCAGACGGCCAAGTGCAGCATGTCTTCATCGCTGGTACCCGGATGCGCAGCAATAAAGTAGGGAATCAGGAACTGCTTTTTCCCTACTTCGGCACTGAACTTATCGAACAGGGCCTTGAACTTGTCGTAGCTGCCTATGCCCGGCTTCATCATTTTGGACAAAGGGCCTTGCTCGGTGTGCTCTGGCGCGATCTTGAGGTAACCGCCCACATGGTGTTGCACCAGTTCTTTCACATACTCTGGGCTCTTGACAGCCAAGTCATAGCGCAGCCCAGAGCCGATCAGAATTTTTTTGATGCCTTTGAGCGCGCGGCCCCGGCGGTACATCTTGATCAAGGGGCCGTGGTCGGTGGTCAGGTTTTGGCAAATGCCCGGATACACACAGCTGGGTTTACGGCAGGCGGACTCGATCTCGGGCGACTTGCAGCCCAGGCGGTACATATTGGCAGTGGGCCCACCCAGGTCGGAGATAGTGCCGGTAAAGCCCTTCACCTTGTCGCGAATGTCTTCAATTTCCTTGATCACCGAGTCTTCCGAGCGGCTTTGGATGATGCGGCCTTCATGCTCGGTAATAGAACAAAACGTGCAGCCACCAAAACATCCGCGCATGATGTTGACACTAAAGCGGATCATTTCCCAGGCGGGGATTTTGGTCGCGCCATCGTGGCTGCCGTTTTCATCGGCATAAGCGGGGTGCGGGCTGCGGGCATAGGGCAGGTCAAACACCATGTCCATTTCGGCGGTCGTAAGCGGTATGGGCGGCGGCGTGATCCACACGTCACGTGCGGTGGCGCCCTCGCCGTGGGCTTGCACTAGGGCGCGGGCGTTGCCGGGATTGGTCTCGAGGTGCAGCACGCGATTGGCGTGGGCATAGAGCACCGGGTCGCTGCGCACCTGTTCATAACTAGGTAGGCGGATAACCGAGCGCTCGCGCGGCGGTACTTTCAATTTCGCTTTGAGCGCCGGGTTGGGCACAAACACCATGGCTTGCGCTTGCGCGCCCAGCGTGGATGGCGCCTTTGCGACGGGTGCAGCACGCTTGACTGCACCGTCTTTTTCAGCAGCCTGGGCCACTTGCGCGGCCTCGTCATCGCGGGCGCAAGTGGCGCCGTTTTCGATGGCCAGCTCAGACGTGGTCATATACGGGTTGTAGTGCGCCTCCACCCGGCCCGGCAAGTCCACGCTGGTCGAATCGATTTCGATCCAGTCTTTACCGCTTGGGTCATCCGGGCGGCGTACAAAGGCGGTGCCGCGTACATCGGTAATCGATTGCACCGGCTCTCGTGCGGCCAAGCGGTGCGCGATTTCGACAATCGCGCGCTCGGCATTGCCGTACAAAAGCAAATCGCATTTAGCGTCCACCACAATCGAGCGGCGCACCTTATCGCTCCAATAATCGTAATGCGCGATGCGGCGCAAACTGCCTTCGATGCCGCCCAAGACAATGGGCACGTCTTTGAAAGCTTCGCGGCAGCGTTGGCTGTAAACAATGGCCGCGCGGTCCGGGCGCTTGCCACCTATATCCCCCGGCGTGTAAGCGTCGTCACTGCGGATCTTGCGATCGGCGGTGTAGCGGTTGATCATAGAGTCCATATTGCCGCTGGTCACGCCCCAAAAAAGATTGGGTTTGCCAAGAGCTTTGAAAGGTGCGGCGCTGTTCCAATCGGGCTGGGCGATGATGCCTACGCGAAAGCCTTGGGCCTCGAGCATGCGGCCTATCACTGCCATACCAAAGCTGGGGTGGTCCACATAAGCGTCGCCGGTGACTAAGACAATATCGCAGCTGTCCCAGCCCAGCTTGTCCATTTCGGCCCGGCTCATGGGCAACAGGGGCGCAGTACCGAAGCGCGAAGCCCAGTATTTGCGGTAGCTGCCTAGCGGCTTGGCGTCGCGTGCAAAGTGGGATACGTCTAGGGGAGCATTCATCGGCGGATTTTAGCTTTGCACCTAGAATCAAAGTCGGTCCCCGGTGCTGTCACCCCGGGGGATGTCCTTCTCATTCAAAGGTTGTTCCATGAAAAAACTGTTTTTGGGCCTTGCTGTCCTGTCTCTGTTGGCCGCTTGCGGTAAAAAAGAAGAAGCCCCCGCCCCGGCTGCCTCCGCACCTGTTGCTGCCGCACCAGCTGAACTAAAAGTTGCGATTGACCCGACCTACGAGCCCTTTACCTTCAAGACCGCCGATGGCCAACCCACCGGTTTTGACGTGGACGTTGCCAATGCCCTGTGCGAGCAGATCAAGCGCAAATGCGTGTTCGTGGAACAAGTCTGGGACGGCATGATCCCCGGCCTGAACGCCAAAAAATACGACGTGATCATCAGCTCCATGTCGATTACCGACGACCGCATGAAGGAAGTCGATTTCACCGACAAGTACTACAACACCCCCAGCCGCATCGTGCTGAAGAAAACCGTGAAGTACACCGACCCGGCGTCTATCAAGGGCAAGAAAATCGGCGTGCTCAAGGGCTCTACCCAAGAGGCCTATGCCATGGGCGAACTCAAGCCCGCCGGTGTGGTGGTCAATTCCTATGAAGCGCAAGACCAGGTGTATCTGGACATCAAATCAGGCCGTCTGGACGGCACCGTGGCCGACTTTATGGAAGTGACCGGCGGATTCTTGAGCAAGCCCGAAGGCGAGAAATACGCCCTGGCCGGCCCGGACCTGAAAGAGCCCAAGTACTTTGGCTATGGCGCAGGCATTGCTCTGCGTAAAGGCGAAGACGCACTCAAAGGCGAACTCAACGCCGCCATCAAAACCATTCGCAGCAATGGCAGCTACAAGACTATGAACGACAAATACTTTGCCAAGTTCAATATCGACGTCTACGGCGAGTAGAGCCGCTTAGGGCTGTAAGGCCCTTGGCGCTGGCGCCTTTTTGGGCGACTTCATCAAGCCGGACCGGCACGCCAGAAGCCCTGGCGCGCCGGTTTTTTTGTCTATTTTTCCCGACGAGGCTTAGGGCCGAGGCGTTTTAGCGGCACACTCTGCGCTGATGAACGCGTATTACTTCAGCATTTTGCAAGGCTCCCTGATGACGGTAGCGGTGGCACTGGCTTCCCTCGCCGTAGCCGTCTTATTCGGGCTACTGGGTGCAGCGGCGCGGCTCTCGCCCAACCGGCTCGCTGTGGCCGCGGGTACGGTGTACACCACGGTGATTCGCGGTATTCCGGATTTGGTGCTGATGCTGCTGGTGTTTTACGGCGGCACCATGGGGCTCAATTACCTGGTGACGGCCATGGGCAGCAAAGCCTCCGTGGACATCAACCCCTTTGTGGCCGGGGTGCTCACCCTGGGCTTTATTTATGGTGCTTATATGACCGAGACTTTTCGGGGGGCGATTTTGGCCATACCGCGCGGTCAGTCAGAAGCGGCGCTGGCTTTTGGCATGGGCCGCGCGCAAACTTTTTTGCGCATCATCGCGCCGCAAATGGTGCGCTACGCCCTGCCCGGTTTTACCAACAACTGGTTGGTGCTGATCAAGTCCACTGCGCTGGTCAGTTTGATCGGTTTGCAAGAGATGACCTATTTGTCCAAACAAGCCAGTGCGGCCACGCGCTCGCCGTTTGCGTTTTTCTTGTTCACGGCGGCGCTGTTTTTGGTGTTTACCAGCGCGTCCTTGTGGGTGCTGCGCAAGGCCAATGACCATTACAGCTTGGGCACGCGACGTGCGCAACTGCATTGAGCCCACCATGCCACAGTCCCGCATCCTGCCCCGGAGCCCCGCGCTATGAAGTGGGACGTGATTTTTCAGCCGGAAAACCTGGCGCTTTACGGCCAAGGCATCTTGACCACGCTGCACCTGCTGATGGCCAGCCTGGCTATTGGCGCGGTGCTGGCACTGGGGTTTGCGCTGGCGCTGACCAGCCGCTGGCGGGTGCTGCGCGCCGTGGTGGGCGCTTACACCTATGTGGTGCGCGGCACGCCGCTGCTGATTCAGGTCTATTTGATTTATTACGGCCTGGGCCAGCTCGAGTGGATTCAGGCGCGCTGGGACGACATCTGGCCATGGACGTATTTCAAGGAGCCGTTTTTTTGTGCCCTGCTGGCCTTTAGCCTGAACACGGCCGCTTACACCGCCGAAATGTTGGCCGGAGCCATCCGCGAGACCAACGCCGGCGAGATCGAAGCGGCGCAGGCCTATGGCATGGGATCGGTGGCGATTTTGTGGCGCATCGTGCTACCCAGCGCCATGCGCCGCACCCTGCCCGCTTACAGCAATGAGGTGGTGATGATGCTGCAAAGTACCAGCCTGGCCAGCGCCGTGCCCAGCATGCTGGACGTGACCTCGGCGGCCAGCCGGGTGTATTCCAAGTTTTACCTGCCGTTTGAGGCTTTTTTGTTTGCAGCGGGCATTTACCTGGTCGCCACCTTCGCACTGGTAGGGATTTTCCGGCTAGCGGAGCGGCATTTTCTGGCGTATCTTGGGCCGCACAAGACTTGAAAAACTGAAGCCATGCAACGCCAAGCCCACCCACTTTTATCGCCCAGCCTGGGCGTGCACAAGACGCTTACGAGCTTTCATTTTGGCCAGCCCGGCACCGGACCCAAGATTTACATTCAGGCCAGCCTGCATGCCGAGGAGCTGCCGGGCATGCTCGCGGCCCACCATTTGCGCCCACTTCTGGAGCGCTTGGATGCGACCGGGCAGATCAGCGGTAACGTCGTGCTGGTGCCCATGGCCAACCCAATTGGCGCCGCACAGCGGGTGCAACACAAACCAGCAGGCCGCTTTGAACTGGACAGCGGCGAAAACTTCAACCGCTATTACCCGGACTTTGCGCACCATATCGCCGACGAGGTGCTGCCAACCCTGGGAAAAGACGCAGCGGCCAACGTGGCGTTGGTGCGCCAGGCCATGGGGCGCTATCTCGAACAATGGATACCAAAAACCGAATTGCACAGCCTGCGCCGCGCTTTGCTGCAACTGTCGTTTGATGCGGACTATGTGCTGGACCTGCATTGCGATTGCGAAGCCGTCATGCACTTTTATTGCGAAGAGGCCTGTTGGAGCGCCTTGGCGCCGCTGGCCCACTACCTGCAAAGCCGGGCGATTTTGCTGGCCAAAAACTCGGGGAGCCGCCCTTTTGATGAATGCTTATCCGGCGTGTGGTGGCGCATGGCCGAGATGATCGCAGCGCGCGGGCTGGATGCGCCGCTGCCCCAAAGCTGCCACAGCACCACCATCGAGCTGCGCGGAGAAGCGCAGGTGCAGCATGAACTGGCTGCACAAGATGCTGCTGCGATAGCTGACTTTTTGCGCGGACTGGGCGTGCTGCGCGATACGCCAGCGGCACCCGTGCCCGCACCGGCCTGCCAAGCCACGCCTTTGTCTGGCTCTGAAACGCTGTATGCCGGCTCCCCCGGCGTGGTGGTGTTTGCCGCCAGTCCGGGCGATACGCTCAAAGTCGGCGATCTGGTGGCCGAGGTGATAGACCCCATTGCCAACCACAGAGAGCGCGTTTGCGCCGGGGTGGACGGCGTGCTGTATGCCCGCGTACGCGAGCGCTATGTCACCACCGGCTGCGAGTTGGCGAAGATTGCAGGCGCCGTGCCTTTTAAGACCGGCGAACTGCTGGGCGCCTGAACCACCCAAGCGCACTGACCTAACTTCCCACCAAGCCCTTATGAACGCTGTCACCCGCAAACTGCAAATCGACGATATCCACAAGCGCTTTGGCGACAACGAGGTGCTGCGCGGAGTGTCGCTATCGGCGGACGCGGGCGATGTGATTGCCATCATTGGCAGCTCTGGGTCGGGCAAGAGTACCCTGCTGCGCTGTATCAATATGCTGGAGCGACCTAACGCTGGACGCATTACTGTGGCCGGTGAAGCGCTGGTGCTGGTGCCGGACAAAAACGGCGAACTCATGGCGCAGGACCCCAAGCAGTTACAACGCCTGCGCACCAAGCTGGCCATGGTGTTTCAGCATTTCAATTTGTGGGCGCATATGACGGTGTTGCAAAACATTATTGAGGCGCCGGTGCATGTGCTGGGCATCAGCCGCGCGCAAGCGGTGGAGACGGCGCGCAAGTATTTGCAGCGCGTAGACCTGCAAGGCATGGAAGACCGCTTCCCCGCGCACCTGAGCGGCGGCCAGCAGCAACGTGTCGCGATTGCGCGGGCGCTGGCAGTGGAGCCCGAAGTCATGTTGTTTGACGAGCCCACCAGCGCGCTGGACCCGGAACTGGTGACCGAGGTGCTGCGCGTCATGCAAACCCTGGCGCAGGAAGGCCGCACCATGGTGGTCGTCACCCATGAAATGGGTTTTGCCCGCGAAGTGGCGAACCAGCTGATCTTTCTGCACAAAGGGCAGATCGAGGAACAAGGTCTGCCGCGCGAGGTGCTGGCAAAACCGAAAAGCGAGCGACTGGCGCAGTTTTTATCGGGTAGTTTGAAGTAATTAGCGGGGCAGCGTATCGCTTGCTTCGTCCAACACTATTTGCACCACACCTTGTAGGGCGCTGGTATTTTCCGGCGCTATCGCGAACATCCCTATTTGCTTTTTCTGATGCGACTGATCTGAATGAGCGCCGTATCAATTAGCTCGTCAAAAGGGTGGTAACTTAATTTCCCTCAAATTCCCCAAAAGCCCCATAATTGTTAGGGCCAAACAATTTGTGTCGGCCTGCTCTTCCCGTTCTTAACTTTCATTACTATTAATCGATCGGAGAAATTATGGATCAGTTTCAAACACTATCGCTCTTAAACCTGTCAATGATTCAAAACGGCATATTCACCGTGGCGACTTTCTTTATCCTATGGGTGGCATTTCGAATGGCTTCGCAGGTTCGCGGCGATCAGGGAACCTTGTTGGCAAAAGTCTTAACCACCATATTCGGCTTGTTCGTTGTGTCGCTGGGCCTGCAGGTATTTGCTAACCGCAACTATTCACTGGCTTCAGCCGCAAAAGCCTTGGCTGCCTTGAAAGCTGGAGGCCAAGCGCTCGGTGTTCAGGCCGAGGCCTTCCTCGCTAGCCCTTATGGCGCAGCACCTGCCGAACTGCATTACAGCCTGTTTTCAAACACCTCAAGCGTCGCTTGGTGGGCATTAGTTACCGTTATTTTCGTGGGCATAGTTTGGATGCCGGTTAAAAAATAAGTAAGTCATAGTCATCCGTAAAAAACCGCCTTAGCACTGCGGTTTTTTTCCATCAAGGCGTTGGGCATCAAGACCCACAGCATCCACTTTTCACCCTCCGCCGGTGACATTGTTTACACCATCGAAGGCAACACCGAGTAGAGGGCGCAAGTAGGTGCCATCACCATAGCTAGCGGCGCATTTCAATCCATTGCAAGTGAAGAACTGATGAGCACCGGCGCCATGAACCTGGCCATGACCAAGGTGACCTGACTGGGTAATTTCGAGCCAATTGAAGCTTGAGAGAATGGTCTCTTCTGCAAGGGGAGACGGAAATGAAGCAGGGAAGATTCAGTAACGAACAGATTGTTCGGATACTG
>Ga0209358_10000702_pt1 | contig 28607 bp, 30 predicted proteins | sample LauGreFa1BDMLBSN_2_FD_187574 | JGI IMG/M metagenome (GOLD analysis project Ga0209358, IMG submission 187574) | Freshwater lake microbial communities from Lake Michigan, USA - Fa13.BD.MLB.SN (SPAdes) (version 2) | ecosystem: Environmental > Aquatic > Freshwater > Lake | place: Lake Michigan, USA...
GAGGTTGATAAGTACTTGCTCAATTTTATTTCGATCGGCTTCTACCCACAATTCGTTGAAAGGACCGTCCTTAACGAAGAGGGTTGCTTTTTTTTCAGAAGCTAATTTTTCCAGGGAATCACAGACTTCATGAGCGAGTTGAAGAATATCGAATCGCACAACTTTTAACATAATTGCACCACTTTCGAGCTGAGAAATTTCGTCTAAGTCAGAAACTAAATGTTCCAATCGTTCACAGCTAGAAATGGCGCGATCGAGGAATTTCCGACGGAGGTCAGGATTCATATCGTCATTTTCGGCTAGGGTATCGAGATAACCTTGAATATTGAAAATAGGGGTCTTTAATTCGTGAGCAAGGTTTCCAACGAATTCTTTTCGGAAGTTATCGGCGTTTTGAAGGTCTTTAATTTTTTCAATTTTTTCTTCAGCCCAATGCGCAACGTCCTGATTTACTTCAGCCAATATATCAGTGCCCATTTCCAAGCCTTTTTTTTCGCTTTGTGTTTTAAAGGAATGAATGGTCTTGTAAATGACTTTCACCTTGCTGTAGAGGAATCTTTCGATGAATGTGTACACCACGAAATAGGTGATGGACATACCTAGCGTTATGAATAGCAGCAGTAATTCAATTTCGAAATCGCGTTCAAGAAAATAGACCAGGAGAAAGTACACTGTTGCCAGAGGCAACACAACGAATAGAGCAGATACTAATGCAACTTGTTTTGGCGTTCGAATATTCACAATTCGAATTTATGACATTCAGGCTTCGAATTTATAGCCAACGCCCTTAATTGTCTTAAAATTTTCGTCACCTAATTTTTCGCGCAGCTTGCGAATATGAACGTCTATGGTTCTGTCACCCACAATCACGTCATTTCCCCAAATAGAATTTAATATGTTCTCTCGAGTAAATACACGACCTGGTGCGCTAGACAGTAAAACTAAAAGTTCGAATTCTTTTTTTGGCAGTTGGATATGAACGCCGTCTTTAGTCACTAAATATTTATCACGATCAATTTCAATTCCTCCAATGCTCATTTCTTTTTTCAAGTCACTAGGAGCGGATCTGCGAAGCAATGCTTTTATCTTGGATAGAAGCAAACGTTGACGAATAGGCTTGGTTATAAAATCATCGGCTCCCGCTTCGAATCCGGCTATTTGACTGTAGTCTTCGTTTCGTGCTGTTAAGAAAGTGATTACTACATTTTTTAGTGCGGGAATCTCTCTAATTTCTCTACATGTTTCCATGCCGTCCATTTCGGGCATCATAACATCTAAAATAATTAAGTCGGGCAATTCTCTTTTCGCAACTTCAAGTCCTTTTCTTCCATTCAGCGCGGTGCAGACATCATACCCCTCTTTTTCCAAATTAAATGTGAGCAAGTCAAGAATGTCTTGTTCATCATCTACACAAAGTATTTTTGGTTTTTTTGCCATTCTATTGCAATCTTTGAAGCGAGTTATTCTGAACGAAGGTAGGAGTCTTTTAAAGATATAAAAGACACTTAAGGTTAACCTAAAGTTAAGTTTTCTTAACTCGGAAATGATTTTAAAGTGAAACAATTTCAAAATAAGGTGGTTTGGATTACGGGCGCAAGTAGCGGCATTGGCGAAGCTGTGGCAAGGGCCTTCAGCGACTCCGGAGCCGTTGTAATTATTTCATCACGAAGAATAGAAGAGTTGGAGCGTGTTAAAGCGACCTGCACGGATTCTGACAATGTTCATGTTTTCCCGTTAGATTTAGCCGATGGTGAATCCATTAGGGAAGTGTCGAATGATGTATTGTCGAAGTTCCAAATAGATATTTTATTCAACAACGGAGGAATAAGTCAGCGCTCATTGACTTCTGAAACTTCCATAGAGAATGACCGGAAAATTTTCGAGGTGAATTATTTCGGACATGTGCAAATGACGAAGGCAGTTCTTCCGCAAATGTTATTTCGAAAGACAGGGCACATTGTAACTATATCCAGTTTAACAGGGAAGTGGGGTTTTTATCTGCGCTCTGCATACGCGGCAACGAAGCACGCGTTGCATGGTTTCTTCGATTCGTTACGCATGGAAGTGGAGGATTCAGGAATTCGCGTTACCCTTATAACACCTGGATTTATTGCAACAGAAATTTCAAAACACGCCATCGATAAATCTGGAAATCCTTCCGGGGAAATGGATAATAATCAAGCGCAAGGCATTTCACCGGAGCAATGTGCGAATCAAATTTTAGCAGGGATAGTTGCAGGAAAAGAAGAGTTTGGCGTAGGCGGAAAAGAATTGCGTGCATTGTTTTTACACCGTTACTTTCCGAAATTATTTAAGAAAATTTTGAAGCGACAAGCTGCGCGCTAGTCTTTAATCTGAGAAAAGCGCAAAGCGTTCAACATAAAGTTCGGAAGTGGTTTTAGCGGGTCACGTTTTTCCACATTCAAAAAGATTCCCCACTTTTCTACAATAGGAACTTTGTAAACTTCGATCAGTTCAATAAGTGTTCTATCTGGATCATCGATATAGGTGCAATGCACTTTGGTCTGTCCCATACTAAGCGCGTCATTGCTGTCGCATCTAAATGCAAATCCCTTTTCGGCTAAATTCAAACCTAATTTTTTCATTCCCTTAACGTCTAGCCCAAGATGAACGAACCCCGAATCGCCCCAAATACGTCCTTCGAAGGTGCGCGCAGGCGCACGGTCAAGGGCCTGAACCAATTCTATAAAGGTACTTCCCAATACTCGCGCAAATCCACCTCCAGTTGGGGCCGATTGCTTTAAGCGCACGCGACGATATTGTTCTTTTCCGCCTGGTAAATGTCCCCAGTCGTTAAATGTTCCAGTTCTATCGAAAACAACTTCATTATAACCCAAAAGATTCGAATATAGTTTCAATGCGTCTTCCATATTTGTAACGCCGATGCTGCATCCAGCAACCCCGTTGCTCGCATGCCCCATGTCTCGGTAACATTCGTTGGTGGGTTCCACACGGAAAAAGTTACCATCTGGATCGGTTAAATCGAATACCTGCTGCTGAGCAGGATTCAATGCAATCTCACTCACGTCATGTGCACCGTTAAGTTTGCAATGGGCATGCATATGTTTCACATCACGTGCCTTCATGTGAATTTGGAAAATATGAAGGTCACCTACTTTGATTTGAAAATTTGCTTTCCGAGGTTCAAAGGTGGTTGGACGAATAACTTCCATGGCGCAACCGCCTTGCAAATTCATGATCATGCTAGCGCGCTTGGTGATGGTTTTTCCATGCGTATAACAATCCATAAGAGGCGCCGGTTGAATACTGTCGAAAAACGGAATGTTCATTCCGAAAATCTTGCGGTAATACTTCAGCGAAGCGTCCATGTCCTGAACCGCAACACCAATATGCTGAATACTATTAATTCTGTTCATTGCAAATTTCTTTTAGTTGAGCAATACAATTGGTTTGCGCAGATTTCCATTTTGCGTATTCTTCCTTGCGATTTGCACAATCTTTTTTGTGTTGAATAATCTTTTTTATTAGATCAAAGCGCATGCGCGCTCTCACTTCGAAAGTTCCGGTAATAACCAAAAGCAGCACGGCAAGAAAATAATTCACTCCAAGGAATGGAAAGACAATAGCTAAAATCAAGATGTATGGAATTCCAAAGAAGAGCTTGAATGTTATTCGAATGGAGTTTTGAAAGAGAGGGTCTTTGACTTTTGTGCGAACAAAATTTTCTGTGAAATTTGAAATGGGGAAGAAAATAATTTTTCCAATCAACGCTAATGGAAGAGTCATGAACACGCGAAGCGTATTCCAGAAGCGCCATTGCTTAGATTCGAGCTCAAGTTTATTTGAAAATGAAAGTTCTTTGGTTAATTGGTTGAACGATTTCAGTTCGTTTAGGAAATTAGGATTTTCAAAGCGATTGGTATTTACAAGGTCTTGGTAGATAACCACGTTTTCGTGCCAATCGTTATGCGGGTATACAAAGTGAATGAGGTCTTGAATGGTTATGTATTCTTCATAATAATCATCGTTGCGAATGTCTGTCATGACCGCTTGCAACTGGGCGCTTATATCAGCAACCAATTCATTTGCCCAAATGGCTTTATTCGCTATTGTGTAATCTTCTTTCGAAAGGACAATGGGCTTTCCAATGCGCAACATGAAGTTTCCGTCTTTTTCAAAGAATTCAGAATACTCGAGCCCCAGTGGTAAGATTCTAATTTTTTGCAAATTCGGATTCGCTTCAAAAGTGCCAATGATTAATCTTCCAACACCTTTTTTTAAAGGTGTGTTAAGCGATTTTTTTCCTTTGTGTGTTCCTTCAGGAAACAAGCTAATCCACTGTCCTCGATTCAATCGCTTGTGACATTCTCTAAATATGGCGTCGTTGCGGTCACGAAGATCTCCAACGTTATCTTTTTCACGATAAACAGGAAGCATGTTTGCTTTCCGAAGGAAGGCAGAAATAAGACCGGGCTTAAAAACATCGGAGCGCGTGAGCCAATGGAGTTCTTGGGTAATGACCGAGCAGCAAAGGATCGGGTCGAGTAAAGCGTTTTGATGATTGCCAACGACGATGGTTGGAATTTCGCTTCCCTTTAAATTTTCGTACCCCACAACACGAAACTTTTTGTGGAAGAGCCTCAACCCAAACACTAAAAAGAATCGAAAAATCTCATAAACCAAGGATGTGCGCATAGCAAAAAGAAACGAAGATAACTTTATTTTGCTCTGTCCTGCAATTCAACCATTTTCAAATAGGCACTGTCTTTTTGCATCAGCTCCTCGTGTGTTCCTGTTTCAACAATGCCACCACCATCTAAAACAATAATTTTTGTTGCGTTTCGAATAGTTGAAAGTCGATGGGCAATAACCAACGAGGTTCTGTTTTTCATGAGTTCGTCGAGAGCCAGTTGAACCGCTCTTTCGTTCTCTGAGTCCAATGCCGAAGTAGCTTCATCTAAGATGAGAAGTTTCGGATCTTTAAGAATGGCACGTGCAATCGCAATGCGCTGACGCTGTCCTCCAGAAAGCTGAATTCCACGATCTCCCACAATGGTATCCCACCCATCTGTGAATTGCTCAATGAATTCCCATGCGTTCGCACGAACGGCCGCAGACTTTATTTCGTCATCATCGGCCGAGGGTTTGCCATATGCAATGTTCTCACGGATACTTCCACCAAATAGTAAGACCTCTTGAGGAACATACGCCATGCTTTTTCTCACGTCGTGAAGTTTCCAATCGGAAGATGGAACTCCATCGAACAGGATTGTTCCTTCAGTTGCTTCGTAAAAGCGAAGCAGAAGATTGGCGATGGTGGATTTTCCTGAACCTGAAGAACCCACAAGTGCAATCTGCTCACCTTCTTTCACTTCGAAAGATACATTTTTCAGCACAGCCATTTCAGCTCGGCTAGCGTAGTTGAAAGAGACGTTTTTGAATTCGAATGTTCCATTGAATGTTTTTTCTACTGCCGTTTCTTCTTCTGGAATATTCTCTGGATCCATGGCAAGTATTTCCATTACCGAATCTATAATTCCTAAGCTGCGCTGAAGAGATCCCATTTGTGCCGCGAGTCCACCTATCGATCCCGCAATTAATCCGGTAAGCATAATGAACTGCGGCAACACTTCAACAGGCAATTGTCCGGTTTGTTGCAAGTGTGCCCCAACCCCAATAACAAGTCCCAATGTTCCGAACAAGAAAATAATAATGAATGTGCCGAACATGCCTCGCCATATAGCGCTCTTCATAGCGTTTGCGCGGACATCTAAAATGCGTTTGTAGTAACGAGAGATTTCAAAAGGCTCGTTGCTGTAACTTTTCACGCTAACGACACCGGTAAAGGTTTCATTCAACACCACGCCAGATTCGGCAACTTTATCTTGCGTTTCCTTACTTAGTTTTTTAATGTATCGTCCGAAGAACACCATTACAACTATGATAACCGGGAGTGTGCCGAGCATGACTAAGGTTAAGTATGGCGAATAAGAAACGAGCCAACCCACACCTACGAATATGATTACAGATTGACGAAGGAATTCTGCAAGTGTGGTTGTTAATGTTTCTTGAATGGCGGTAATATCTGAAGTAATTCGGCTGCTCAAATCTCCAACTCGTCGTTCATTATAAAACTGAATTGGCATACGAATGATCCGTGAATACGTGTCTTTGCGAAGGGCAAGCATTGCGTTTTCCGAAACGTATGAAAAGAGGTAGACACGAAAGAAGGAGAATACGCCTTGTATGATTAATAAGCCAACCAAAGCAACCAGTGTTTTCGAAGTCATGCCTTCACCTTTCCAATGAATAGCAGACAGAAGAGATTGCGTTAAGGCACCGCCAGGTAAAGCGGCTTGTGCATTCGGAGTTAGTAAGAAACCGAGTAAAGCTGTAATGACAATTACCAATAACCCTGAAACAACGAGCAGAAGCATTCCAATAAAAAAGGAGAATGCGTATGGACGTAAATAACGAAACAACCCCATGGCACTGGAGATTGTTGCTTTTGAAATTTTCTTTTTTGGAGGAGTAGCGCTTTCTTTCACTTAAAATCTTTCGGCGAATTTACTGCGCTTTCAAGGTTTACAACACTGATTTTGTGACACGAGCTTTACTTATTTCTTTTCGAATGCGCTCTTGCATAGTATGGTTGTAGTCGATATCCCAAACTACATTGTCTTTTCTACGAAGAACTTTGGCTTTAGCAACAGGAACATCAGTAAGAAAACTGAAATCACAAGCTGAATTTTCTTTAAACAGGGTAATATCAATGGTTAGCATAAGTCTAATAGCAGTCTCTTCTCGTTTGATGGATTTGGTTTCGAGTTCAACAGTCTTAGTCACAAAACCATCTTGAACATACTTAATGCTGTATATTTCCTTGTAAGGAGCCTCCACTCGGTATTTTCCGCGGTGCGCCGATTTCATCTCAGCAATCAATTTGTTGTTGGACCAAATTTGAATAGACACCTTATCTAGAGGCTTTACTGTGCTGTCTGAAAGAAACAGTTCAGTCACTTTTCCTTGTAAAATAATTTTTGATTTACCAAATGTCTGAGCATGCAAGCCGTGAAACAAGGAAACGAAAACAAGGAGGGAGAGTAAATTTTTCATACAAGTTTATTACGTCAAAGAAAGAGCAAAAGTTGCAGGTAGAAAAAAAAACTTAAAAAAGATGTAGGTACATTTAATGTATGTACATATATTTGTCGGGTGAAATCAATCGGTGAAGAAATCCAGCAAGCTGAATTCAGCGATGTCTATCAGGAGTTGGGCATTAATATTCTATTCACGGCAGCTTGGTTTGGTGATAGGAATAGAGCAGCTTTGAAGGATTGCGACATTTCGTTGCCACAATATAACGTTCTTCGAATTTTACGTGGGCAAAAGGGAAAAGCTATTTCAGTTGCTGGGCTTTGTGAACGAATGATTGATAAGAGCAGCAATGCTTCGCGTATTGTGGACAAACTTGAAACACGGAAACTGGTATTGAGGAGAGTTTGCGATAAAGATCGGAGACAAGTAGATGTTGTTATTACAGAAAAGGGCACCGCACTTTTGGAAGATTTAGATAAAAAAGTGCCAACGTTCAAAACAATTATGTCGAATCAGTTGTCTCTAAAAGATGCCGCGGCGTTGAATTTCGCACTCGATGAAATTAGAAATCAGAAATAAACAAAAAATAAAAATCAATCAAATGAAAAAGGCAATTTTAGCATTATTCGTAGCAATCGTTTCAGCAGCGGGAGTTCAAGCGCAATTAGCAGATGGTAAGTACATCTTAGACTTTAACAAGAGTTCTATTGTATGGAACGCCAAGAAAGTAACAGGTAGCGGACACGCCGGAACAGTTCGTGTTTCTAGTGGTGTAGTATACGTGAAAGGAAACGCTGGTATCACGGGAAAAGTGAAAATAGACATGAACGCAATGGCTGTTACAGACATCTCTGACGCAGGTACGAACGCAAACTTTTTAAATCACTTGAAGAATGAAGATTTCTTCAACACAGTGGTATTTCCAGACGCGATGTTCGAAGTTACTGGCGTTCAAGTAGCGAAAGGAAACAACGGGACTACACACAATGTTAACGGTAACATGACCATCAAAGGAATTACCAAATCATTGTCTTTCCCAGCAAAAATAACAGGTGGTGGAAATCAAATTTTTGTTGAGGGTAGCGTGGCTGTTGACCGTTCTCAGTTCGACGTGAAGTACGGTTCTACTGCATTTTTTGATAACCTCGGAGACAAGGCAATCGACAACATCTTCACGTTAAACGTGAAATTGGTAGGCGATTTGAAGAAATAAGTTTAGATTAGTTAAGGTGGAAAAAGGTCGTCATTCAGTGACGGCCTTTTTTGTTTTGTATTTGTCGTATAAAAAATACTTTAGGTCAATAGAGAAATAGCTTCCAGATAGACTTAACCACAAACGTTCTGATCCACTTGTAGTCTCGACCGTTGCTTGCGATCCAGCAATTCTTCCGAAAGGTCTATGAAATGAAGCTCCGATATAATAGTATCCTTGCTTTTCGGTTCGATATTCAAAACCCAAATTCGATTGTGCTGCTAAAGCGCTCCATTTGATGCGGTATGTTTTCTGACTGAAATCGTAATACGTCGAATCCACCTTTTCAAAACTGAATGTTTCTGTTTCACTGGGAAAAAAATCGATGGAAATCCCAGCACTTGCATTCATGTACCATGACTTTCCGAGCCTCACATAAATCAACGCTTGAATAGGGATTTCATAGGCAATGAATGTCATGTTTTGTTTTGAACTTACCTGCACACTATCGTTCAAATCGAAATTCAAGGAATAACTTCGCTTCACGAAATTCAAGCCTGTTTCTATATTCCAAAACTTTCCCAAAGGTTTGCGAATGATTGATCCGAAGCTTATTCCAACATTTGATTTAGCGCTGTATGAAAAATTCGGCGAAGTAGCTGTTTCAATAGCTGTATTCAAATAGGCATTTGGAATAATAGGTCGAAGCTGAAAGCCAAACTTAAATTCGTTGGCATTAGAATTTTGCCCGAAAATTTTTCCAGCCCAAAAAATCAAACACAGAATAAAAATTATTTTTTTATTGAATTCCATTCGGTAACATATTCAAGTGGTTTGCGGTGGTTCGTTGGCCATTCGCCTTCAACATAACCCAAATAAACGATTCCCAAGCACCGTTGTTGCTCAGGAAGATTTAATGTTTGATTGAATTTTTCCGTTCTAATGAATCCGGGTGTTGCCCAAAAACTTCCAATCCCATAGGCAGTAGCAGTAAGCATGATGTTCTGAATGGCGCAGGCCACAGCGTATTCCTCTTCATGCAAGGCTGCGTTTTCAGAAGCTTCCATGCAGACCACAATGACAGCAGAAGTTCGATTTAAACGAGAGGCAATACGTTCTCTTTTTACGGGCTGATCTTCGGGCATGAGTAGAGGAAGATTTTCACGAAGCGTATCCATTCCCTCTTCCAAATAAACATGAAAACGCCAAGGCTGAGTAAGCTTGTGATTCGGTGCCCACACTGCATTTTGAAGCATTTTTTCAATTTGCTCCTTGTGCACTTTACGGTTAGTGTAGTGTTCTGGAGTTATAGTTCTTCGACTTTGAATGAGTCCGGATATTTCGCTTAGATTGAATTTCATGTCTTGTTATGAATCGTGTTCCGCTATTTTTGTTCAAACTTAATCATGAAAACAATACTCATAACAGGAGCAGGCAGCGGAATTGGTGCCGCAGCTGCACATTCTCTTGCAGAAGAAGGGAATAACCGTCTAATTTTAGTGGGAAGGAACGAAGAAAAACTGAATGAAGTATTAGCAAAACTGCCGCATTCAGAGAATCATGCAGTGCTTGCCGCCGATTTGCGAAATGCTTCCGCATTTCGCAAAGGACTGAAAAATATTTTAGGCGACGATAGTCTAGAATGCGTTTTCGCTAACGCGGGTATCGGCGGAGAAAACGCCTACGGCGTTGAAGATCGTTGGGACGAAATTGTTTCAATCAATCTTACCGGAACATACATCACCATCATGGAATGCCTGCCGTACCTCAGAAAATCAACAGCCACCTTTAAGCACATTCTCCTCACAAGCTCCATCCTCGCGCGTTTCGGTGTGCCGAATCACAGCGCGTATATCGCTTCGAAAACAGCAGTGCTCGGTCTCACACGCGCATGGGCCGTTGAATGGGCGCGCGAACAAATTTTAGTCAACGCCATTACACCCGGTTGGGTAGAAACACAAATGTCGAAAGACAGCATTCAGCGTCATGCAGATCGAAATCAATCGACCTATGATTCAGCGTACCAAGAACAAATGAACTACGTACCTACCGGAAGAATGGCACAACCCGAAGAGGTAGGAAATTTTGTAACGTTTCTTTTTTCAGGAAAACAAAATTCAATAACCGGACAAGCACTCGACATTAACAACGGAGCATACATGCAATGAAAAAGATTTCATTACTCATTTTAGCACTTGTTATTCTTGGTTCAAAGACTAACGCGCAATTCACCAAGCAAGATTCTTCTGTGGTGAAAGGCTTCTATTCAGAGGCGCTTTCAACCGCGCAAGCCTACAACGACTTGTACTACTTGTGTAAGAAAATCGGACATCGCATTGCGGGTTCAGAGGCTGCAGACAAGGCCATTGTATGGGGTGATTCTGTTTTGAAATCAATTCCAGCAGACAATGTTTTTCTCATGCCCGTTAAAGTTCCAAAATGGAAACGTGGTAAGAAAGAATATGCAGCTATTTATGTTGGAAAGCAAAAAACTGAAATTCCATTGCGCGCACTAGGCGGTTCAGTTGGAACCAACGGAATACTTAAGGCAGAGGTAGTTGAAGTGAAAGACTTCGAAGACCTGAAAGCAAAGGGAGAACAAGTAAAAGGAAAAATAGTGTTCATCAATAAGGCGTTCGACCCTGCAATTATCAATACCGGTTCTGCCTACGGAAACACTTCTCCGATTAGAACGAACGGTGCTTCAGAAGCGGCGAAATACGGAGCTGTTGGATGCATCATTCGCTCGCTAACTTCTGCCGACGATAAGTTTCCGCACACCGGGGCTATGCGTTACAAAGACGATGTAGCAAAGATTCCAGCGGCTGCATTGAGCAGTCTAGATGCACATTTTCTGCACGAGGCCCTTCAAACAAATAGAAAAGTGCTTTTTGAAATGCTCATGGAATGCGAGCGTTTCGACAGCGTTATGCAATCGAATGTGATAGGTGAAATCAAAGGAAGTTTGTACCCTGAAAAAATTATTGTCGTTGGTGGACACCTCGATTCATGGGATGTGGGTGAAGGCGCACACGACGATGGAACGGGCATAGTTCAAAGTATGGAAGTGTTGCGCATTATGAAGGCAACCGGATACAAGCCGGCCTGCACCATTCGCGCGGTGCTATATATTAATGAAGAGTTCGGTAACGACGGTGGAGAGACCTATGCAAAAGTTGCGAAAGAAAAAGGATGGGAACACGTGGCTGCCATTGAAAGTGACGGCGGTGGATTCACACCGAAAGGATTCAGTTGCGATGCGCAAGACGCTCAGGTGGAATGGGCGAAATCGTTGATGCCTTTCTTCGAACCGTACAATTTGTTTTCCTTCAAAAGAGGTTGGAGCGGGGTAGACATAGGTCCGTTGAAGAATGGAACCACGATGCTGTTTGCTTTAATGGTAGACGGACAACGATACTTCGATTTCCATCACACGGATAACGATCGTTTTGAAAACGTAAACAAACGCGAACTGGAACTGGGAGCGGCGTCTATGGCCTCTTTGGTTTACTTCATTGATCAAAAAGTGCAAAAGGAAAACCTTCAGAAATAATTATCTGCCGTACATGTCCTTGTGCCATGTATTGGCAAATGGTTTCCACTTTAATGATTCCCATTCACCGAAAGAAGTAACTGTTGTATCGAGAACAAGCGTTTCATCGGATAAACGATTTGCTTTTCTAAGCGCCCAGAAGTTTGCTATTCCTTCTGTTTGAACTTCGTTGTTTTCTTGAAACAGCACCGTTAAACGATCGAATAAATTAACGCCTAAGGAATCTCCTATGCGAAGAACTTCTCGGTTCAATTTATCTATGCTGCACCCCGAAGCGAGCATAATGTTTTCATCGGCAGCAACAACTAAAATTCGATTCATTTCAATCCAAGCTTTTCCGGCCATAGCTTTTCCGTGATTGTTCCAACCTTCAAGAAATTTCCCCATTTCAGATTCAATGAAAAAACATTGTTCAGAGGATAGAATTTTGCTTGAGGTGAACACCCAAAGTCTAGCGTGAGAAGCAAGTTGATTTTCCATAATTAGAAAGATCGATTAAACAATTTTTTTGCAGGTATGAAAATGAGCACCAACACGGGAGACTGCACAATGCCCATGATTCCGCGAACTGCCGGATATACGGCTTCATTCTGATGGGTGATCTTCCCGAGAATGAACGCCAGTACAGCGAGAATGAGACAGACCCCTTCCACCAATAAAAATAATTGAATTTCTTTTTTATTGAATTGAATAAAGTACAGCGCGAGAATATTGAGCAAGGTGAATGAAGCGATAGAAGCGAAGGTGATGACCCACTTCAATTTAGAAAGTTCCCCTTGGTTGAATGAGTAGAGAACCTCAATGGTTTCGTGGCTGTAATAATAATCGAAATTCGATTTGCTTTTTTCAGCAGCGAGCAAATCAATTTTAGTTTCAGTATTTTGGTTGAAGAATCCGGGGATTTGTGCGCCTTTTTCAAGAATGAAATTCACATTCACCTTGGCTTGCTCTTGGTAAAAGCCAAGACCAATCATCGCAATAGTTATCGCGATGAGTATGAATTTATTTTTCTTCGGAATTGTCATTTGCAGGGACGTACATCTTCGACCACCACCACCAGAATGCAAATACAACGGCGTAAACTAAAGCAGTGAACGTGTAGTCGTGATTGAATGCGAGATAGTCTTCGTTCCAATAAACAATGAAAGCAAGGGCCATAATACGCAGAACATTCATGAACTGTATCACGAACAGCCCAAGCGGAAGAAACCAAAGTCTGTTTTTGTTTGTTCCAGGATAAGCCACAACGAAAATGATAAAAAGAGCCATAAGTATCATTCCGTCGCATGGAGCGCCTACCGTTACTCCTGCTGTTCCGTCAATAGCAATGTGATTCCGATAAAGCCCATCGTCGAAAATGCGCATGGAGAAGTTGAGCAGTCTCAACAACGCTTCAGCTGATTGAACTAAAAAGTCTACAAGTACTTCGTCAATGGAAGTAGCAGGCAGTAAATAAAGTTCATAAAAAAAATACCATCCGAAATAGAGGATGGTACCAATGACAAAAAATCGGATGAGTGGATTTTTCACTGAATATGTTAAGAATCTTTTTTCTTTTTAAGGTCGAAGGCTTTTTTTCCTCCAAGGGCTGCTCCGGCAGCGATTAGCAGACTTACCCCGCCGTCGATTGGACAAACTGTTCCGAAGGGGCCACCACATGGCGCAGCTCCACCGCTAGTAGGAGGTGGAGGAGGCTGACAAGTTCCAATAGCTGTTACACAGAATAGGAAAATTGACAAAACGAGTAATTTTCTAAAACGGTTCATGTCACAAAGATAATAGACTTTAATTATTTCCACTCGCATTTGGGTTAAAATCTTCAATATTGCTTCGCTTCCTTTATATTTGTAGCTTTCAGGAGAATCCCATGGCAGAAACTAAATCGAATTTTCTAGACGCTGACGACCTCAGGCCGATAATGCGGTTCCTCAACAAAAGTTGGTTTTGGATTGTGGGTTGTGCGCTTATTGCGTTCGTGGCTGGCTATTTCTACACGCACAGACTGCCAAGTATTTACGCTTCGAAAACTGAGATTCTCTTGCGTTCTTCTGAAACGTACGATTATCAAAAAAGTATGTACAGTGAATTGGGGTATATCTCCCTTATGCAGGACGTTACCAACCAAAAGAGAATTATAGCCTCCTACGACATCGTTGAAAAGAGTCTTGATAAGTTAGATTACACCATTTCTTATTACCTAGTTGGAAGGGTAAAAACCTTACAAGTAGACGAATTCGATGCTGTAAAAGTTAAATGCGACTGGAAAAAAATGGCTCCCGGTATGTACAATGTCCCCATGAACATTAAAGTTTTAGACATTGGGCATTACGAGCTGAGTTACGAATACGCGGGTAAACTAACTTCAGCTTCTTACGAATTTGGTAAGGAATACATGGAGCAATTGTTTACCATTCAATTGGATCTTGCTCAACATGTCGATGAATCAAGACTGTCAACAGTAACTGATCAAAGCTTTCAGATTCGCGTAAGGCCTATTAAGCAGTTGGTCGACAAATACATGGGAGCTCTGGTCATTGAGAATGTAGAGTATACAAGTATTCTTACCTTGACTTGTCAAGATGAACTGCCTACGCGAGCAAAAACATTTTTAGATACGCTTGCAAAAGTCTACATCGATTATACGCTGTACAACGAAATAGCCATTAACGAAAATACTCAAGAGTACATTGACATTCAAATCAATAAAATCGTAAAGATTATTGATTCCTTGGAATTGGCAATGGAGCTGTTCAAAGACGCTCGAGATATTCTCGATTTAAGTAAAGAGCAAGATGCGGCATTTGAAGCATTGACTAGCTCAGACGTCACTTTGCGTGACTTGCAATTGAGAAGGGAATCTATTCAAGGGCTGGAGAATTTCTTGTTGAAGGAACCTGATCGCGCGGTTATTCCTCCAATGAATTATTTACGTGAAGAAGACGGTACCTTAACAGAATTGGTGAAGGATCTCTTCCAACTGAAGCAAAAAAGAAGCTCCTTATTAGTAGATGTTAAATCACCAGACAAACGTGTTCAGCGGGTAGATTCAACGCTTCAAACCATTCGAAATAGTATTTTCAAATATACTAAGGACACCAAGGTGGCCATTGATCAGCGAATTGCAGATTTGAAATTGCAGATTTTAGACTTGGAGGCAGAGTTAGCAAACATTCCCAAAAGTGAAAGGGACTTAATGTCTATTGAGCGTAAGTTGAAAGTCAATGAAGAGCTCTATACATTCTTATTAGAGAAGAAAGCCAACACTGTCATTGCTCGTGCAGCTATCATCCCTCAAACCAGTGTTATTGAAGCAGCGCGGAACATGGGGGTTGTGGGTCCAGACCGCCAGAGTATTATTTACCTATGGATTGGAGTCGGAATTTTAATTTCGCTGCTGATTGGCCTTATTCGCATGTTGTTCTTCGAGCACATCGAACACTTGCGCGAGTTGAAGCAATTGACGAAACTTCCTGTCATTAGTGGTATTCCGAATTACGAAGAAATTGAAAGAGATCCTATCGCCATCGATGCTAACCCACGTGGAAATGTGAGTGAAGCTTTCCGAACCCTTCGAACGAATTTGCAATACCTTCTTCCCGATAGCACACATAGTCTTATTCTTATTTCATCGCTCCATCCCGGAGAAGGAAAAACATTTGTTTCAACAAACCTTGCCGCCACTTTGGCGAAAGCATCCAAAAAGGTGCTCCTTTTAGACTTTGACTTGCATAAACCTAAAGTCCATAAGATGTTCCGAACCACGAACATGCAAGGTGTGAGTACCTATCTTATTGGAAAGGCGAGCCTTGATGATTTGGTTTTTCATTCAGAAATCGAGAATTTAGATGTTGTTCTTGCAGGCCCTGTTCCTCCAAATGCTTCTGAGCTTTTGCTTAATTCTAAAGTTGATCAACTTCTAGCGGAAGGATTGAAGCGTTATGACTACGTGATTATAGATACTCCGCCGATCATGCTTATTACAGACAGCTTGGTGCTGTTGTCTAAAGTAGACCGAGGTATTTTGGTAATGAATACGCTCAAGGCCACAAAACAAGGGGTGAGTTATTTGGAAGATGTACTCACGCAAAACAGTATTTCAAACACGAGTATCCTTTTGAATAACATTAAGCAAAAGCGCTGGAGATACTATTACGGTAAGTATGCGTATCGTTACGGATATGGCTACGGATATGGTTATGGCTACGGATATGGCTATGGTTATGGCTATGGCTATGGTGGTTACGGTGAAGAAGGAAAGGCCAAGGGTAAGAAGAAGAAAGATAAATAATAGCGTAAGCCATGGTATCGCTCATTATTACGACCTACAATTATGCTCACTATATCGAACGCGCTATCCGCAGCGCCCTTGATCAGTCGCTCGCACAGTCGGAATACGAAATCATTGTTGTCAATGATGGGTCTACAGATGCTACAAGTCAGATTCTAGATAACTATTCAGATGTTGCACGCGTCTTCAATCTAACTGAAAACATAGGTCTTAGTGCAGTGCGCAATTTTGGAATTAGAAAAGCAAGAGGTCAGAACATTGTATTCCTCGACGCCGATGACTACCTGCATTCAGAAGCACTGCGCGTTCAAAATTTATTTTTGAATGAAAACAATGCATTTGATGCCGTTGCTATCGATTACTATTTGGTTAATGAACGCGGTCAGCACCTGCAACACGTTGCTGCTAGTGAAAACCCCATTGCTTGTGGAATAATGTTCCGTAAGGATCATCTCTACAACATTGGTTTGTACGACGAGGCGTTTACGGCTCGGGAAGAAGAGGATTTGCGCATTCGTTGGGAGAAAGCTGGTTTCAATATTTATCACATTCCACTTCCCCTGTATCGCTACCGCATGCATGAAGGCAATATGACCAAAGACAATGAGCGAATGTTGAATTCACAGGAGCAACTCAACGTGAAGCACAGCATATGAGCAGAGTTTACTTGAGACCATTAGATTTTTCAGATGTCAACGAAACCTATCTCGAGTGGTTTTCAGACGACGAAGTAACTGCCTTCCTGCATGTGAACGGCAAAAGCCTTTCAATTGAATCTATTCAAAGTTATATTGAAGAAGGAAGATCGACAGGTTCATATTTTATGCATGCCATCTGTTTGGTTGAAAACGATAAGCACATTGGTAATTTGAAGGTCGGACCTATTCACCCAAAATATAGAATTGCAGATCTACCGTGTGTTATCGGAGATCGAAAGGAATGGGGAAAAGGGTTGGCTACTGAAGCAATTGCCATCGGTTCTCAATTGGCTTTCGATAAATACGATATTCGAAAATTAACTGGCGACGTTCATGCCGGAAATATAGGTAGCCTGAAGGCTTATTGGAAGGCAGGTTGGGTGGTTGAGGGGGTGAACCGCGGACGTTTTTTTGTCAATGGTGAAAACATGGATCAAGTATTAATCTCTTGTTTCAATCCGAAATACTTTCCTGCGGAACAATCAGATTACACTGTTGGAAAAACCACGGATTATATCCAAATGCGTAGTGACTTTTTAAATTCAAGTAAATGAATTTAGCGCTCCTTCAAGCCCGAATGGGTTCCACCCGGTTAGCCGGAAAAGTTCTGAAGGAAATAAACGGTATTCCAATTATTCAAATCCTCATCAATCGCGTTTCTCAAGCGAAGTGTATCGATAAAATTGCAGTGGTAACATCGACGAATGTTGAAGACGATGCACTCGAAAATTATTGCAATCAAAACAACATTTTAGTCTATCGAGGTTCAGATTGGGATGTCCTCGATCGATTTTATTCAGCAGCGAAATTTTTTGAAGCGAATGAAGGCGATAACATCATTCGACTTACAAGCGACTGCCCAACCCATCACGGAAGTGTCGTCGATTGGGTGTATGAGCAGTTTGTGAAATTCGGAGTAGACCTGTTTTCCAACAGCAACGAAGATCCAAGTTTTTTGGAAGACGGATTCGATGTGGAAGTGTTAAGATTCACCGTTTTAGAGAGTGCATTTCAAAACGCAAAGCTCCACAGTGAACGTGAGCATGTTATTCCATATGTGAAAAATTCAAAAAAATTCAGCTTGGGTTTCCGCAAGATGAATGACAATTGTAACTTTAAGCTATCTGTCGACACTCTCGCTGATTTTGCTTTTGTTGAAGCAATTTTTTCCGAATTTGGAACTCGCGATTTTGACATTCACGATGTTGTACATTTGTTAGAATCGAAACCAGAATTATTAAGGATTAACGAAGAAAGCATTATCAATGCGGGCTACGCTAAATCATTACGAGAAGATAAAATTGTGAAATGAAAACGATCACCCTTCCACACATTGACAACTTCGCTAAAAGCGATGAGTATAGAAAGAAAATTCACGATTTAATTCCTGGGGGGGCACATACTTATTCCAAGGGTGACGATCAATTCCCCATTAAATCCCCCGCTGCCATTACTCACGCAAAAGGGGTTTATTGTTGGGATTTAGATGGCAACAAATATTTAGATACCCTTATGGGTTTGTATTCTGTTTCTTTGGGACATGCCTATGAGCCTGTCTTGGAAGCGGTGAGAAAGCAATTGGAGAAAGGAGTGAACTTCACCCGTCCAAGTGTAATCGAAATGGAAATGGCAGAGAAGTTTCTCTCGCTTGTTCCACAGCACGACATGATCAAATTCGCGAAGAACGGTTCAGTGGCAACGACTGCTGCTATTAAACTTTCTCGCGCATACACTGGAAAACATTTGATTGCCCGACCAGCTGAGCATCCGTTCTACAGCTACGACGATTGGTTCATTGGTTCTACCGCATGTGATTTCGGTATTCCTAAAGAAATAAAGCAATTCACTGTTACCTACAAGGAAGACTCGTTGGAAGATTTGGAACGCATGTTCAATGAATATCCTGGACAAATTGCGTGTGTCATTTCAGAACCAGAAAAGTGGAATGTATTAGAACCTGATTTCTATCAAAAGGCTATTGACCTTGCGCACAAGAACGGCGCAATGTGGATCATGGATGAAATGATTACGGGATTCAAATCAGACTTCCCAGGTTCAATAAAAAAGTTCAATGCAGAACCCGATTTCTGCACGTGGGGAAAAGGGATCGCAAACGGATTTTCATTCTGTGCTTTAACAGGAAAAAAAGAAATCATGGAATACGGCGGTATTCGAAGAAAAGGCGAGCCGAAAGTATTTTTAGTGAGCACTACACATGGTGGTGAAACACATGGAATTGCTGCTGCTCTAGCCACTATAGATGTGTTTGAAAACAATCCAGTCATCCAACACAATCACGCCATCGGAGATTACTTCATGAATGGTGTGAAAGGAATTTTATCTCGAAGAAAATTGGAAGATTATTTCTCGTTTACAGGTTTCAATTGGTGTGTTGGATTGGTGGTGAAGAACCAAAAGAAAGAGCCGTGTTTGTTTTATAGAACACTGTTCATGCAGGAAATGATCCAACGCGGAGTTCTTTATCAAGGAATTCTTTCTCCAAGTTTTTCACACACTCATGACGATATAGATTTCATGCTTGCAGCTTTCGATGAAAGTTGCGAAGTATTTGAACGAGCGCTGGAAGACGGAGTAGAAAAGTATTTAGTGGGTGAAGAAATTAAGCCTGTTTTCCGAAAAATTAATTAACATGGAACAACTTCGAACAACAGACGCTACGCAAATCGACTTCAAGAAAAAGTTCGATTTAACGGACAAAGTTATTGTCATTACCGGTGCATGCGGATTGGTGGGAAGGGCATTCTGCGAGGCTGTTGCGCAATTCGGAGGAGTAGTTGTTGCGGCAGATATTGAATTGGCTAATCCCGTTCAATTTGCAAATGAACTCGCTGCACGCAACAATACAAAAGCACTTGGTTTTGTCCTCGATGTGGCTAACAGATCTTCTGTTGAAGCGATGAAAGAAAGCGTGCTTTCTTCATTTGGAACAATAGACGGATTGGTGAATGCACATCAGAATAAAACGCATTTAAAATTCGAACCGTTCGAAAGTTTGTCCGATGAAAATTGGGATACGGTTGTTGATGTGAATTTGAAAGGCACGTTTTTAATGTGTCAAATTATTGGCTGCCACATGGCAGAGAACGGCGGCGGAAGCGTTGTGAATATTCCTTCCACCTACAGCGTGGTAGCGCCAAATCAGAATTTATACAAAGGAACTTCCTTGGGTTGCCCCGCCGCCTATAGCGCCTCGAAAGGCGGTATTGACGCACTTTCTAGATACTTGGCTTCATATTGGGCAACGAAGAAAGTGCGTGTAAACATGATTACTCCGCACGGTGTGTGGAACAATCACGAAGTGCAATTCGAAGAAAATTTCGCGCGCTTCTCTCCAATGGAAAGATTGAGTTACAATCACGAAGTGGCAAGCGCGCTCATTTATTTACTCAGCGATGCGTCCTCGTATGTTACAGGTGATAACATGAAAGTTGAAGGCGGTTGGACCGTTTGGTGATATGCAGGAAAAACTAGCGACATATTTTGAAAAGCTCTGGCCCATTTGCCGAAGCATCACAGGAAACGGATTGCGCGAATCGTTGCGCATTCTGCAAGAAATTGTTCCGTTCGAATTGACCGAAGTTCCAACCGGAACCCAAGTGCACGATTGGGAAATTCCTAAAGAATGGAACGTCCAAGACGCATTCATCCTTACCCCAGATGGAAGAAAAGTTGCCGATTTCAAATTGAATAATTTACACGTGTTGAACTATTCCACTCCGGTGGATATGGAAGTCACACACGAAGAACTTTCGAAACACATTTTTACACTTCCAGAACAGCCAACAGCCATTCCATACGTGACTTCGTATTACGAAGAGAAGTGGGGATTCTGCCTTTCGCACAACGAATGGAATTCACTTCCGAAAGAAGGAATGTATCGCGTGGTTATTCAAACAGAATTATCCGAAGGAAGTCTTACATACGGAGAGGCAATTTTGAAGGGCGATTCGGAAAAAGAAATTTTGTTCTACTCCTACTTGTGTCATCCAAGCATGGCGAACAATGAGCTCAGCGGTCCTTTGGTCTTAGCCATGCTCTATGAAAAGCTCGCTGCCCTTCCACAAAGAAAATACACCTATCGATTTGTTCTTGCGCCGGAAACCATTGGATCAATTGCCTACTTATCGAAGAATGGAAGTGCATTGAAAGAGAAGCTAGAAGCAGGATGGGTCTTGACTTGTTGCGGCGATGCTGGGAAAATTCATTACAAGAATTCTCGAAAAGGAAATGCACTCGTTGATCGCGTGAGTAAACACATCTTGAATCAACTTCCTCTTCAATGGAACGATTTGGAATTTGCTGTTGGTGGAAGCGACGAGCGTCAGTTTTGTTCTCCAGGTTATAATCTTCCCATAGGATCATTCATGCGCACGCCTTATCAGCGATACGCGCAATACCACACGTCGTTGGACAACCGCGATTTCATTTCGATTCCTGCCATGGAAGAAGGGGTTGAAATTTTATTCCAAATGGTGTTGGCCCTTGAGATAAACGAAACCTACGAAGCCGTTGTTCAATTCGGCGAACCGCAATTGGGTAAGCGCGGATTGTATCCGACTTCGAACATGCCGAACACTGACCAGCGACAAATGATTCACAACATGATGCACCTCATCAATTGGTCAGACGGTGAACACGATTTGTTAAGCATAGCTGAAAAAAAAGGTACTGCTATATTTTATTTTGCCCCTTTGGCTAAACTTTGCGAAGAGAAGGGTGTTCTAACAAGGAAGTAACCCATTTGAATTGTACATTTGCATCTTAAATTTTTAAAAATGAAATCATTAGTAGAAGCTTTTCCAACACATTTGAAAGAAGCCTTGGCAATAGGTCAAAGTGCGACATTCACAAACACCGACAAACAATTTGAGAACATTGTTATCTCTGGTTTAGGAGGTTCAGGTATCGGCGGAAAGATTGTTTCTCAATTGGTAGCAGACGATTGCTGCCTGCCTATTCTTTGCACGAACGACTACGTTCTTCCTGCATTCGTAGGCCCTAAGACATTGGTTATTATTTCTAGCTATAGCGGTGAAACAGAAGAAACTGTTGCAGCATACAACGAAGCAAAAGCAAAAGGTGCAACCATTTCTTGTATCACAAGTGGTGGTAGAATTGCAGCAGCAGCGGCAGCAGACGGATACAACTGCATTATTATTCCTGGCGGACAACCTCCAAGAAGTATGTTCGGTTATAGCTCTGTTCAAGTGTTATTCACCTTGAAAGCTTACGGAATTTACAACGGAAACTTCGAAGCGGAAATCAGCAATTCAATCGATTTGATTCATGCTGAAATCGCGAACATTCGCACCGAAACGAAATCAATCGCAGAGAAAATTGTTTCTCGCATTCCAGTTTTATACAGCGAAGCTAGCTACGAAGGTGTTGCTATTCGTTGGAGACAACAAATCAACGAGAACTCGAAAATGCTTTGTTGGCACCACGTTTTTCCAGAGATGAATCACAACGAGTTGGTGGGTTGGACAGGCGGAGATAACCGCGTTGCTGTTTTGATGCTTCGCACAGAAGATGATCACAAGCGTTCACAAATTCGTATGGACATCTGTAAAAAATTAATGGCCGAAAAGTGCGATACGATTATTGAAATCCACGCGAAAGGTTCAAGCAGACTTGAAAGAGCTTACTACTTAATTCACTTAGGTGACTGGCTAACAATAGATCTTGCTGAATTGCGTAACGAAGACGCTACGGCTATTCCAGCAATTATTTTCTTGAAAAACGAGCTTTCGAAAATATGAGTAAACCCGTTGTTTCCTTCAGAGATTTAGGTCTTGCGCCCTACAAGGAAACATGGGATTTTCAGGAAGAGTTGTTTGAACGAAATGTTCAACGAAAACTTCAAAACAGATTAGAAGGAAAAGCCGACGGAGAGGGAACAGAAGATGTTCTTCTCTTCGTTGAGCATCCTCATGTATATACGCTTGGAAAAAGTGGCGATGCTTTTCACTTGTTGGTTTCAGAAGAGAAACTCAAGGAGATCGGTGCAACCTACTATCCCATCAACAGAGGCGGAGATATTACCTATCATGGTCCCGGACAAATAGTGGGATATCCGCTTTTAGATCTCGAGCATTTTTTCACAGACATTCATAAGTACATGCGTTACTTGGAAGAAGCCATCATTCGCACCATTGCTCATTACGGAATTGTGGGTGGAAGAATAGACGGGTTGACTGGCGTGTGGCTAGATATTGATGATCCGAAGAAAGCGCGCAAAATTGCCGCACTCGGCGTGAAGTGCAGCCGTTGGTTAACCATGCACGGATTCGCCTTCAACGTGAATACAGACTTGAATTACTTCAACCACATTGTGCCTTGCGGAATTACAGATAAAAAAGTAACCAGTCTTTCAAACGAATTGGGACATGAAATGGACATGGATGAAGTCAAACGTATTCTTCTTCAAGAATTAGCAGATGTATTTCAATTCGAAATACAAATTCAACAATAAGTATTAAAATTTCAAAGTGAATATCGTACGCCCAAGGGCAGCGCTTTTCGTTTTCAAAACCTTACATTTGTAGTATGGAATCATTTTTCTCTGCATTTACAACCGTGCAAGGTTGGGTAGACTTGTTGACCTTGATAATTATGGAAATTGTCTTGGGTATTGACAACATCATTTTCATTGCAATTGTAACCGGATTTTTATCTTCAAAGTCGGATCAAACAAAGGCACGAAGACTCGGACTTTCATTCGCGCTTATTTTCCGAATAGCTCTGCTGTTTACATTGTCCTATTTAGCACATTTACAAGAGTCGTTTTTTACTTTGGGAGGATATGACGTTACAGGAAGAGGCATTGTGTTGCTAGCAGGTGGACTATTCTTGATTATAAAAACTTCCAACGAGATTCGACATAAGTTCTTAATTGCAGACAATGAAGAGTCTGAAAAATCGAGAAAGATCAACTTGTTTCAGGCAATCATACAAATCACAATTATCGATATTGTCTTTTCATTCGATTCAATAATAACTGCAGTGGGTTTGGTAGAGCACGTGCCAATTATGGTTGTAGCAGTGGTCATAGCCATGTTCGTTATGCTGGCATTTGCGCCTTATGTGAGTGCATTCATTGAAAAATATCCAACATTGAAAATGTTGGCGCTTGTTTTCTTAATTGTTATCGGATTGAATCTAGTGGCTGAAGCTTGTGAAAGTGCTCATTTGATTCACATTCCAGAATACGTGAACGTGAAAATGTATTCGTATGTCGCGTTTGCTTTCGCCCTTACTGTTGAGTTGTTGAACATTCGTCTTCACCACGTCAAAGAGCGTAAGAGCAACGCATGATAATCATTGAAAACACTCTTGTAAGCGAAGACTTATTCGAAGAACATTTTGTTTGCGATCTGTCTGCGTGCAAAGGAGTTTGTTGTGTGGAAGGGGACAGTGGAGCACCTATTGGAGAAGACGAAATTCCAATTTTGGAACAAGAGTGGGAAAGCGCAAAACCTTATATGGTTCCCGAAGGAATAGCAGCTATTGAGCGCGAAGGACTTTATCAAGTAGACGAAGACGGTGACATTGTTACCACCTTAGTATCTGACAAAGGAGCTTGTTCTTTTGTTCATTACAGCCAAGATGGAACAGCGTTGTGCGCTTTGGAGACCGCGTGGAAAGCGGGCGAATCGAAATTCAGAAAACCGATCTCGTGTCATTTGTATCCTATTCGCTTAACGAAGTTGGCCGATTATGTTGGATTGAATTATCACCGCTGGCCCATTTGCGCGCCAGCGTGCGAGTGCGGATCGAAGTTGCAAGTGCCGGTTTACAGATTTCTAAAAGATGCAATAACAACAAAGTTTGGTGAAGCGTATTTTCAAGAATTAGACGAACACTACAAGGCATGGAAAGCACAAAGAGAAGCATAATTCTTTTTTTTCTATTCTTATTTGTCGCTCCCGTTTTTTCGCAAGAGTGGGTGAAAGTCAACTGCGTTTTCAATACTGAAGACGGTGATATCGTTTCCGATTTCAGGGAAGGAACAGCGCTTGTGGTGAGTGCACGATTAAAGCAATCTTACGGACAGGGCACCATGCAAACCACGCGCATCAATCGATTGCATAAGGTTGATTTGTACACTGATCGCGAAGAAACATTCTTTCCGAAAGACTGGAATTTCGATGAAGGAATTTCATGCTTTGGAGACAACAAGAATGAATTATTTTTTCAGACTGAATTAGACGAACGAGGAACACTTTCAAATTCGTATAAAATATTTCTTTGGGATTCTACATTAACCTTTAAAAGTGTTGGCGCTCCTGTTGAAATGGCAGGAAATACAGGTGAAGGTAGTTTTGATAATATTAACCCCACATACGATCCCATTGAAAAATTACTTGTTTTTTCAAGCAATCGCTCAGGTGGATTTGGTGCGCATGATTTGTATGGATGTTATCGTGTAGGAAAGAGTTGGGGGCCTGTTTTCAATTTAGGACCCGGTGTAAATACTTCCGACAATGAATTGGGTGCAACACTCTTTCAAGGCAGTCTGTATTTTTCAAGAATGGGGTTGGAAGATAATTTGAAAATGACCTTGTATTCGGCTTTGCAAAAAGAAGCTTTTCATAATGCAACGAAGCTGCTTGCTCCCTTCAACAACGAAAATGGAGACGCCTGGAAAATTGTATTTGTTTCAAGTAATGAAGCCTATGTTTCGCGCGAAAAGCAAATTGAACATTACATACTTCCACAAAAAAGTAAAGAGGTTCAATTTAGATTGAAGGAAGGAACGCGGGTATTACCAAACATTGGCCTTTACGTTGTTTCTATTGGAAGTGGAGAACGTTCCGATTTGAAATCGAATGCCGAAGGATTAACATCCCTCTTCAGTTTGTCTATGGAAACGAAATACAAAGTCAGTATTGCTGAAAAGGATTGGGAAGTTTTAAAAGCCACAGGAAATGGTAAAGGATACAAGGCAGAACTGATCGATGAATTTGGAAATATCATTCGTGTGTTTAAGTTCGATGCCAATGGTAATTTCCAATTTGAATTACTCGATTTTGTTTACACAAATTTGACGTTGTTGGAAGAAGTAGATCGAAGTAGATTGAATGTTTCAAAGGTGGAAGCATCAGTCAGCACAAGCGTTTCAACCAAAAAATATTTCTTTCCTGTGAATGAAAGTTCATTGAATGAAATTCAGAAAATAGATCTTCGGAATTGGTTGAGAGATCAAACGAATTCAACCTTCACCATTAGCGGATTTGCTAGTTCAGACGGTATCACAAGGCGAAATAAAGAATTAGCCAACGCACGAATTCAAGCCACCAAACAATGGTTAATAGCAAATGGAATTCCAGAAAAAAGTATAAAAATCAAAGTCGTAGGAATTAACGAAACCGGAGAAAAAGGACGTCGCGTAGAGCTTGAAGCGATTCCATTATCTTCGCAATAACAACACGAAAAATCATGTTCGAAAAACTATTTCCAAACCGCGAGTTAAGAATTGTAAAAGGAAAACTTATTGAAAGCGGGACTTCGCATTTAGAAGGACAAGAAGATAAAGGTGCCCAGCGCTGGGTGAAGTTGAACGATGAAGTCATTACGCGCGTCAGCGATGGCCTGTATCATGCGCAGTGGGACGATGAAGTGGTTGTGGTTTGTGATAAACACAACTACATGGTTGGGTATTGGAATTTTTCAAAAGGTTCGGGAAGTGAACCGAACTACTCCGCTTCTATTGGTTCAACAGCTGTTGTTACCTTGATCATACTCACTTCGATGATGTTCAATTTTATTCCAATGCATGATCCGCAAAAAGGAGACATCATTACTTCCTTCTACAATTACATTTGGAAGGATGAGTTTTTTGTAACCAATTGGTGGGCCACAGCTTCAATCATAGGTGTATTCGGTTTGTATGGATTTATCTGGACTCCCATTTATGCAATAGGACATGTTAAGCGGGAGCGTCAGGCTGCTGTAATGTTAGCACCACTTAGAAATATAGTCGAGTGAAATTCGGGAAGTTAGATAATGTTGATCACTTTTCTTTTTCATTAGACGTTCCTACTCAGGATTATTCTTTCATACCGAATGAACGTTCGGGCGATCTGGAAATTATCATAGGAGGCACAGTATGGGGTGTTCCGCAGTGGAAGGGAATTCACTTTCCTGCCAAGACGAAACCAACAGAGTTTCTACACTACTATTCAAGACTTTTTCCGTGTATTGAATTCAACGGTTCGCACTATCGTATTCCTTCAGTTGCGCAGGTAGAGAAGTGGGTTGGGCAAGTCCCCGAGAATTTTTTATTCTGTCCGAAATTTTCACAAAGTATTTCTCATTGGCGACAATTTCAAAATTGCGAGCGCGAGACCGATCAATTTATGGAAGCACTTTTTGCTTTCGGAAAGAATTTGGGAACTACATTCATTCAGCTTCCACCACATTACAGTCCATCCAAGGCAGAACCTCTTTTGCGTTATCTGGAAAGGCTTCCGAGTGACGTCCGTTATTCGGTAGAGATGCGTCATCCAGATTGGTTTGTTGGAAATGTCTTGGAAGAGTATGCCGAAGAATTTAAAAAGCTGAATGTTGGATTAATAGTGTGCGACACTGCGGGAAGAAGAGACGCTGTGCACATGCGATTGACCAGTGATGAGTTGGTGATTCGTTTTGGTGGAAATGATTTGCATGCGAGCGATGAGGTTCGCATGAACCAATGGGCGCAGCAGCTTCGAGAATGGGAAAAGATTGGATTGAAGAAATGCTATTTCTGGATTCATCAGCCCGACAGTTTACACACCATAGAATCGATGAATGAATTCAAGGAAGTACTTTCCAATTACAAATAGATACAGCCGCCACAGGTGTCTTTAGAAGCGCCTGTAACTTCCGAGAGTGCTGTCGGTAGCTCAGAGAGTCGAAGGGCGCCTAACAAGGCGAAAATGAGCGCCTCTTTGTATTGCACCGTGTCGGTGTCGGGAACAACCACAGAAAGATCGGTCTTTGCCTGAATAGACTCGATAAGAAATTCGTTGAAAGCGCCTCCTCCAGTAACTAAAACACTTCCTGTCCAACCTTCAAAAATCTGGGCTATTTGCACCGCCATGTGTTCGGTGCATGTCGCTAATAAATCACGGATGGTTAATTGCGATGAGCCAAGCAAAGGAAGGAAGTGACGTTCGAACCATTCTTTTCCCAATGACTTCGGAAGTTCTTGTGAGTAGTAAGAAAGTGAATTTAGTTTTTCAAGAAGTTCAATATTCAGAACACCGCGTCTTGCCATTTCTCCGTTGGCATCGAACGGATATCCGGTTTGCTCAGCCAATAGATTCAAGGCCATATTCGCCACACAAACATCGAAGGCGTTTAAATCTCCCATGAGGATGTAAGACACATTCGCAATTCCGCCAATATTCAAACAAAAATCGTATTCACTGAATAACAAGCGGTCGCCAATAGGAACTAATGGAGCGCCTTGTCCACCGTGGGCTACATCTGTGGTTCTGAAATCGCAAATGGTTTTAATTCCTGAATTTGCAGCAATGTGTGCGCCGCTTCCGATTTGAACGGTTAGCGATTCACCGGGCTGATGGAAAATAGTATGTCCGTGAGAGGCTACGGCGTCGGCAGTTAGATTACGTTCAGTTAGAAATCGCTTGACTTGCTTTCCAGAATAAATACCGAAATCAACGTTCAGTTGCGCCAATTCAAGCGCAGACATTTTATGAGCTCTGCGGAAAATATCTCTCCATGATGCGTCGTAAACCACTGTTTCAGCGGCAACAATTTCGTAATCCC
>Ga0209358_10000704_pt1 | contig 28498 bp, 26 predicted proteins | sample LauGreFa1BDMLBSN_2_FD_187574 | JGI IMG/M metagenome (GOLD analysis project Ga0209358, IMG submission 187574) | Freshwater lake microbial communities from Lake Michigan, USA - Fa13.BD.MLB.SN (SPAdes) (version 2) | ecosystem: Environmental > Aquatic > Freshwater > Lake | place: Lake Michigan, USA...
TCATCCCCCGCTTCTGTTGCCGGGCTGCGGTGGATCGGCCCCGTGCGCCATTTCTGGTCACGATGTCTCTTTACAACCTGAGAATCAGGCGGCAAGAGCGAACTGCTGGTTGGCAATTCTGTTTTTTGCCCCGTTTAACGATTCTGAGCAAATCGGGTCGCACGCTCGGCCACCGGAACTCATGTCGAAACCTGTCAGCCCCAATAACGTCAATGCAGTTAACACCCTACAGGGAGGGGTGGATGATCGTTCTCAGATCTTGCCTTTACGTTGACGTCCCATTTCGCGATCGATATCGCGTTGGGCATCTTTCTTAGCCAATGCCTGACGCTTATCGCCCTTGGTTCGGCCTTGGGCAAGAGCAAGTTCAACTTTGGCGCGACCATCTTTGAAGTACAAACTCAACGGAATCAGCGCTAAACGTTCTTGACCAACTCTGGCCGACAAGCGGGCGATTTCGCTGCGATTTAAGAGCAATTTTCGCGGACGATTGGGATCGTGTGCCCCGACACCGTGAGCAAATTGATATGGCGAAATATGCATACCTTCAAGCCACACTTCGCCGTTGTTGAACCGCGCGTATGTGTCGACGATCTGCACGTGGCCTTCACGCAAACTCTTGACCTCGCTACCTTGCAGCATGATGCCGGCTTCGACAACATCCAAAATGGTGTAGTCGTGACGCGCCTTGCGGTTGCTGGCGATGAGTTTGGTGTCGGTGGCTGACATGTCGGTGTCAGGTTACGGCATGGGCGAGAAGGCGATACATGTTCGCCGATACAGTGTTCATTGTGAACGCAAGCCGCGAAGAACTTCACGTGACTCCCGAGGTCTACGACGCCATGGCGGCTTTGGCTTTGGTCGAATATCCCCTCGAGGCGTGTGGTCTCATGGCCGGTGCACCTGGGTCAAATGTGATCACTCGTTTCTTCCCGTGTCGCAATATCGATCAATCGGCTCGCATCTACACGATTGACCCCAAGGACCACTTGCGGGCCGAGCGCACCGCCGAAGATGCTGGCCTCGAAATCAGGGGAGTCATGCATAGTCATACTCATACCGAGGCGTATCCGAGCCCGACCGACGTGGCGGCGGCTCCCGATCCCGAGTGGCACTACCTGATCGTGACCCTCAAGCGTGAAAAGCCTGAAATGCGGACGTACCGCATCCAAGCAGGGGGAATCACCGAAGTCACACTCGAAACTCGGGTCTAATCCGACCTTGTGTTCTCATTTCGTGGGTAATTCATTACAATCCTGAGTGGCTTAGTAGGGAATTGACCCTACGGCGAACTGGTTGGAGGTGACAATGATTCCGTACGAAAGTGTTCTCGACCTGATTGGCAACACCCCGCTCGTCGATGTGAGTCGTTTGTCGCCCAATCCCAATGTTCGAATTATCGCCAAACTTGAAAACCAGAACCCATTTGGTTCGGTGAAAGATCGCATCGCCAAGGCCATGGTCGAAGACGCCGAAAAGCATGGGCGTTTGATGCCAGGTCAAACAATTGTTGAGCCGTCGTCGGGCAATACCGGAATTGCTTTAGCTGCCATTGCGCAGATCAAGGGTTATCCGATCAAGATTCTGATGCCGACCAGCGTTTCGATTGAGCGTCGACAAATGCTTGACATTTTCGGAGCCGAAGTTATTTTGACTCCAGGCGAAGAGGGATCGAATGGTGCGGTTGCTCGAGCAATTGAAATGGCGAAGCAAAATCCCGACTGGTGCTTCTTGTATCAGTACGCCAATGATGCCAACGCTCGTGCTCACTACGAAGGCACTGGTCCTGAAATTTTGCGCGATTGCCCCGAAATCACTCACTTTGTTGCTGGTCTCGGAACAAGCGGAACTCTGATGGGAACGGGTCGTTTCCTTAAAGAAAATAAGCCCGGTGTCAAGATCATCGCGGTTGAGCCACCACTCGGTGAGAGCGTTGAAGGATTACGCAACCTTGATGAGGGCTACGTTCCGCCGTTGTTTGACAACTGGCACGGCTTTGACATTCTTGATCGCAAGCGTGTTGTTCGTCCGCGTGAGTCAATTGAGTGGACTCGTCGCCTCGTGCAGGAGTGCGGCATTTTCTCCGGCATTTCAGCGGGTGCAGCTCTCGCTGGCGCTGCCAAGGTGGCTAGCGAAATTGAAGAAGGCACGATCGTGTTCATCGTGTGCGACGGTGGTTGGAAGTATCTGTCGACTGGCGCCTATACCGACGATCTCGACGAGGCCGAAGCTCGCGCCGAAAAGATTATTTACTTCTAAGAATCGGGATTTCTTTCCGTCACCGCACAATTACTGTGGGTTGAGTCGTTTGTTTCATGTTGCGCTGCTTTGAAGGGCACTGCATCATCACACACGACCGATCGGAGACCTATGGGACTGAATATTCAGTATGTGCCTAACTTGGCTACAGCGATTGACCCCGTCGCCGATTTTTTGCAAACAAGTATTGAAGGCGCTGATTTGTTTCAGCGCGAATACGTAATTGTTCCAACTGCCGGTGTGAAGGCTTGGTTGATGCCCGAGTTGGCCCGTCGTTTCGGAGCGCGCCCCGGTTTTTCAGACGGAGTGGTAGCCAATATCGAAGTTGGCTATGTCGGGATGCTGAATCGCTTCATCGCCCCCGATCGAGTGATGTCTGATGATCCTTGGTCGATCGATCGCATGACGGCGCGACTCCTTACAATCTTTTCTGCCGATCCCGAGCATGTGTATTACCAAGATCTCATCGAGCGTTGCGGTGGACCGTTGCGAGCGGCGCGTCGCATGGCTGACCGCTTTGACCGTTATGCCGTGCGACGTCCGGGCATGATCGTGGCCTGGGAAAATGGTTCGCCCATTTTGACTGCTGAATCATCAACCGAAGTGCTTGACAATGAATATGTCATGCGGGCTTTATCGCCCGAACAAATGCCACAGTTCGAATTGTGGCGCGAACTGCGAGTGGCGATTGATCAACCCAGTTGGCCGATGGTGACTGCGCAACTGTTGGACAGCATCGCGAACGGAACAAAGATTGAGGGCGTTCCGGCACGTTTGCTCGTAGTAGGCCTGCAATCGCTTTCGTTACAAAACCTTCGAGTACTTGAAGCCCTCGCAACAGTGAGTGATGTGCGGGTGTTTCTCGTACATCCGTCACCGGGACTTGAGGGCCACTGGAGCAATGAACTTGCAACACTGCCGTTGACTCGTGGAGTCGTTCCGTTGCGCGAAACAAATTTTGTTATTCCAGAAGGCGTTGATTCACTCGTGGCGTCTTGGTCGCGTGGCTCGTATGAATTACAGAAGGTTCTCGCGTCGCAAGGAATTCGACCGAGCTTTGCTCAGGTCGGCCAAAACGACTCAGACACACTTCTCCATCGCCTGCAGAAAACCGTCGCAGTTGATCTCGCGGCTGTTCCGGGCACTCTTGATGCGAGCGATCATTCGCTATTGATTCATCGCTGTCATCACATATCTCGCCAAGTGGAGGTTGCACATACGGCGATCGTGCACGCGTTTAACGAGCTTGTCGATCTACAACCCCATGAAGTAGTGATCTTGTGTCCCAACATTGAATCGGCGGCACCGTATCTGGAAGCGGTTTTTGACCGACCGGTCAAAGTTTCTTCGGGTCGTTCGATCACGATTCCGCTCGTCGTTGGCGACCGATCGTTACGTGAGGTCAGCGATGGTGCCGACTTGCTCAATACCTTGCTCGCAGTCACTATGGGTCGCTTCTCGGTTGATGACGTGATGGGGCTCGCGACGTCGTCGCTGGTCCGCAAGCAATTCAATGTTTCGACCGATTCAGTTGCGCTGTGGTATCGAATTGCCGAACGGGCACGGGTGCGTTGGGGTCTTGATGCTCAACAACGTGTGCATGCGGGGCTGAATGCGCCACGAGAAAATGCTCATACCTGGAAAGCGGCCATTGAACGGACACTGTTGGGGGCCACGCTGCCCGATAGTGCGCCGGCCATTGAGCTTGGCGGGGTAGTCCCCATGACCGATTTTGAGGTTTCTGATATTCCAGCGATTGCGCAACTCATTGCAATTTTGGATGTGCTTGGCAATCTCGAAGTCCAAACGCACATTGCTCAAACAGTTGGGCGTTCATGTGACATGGTTCAAGAAGCACTCATCTCGCTCGCAGGTTCAACTGATCCCGAACTAGAAGCAGCACTTGAAGCCCTTGACCATGTTCGTTTCAGCATGGGTGGCGAAGAGTCAGCTTCGATTCCGGTTGCCTTTGCAGAATTTGCAGATGTGTTGACCGAGCGACTCACAGCATCTCCTGGCCGTCAACCATTGCGAACTGGTGCAGTGACGGCATCGTCAACAATTCCGTTACGCAGCGTTCCTTTCCGCGTGATCTGTGTTCTAGGAGTCGATGATGGGTCACTTTCGCTTGGCGAGTCTGAGGGCGATGATTTGGTCGATGCTCAGCAATTTGTCGGTGACCCTGATGCTCGTGCCGAACAGCGCCGAGTTCTACTCGAGGCGGTGATGGCTGCCAAAGAACGACTCATCATTACGTGTAACGGGCGCAGTATCAAAAACAATACGCCAATACCGCTCGTGACTCCGTTGGCTGAGTTCGTTGACTTCTGTGGCCGCCATGGCGTTGAAAATCACAAGTCTCGCGACGGCGAAGACTGCTCGCAGATCGAAGTGATACATCCTCGACATGCAGCGAGCGAAAATAATTTTGTCAAGGGTGGCGTCATCAGCGATCGCGTCTGGTCGCCAGATGATTCGCTGCGAGTTATTGCTGAGGCCATTCGTGAACATGCCATGCAACACACTTCGGTACCTCTCACTGGAGCATTTCAAGTCGAAAAACAACCGGTCGTTGAACTTGCCGATCTGGAGCGAGCATTTGTCAACCCGCTTGATTTGTTCCTCCGTAACACTCTTGGTATCTACACTTTCCGCGAAGATCTCGCGCCAGATGATGCAACCTTGCCACTGGTCTCAAAGAACTTCAAAGAGGTAGCTCGGTCATTCCTTGATGGCTTATTGGCCGAGGGGATCTCATTTGATGTGCATAAGTGGCAGCAAACGATTCGATTGACCGGGCTCTTGCCGGTTGGCGCCTTTGGTGAATCCGAACTAGAGATAGCCGAATCACTCGCCAACAGTTTTGTTGAATTGGCCGATAAGAACAAGTTCCATTTGATCAACCTTGAAACAGCGAACATAGAGATTCGTCTGAGCGATGGAACTTTGGTGCGGGGCTCGCTGTCTGGTGTTGACTTAAACGCCGATGAACCTGCTTTGGTGTTTGCGAGTTTTGGTCAGAAATTTGATGCCCCATATTGGAGTGACAAGAAAGCCCTGGCCGTGCGTCTATTGGCCCTCATCGCAGATGGATCATCAGTCAGCTGCGTCCGTGCAATTCATCAGCACGAGAATAAATCAGAGATCGGTATTGCGAGAAAAATTCCTCTTACCGAACCTATTTCGGTTGATGAAGCTATTCAACGTTTTGACTTGTTGTCGCGATTGTATTTGCAAGCCCTCTCGATGCCGATCGGTAGGTTCGGTAAAACGGTTGACAAATTGAAGAATGATCGTGATGCCGCGCGAAAGGAATTCAACGACTTTGTGCGTTCAGAGCGGTATGCGAATTCGGGAGAGTTCGTGGTCTTTGGTTCGGATCCCGACTTTGATGTGGTGTGCGTCGCAGGAGGAGATCTAGAAAAGTACTGGGTTGCTGCTGAAGAAGTGTTAACGATTGCGGCGAGGACGTACTCAATATCATGAATACGACTCACACTCCACCTACACCTATCGATCTCGCGTCCGAAAAGTTGCTGAACGGCTTGGTGATCGAGGCCAGTGCTGGCACCGGTAAAACTTATTCGGTTGCAGCGCTCGTAGCGCGCGAAATTGCGTTACGTGAAGACCTGCGAATCGGCAATATTCTGATCACGACTTTCACGCGAAATGCGGCAGGCGAGTTGCGTGATCGAGTGCGTCGGCGCATGGTTCAAATCGCCGATCAATTAGAAGGAAATGCTCCTGATGAGAACGATGCGATTTCTGTTGCATTGTCAAAGAAGGATGATTCTCAGTCGGACATCATTCGCCGTTTACGCCGAGCAGTAGTCGAATTTGACACCGCAACCATCTCCACCATTCACGCGGTGTGTAACAAAATTCTTGGGTTGGCGGGTTTGTCAACCATGCAGAACGAAGGTGAAGATGCCACGAACCAATTAGTACTTGAAGCCGTCAACGATGCCCTTGTTGAATCTGGGGTTCATGGCCGCATTATCGCTGAAGGTAAAGAAAGCAAACTGGTGTCGCTCGTTCGGGCGAAACTCGCATCGCCGAGAGCGCAGCTGTGGGTTGAACGCGATGGCAGAACGCCAGAAGAATTGGCGATCTATGACGAATTGATTCAGCTCGTCAATGACGCAGTTCATCGAGTTCAAGTGAAGAGTGCACATTCTCCGTCGTACAACGACCTATTGCGTCGCGCATCAGAAGTTGTCACGTCCGGCAAGTATCCAGCAGTTGTACAGGCGTTCAAGGAACGATTCGCGCTGGCTTTTGTCGATGAGGCCCAAGATACGGACGCATTGCAGTGGGAATTATTCACGACCACGTTTGATTCTGAAAATGATGGTGACGATGACCGTGCTCTCATCACAGTGGGTGACCCCAAACAAGCCATCTACGGATTCCGCGGTGCGGATGTGGCGGCCTACGTTGCGCATCGTAACGGAAAGCCCATGCGAACTTTGGTGCAGAACCAACGCTCCGATGAGTACTTAATTGATGGTTTGAACGCACTGTTTGACGGGCAAATCTTTGGGCCAGAGATTGCCTACATGAAGGTCTCAACTCCAGAGGATCATGCTGGTTCGGCTATTCGCGGAACCTTGCCGATGGTTTTGATCGACGTCGGAAACATCACGAACCAAGGCGGGTTGTCGCATCCTGCAGCTCGACGAGTTTTAGAAATTCTCTCCGACTGTAAGTTGCCAGCGAATTCAAAAGAGTCTTCAGAGACCATGCGTGATGTTCGTCCAGAAGACATTTGTGTTTTGGTCGGCAAGAAGGCGGTTGGTCGCAATATTGAACGCGAACTGCGGCGATTAGGAGTACCCGCAGTCAGCAACGGAACTGAATCGGTGATGAAGAGCCATATCGCGATTGCTATACGTTCTTTGCTCGAAGCAATGGAGCGCGTCTCTGATGTTGGTCGTACCCGACTTGCAATAGCGACTCCATTTTTTGGATTCACACTCACCGATCCAGAAATCTTGGATGATGAGATGCTGGCGACATGGCAAGAACAAATTGCACTTTGGGCCAACATTCTTCGAAGGTCGGGCGTAGCAGCTCTCGGTTCTGCAATCTTGCGTGATGCCTCGGTGGCGCGCCAGTTGACGGCCAATTCAGAAGCCGAGCGTAACTTGGCAGATTTTGCGCACGTGATGGATCTTTTGCACGAGTACAGCAAGGGTCGACCCTGCAATGCCACTCATTTGCTGGAGATTCTTGGTCGGCTTGAGTCAATCGAAGAAATGTCTGAAGTTGTGAGTCGGCGAGTTGAAAGTGACTCGGCGGCGGTGCAAATTATGACAGTCCATAGCGCCAAGGGATTGCAATTCCCGATTGTGGTTGTAGCCGACCTGTGGAAAGTCAACGACGGATCTTCAAAGAACGCGCCGGTATACACGCGTGTTGATTCTTCTGGTGTACGAACCCGCGTGATTGACGTTGGTTGGGCGATTGGTTTGGTTGATCCGAGTACGTCGGCATCAATCAAGGCCGCAGATGATGAAGAAGATCGACGATTGTTGTATGTCGCTCTGACGCGAGCCGAACACCATTTGTCGGTTTTGTATACGTCGGGAGTTGAGACCCAGAAAGGTGGTCTGAAGACCTCTATCTTTGATCTCTGTACCAAAATTGATGAGGCGCTCAAACTCAATGACAAGGTTGAACGCAAAGTTGTCGATGAGTTGGCAAAGGCTCGGCCATACCGTGCAAATAGTCAATCAATGCAAGCACAACTCGAACTAGCAAATGCGCCCGCTTCAGTAGTTCAGTCGTATCGACGAACTTCGTTTAGTGGAATTACTAAACGGCAAGAGGGTCGCGAGGGCAATGCCAAGACTGCTGGTTTCATCGGTGAAGAGTCAGGTCAAGATGAATCTGCCATTGACATGTCGTTGCTTGGTATCGGTGCCCATCAGTATGCGGCTCACGATCTTGTAACTGGATTGCCCGAAGGCGTCGACATGCCACTAGCCCGCGTGCCAGGGGGGACTTACTTCGGCCGGGTCATGCACAAGGTGTACGAAGTCGTCGACACATCAAAAGATCTGCGTGAGGAAGTGACTCGGGCGATTGACATTCACGCCAGTTCGGCTTTGTTGCGTCCATTCCGCGATCAGTTGATTGAAGGGGTAATCGCTTCTTACCGCACTCCGCTCGGAAAGCCATTTAATGGCAAGGCTCTTGCCGACATCGATCCGAGCGATCGCTTAAGCGAACTTGATTTTGAAATGTCGTTGGCAAACTTGAGTCAAGGCGTATTGGCATCAGATATTGGCAAGTTGCTCAAGGATTCATTAGAAACTAATGATCTGTTGTATGCATACTCTGACACGTTGAGCGACAGTTCATTCGACATTCCGTTAGCCGGATTGCTCAATGGCTCAATTGACGCAGTGATTCGAGTACATGCTGAAGACGGATCGCCTCGGTTATTCATCACTGACTACAAAACGAATCGCCTCGATAGCGACGAAGATGTATCTCTGATTGAGGCCTATGCGCCCGAGCGTTTGGTAGCGGCGATGGAGCATCACCATTACCCACTTCAGGCACTCTTGTATGGAACGGCGATTTATCGCATGTTGCGTTGGCGCCAACCTGCGTTGAATGCTGATGAAGTGATAGCGGGTGTTGCTTACTTCTTCGTACGTGGAATGGTTGGTGTTGAATCACCAAAGGACGCTGATGATATGCCATACGGCGTCTTTCAATGGAAAGCGCCAGTAGGCCTTTGGGAAAAGTTATCCAATCTGTTTGCGGGAGATCGACCATGAGTATCTATCCCGAACGATTGAACTATTACGTAGATGGTGGAGCGGTGACCAAGCCGCAGTTTTCGGCCGTCGCGACATTGCTTTCATTAGTCAATGAAGGTGTGGTTCCGCCGATAGTGAACGACTTGGTGTGGTTGTCATTTGCGCTAGCCCTGCATGCCTCCGAAGGTGGACACACCTGTATTGATCTCAATGAGATTGATCGCTGGTATCCCGAGAATGCAGAACCTGGTGCACTCAATTGGCCGCCGCAAAATGAATGGCTTCAAGCTGTGTCTGAGCAGGTTGATTTGGTGGCAACTCCACCAACCGCGGCCAATCACCCACGTCGGCCGTTTGTTCTAGATGGTTCACGTTTGTATGTTCTGCGGAGTTTTGAAGAGGAAAAATCAATAGCCGAATGGATCAACTCAGCTGCGGGTTCGCGTCTCAAAGTTCTTCTTGGTGGACCAGGCAGCGGAAAGACCACCGCGGTAGCAAAACAACTTGTTGCACGTTTTGCTGACGCGAATGATCGCGACCTTTTGGTGGCAATGGCAGCGCCAACTGGGAAAGCAGCCGATCGTATGCGTCAAGCAATTGAAGCGCGATTGCTGAGTGAAAAGGCCTCGCCCGAAGTCATTGCACGAGTCCAAGAATCTCCGTCAATCACGATTCATCGACTTTTGGGTTATTCGCCGGTTCGTCAAAAGGGTCGATTTGCATACGATCAAGAGAATCCACTTCCTTATGACCTCGTCATCATCGACGAAGCATCGATGTTGTCGTTGTCGCTCATGCATCGCCTGATCGATGCGCTGCATCCAACGGCCGAACTTTTCTTGGTCGGTGACCCGGAGCAATTGGCAAGCGTTGACGCCGGAACTGTTTTGGCCGACATCTCCCTTGCGGCGAAGAAGGAAGGGACCAACCTTCATCGTTGTACTGAGCGACTGACAAGTCAGTATCGCTATGCGGTCGGTTCGCCGATTGAGCAAGTGGTCAAAGCTGTTCAATCAGGTGATGCCGATCAAGTGATCAATCTTCTGAAATCGCACCGAAACAGCAACGGCGTTGTGAGTTGGATTGATTCTTCGAGTAAGGCTCAAGAAGATTTGGAAGCATTCGAAAATGTGGGTCTTGAGGTACAGCGGCACGCTCTTGAAGTCGTCGAACTGGCAGGCTCGTCGCAATATGAAAAGGCTTTAGAGACATTGGGTCAATTGCAATTGTTGTGCGCATCGCGAGTAGGTCAACTTGGAATTGCTGGTTGGAATCGGACGGTCAATAAATGGATCGGTACAGCCACTCGCAAGCAATGGTTCGTCGGTCGACCGGTACTCATCACTAAGAACGATCACGGGAACAACCTGTACAACGGAGACGTTGGTGTTGTTTGCTCCGATAAGAATGGCGAAGTTCGAGTCGTATTTGACGGCTTAGGCGACCCGCGTGAATTCCCGACGGTTCGATTGCCTGAAGTTGAAACTGTTCATGCCTTGACGATTCACAAGAGTCAAGGTTCTGAATACCAGCACGCGATCGTGGTCTTGCCAACTGGACGATCAAGATTGCTGACGCGCGAATTGTTATATACCGGTGTCTCGCGTGCTCGTGAACAATTGACAATTGTTGCAACCGAAGCAGCGCTACGAACTGCCGTAACCACCGTGATTTCTCGTGCTTCAGGTTTGGCTGATCGCCTCTAGCTACCGGCTCAGTACCAAAGTCACTAGTCCTCCGACGATCAACAGTGACGAAAGAATTCGGCGAAGTCCGCTGTCTTCTTTCAATACTCTCCAGCCAATAAATGTGGCGAAGACAACGCTTGATTCACGTAACGCGGTCACGTAACCAACAGGTGCTCGTCGAACGGCTAGCAACACCATCCAATAAGTGACGAGAGATGCCAGCCCAGTCAAAAAATATTGACGCCACATCGGCGAGATGCTGGCCTTCATCGCAACCCAGTTGCGGCGGTAGAGGCCCTGAATAGTTGTGCCGATTCCGCCGGTGACAAAGATGGCCATCGCGTATGCGCTGCCGACTGTTGAGCGCGAACCTTTGCTGTCAATCACGGTGTACACGCCGATAAGACTCGCAACAATGAGCGCAGGCCATACGTGTTTCCAATCAACTTGCCCTGAAAGCGCGACGAGTCCCGCGACAACGATGACAATGCCAATAATAGAAAGTAGGGAGAGATGGTCGTCAAGAAAAATCACGCCGCCGATCGCTGCAACTAACGCTCCGCCCCCGCGAGCAATGGGATAGGTGACGCTGAAATCTGCGATCTCGTATGTGCGAGCTAAGCGTCCAATGTAAAACGCGTGGACGGCACCGCTAGCAGTTGCCCAACCCCACGCCGCAAGTCCGAGGTCTCCTTGAAATGTGGCGACGAGAGCATATGGAAGTCCAATGATTCCACCGGCAACGAAGAGCCCCCACAAAGCCAGCCATCGATCGCCCGACTGTTTAACAGCGAGGTTCCAGCCAGCGTGCAGAATCGCAGCACCGAGCGCGAGGAGAGTTGCGATCAACAAGTCGAAACGATTTCAGATTTCAGAGTTCGAACTGAATTGACGCTCGAGTATCAATGAACGGTGCGGTGAACTCGGCGATGAAAGCCTTGTGATCGGGGTGATCGCGATATGTGATGTAATCGTCAACCGAGTCGAAGGTAGCAGTCACTGCAAAATCGTAGGTGCCAGGATTGATGCCGAGGTTGGCGCCAAATTCATACGTGCGAATCTGGGGAACCTTGGGACGAAGCTGGCCGAGGGCTTCAATAGTTCGCTCGGCGTGACCTGCTGGGGTGTCGGATTTCCAGTTAAATAGAACGATGTGACGGTAAGTACTCATGGTTTTACCGTAGTGCGTTTGAGGTAGAGAACTCTCGTTTGGTCGGTTTTCGCCTAGCCTCAATGCCGTGAGCAGTGAAGTTGATATCAACGGGCCGATCGGAATTTTCGATTCGGGTTTTGGTGGACTCACTGTTGCGCGGGCCGTCATTGATTTATTGCCCAACGAAGACATCGTCTACATCGGCGATACCGGTCGGTATCCCTACGGTGACAAAGATCCGAACGATGTTCGTGAGTACGCCCGCGAGTTGGCCTGGAGCCTGGTGCGCGACTACAAGGCGAAGGCGATTGTGGTGGCATGTAATACGGCTGCGGCCGCATTGCCCGTACACGAACTTGAAGCCGAGTTAGCTGCCGACGGTTTACACATACCCGTCATTGGTGTGATTGATCCGGGCGCTCAGTCATTGGTGCGAGCAACCCGCTCGGGAACCGTCGGAGTGATTGGCACGATCGGAACAATTGGTTCGGGCGCTTACGATTTGGCGGTCTCGCGAGCATCGCTTGGTGCCCCCGTCAAGCTGATCGGCGCGGCATGTCCTGGGTTCGTTGAGTTTGTTGAACGGGGACGTACTTCGGGACCAGAGGTGACGCTGTTGGCCCAACGTATGTTGGCGCCGATTGTTGACGCGAAGGTTGATGCGTTGTTATTGGGTTGTACGCACTACCCATATTTGGCGCGAGTGATTTCCGATGTCGTCGGTCATGATGTGACCTTGGTGTCGTCGGCCGATGAAACAGCATTTGCGTTGCGAGATCAGTTAGATCAGATCAACTTGTTGAAGCCCCTCTCAGGCACATCAGGTCAGCATGTTTTCATGTCAAGCGGAGACGTGAGTTGGTTTAAAGCATTAGGGACCAGATTGTTGGGACCCGAATTATCAAATGTCGATATATGGAACAAAGGAAACTGAAGACAATGAGCACAACTGGTAGCCGATTTGATGGACGTCAACATGATGAATTTCGTCCGATTTCATTTGAACGCGATTTCACCGAGATGTCGGCAGGAAGTGTTTTGGTTTCTTTTGGACGCACGCGCGTGTTATGCACAGCGAGTATTGACGAAGACGTTCCGCGTTGGATGAAAGGCAGCGGTAAAGGCTGGGTCACCGCCGAGTACTCAATGTTGCCTGGTTCATCGCCCGATCGTGTTGATCGTGAAGCTGCCAAAGGAAAGCAAAGCGGTCGCACTGTCGAAATTCAGCGGTTGATCGGCCGGAGTTTGCGAGCTTCTTGCGATATGGGCTTGCTCGGTGAGCGTCAAGTCGTTGTTGACTGCGATGTTCTGCAGGCTGATGGTGGCACCCGAACCGCAAGTATCTGTGGTGGATACTTGGCGCTCCATGATGCGCTCTCACGTTTGGTGCAGAACGGCGTGATTTCTCAGCACCCGTTGACGTCGTTGTGCGCCGCGATCAGTGTGGGCATTGTGAATGGCACTCCAGTGATCGACCTTCCGTATGTTGAAGACAGCACTGCCGAAGTTGATATGAACGTGGTGATGTTGCGCGAAAAGGCTTCAACGCTGAACCGCTTTGTAGAAGTGCAAGGAACTGCAGAGGGTATGGCGTTCTCGCGCAGCGAACTCGATTCATTGTTGGGTTTGGCCGAGAATGGTCTTGCGCAAATTTTTGACTTGCAGAGTGAGTTGCTCGAGAGTCAGCCGTCGCGTCGCGCCAAGTGACTCGAAACAAATGAGTGCTGATCGTGTGTTGCATACTTTGGTGTGTGCATCTGCTAACCCCGACAAGGTGCACGAGATTGAGCAATTGCTTGATGGAGTTGTGCATCTAGTTCCGCGTCCAGCAGAGATACCAGATGTCGTTGAAGATGCCGACACTTTGGTGGGCAATGCACGATTAAAGGCAATGGCAATTTTGCAGGCGACCGGGTTGCCGGCTGTTGCTGACGATACGGGAATGTTTGTTGATGCTTTGCCGGGCGAACTTGGTGTTCGAACAGCGCGGTATGCCGCTGATCGGCCCGAGCACGCAGAAACTCCATATGCGGCGAATCGCGCGAAATTGCTTGATGCTTTGCGTGAAAAGAATTGCGTGAGCGATGTTGAACGGGCGGCCCATTTTGTGACCGTGGTGATCGTGTGTTTTCCAGATGGCAGCGAACTAATTGTGGAAGGCCGCTGTGATGGACATATCGCGATGGCCGAACGGGGGAGCCGTGGGTTTGGCTTTGACCCACTGTTTGTGCCGACGCCGGGAGTCTTTGCGGGCGATCAGCGAACGTTTGCCGAGATGAGCGACGACGAAAAGAATGCGTTGTCTCATCGTGGTCGAGCCTTCCGCGCCCTCGCCTCCCACTCCATTTTCGCCACTCTGTACTTTTAGTTCCACCTGTTGGAACCAAAAGTACAGAGTGGCGAGTTGGTTCCAGAAAATCTAGGGGAAGGGTTACCAGTGGCGGAGGTTGACGGGCCAGGTGTCGATAACGGTCCTGCCTGTTCCCGTTTTGTCGGTTTCGCTTGGCAGCACACCAATCACAGGAATCTGGTCGACGACGTGCATTGCTTCATGGAGCGCAATCGTCGGATCGATGTGGGCGGGCCGGACGAGAACTCGCGAATCAACTACAGGTAGTGGTCGACCGTCCTTCATCGAAAATGTGATGTGTTCGTCGCTACAGTACCAGACGCTTGCGCCCTCGATTGTCGGATTGCCGTGGTCCATCCCGAGCGACTTCAGACCAACATCAATCACAGCCCAACTATCGCTGACCGAGATCACCGTTCCGACGACATACAAAGCCTGTTGAAACGGAAGATCTAAAGCCCCGTAATGCGAGTCCATCAACGCGTAACTTCCGGCTTGCACTTCATTCACTCGCGCAAGTACTGGGTCGGAAGGGTCGTACAAATCAAAAGTTCCGGTACCACCCGCCGAAATGATTGTGCAGTCGTCTCCACTCTGCGCACGCACGTCGTCAAAACATTCAACCAAGGCACCCATTGCAGAGCGCACTTTCGCACGTTGTTCATCGCGATCGGCGACTGCCATCAGATGTCCTTCGTAGCCCATGACACCGCGGACATTGAGTCCAAGCGAAACTGCGAATGCTGCAAGAGTCGCAGCGCGATCGGGCAGAACTCCGCATCGCGGCATACCGACATTCACATCAATCAATACATCTTTAATTCCGTTCTCGGCAGCCATGCGTGTAGTGACATCGGAATCAATTGCGACGGTGATGCGAGAGTTGTTTAACAAAGCTGCCATCGCGCGCAACCGCGCCGGATCGACAGTTTCATTAGCGAGCAACAGATCTGATCCGAGGCCAGCTTGCACCATGCCGATGACTTCTCGTGGAGTTGCACATGTGAAAGCGGTGTGCCCAACTTTGGCAAGCTCATGGGCGAGCGCCGTCGACTTGTGGGCTTTGATATGAGGGCGCAGGGTGAGGCCAGGTCGGACAGCAGCCATCGTCGCCACATTGGCATCAAACTTTTGGCGGTCAACGATGAGCGCCGGAGTGGGCAGGTCGGCGATTCGAGTCATGACTCTGTTCTAGCGGGTGTTCGAGTGCGGGCGGAGGGACTTGAACCCACACTCCTTTCGGAACAGGAACCTAAATCCTGCGCGTCTGCCAGTTTCGCCACGCCCGCAAAGTCGTGTTAGCGGTTGACAGACTACGGGGAAGTAATGGCGAAGTAGTACGGTCACTCTCATGATTCGAGTATCTGTTCTCTACCCATCAGGCGAAGGCACGACCTTCAATCACGATTACTACCGCACCACCCATGTGCCCTTGGTGGCCAAGGCCTGGAACCCAGTTGGCACCCAGATCGACAAGGTCATTAACGGACCTTACGAAGCGGCTGTGCACATGACCTTTGATTCGCTTGATGCGTTCCAGGGTGCCATGGGCTCGCCATTGACCGGCGATGTGATGGCTGACGTGGCCAACTACACCAACATCACACCAGTGATGCAGATCTCCGAGATCATCGAGGGCTAATGCGATAACTGCATCGGCCATCACCGGCTGGTGCAAATTGAATGCGTTCAACGGTCGTATCTGGCCCAAGAGCAGTGCGGAAAACGACTAGTTCTGATTCGCATAGACCAGCGCACGCTGCTGCCGCTTCGGCGATCGCGCAGTGATGCTCGGTTAAAACATGGCTTCCATCAGCATCAGTAGTTGATTCAGCACGGTAACCCTCGGCATCGCGAGCTGTAGCCAAACGACTGACTTGCTCGGCAAGAGGAAGGCCTGCCATCAGGGTTTGATAATGGCTGGCAAGGCGTTCGCCTCGACGCGCTAAGACGCCGTGTAACGCATCAGGTCCGAGCGATTCGTTGATGCCGGTTAACAGATCGACAGCGAGATCGTGGTGGCGATCGGGGAAGGTCTCGGGGAAACTCTCAGAGATACTTTGCTGTTTGTCGGGGTTGAGCACCCAGTGCACGGCGGGGCGACCTCGGGTGGGACCAGAGCTGGGTTGAATCGAGCGACAGACCAGCCCCTCCGTCTCGAGCTGTTCAAGGTGTTGACGCATGGCGGCATCGGTCACCGCACACAATCGAGCCATTTCGGGCGCTGTTGACGACTGAACTACCTGCAAGTGCTCAATAACGCGTTGTTTGGTGTGTCCGGTTGCCACGTTGAGCACGATATCTGAATAACGCAAGTAGTTACTTGGAAAATAGTCGGAACAAATCCAGCAAGACAGTGCGAAGTCCAGTTTCTTTGACAAACTGTAAAGGTGACGACCATCGTGAGTTCAGAGACAACCGCCGCCCTCGAGAATCAGTTCGGCCTTGCTGATCGAATTGTTGACCCGAAGGCCCTCGCAAACAGTGTCACCCGATTCCGTGAACAGGGCATCGTTTTGCCCACCTTTGCCCAATTGGCCAACCCGTCATCGGTTGATCCGACCATCGTTGGCGATGCCAATCCGCAGGGGCCAGATGCTCGCAACTTGTGGCGCGTGCATTGGTACAACGATCTCGCGGGCAATCGTGTCAACGTTCCTGACCATGTTGTACTTCCGTCATCATTAACTGGCGTACCGAACCCGATCATTGTCGTTTTTGGTGATCGCTTTCCGATGATCACGGCACACAAAGTGTTGGCTGCTTATTCGTGTCTCGCCCCGCGTGTTGTCACTGGTCAATTCGATCCGACCTATCACCGCGCAATTTGGCCCTCAACCGGAAACTATGCGCGTGGTGGTGTGGCGATCAGTCGCATCATGGGTTGTCGTGGTGTTGCAATTTTGCCAGCCGGTATGAGTCAAGAACGTTTTGATTGGCTCGACGAATGGTGTGCGAATCCGGCCGAAGATGTCATTAAGACTGTCGGCACCGAAAGCAACGTCAAAGAAATCTATGACGCGTGCAATGAACTTGATAAAGACCCAGTGAACTTCATCTTTAATCAGTTCTGTGAGTTCTCTAATCACCTTGGTCACTACGAAGTGACGGGTCGCGCATTGGGTCATGTCTTTGAAACAGTGCGTGACTCAATGAAGAAGTCTGGTCGAGATATTTCTCTCGCTGCATTCACATCGGCTACTGGATCGGCCGGAACGATCGCCGCTGGTGATCGTTTGAAAGACGATTACGGCGCGAAAATTGTTTCTGTCGAAGCGCTCGAATGTCCGACCATGCTTGAAAATGGTTTTGGTGAGCACAACATTCAAGGAATTGGCGACAAGCACATTCCTCTGATCCACAACATCACCAATAGCGATGTCATCTGCGGAATTAGCGACCGCGCAACTGACGAACTTGATGTGCTTTTCAATACGCCCGCTGGCCGCGCTTTCCTCGCCGAGAAAAAAGGCTTGTCTGCCGAACTCATTGATGCGCTGGCCCACTTCGGTTTCTCGTCAATTTGCAACACGCTTGCTGCGATCAAGACTTCGAAGTTGCTCAACCTCGGACCCGATGAAGCTGTGATCACTGTTGCAACCGATGGTGGCGCTTTGTATCCAAGTTCACGTGTCACTACTCTCGCCGAGCGATTCAATGGCGAAATGACTGCCGTTGATGCAGCAGAAGTCTTTGGTCGTCATTTTGGTCATGTCACAACTGAAGACATGATCGAATGTACCGAGCGCGATCGCAACCGTATTTTCAACTTGGGCTACTACACATGGGTTGAACAGCAGGGAACACCATTTGAATTGTTCGAAGCTCGCCGAGATCAATCGTTCTGGCGCGGCTTGCGCCGTTACTTGCCAGTGTGGGACGAAATGATCACCGACTTCAACGCCCGCGTCGCCAAAGGCTGAAGTCGCAATATGTCTGGATTCACGTGTGCAACGTGTGCCGAAACTGTTTCGGTTGACACGTTTGCACCGTGGCGTTGCCCTAATGAACAAGATGATCGTCACCATGTTTTGTTGATCAACGAGAACAATCAACATGTTGTTGAAAATCATCACAATCCGTTTATTGCATTCCGGCGCAACATGATGTGGTGGCAATTCGCTCAAGCCCGTGGGATGAGCGATGAGCGAGCAGTCGCGCTCGTTCAAAGTGTTGACGACGAAATTGCAAAAATCGGCGGCGTAGGTTTCGCCATAACTCCGATGTTGTTTCAATCTGCTTTGAGCAATCACCTGTCATTTGAATCTCCGGGTGGGGTTTGGGTCAAGGACGAAACTCACAATGTTGGAGGAAGTCAGAAGGCTCGACATTTGATGTCAATTCTTTTGCACCTTCTGGTTGCCGAAGAATTAGGTATTGCGCCCTGGGCCAATTCGGCGTCACGACCAACTCTCGCCATCTCGTCGTGTGGCAATGCAGCGATCGCTGCTTCCACTTTGGCGGCAGCCGCGAAGTGGCCAATTGACGTTTTCATTCCAGAGTGGGCCGGTGGCGTGGTTGTTGAAACACTCACTGCACTCGGTGCGCATATACATCGTTGTCCGCGTCGGGCTGAAGATCCTGCGGGCGACCCAACGGTGCTCCGATTCCGAGAAGCCGTCAACAACGGTTCAATTCCATTCAGCGTGCAAGGTCCCGAAAATGCTTTGTGCCTTGATGGTGGACGCACTATTGGCTGGGAAATGGCCCAGCAATTTTTACGCGAAGGCGTTTCCGGACTCGATGCAGTTGTCGTGCAAGTGGGTGGTGGGGCTTTCGCCGCATCGCTATCGCGCGGTCTTGGTGAGGGCGGAATCACCGCGCCTTTAGTTGCCGTGCAAACAGAAGGTTGTGCGCCGTTATCGCGAGCTTGGAATACCGCGCAATCAGATGCGAACCCCGCAAAACATTGGACGCAACACATGTGGCCTTGGGAAAAAGAGCCGGTTTCATTGGCTGACGGAATCCTTGATGACGAAACTTATGACTGGGTTGCTGACATCGCTCAGTTGCAACGCACTGACGGCAGAGTTGTTGTTGCATCAGAAAGTGATGTCGTGACAGCTTCTCAAATTGCGCTGCAATTGACCGCCGTCGATGCAAGCCCCACGGGCACTGCTGGTCTGGCTGGTCTGCTCGCAATGCGGAGCGAATTGAATTCAACGGGAAATGTGGCCGTGGTGTTGTCGGGTATCAGGCGCTAGGCGCTTCGTGCAGAAGGCCATTTTCGACGTCGTACACAAAACCGCGAATATGCATTTTGTGTTTGATAAACGGACTCATTGCTAGCCGCTTCATGTTTTGCGTGACGCTCTTGAATGGGTCACGGAAAGATTCAAGAGCCCACCAGGGCCGAATGCCACATTCGTCTTCGATCTCGTGCTTGAACTCGTCTTCTTCAACGTTGTGCAAGCCGCAATTGGTGTGGTGGATCAAGATCACTTCTTGCGTGCCGAGACGCCGTTGAGAAAGTACGAGAGATCGGATGACATCGTCGGTCACCACGCCGCCGGCATTACGAATGATGTGGGCATCGCCGTGGGCGAGTCCGAGCATCTGGAAAATGTCCATGCGGCTGTCCATGCACGCCACGATGGCCAAATGGCGCTTTGGGGCGAGGGCGAGTCCTCGATCGGGAAAATTCGCCGAAAACTTCTGGTTATTGAGGAGCAGGTCGTTCGTATTTGGTGTGAATTTTTCAGGTGTTGCCACTCCGACATTGTGTCATACCGAGAGGTAGTCTCGTCGTATGACTTTTGATGCAACTGCTCCCATGGGCCTCGACTCCGGCGACGGCGCTGGCCGTGCCGACATCTTTACCCGCCTTTTGAAGAATCGCGTCATCATGTTGGGAACCGATGTCAATGACGATATGGCGAACCAAATTTGTGCCCAGTTGTTATATCTCGAAGGCGAAGATCCAGCGGCCGACATTTGGTTGTACATCAACAGCCCTGGTGGTTCAGTCACCGCCGGAATGGCGATTTACGACACCATGCAATTCGTGAGCTGCGACGTCGCAACTGTGTGCATGGGTCTTGCCGCTTCGATGGGTCAATTCTTGTTGACCGCCGGAACGACCGGCAAGCGTTACACGCTTCCTAACGCCCGCATCATGATGCACCAGCCACTCGCTGGTTTGCGTGGCCAGGCCACCGACATTTCGATTCAGGTCGAGCAGTTGGGTTACACCAAGCTCCGCATGGCCGAACTCACTGCATTCCACTCGGGTCAAACTCTTGAGCGCATTCAGGCTGACGCCGAACGCGATCGCTGGTTCACTGCCGAGCAGGGTCAAGAATATGGTCTCGTTGACAAAGTGATTTTGAAGCGCGGCGAAATTCGCTAATTGTTGTGCGCTACGGCGCAAGAATTGTGGTCTCGGGGGCAATGCTGCCCTCAAGACCAATCACATCGGGCATGGCCAAGCCGCACGTTGATTCGACCCACATTGCAATATTGCGTGCGGGTCGTTCGGCTTTATACGCCGCGTCAGCAAGTTCTTGACGACTCAGCGGATCTTCGGGGTCGACCACAGCAGCTTGATCAATGAGATCAGTCACGGTCTTCCAGTCGTCTTCAATCGCTAAGGGTGTGATCTTGGCCAAGCTTTTGTAACGGCTGAGTAGATCGCCAATGTCTGAGGTCGCTACTAGCGGACCGGTTAAGCCAGGTAGTTGCTTCTCGAGTGCTCCACAAAAATTGGCACCGGTGCGTTCGGTATCGCTGCAAGCAACAGCCGAAATGCTCAAGGCAAGAGCACATCCAGATACTGCGAAAGCTTTTCGAATGTGGCCCGTGAAAATCATGAATTCACAGTCTCTCAGAACTCGGGGTCAGAGTGATGTCACGCGCTGGGTCACCGTGAAAATGGTGTGATCCCCACAGTGCTCAGCGCAGAAATCTCTGCTCATGAACACTTTGGAGGAAATGATGTTGTCTGCTGTAGGTGCGGCGAGTGTGGTGGCGGCGACGGGTTGTCAAGTCACAGTTGAAGCCCATATCGGACTCGGCTTGCCTGGATTTACAATTTTGGGACGACCCGACGATGTCTGTCGTGAGGCTCGCGACCGAGTCCGAGCCGCCATTGTCACGAGTGGTTTTTATTGGCCGAGTCGACGGATCACACTGAACCTCGCGCCATCAACGCACAAGAAAGTCGGCAGCGCTCTTGATCTGGCAATCGCGATTGCGTTGTTAATTAGCGACGAACAGATACCTGCAGAATGTGCCGAGGGTTGGGCATTTATTGGCGAACTCGGATTGGATGGGCGTGTTCGTGCAGTCAGCGGCGTCGCGCCGATGGTGATGGCTCTTCGCGAAGATTCTCACCAACGTGATGACGAAGATTTCTCGATGCCACAGTTGACTCCATTGCGCGGTGTCATCGTCCCGAACGGAAACGTGTCTGAAGCACTGATCGCTCGACCACCTGCATTGCGAGTTGCACAAACGTTGCGCCAGGTTGCTGAGTGTCTCGTTGGCAATATGGCGTGGCCTGAAGTCAACATTCAAAAAGCACTTGATAAGCCTTCCGAGAAAATTCCTGATTTGTCTGATGTGCGTGGGCAGGCCGCAGCCCGACTTGGTCTTGAACTTTCTGCTAGCGGAGGTCATCACTTGTTGTTGGTTGGTCCACCTGGTTCGGGAAAAACAATGTTGGCGCAACGACTGCCCGGCATTTTGCCGTTACTCGACGACCAAACTGCACTTGAAGCGACGATGATTCGTTCGGCTGCCGGCGAACCACTTCCACCAAGTGGTCTCATCACCCGACCACCGATTCGCATGCCACATCATTCGGCGAGTGCGGTATCAATTGTCGGTGGTGGGTCGGCTTCGATGCGTCCTGGTGAAGTTTCGTTGGCCCATGGGGGAGTCTTATTTCTGGACGAACTAGGAGAATTTGCCCCATCGACTCTTGATGGACTTCGCCAACCACTTGAAGAAGGTGTCGTGCGGGTTGCACGAGCGAACACACGCCTGTCGTTGCCGGCACGATTTACGTTGATCGGTGCAACTAACCCATGTCCTTGTGGAGGTGGTGCTCCAGGTTCGTGTGAATGCGATGAAGCGGCACTTGCTAAATACCGCCGCCGCTTCAGCGGCCCGTTTCTCGATCGATTTGACGTTCGCGTTTTGGTGCACCGTCCCGGTGTCGACGAGTTACTCGGCGATGATCTAGGTGAGAACACCGAATCAGTGGCGCAACGAGTTGTGCGAACGCAGTCAATCGCACTTTCACGTCAAGGCATGTTGAACGCCCGATTATCTGGAGAATTACTCGATCAATTCGCTCCAGTTTCTGATTCGGGGATGAGCCTTTTACGAAGTGAATTAGAAATTGGGCGCCTAACCGGACGTGGCTTACACCGAGTGCGTCGTGTTGCTCGAACTTTGGCCGACCGCGATATGCACGAAGGCGCAATCACCGATCGGCATATTGCTGCGGCGCTCGCCCTCCGTGCGCGGATCGCACCACGTCGCGGTGACGATTTGCGCCAAGTGGTCTAGAGATGTCGGATGATTCTCACAAGATTGCAGCGACTCAGATCGCGATGTTGCCGTGGATGACGCCCAAACGTCTCCGAACTTTGTTGTCAATGGGTGATCCCCAAGAAATCAGATTGATCTTGAGTCAATGGTCGTCGCAACAACGAGCACCGATGGTTGATATTGCGGCGCATATTCACGCTCTGCTCACAACGCGCTGCTCTCAGAAGGTGTTGCGCCTGCTTGGTGATGTTTGGTGTGAGGCTCTCAACAATTCTGTCGATCTTCCCGAATCTTTGACAACGATGGATCTGAACGTTTTCGGGAGTGCCAACTACCCGAGTCAGTTGATTGACGATCAGAATGCTCCACCTTTGTTGTACTCACGAGGCGATCTTGATCTGCTTCAGCGTCGACGAGTCGGAATTGTTGGCACACGTAATGCGACCGAGCATGGGCGCAGCACCGCGTTCACTTTTGCCAAAGTGTTGTCACGTCATGGAGTCGCAGTGGTTTCGGGTTTGGCGCGCGGAATTGATGCCGCAGCACATCGTGGAGTGTTGGCGGCAGTCAAAGAATCGACAGACAACACCGGCCCCATAGCGGTTGTTGCAACTGGTCTCGACGTGGTCTATCCGCGAGAGCACATCGGTTTATGGAACGAAGTCGGCGAAAGCGGATTATTGCTTTCTGAAAATCCTCCGGGAACCGGACCATTGCCATTTCGCTTTCCGTTGCGTAATCGCATCATTGCGGGATTGAGCGAAGTCTTGCTTGTCGTTGAGTCACGCCTTGACGGCGGATCACTGATCACTGTTCGTGAGGCGCTCGCTCGGGGAGTGACAGTGATGGCCGTTCCGGGAGCGACTTCAACCAAGGCGGCGCAGGGAACAAACATGTTGATTCGTGATGGGGCGCTCGTTGCGCTTGAGCCCGATGATGTGCTGATGGCGCTTGGCCTCGACACTCGTCGACAAGTAGAACATTTTGATAGTCGCTTACTGCCGGTCGGAGCAGATTCGGGTGTGCTCGATCTGATTCGATCCGATCCACTCACACTGAACGACATTGCACGACTAGCCGACGAAAAGCTCGCGATGTCATTTGGCGACGTCGCGCTCAGTCTCGGCCGGCTGGAAGCCCAGGGTTGGTTGATGTGTACTGCAGGCTGGTTTGAACGCATAGGTGCCCAATAGGGGTCGCATCGACTCTGTACTCTGAAGATGTGAACGAGCCGATCAACACAACCTGGGGAGTCGACGACTTCATTGGTTCGTTGACGTCGGTGTCCGAAAATACTTTGGCGGCATATCGCAGTGACCTTGTTGATTTTGCGACCTGGGCCGAACGGGGTTTGGCCGATTCTCCCATCCAAGTTGATCGTTTAATTCTGCGTCGTTATCTGGCGTATCTCGGTTCGCGTTCGTACGCCAAGCGCAGCATTGCGCGTAAGGCCTCATCGTTGCGACGATATTTTTCGTGGGCACGACGCACTGGTTTAGTTGAGATCGATCCCGCTGTGGCATTGCGCGCGCCAACGGGAGAAGGCCGTTTGCCGCGAGTTCTTGACGGGCCCGAATTGCAGACGTTGCTTGAGCCAATCGACATTGACGAAAGCGAACCCTTGTGGCGCCGTCGCCGCAATGATGCATTGCTCGAAGTTCTGTACGGAAGCGGATTGCGCGTGAGCGAGCTCTGCAATCTTGATATCGACAGTGTCGACCTCAAGCGAAGTGTTGTCACGGTGTGGGGCAAGGGCGGCAAAGAGCGCCGAGTCCCGATGTCACTTGCCGCAGTCGAGACCATTCGTGACTGGTTGAAATCGCGCCTCGAGGTTGTCGGGGACGAATCTGGGGTTGCGCTGTTCTTGAATGCCCATGGCAAGCGCCTCGGCACCCGCGATGTTCGTCGTGTCCTGGATGAACGCTCGATCAACCCCACGCATCCCCATGCGTTGCGCCATACATATGCCACGCATTTGCTGGACGGCGGGGCCGATTTGCGGTCGGTACAAGAACTTTTGGGCCACAGTGACGTCGCCACGACTCAGCGATACACGCACGTCAGTAAAGAGCGTCTACGGTCGGTGTATACAAGTACTCATCCTCGGGCCTGAAGGCCCGACCATGAAGCATCTTTATCACCATGACCGAGCCTGAAAAAAACTCCGACAATCTGGATGCCCCAGTAGAGAAACCGTCGCGTACAACCCCGGCGATTGAACGCGCGTGGGTGCGCTGGGTCGAAGAACGCGATGAGTCGGCTCGCGACCAATTGATTGTGCACTATTCGCCACTCGTCAAGTTCGTCGCTGGTCGTGTTGCCGCTGGTTTGCCTGCAGGTATTGATACTGGTGAACTTAATGGCACTGGTGTCTTTGGTTTGATGGATGCGGTTGATCGATTTGATCCGAGCCTCGGATTCAAATTTGAAACTTTCGCGGTGCCGCGAATTAAAGGTGCAATTCTTGATGGATTGCGTGCTCTTGATTGGGTGCCTCGTTCGGTACGTTCACGTTCGCGCCAAATTGAAACTGCAGTTGCCAAATTAGGTAACGAATTCAAACGCGCCCCAACAGATGAAGAGATATGTGCCGAACTCGGAATTGATACCGATGAACTGCATAAGTGGTTGTCGACCATTTCAGTAGCAAACGTTGGCCCACTTGATCATGTTGTCGGTGGTAGCGATGGTGAGCAACGACAACTGCCGGCGTCGCCCGATCAGGGCCCAGACGCAATTGTTGAAGATCAAGAATTGCGGCAAACGATGCGTTCTGAAATTCGCGGTTTACCCGAGCGCGAACGCACTGTGGTCGCCTTGTATTACGACGAAGGAATGACCTTGGCCGAAATTGGTTCGGTGCTTGGCGTCACCGAAAGTCGAGTGTCGCAAATTCACTCGAAGGCAATCATCATGCTGCGCGCTCGAATGTCGGCAGCTGGCGTTTAGGGCCGCGCCCGCAATCTCCGTTAACAACCGATCATTGCGCACAATGTTCGGTGATTGTTTTTTCTTTACTTCTGTCGGTTCAATGTTTGCTCGCCCCCGTTCAGACGCCGGTGGCATTTCCGTATGTCGAACCTCCGTGCGAGTATTGCGCGGGGCGTCGGACGATCAATTTTGCGCAGTCGGTCGGCCAATCGGTGCTTGCGCCAATTGCGGGTCGCATCACATTTGCCGGAACCGTGGTCGACCAGGGGTACGTCACGATCGATCCAAGTCCTGGCACGGGATACGGTCCAGAAGTGCTGATCACCGTGGGCGGTCTCGTGATCGATGCAAACATCGTGTCGGGGCGAAATGTGCAGGTCGGGGAGCGGATTGGTGTATCCAACGGACTCATTCATCTCAGTATGCGATCCATTCGAGAAGGTAAGTCGGCTCGCTACGTTGACCCCACTGCGTATTTAGGCCGGCGCCGTCCTCGTGTGCGACTCATTCCGTACTCGGGTTTTGGCGCCCGGCGAGCTCAGATTGGTCTGACTTGTCCGGCCTCTTTTGGCAGGTGAGATGGCAGATTCGGGCAAAGTCCCGCTAGTCTTTGACACGCAAGAAACAAGTTCTTGTACAAATCAAAACGCATAGTCCTCATCCTGCGGTCGTCACTTTGTGATGCGAGGTCCCGTGCCCCTAACCGCAGAATCAGGAGGACAGTGCTATGGCCATCGTCACGATGCGTCAACTTTTGGAAGCCCGAGTTCATTTCGGCCACCAAACCCGTCGTTGGAACCCCAAGATGCGTCGCTTCATCTTTGGTGAGCGCAACGACATTTACATCATCGACTTGCAGCAGACCCTCGAGCGCATCGAGACCGCGTACTCATTCGTGCGTGACCTGGTCGCCGGTGGCGGTTCGGTTCTGTTCATCGGTACCAAGCAGCAAGCACAAGATCCGATTGCTGGCTTCGCCGAAAAGTGCGGCATGCCGTACATCAACGAACGTTGGTTGGGTGGAATGCTCACTAACTTCGAAACGATTCACAAGCGCGTGCAGAAGATGCTCGAACTTGAGCGTCTCCAAGAGACCGGCGATTTCGCTTTGATGCCGAAGAAAGAAGCTCTCTTGAAGAGCCGCGAATTGGCCAAGTTGCAGAAGAACCTCAGCGGTATTCGCCACATGACCAAGCGCCCGCAGTGTGTCTTCATCATTGACACCAAGAAAGAGCACATCGGCGTGACCGAAGCGAACAAGCTTGGTATTCCGATCGTCGGCATCGTTGACACCAACGTCGATCCCGATCTCATTACGTTCCCGATTCCGGGTAACGACGACGCTATTCGTGCCAACGAATTGATGTCAAAGATGATTGCTGAAGCAGTCATTGAAGGTCGTTACATCGCATCGAAGCGCAATCCTGGTTTGGTTGCCCCCGAAAAGAGCGACGCCGAAAAGGCCGAGTTCGCTGCCAATCAAGCAACTGCTCGTACGCAGGCTGCTGCTGCACAAGCCGAGCGCGAAGCTCGTCTTGCTGCGACAAAAGCACCTGCTGCTGATGCATCAGTTGAAGCCCCTGCCGTTTCTTCCCCGGAGGCCTGAGAAATGTCGTTTACAGCCAAAGATGTTCAGAGTCTGCGCCAGTCCACTGGCGCCGGCATGATGGATTGCAAGAAGGCCCTCGAAAATAACAATGGCGACATTGAAGAGGCCAAGCAGTGGTTGCGCGAAAAGGGCTTAGCTGCATCAGCAAAGCGCGATGACCGCGACAACAACCAAGGCGTCGTTGCTCTCGTTGTTGCCAACAATGTTGGTGCCATCGTCAAGCTCAAGTCAGAAACTGACTTCGTTGCCGGTAGCGATCAGTTCAAGGGTGAAGCTCAGGCTTTGGCCGAACTTGTTGCGGCAAAGGGCGAAGCAGCGGTTGCTGAGCGTGCAACTATTCTTGATGACCTCAAGATCGTTCTCAAAGAGAAGATTGAACTCGGTGAAGTTGTTCGTATCGAAGCTGCCGCTGGCAACATCGTCGACAGCTACCAGCACATCCAAGGTGGACGTGGAGTCAATGCGGTACTCGTCGAAATCGAAGGCGGTTCAGTTGAACTCGCTCACGACATCGCCGTGCACATTGCGTTCGCTCGCCCCAAGTACTTGAACCGTGAAGACATTCCGGCAGATGTTCTTGAAAAAGAAAAGGCCACTCTCGAAGCGATTAGTCGCAACGAAGGTAAGCCCGAAGCTTCTTTGGCCAAGATCGTCGAAGGCCGAATCAACGGTTTCTACAAAGACGTGTGCTTGGTTGAACAGCCATATGCCAAAGATGACAAGCAGTCGGTCACCCAAATTTTGGGCGGCGCGAAAATCATTCGTTTCGCTCAAGTTGAGATCGGCTGATTGATCATGGCCGGAACTGACGCTGGTTCATCCCGTCAGGCCGACCGTCCCGCATGGAAGCGGGTCGTGCTGAAACTGTCGGGCGAGGCTTTGGCCGAACCGACTGGTTTTGGACTTGACAATGGTGTTTTGCATCAAGTCGCAACCGAAATCAAAGACGTTCGTGAGAATCTCAAGATTGATATTGCGGTCGTCGTTGGTGGCGGAAACTTCTGGCGTGGACTCAAGGGTGCTGGTCAAGGTATGGACCAGGCTCAAGCCGACTTCATGGGCATGATCGCCACTGTGATGAACGGTTTGGCATTGCAGGACGCCCTCGAACGGGTGGGTCAGCAAAGTCGTGTGATGACTGCTATTGAGATGCCCAAAGTTGCTGAGCCCTATATCCGTCGGCGCGCCGAACGCCACATGGAAAAGGGTCGCGTCGTGATCTTCGCTGGTGGAACAGGC